>Ga0302303_10001751_pt1 | contig 13721 bp, 9 predicted proteins | sample III_Palsa_E2_1_FD_194542 | JGI IMG/M metagenome (GOLD analysis project Ga0302303, IMG submission 194542) | Peat permafrost microbial communities from Stordalen Mire near Abisko, Sweden - III_Palsa_E2_1 | ecosystem: Environmental > Terrestrial > Soil > Palsa > Peat permafrost | place: Sweden... | reverse complement strand
GTGGGCTTAACCATTGCCGCCGCATACCAGGTTGGTATAAGAGATTACAATATAAATACAGCTTACCAAGCTGTAAGAGCAAACGAACTGGGTTGGAAAAATCGGAAAGCAGGCTCCGGTAAAATGGATGTTAAACCATTTACTAAATATGGCTATGTGCCATTTTTAGAAGGGGACGGCAGTAATTTCGTAACAGACTCGACCGGTTCTGATTTTTCAGCTTCACATACTTTGGAGTATAGTTTTAGTGCATTCGCGGCTGCGCAAATGGCAAAGGATTTGGGTAAAACTGATGACTATAAAAAACTGATTAAATTCTCAAACGGATGGCGCTATTTGTATAACTCCGCAGATAAACTTATTCAACCCAAAAAAGCTGATGGTAGCTTCATTGATAAGTTTGACCCTTATGCCCCATGGCGTGGTTACCAGGAAGGAAATGCTATGCAGTACACTTTCTATGTGCCGCAAAATCCGCAGGCGCTAATTTGGGCGCAGGGCAAAAAGTATTTTAATGATAACCTGGATGAGATCTTCGATAAGTCAGAAAAAGATGGCTTTGGCGGTGGTAAAACCATTGATGCTTTTGCCGGGATAACATCTATTTATAACCATGGTAACGAGCCGAGTTTGCATATCAGCTGGTTATTTAATTTCTCAGGCAAGCCATGGCTTACTCAAAAATGGACAAGGACTATCTGCGATGAGTTTTACGGAATTGAACCTATCCATGGCTATGGCTACGGGCAGGATGAAGATCAGGGTCAAATGGGTGGCTGGTATGTGATGACGGCACTGGGCATATTTGATGTTAAGGGCTTTACCGATGCCAGGCCTATAGTAGAGTTAAGCAGTCCGGTTTTTGATAAGGCGACCATCGTTTTAGGCAACAACAAAAAACTGATCATCGAAGCAAAAAATAACTCTAAAACTAACTTATACATACAATCGGTGATGTTTAATGGCAAACCACTTAATAATTGCTGGTTATATCGTGATGAATTAATGAAGGGTGGAAAGATGGTTTTTATAATGGGCGACAAGCCTAATAAAACTTGGGGTACTAAAGTGCCACCACCATCAGTACAATAAATGCACCGATTTTCAAAGTATTAAAAAGACACGATTATGCAAATTTATTGTGTAATATTAACCTGTTGACATATAGTCGCAAATAAATTAATAGTCTTTTTCGTTCACTATTTAATTTTATTTATGCAGTACAAAAAAATAATTATCGCTATTGTTTGTTATATAGGCTGTTTTTTGCCGGCTGTATCAAAGTCCAAACCTATGTTAAGGGTAGTTGCCATTCACAATGCTAAAATCGACATGGTACTTAATTATGATAAAAAAGCCAGTATTACATCTCTTACTGTTGGCGGGCAAAAGGTGATCAGTAGTGCGAATGGAATTTTCACCTCAGTAACTATTGGTGGTATGGTTTATTCTTCGTTGAATTTAACAAGCAGCCCAGTATTGATAAAAACAAGAAATACCATTAAACTGATCGGTATCCACTATGGCGTAATTAATGAAAATTGGATATTTACTATCTCTGATCAATCAATAAAATGGACTATAGAAAGAAGCGTTGCAAAAAATGTAAAGATTGATGAGGCTACATTACCTGAATTTAATTTCGATAGCATTAATACGTGGGATGGTGCTTATCAGGGATATGGCGGGCTGGCGTGGTTCTATTTATTTAATGAAAAACTATGCACTTATGGAGTCCATACCACATCATCAAACTTTTGGAACAGTAAAAGTGGAAACGGCTTACGTATTTCTGTAAATGCTGGGGGTAAAAACGTGGCTATGAAGTATAGCCGTACAAATGAAGATAAGCTTGCCTATTCCGTTACGGTATCTGATAAAGAACTAGGCTTTAAATTGGATAGCGGAACAAACCGGCGTAGATTTTTAAGGGGACGAACAGATGTATGGGCGCCTTTTAGTAGAGCGGCAGGCACCAGCAGTGAAAGTATTACATTAAGCTACTTTAATTTTAATGAAAAATATGGGCGCGGTAAGTTTAAGGGCATTGACGGTGCAAAAGTTAGCGCGGTTTTAAATACCATAGCCAGGATAGGTGTAATTGATTCTTTACATTTTGGTGGTAACAGCTGGGCTACCCCTTATGGCCCTATTTGCCTGCACGAACAATATATTGCACAGCTTGGCCTTGGTATTAATGATCCGGATTATTTAAAAGGAGATCAAAGTTGTCTGGACTATTATTGCGACCATGCTATAAAACCAGATGGCAGGGTTTATTCGAGGTGGGCATATACCAATGAAGATGCAATGCCAGGTCAATTTAATAAATATGGATTTTATGAGGCACAGTGGGGTATCTTAATGGATTCCAATCCAGACCTTGTAACCAATATTGCAGAGCTATATGATTTAACGGGAGATAAAAACTGGGTAAAAACGCATCAACAAGATTGTGAAAAGGCTTTAGACTGGATATTAAAAAGAGATAAAAACAACAATGGCCTTGTTGAAATGATGACCGACAATGAAAGCGAGCAAAGGAGCAGTGATTGGATTGATATTGTTTGGGCATCCTATGAAAATGCATTTGTTAACGCAAAGCTATATCACGCACTGACAAAATGGGCGGCAATAGAACATCAGTTAAACAATGAAACCAAATCAATTTATTACGCAAATTTTGCCGCTAAACTAAAAGCAAGCTTTAACAAATCCACTAAAGATGGAGGTTTTTGGGATGCGGAAAACGGTTGCTATGACTATTGGCGCGATAAAGACCAAACAATGCATGGTCGCAACACGGTTACTCCTGTAAACTTTATGGCAATAGCCTACGGGATTTGTGATAACGATGCCCGAAAAAAAATAATATTGGACAATATAGAGGCGCAAATGGAAAAGGAAAATCTTTTCTTTTGGCCTTTAGCAATGTATAGTTATGCCCCCGGGGAGGCAAAACTATCGCAATACCCTTTTCCATCCTATGAAAATGGCGACCTGTTTTTATCATGGGGTTCAATCGCAGTTAAGGCTTATGCTGATTACAGTCCCTCACTTGCTGTTAAATATGTAAAGACTGTATTGAAGCAATATGGTAAAGATGGGCTCGCGTTTCAGCGCTATGGGAGGATAAAGCAAGATGGCCTTGGTGACGATATATTATCAGGAAATAGCCTGGCAATTGTGGGGTTATATCAGGCTATCTACGGTATAAACCCTTTGTATAACCGCTTTTATCTCGATCCTCACATTACCCCTGAACTTGCCGGTACCAGGCTCAATTATAATTTTAGAGGTAAACGTTTAATTATAAGTCTTGATAACGGCAATTATTCCATATCTGACAAACAATTTAAAGTAATCGCTAATACCAGCTTTGGCTTTAATACAGTTAAAAATCAATTGTGTTATTTTAATGGAAATAATTCAACCGTTTCGTTACTGGTAAAATCAACTACACCGTTAACTATTGCTATCCAAAACTGGAGCCCGGATAAATTGGTATGGACACAAGGCATTGGTAAATCAACTCCTCAATTTCTAAATTATCTTATATACCAGTTAAAACCTAATACATATTACTCCTTTTTTGTTGAGGGTAAGCTTGTTAAAAGGCTCAAAAGTAATTTGAACGGCGAACTGGTAATAGGCTATCTTCCAAAGGCGGTTTTTGAACAAATTAGTATCAAAAATGAAACAATATGATGAACCCAAAGTCAACTTTTTTATCACTGTCCATAATCGTCTGCCTGCTTAAAGTCTATGATTGCAAGGCACAATATAAGCGGGTGGAGCAAAATCACCCGCCGCATATTGTAAACATTGTAAACTTTATCCGTTTACTGGAACCGCGTGACCCTAATATCACTGAAGATGTGCTTTATCAAACCGTGGTAAAACAAGTAGAACTGATGAAACAGCATCATTTGGGTGGTACTTTCTTATTGCAATATGATGCACTGTTAGATCCACGATACCAAAAGCTACTTAAATCACTACCGCGCGATTCGTTTGAAATTGGCGCATGGTGGGAGATACCTCAACCGCTGGTGGAAAATTCGGGGATGAAGTGGCGTGGCCGCTATCCCTGGGACTGGCGAGCTAACATTGGCTTTTCCACTGGCTATACACCAAAGGAGCGTGAAAAGCTGATAGATACGTATATGCGCGATTTCAAAAAAATATTTGGCTATTATCCAAAATCAGTGGCTTCGTGGTTTATTGATGCGCATAGCCTTAATTATATGTATCAGAAGTATCATATAGTTGCTTCGGCAAATTGTAAGGATCAATACGGAACGGATGGTTATACCCTATGGGGAGGTTATTGGAACCAGGCCTATTACCCCAGCAAGTTAAACGCTTATATGCCCGCGCAAAATGAAATTAATCAGATACCTGTTCCTATATTCAGGATGCTTGGCAGTGATCCGATCCGGCAATATGGCGATGCACCTGGTAAACAAAGACAGGGGGTAATTACATTAGAGCCGGTTTATCCTCATGCAGGTGGCGACTCTACATGGGTTGCCTGGTTCTTTAATGAATTTGTAAATGGGGCATCGATGAACTTCGCCTACACACAGGCGGGGCAAGAAAACTCCTTCACGTGGGACGCGATGCAAAAAGGATTGAAACTGCAATTTTCGCTGATTGAAAAACTACGTGATGAGAAAAAAATCAGAGTGGAAACTTTGGCTGCATCGGGTAGGTGGTTTAAAGCACATTTCAAAGTTACACCGCCAACATCAGTTACCATAAATAACGACTTGCCGGGCGACAGTGATAAAACGGTTTGGTTCGATAGCCGCTATTATCGGGCTAACTTACTGTGGGAGGGCAAATCTCTCCGGTTCAGGGATATCCATTTGTTTAATGAAAAATTTCGTTCTAAATATGAAACGCAAGCAGCTACATCTAATGAATGCTCGTTTTTTACCTTGCCGGTGGTAGATGGTTATTTGTGGAGTACGCCAAATCAACCGGCCGGCCTCAGTTTCAAGGCTATCATAAATGGTAGAGAAGTATTGTTAGAAGGCGGTAATCCGGTAATAACAGATAAAATCCTTGGAAAACTATTGATAAGCTGGCCTTTAAAAGGGAACAATGGCACCTTGAAAATTGAATTTACCGAAAAACAAATTCAAATGTCCATAGTGGGCAATAAGCACCTGGAGTGGTTTTTAGATTTAACAAGCAACGATAAACAAACATTGCCATTTACTGGTATTGCTGATAGCCATATTGATGCCAAATTTGAAGGTATGAATTATTCGGTTACCGCTGTTAAGGGTAAGTTTTCCAAATTGGACGGTAATACTCAATTCCGACTGAAGCCAAGTCAAAATCAAATTACGCTAAATCTATGAGCTGATGCTGTGCGTTAGTTGAAAAGACAGAAAGTGATTTATAATTATATGCAATCGATTGTCGATATTGTTTTTATTTCTATATTGCAAAAGAAAAGACGTTGAATTTCATCAACAACGATTCTTATATCTTCTGTTTAAACCAGATCTAAAACCATGACAGCAAAATATCACATCGCAATATTATTCATCTTTATTTCCCTGACATCGGCGGCCCAAAGCACTAACAATAAAAGAATCATTGATGTAAATATCAATGAAGTAAAGGGACAGCTACCTGCAAGTATCAATTTATGCGTAGGTGCAGGGCGTGCCAACGAGGGCCTACGGGCTGATTGGCAAAGACAATTAAAAATCGCGCATGATGAATGCGGTTTCAAGTACATCCGTTTTCATGGGCTGTTATCTGACGATATGGGTGTTTACGTCGAAGACAAAAATGGAAAGCCTACTTATAACTGGCAGTATATCGACGAGTTATTTGACTATTTGCGCTCTATCGATATGAAGCCATTTGTTGAAGTAGGATTTATGCCCGGTGCCTTGGCAAGTGGCAGTCAAACTATTTTCTGGTGGAGAGGGAATGTTACGCCACCGAAAGATTATCAAAAATGGAACGACCTGATCAAAGCGTTAGTTGAACATTGGACAGAGCGCTATGGTCAAAAGGAAGTAGCCAGCTGGTATTTCGAGATATGGAATGAACCTAACCTGAAAGGTGGTTTCTTTACAGGTACACAGCAGGATTATTTCAAACTGTATAAAGAAACAGCTATAGCCATTAAAAGTGTATCGGCTAATTATCGCGTAGGCGGTCCTGCTACAGCGGGTAATGCCTGGATACCTGAAATGATCGATTTCTGCACACAGCAAAAGGTGCCGATAGATTTTATCAGCACACATGATTATGGTGTAAAGCAAGGGTTTCTGGATGCAACAGGCAATACAGGAACGGTGCTAAGTCAGAACAGGTACTTCGTTGCAGATCATATGCGCCATTCAAAAAAACAAATATTACAATCCGCTATGCCAAATTTAGAATTGCATTATACCGAGTGGAGCGCGTCTTATACCCCGTCAGATCCTATTCACGATAGTTACCATGAAGCTGCTTATATCTTAAACACTGTTAAACGAGCTGCACCGGATGTAAATTCTATGTCTTACTGGACGTTTACTGATATTTTTGAAGAGGCAGGTCCAAGGGCTACGCCTTTTCATGGTGGCTTTGGTTTAATGAATTATCAGGACATTAAAAAACCAGCCTACTACGCCTTTAAATATTTAAACCAACTCGGTCATAATGAATTGCAATGCGCGGATTCAAGTGCTATAGTTTGTAAGGATAGGAATGGCAGCGTACAGGCTTTGGTATGGAATTTTACGATAGACCATCCGGGAGATAGCGTAAATAATCAGGTGTTTTATAAAAGGCTACTCCCTTCTAAAGCTTTAGCGCCAATTGAAATTAAATTCCATGGATTAAAACCAGGAAAATATAAGGTAAGCGTTTATAAAACAGGTTATCATGCGAATGATCCTTATTCGGCCTATTTTGAGATGGGATCACCTTCACAGCTTACAAAAGAACAGGTAAAAACGCTTAAACAAAAGGACACGGACGAGCCTATTGAGCAAAGTACGGTAACCGTAAATACATCGGGTAATTTCGCGAAACAACTGGTCATCCGTCAGAATGATGTGCTTTTGATTAAATTAAATCGGGCAAACTGAAGAAGAGAAACACGGTCCACTCAGATTATCAGCATCGTGTTAATCCTACTGTCTCAACCGATGTGGCAGGCACGGTTAATGGCTTGATCCAGTAAGGAAAAGTGCTGTTCAGTTTTTTTGGAAAAATAAAGACTATAAAATATATAGATATTATAGTCTATTTATTATACTTGTAATATAGTATACCAAAGCATAAATAATTTTATATAAATCCCAATTAAAATGGCAGATCAAAAATCCAAACAAACCGCATTAGGCGACGTTGCCGCGAGGCAGTTAGCTATTGCTACACGTACCGTTCCTCAATTATCAAGAATCACACCGCGTTGGTTACCTCAGCTACTGAATTGGGTGCCTGTTGAATCGGGTGTATACCGCTTAAACAAAGTAAAAGATGCTCAAAATGTAGAGGTTGATTGCTCCTCACGTGACGAACGTGAATTACCATCGACGTTTGTTGATTACGTTGAAGATCCCCGTGAATATAATTTAAGTGCTGTAAATACCGTATTAGATGTTCACACAAGGGTATCCGATCTTTATAGTAAACCTTATAATCAGATCAGTGAACAGCTGCGGTTAACTATTGAGATTGTTAAAGAAAGGCAAGAAAGCGAACTGATAAATAACCCAGAATATGGATTATTACACAGCGTTGTTGCCAGCCAAAAAATTAAGACCAGGTTAGGCCCGCCTACACCCGATGATTTGGATGAATTGATCACCAAAGTATGGAAAGAACCTGGTTTCTTTTTACTGCATCCATTAGCAATTGCTGCTTTTGGCAGGGAATGTACCCGCCGGGGTGTACCGCCGCCAACAATTTCTCTTTTCGGTTCACAATTTATTACCTGGAGAGGTATACCGCTTATCCCATCGGATAAATTACCTATCGAAAATAATAAATCCAAAATTATACTATTGCGTACCGGTGAAAGCAGGCAGGGCGTAGTTGGGTTATTCCAACCGGGTTTACCGGGAGAGCAATCACCGGGGCTTTCTGTTCGATTTATGGGCATTAATAATAAAGCTATAGCATCGTACCTGGTATCATTATACTGCTCTTTAGCCGTATTGGTGGATGATGCTATTGCTGTATTGGAAGACGTTGACTTAGGAAACTATCATGAGTACAAATATTAACCCGGGTAATTTACCCGATCTTCAGGAGCTGCAAAATCTTGCCAACCAACTTTTTAAAGCGCAACCCAACGAAGACATTGTTTTGCCTGAGTATAACCCTTATGATGCCACCAAACCGCCTGTGTCAGTAGCAGGTAGTGGTGTTAGTCCATCGGGTATCCATCATGGCAACGCAGTTAATCTTCAGGACCCGCAAACTGGTTTTAATGATCCTGGTTTAAATGCTTCCATTCAACCTGTTGAGCAGGGCATTGGGCGTAGTTTTTTGCCGTTCGAATTAATTCCTGATAGCCTTTTTCATTTGCCTTTTCAACAGGAACAGCCATTTAAAAAACAATTACAGGAGGTGTTAAATAGCATTGTAACTACACCAAATTCACCACAAATACCCTTAAACGGATTTGGTGCCGACCCCGCGGCTTATTATTTTTTACAGGATAAACCGGCGGCGGCGGTTCCCGGCTTTGACGTAAATTTCATCAGGGAAGATTTTCCGATACTATCAGAAAATGTAAATGGCAAACAGCTGGTATGGCTGGATAATGCCGCCACCACACAGAAGCCAAGGCAGGTTATTGACCGTATTAGTTATTTTTATGAGCATGAGAACTCAAATATTCATCGCGCAGCGCATGAACTGGCTGCCCGCGCTACAGATGCCTATGAAGGTGCCCGCAAAAAAGTTCAGGAGTTTTTAAATGCTGGTTCGATTAATGAAATAATTTTTACGCGTGGTACAACAGAGTCTATAAATCTGGTAGCAAAAAGCTGGGGAGAACAGTACCTGCATGAGGGCGACGAGATTATTGTAAGCCACCTGGAGCACCATGCTAACATCGTTCCGTGGCAGCAATTGGCAGCTAAAAAAAATCTAACGATTAAGGTTATACCTGTTGACGATGATGGCCAGGTTTTGCTTGATGAATACGTAAAACTGATAACGCCTAAAACCAAACTGGTTGCCTTTACCCAAGTATCCAATGCCTTGGGAACGGTAACACCTGCCGCGCAAATTGTACAGATAGCGCACTCAGCGGGTGCTAAGGTTTTGGTTGATGGTGCGCAATCCGTTTCGCATATGCCGGTTGATGTAAGATCTCTTGATGCAGACTGGTTTGTTTTCTCCGGGCACAAAGTTTTCGGGCCAACCGGTATCGGTGTGCTTTATGGCAAAGAAGATTTACTAAATGCTACCCAGCCATGGCAGGGTGGCGGCAATATGATAAAGAATGTAACTTTTGAGCATACCACTTATCACGATGCGCCGGGTAGATTTGAAGCAGGTACAGGTAACATTGCTGATGCCGTAGGATTGGGTGCGGCTATTGATTATGTTACGCGAATCGGAATGGGAATTATTGCCCAGTATGAACATTTTCTGCTTGAATATGCGACCGGTTTGCTGAAACAGGTTCCGGGTTTACGACTGATTGGTACCGCTGCTGAAAAGGCAAGTGTACTCTCGTTTGTAATGGATGGTTATAAAACCGAAGAAGTTGGCGCTGAATTAAACAAACAAGGAATCGCGGTACGTTCAGGGCACCATTGCGCGCAGCCTATTTTGCGCCGTTTTGGTGTGGAGAGTACGGTAAGGCCTTCGCTGGCATTTTATAATACCTGTGCCGAAGTTGATTTACTTGTAAAAACACTTCACGGTCTTAAAAAGTAAAAATGGAAGAAAACCGCATCAGCACATTTATTGAGCACTTGTACCAGGTTCACAAGGCAGAGTGGGAAGCAACCCCATCTTTTCGGCAAGCGGTAGATTGGCTATCAGATCTTTTTGAATTTCTTTTCCCCAATAACCGTTTAAACAGACAGGCTATTTATGAGGGGCAACTTAAAAAAAATCAAATTGATCTTGAAAATATCTTGTTGAGTTATATCGACCCATCAACCATTAATATAGATGAAGTTGTTTATAAGTTCTATGCTTCGCTTGAAGAGATTTATCAAAACTTGAGGTTAGATGCAACAAAAATTTATGAAGAAGACCCTGCCGCGATCAGCATACATGAAGTAATAGTTTCCTATCCTGGCTTTTATGCAACAGCGGTTTATAGAATTGCTAATAGGTTATCGCAATTATCAGTGCCTATTTTGCCTCGTATACTAAGTGAGCATGCACATGGTAAAACTGGTGTGGATATTCATCCAAATGCCAAAATTGATGTCCCTTTTTTTATTGATCATGGCACTGGTATTGTTATTGGCGCTACTAGCATTATTGGCAAAAATGTTTGTATTTATCAGGGCGTTACTTTAGGAGCATCACAGGTAAGTAAGGTTTTGTCTGACGTTAAAAGACACCCCACGGTAGAAGATAATGTGATTATTTATGCCCGAAGCACTATACTTGGCGGAAGAACAGTTATAGGGCACGATAGTGTTATAGGTGGGAGCGTTTTTTTAACAAAAACAGTGGTGCCTTTTTCAAGAGTTTTCAATACACATCAATTAAGGATTGAGGTTGGAGAATAATTTGTTGATACAGAATATCCAGTAAGGACAACTGATTATTTTTAGGTATACAAGAAAGGCGTGCTTTAATTAAAGCACGCCTTTCTTGTATCTTATTGATTGGTCGGAACCCTGAAAGTTGCGTGTTTAATTGTTGAAATTGAGATGATTTTTGTTGCTAATGGAGTATTTGAACTATATTAAATATTAACTTGTTTAGCGGTTTATTTTCTTATCATCATATACCTTTTAAGATGTACCATAATTTATAGTTGATACACTTGGCGCAGTTGGTACACTTTTGACCCTAAAAACACCCAAAAAAGTCCTGAAAAGGCGGTTTTTACTTCTCTTTTACATCGTTTTTCATGCAAAAAAGAGCTTGTTTTAGGATAAAAATAGCTTAAAATGAACCTTTTTTGTGTGTTTTTAATGTGTTTTTGCATGAAAATTTAACTTTTTTAGCCTGTTTTGCACCCGTTTGCAGCATTAGCTATTGTACTGTTCTGTGTAAGGCTGGATGCTTTGGTACAAATTGGTTCAGCATACGGCATAAACTCTGTATTAATTAAGCAGATTGTGCGATACCCGTATGGGAACAGCAAGCAGTAATTACAATGAAAAAAAGAGATTTATACTGGAAATTCATGAGCTAAAAAATAATGTGTTGCAAGCGGAGTGGGGCTTATGGGCAACAACAATATTTTTTCTTAGCGATGATCATGGCACAAATGTAAATTTTTTTTAATAATCTACAAATTTGGTAGACTTTATTTAATATTGTTAAATGGATTCGTACGCAATTGTTACCGGGGCAAGTAAGGGGATAGGGAAAGAGATAGCTATCTTATTGGCGAAAAGAGGATATAAATTAATTCTGATTGCACGGTCGACCACCGAACTTGAAGAGCTGGCAGCTGAACTTCCGGGCGAGGCATTGTATTTTACCATTGATCTTTCCGAAACTGGTTCTGCAAAAAAAGTGGCTGAGTTTTGCAAGAATCTTCCTGTTTCCATTTTGGTCAACAATGCAGGCTACGGCTTGTGGGGCAATTTTGAAGAAGGCGCTATTAAGCAGCAATTAAATATGTTGCAATTGAATATAAACGCGGTTATTGAGTTAACCTATTACTTGTTGCCGCAATTAAAAAAGCAGCCTTCCTATATTTTAAATGTTTCCAGTACGGCTGCATACCAGGCGGTTCCAACATTAGCTTTATATGCCGCTTCCAAAGCCTTTGTACTCTCGTTTAGTAGGGCATTGAGGATAGAATTAAAAGGCACAGTATCGGTGAGTTGCCTTTGCCCCGGGCCTACCGACACCGGTTTTGCAAAACGTGCCGGAATGGATTCATTAGCCGAGCTTGCTGAAAAATTTAATATGCGGCCTGATGAGGTGGCCAAAATAGGGGTAGAGGGTATGTTTAATAAAAAAGCAGAAATTATCCCCGGTTTTCTAAACAAGCTATCCGCAACCGGCGCGCGCTATATTAATAAATCACTAATCGAGCGTATTACGGCAGGTTTATATAAAAAATAAAATAAATTCTTGTTTTATAAACATTTGTCTATATTTGAAATGTCTATAAAATTAGTAGACATTGTTTAGATGAATCAAAACAGTAAAATAAACACCGCAAACTCCATGCGAATGCCATCCCCCCGGATTGGCTTGTGTTGCTGTTGTTGTTATTAATACCGCAAGTATTTAATTAACTCATTCATTTATTTTTTCTCTTATTTCATTTCATGGATACCGCCTATCAAAGGTTCAGCCTTGGTGCTGAAATCACCGACGAACAACAAGCATTTTTTAACCGTAACGGATATATACACTTTAAAAATTTTATTAAACCGGAAACGGTTGCCGACTTTATACGAGCCTCAGAACAGGTGCAACAAAACTGGATCACTAACAAAGTTGAGAAAGTAAACGGCGTACCTATCAAATACGGAAAGGATCTGAACGGTTCTTCCATTGTGCAGCGTTTCGCGTTTATCAATCTGCATCATCTCATTTTTTCTGAGTTTACAAAAGATCCAAGGTTTAATGTGTTGCTTAACCTGGTAGGGGCGGGAGCAAGGTTAGGTGCTACCGAAAAAGACGGAATGGTATTTAATCATTACGTAAATGGCCCTGAGAGTGGCTTTACCAAAATGGGCTGGCATACCGATGGCTTGCGGGATGTGTTCCACGGGCAAAAACTAAACCCAATGCTTAATGTCGGGATCCATTTGGACTCGCTAAAGCCAGAAAACGGCGGTTTAAGAATTCTTCCCGGCACGCATAAGCAAAACCTGTATCGCATGTTGTTCCGTAAAAAATATTTTCTGGATAATGGAGCTGATAAAAACGAAATAGCGATCATTCCGGAGGCCGGAGATTTGACTATACACGATGGCCGTTTATGGCATCGCGTAGCGCAATCATCTATCTCGGGCGAGGCAAGCCGCAGGAGGGTAATTTATATTCCCATCATCGCGGGGAAATTTGAACCGAAGCATGAGGGTAGTCCTACCGCATTTTATCAACGTTTTGCAAGCCTCGTTAAATAAAATAGCTATGATCATTGCAATTATTATCGGCTACTTTATCAGGAGGAGAAAACTAGCAACAGTTAAGTCAAAGCATTTAGTTCAGGCATATCTTTAAAAAAAGACACATATGGTTACTAAACTCAGCTCTACAGAGATCATCCATTTTTTACTGATCTTATTACTCATCCTTATACCGGCCAGGTTTCTGGGTGAAATTTGCCGCAGGTATAAACTCCCGGCTATTATCGGTGAAATTTTTGCGGGAATAATTGTAGGGCCTACTTTGCTGGGCACTTTCTTTCCTGAAGTATTTAAAAATATATTTATTACAGCGCCAACAGCCAGCGGTGCTTTTGATGGAATAGCTAATATTGGCATAATCCTTTTAATGTTTATAGCGGGTTTTGAGGTTGATTTAAAACAAATAAGGAAAAATGGCAAGCAGGCTATTGCTATTAGCTTGTCCGGTATATT
>Ga0302303_10001748_pt1 | contig 13728 bp, 16 predicted proteins | sample III_Palsa_E2_1_FD_194542 | JGI IMG/M metagenome (GOLD analysis project Ga0302303, IMG submission 194542) | Peat permafrost microbial communities from Stordalen Mire near Abisko, Sweden - III_Palsa_E2_1 | ecosystem: Environmental > Terrestrial > Soil > Palsa > Peat permafrost | place: Sweden... | reverse complement strand
ACAAATTTATTACGAAAAATATTTTAAAACTGTGGTACATTTGTGGCACAATAACCAATCTTACATCAATTACATAAGAACATCTAATGCTATGAAATTGTACCTGTTTTCTTGCTGAATTGAAACAGGGGAAGTAATGATCCTAATGCGAAATTTGAAAAAATATTTCTTGTGAGTTTATTTGTCGTTATTTCACCACCTTTGTGGGTAATAACTTATCCAACTTAAATACGCACACAAAATAATTAAGTCGTTAAAGCAACAATCTTAGTCGATAGCAGTAATACTATTAAAATGGTTCCGGATTTGCCTTTTTCGAAATTCTTGCGTTTTAAGAAATTCACCGCACCAATAAAACAGCTTTTTTGCTTTCTCCTTATTTCGATTTTAAAGCCGGCCAAATTTAACACTCCACTCCTCTAATATTTTTTGGTAAAGCATTGACGCTGCGTCCGTTTTAACTTCGTTCAGGAAATGTGTTTTTTGCAGGCATTCTAAAAAATACTCTTTAAGCCACGTATACTTAGCGAACAGCTTTTGATCATTATACAGATTGTCAACAATCAGCTCATATAGCTTGGCAAGGGATCTTACAACTTTTTCTTCCGTAATAATCTTATTGGCATAGTCAACGAACAGACCGTCTGCCGGGATCTTCGAAAAGTCACCGCTACTGTAGATTAAACGCTTGTCGAAATTATAAGTTTCTGATTTATTTACCTGTTTTAGAAAACCGGCTTTGTCAGTACCAAAGAGTTTAATAATAACCGGATCTATGATTACGCGGGGGAAGTTTGCTTCCTGCTCCAGCAGAAATGCCCTGATAAAGCCTTTGCCTACAATGATGTTTTTGGCGTTATCGAAATAAACAGGCCCATAAGAAACGGCTCCCCGTAAGATAATTTTCCGCCAAATCAATTGGCTCTGAATCGTTTGTATAGCTTTAATCAGCGAGATGAAGTTTTTTAAGCCTTTCGGCGCGACAAGGATAATCGAATCACTGATGACGAAGGAATCAACGTTTTCTTTCTTTTCCCTAAGGCTATCCAGTACCGATGTCAGTTTACTGAAATAGGAATCTAATATCTCAAATTTATCCTTAAATACTAATTCCTTAAACCCCAAAACATCGAGAAATGCAACAAATTTTTCTTCAGTATTTTCCTGCAAATGAAAAGTTGAACCGGACATATGATAGTGTTATATTTCAAATAGCGACGTCAAAAAATGATGCTGGAACAAGGAGTATCGATTATACACAACGATTTTGTAAAATTAGTATTAGTTCTGACTACGCAGGCCCTTGCCTCGATTTTTCCTTGATAGAGTTTGCAATGGCTGTTTTAATTGCAGAAAAAAGGAAGACCGCCAACGCCCAGAAAGCAAGTACGAATTTGGGTACCGTAAACCAGATCGTTTGGAGATAGAGGTTATCCGGGACATGCCGGAAATCATAGAACAGCAACAGGTCTTCGATAATATCAAATGTACCTGCGAAGAGCGCCAGCAAGATATTCAGGCGCAGCAATCCGTTCAGCCATAACCATTTTTCACGTTGCATCTGATCGTTGGAATGTAGCAACAGCAGAGCAACATAGCAGAAGATAAACAGGAAATCCCAGCGGGTATTGTTAACCGCAACCTGTACCAGTGTTTTATCGGCGTAGCGTTTGCCATTCCATTCGTTGAGGATTACCAGGCCTTGAACCGGGCCTGCTTTTTCGACATCGATAACTCCATAATGCCCGGTCGTTCCGCAGCGCAGCACCCTGTCCTGGCAAGCCATCACTATCGTCACACTGATAAATATGATCCACAAAAATGTTTTCATGCTTTCTTTGGATAACGTTTGTTCACAATAAATACCTGGCCGTATTTCGGGTCGTTTGGCTCGCCGTTGATACAATCAATAAAGGTCTGGCCAATACGCTTAAAATTCTCCGGCAACGGGTGAAGCTTAACGTATCGGGGGAAAAACCTCCGAAAATATCATTTTCTGTATTGTCGATCACGCAATCGCTTATTTTAAGGTGCCTGATATGCTGCCCGATGTTAAAATCCCTGATCAGCTTATGTTTGATTATGACAAATCCCTGGCTGGCATCCTGGTCAAAGCTTAAAGTCAGATTTAAAGGATAAGCAGGGCCCTTATCATCCCCCGAAATTTCCAGTTGCGACAGGTGCTGTGCCAAAACGGTCATACTGATGGAATCATTCACATGCACCTTCACAATTTCCGCAGTGACATGCCCAATTTCTACGTAATCATAGGTCGTGAAGCCGATATTGTTTTCAAGCGTATGTACCGGGTCACCGAAATGATAGTAAAGGCTACCGATAAAGCTGCCGGGGATTTTCCCATGGTATACGTTACTTTATTCGCCGGCAACGTCGTATCTTTGCTGACCAGCGAGATGCCTTTTTTGTTTTCCGAAACAGTCAATACCGGGTTGCCTGTAAAAGAACTTTTCACTTGAAAAAGCTTACATCCCAGGTCGCAAGGCCTTCCGTTGATCGTGTCCGGGCGGAATTGTTGCAGCTGTACATAGTTGGAATCCGTTCGCCAGATCAGGCGGTAGTTTTCAAGCCGCTGATCCGGATGTTTGTGGCAGGAAACCAGCATCACAAATACGAGAGTCAGCAAAAAAAGGTTTCGGAGTTTTGCCCGGCTAATTGTTTGATAGTTCATTGGTTAGGAAAGGGTTAAGTGTTTGAAGTTACCTTTTTTTAATTTGTAAGGGATACATGGAATAATAAATTAGGATGAATTATCAATATAGAGCCACTTAAAGCGGTCAGGAAATTATAATAGCCTTATCAGAAATAAATTGGTATGTTAGCCTAACACGGCTTTACCTTAGTTTCCTAATATTTTGAAAGAGAAAGAAAACATAATAACCTTTAACGGAACCGGCATCATCGCGCATATCACTGAACTTAACGCAAAAAAGTTAGTCGTTGGTTCTAAAAAGCCAAGCCATGACGAACCATCTCATGGTGTACGCTCCCATACGTTTAAAGGCTATCATTTTTCAGGCGACTTCAATGGATTCCTTTTTAAAAGCTGCAAATTTATCGACTGTACCTTTGAAAATATCTGGGGCTTTTTTCACTATTTTAAAAAGTGTGAATTCACGGATTGTTCCTTTAAAAACTCCCGGTTCTCACACGGGCAATTCGGCTGGACGCAACTCCTTTTCTTTCATTGCCATTTCAGGAACGTAGAAATCGATGAGGGTGACATGGACAATACTATTTTTCAGAAATGTGATTTCAGCGGCTTCAGGCTGGCAGAAGATCTTTTTAACGTGGAATTTTTAGAATGCAATATCGAAGACAGCCATTTTCGGTCCATCGTCTATTACGGTCCCGGCGTGCCCTTGGAAGAATCGGCCCATGATGTTATGTTTACCGACTGCGATATTATGGATTCTTATTTCAGCAGTGTAGATTTCAGGAACAGCCGCTTTGAGGGCTGTACTTTGTACTTCTCCGTATTTTTGAACTGTACACTCGATGACCAGACCATCTCAGCCGGGGACAAAAAGTTGCAGCCGGTGTATGCGTCAATGGACTTCCAAACCATCCTTAAAAGCAACATTACCAATCTACAGGTCTTACAACAATATTTTAATATTCATATTCCCGACTACAAAACACGGATAAGCGAAGTGACCACCAAAATGGAGTATAAAAAAATCTTTATTTCCTACAGCTTCAAAGACCAGGCTTTCGCAAGAGCTTTGAATGATACCCTGAAAAAGAACGGCGTTAAGACTTTTCTATGGGAAAATGATGCGCCTGGTGGTGAGTACCTCGAAGATATCATGTACAAAAATGTCTATAACCACGATGTCATGCTGTTTATCGCTTCCGAGCATTCCCTAAAGAGTAAAGCCTGCCAATTTGAATTGAGTACCGGAAGAAAGAAGCAGGAGGAAAACTGGAACAATATCTTTTTCCCAATACACATTGACCACTACTTGTTTGAAGTGCGGCAAAACCAGATTCGACCATTAGACAAAGCGGAAGAATATTGGAAAAACATAGAGGAATTAAAGCGGATGAACTCCCAGGATTTTAGTCTTTACTCCGCACTACCTAAAGACAAGACGATTGATTTTGAAAAGATGGTCGTTCAAAAAATCATTACCCAACTACAACCCACATAGTCTTTAAATCTTTCTTAATTGTTCTTTGGCAGCCGCCCTGCGGGCCGTGCACTCCACTGTATCTTTCGGAGAAAGGATGTCGCTGCGGTCACTGACCGGGGTTCCGGCAGTTTGCCGTGCCAGACAGCCCCGGACCTGCCCATCAAACGCGTCATTCCGTCTCGGCTTGCTTACCAGTTGCATTTGATTAAAAATGGAATGTCATGTAATTGTTCCAATGGTCTTAATCGGCTCATCAATGGCTTCCATTGATAATAGTGCCACCTTTATTTTTGTATTTAATTTTGGTTAAAATGTGCTTGCTGGTCAGTCTCATTGTATACGAATTAATCTGCGCGATTGACATAATAAATCATTTTGGAAATCGATTCAATCTTATGTGCGCAGTGATGTATATTTGACAAATACACCTTAACCAGATGACCTATCAACAAAAATTTAATGCCCTTGAACAAAGGGCACATAGTCAAATTATTGCCACGAAGATCCTTCGCGATATGACCGACCTTCGATCTAAAGCGGAGAATTCAGCAACTGCAAGAAGAAGGTGGGTTTGGGAACTCATTCAAAATGCGAAAGATGTCCATCCAGCCGATGGGGTTAAAATAACAATAACCTTGACAGAGGATGGGACTGCATCTGTGTTCTTCAAACACAACGGCAAAACTTTTAGTACGGACAATATTCGATTCCTAATTGAACAAATTTCTACTAAAGATCGCAAAAAAGGCGACGACGGCAAGCGGGCTACTACTGGAAAATTCGGCACCGGTTTTTTAACTACCCATTTGTTGTCAGAAATTGTCAAGGTTAATGGGATCGTAAAGGAACCGGAATTGGATTATGTTGCTTTCGAACTTATGCTGGACCGAAGCGGACAGGATATTGACGACATATTGGAGGCAGTTGAAAGCGCAAAACTATCGGTTGCGGATTTGGACGAACGGGAGCCGGTCGATTATAATCCAGGAAACGATAATACCTCTTTTACTTACCCTTTAACTGACGGAGTAGGCCTTACTATTGCACGGGCCGGTATGGCTGACCTGGCGAACTGCCTCCCATACAGCCTATCGTTCGTTAAGGAAATTAAAGAAGTTTACTTATTGCCTACAGACATTGCTTATCGGAATATTACTTCGTCGCGGGATCTCCAAGAAGGACTCCAGTTAATGACCATCGAGGTTGCAGAAAATGAGTGGATGGATGAACCACTTAATTTTTTTATTGCGTTATATACCGTTGGATTTACTAACCTGGCTATACCCTTTGAAAAAAATGGGAAGGTGATCATGTTGCGAAAAATAGATGATAAAACACCGCGCTTATTTTGCGACTTTCCCCTTATTGGCACCGAAGATTTCCCTTTCCCTGTAATTATCAATAATCCAAATTTTAATCCGACAGATCCGAGAGATGGCATATACCTGACGTCTCCAGCAAGGGTAAACGAATTATTTGAAGAAAATAAACGTTACATGAAGGAGGCTGTACAAGCATACTTTCAGCTTTTGAAATACGCTTCAGACAACGCCTGGGAGAACCTGCATTTGCTGGCGGATATCCCGCCTTTATGGGATATACCAGATTGGCTTGATGAGACCTGGTACAATAAGGAAATATTAAATCCAATACGAAAGAAATTACTTAAAACCAAAATTGTAAAAACGGAAAGCGGCGGGCTGGCGCAAATCTGGGCAGATGACGATGCCAAATTTATGTGGTTTCCGTCGGCCTCGAAAAAAGAAATACGTAAGGCACTTTGGGAGGTTGCAAAACATTGGTTCCCTCATGTATTGCCAAGGGAATCTGATATTGAATTATGGAACCGGATATCCTGGAGCGATTGCGGAAAGCTGACTTGCGATCAATTGGCTGCTTTTGTTCAAGGCAGGGAAAATCTTGAGAAATTGCAGGAAGCTTTGAGTGAAAAGAACGTGATTGAATGGTTAAATGAATTTTACGAAATGCTCAAACTTGAAGATAAAGAATACAGCAACATTTTAAGTAAACGGGCCATTTTTCCTAATCAAAACGGGGATCTTTTTAAATTATCACAACTGAATCCAGATGAGGGCGATATCACTCCGGTGTTTAAGGATGTTTTAAAACTTCTTGGTAAAGATATCCGCGCAGAACTCCTTCATGATGGAATAGTTGTGGAAACCGAAACTGATATTTTAGATCAGAATTATGTGATCAGGGAGATCAACAGCGAGGTCAGTGAAAAAGCGAATGACAGGGAAATAGCTAAAGATTATACAGAAGGTTTCACCGTACTTTTACAATGGTTTCAGAAAGAGCCGATACTGGCAAAGCAATTGTTCCCGAACCTTTACCGCAATAAGCACCTGCTATACAATGAGGACCAGATTCTTGAAAATATAACCAAGGCAGAACAACTTGATGATCTGCTAACGGAATACAATGTCCATGACCTGGCTTCCCTTCGGAAGCTTATCGATCAGGCAGGCAATAATCCTGGGTCTTTATTGCCGGTTACGCAGGAAATCTTAATGAGCATGGGCATTACTTCGCTGGAAGATTGGGAGGCAGCTATACAGGATAAGGACCTGGCTGCGTTGTTTTCTCACGAATCCGTGCCGACTACAGATATGTTTATCTACGCGCAAAGCCATATCAAGAAGGCCATCGAAAACATAAAACAATTCCTTGAGCAATTAGCAGATTACGATACTGAAGAAATGGAACAGACGGCGCCTACAATTTTAGCCGGAATTAAGAAAAATGGCCAAACAATAAGTATAGTGGCCAGACCCGCTTACAAAGGACAAGTCATTATTTATTATGGATCAGAGCGTGATACGCTTGACTTTGAACCTTCAGAACTTTGGATCGATGATGACATTGAACCAAGGCAACTAACACTTGGCTTTATCCTTAAAAAAGCACAAATCGTAAAATTCCCCGTGTAAAATGACAACAGAACAAATTATAGGACTCATCGGTCAGCCGGAAAGCGAAAATCTGGAATACAAAGCAGTTTTACCTCCTTCCAGGGCATTGGGGCAGATTATCTGCGCCTTTGGCAATAAAAGTGGCGGTGTTATTATTCTCGGTATAGCAGAGGTCAATCAAAAATTCATTATCAACGGATTAAGCGAAGATTTTCATTCAGGCAGTGTTATCTATAAGGCGGTTGACCTCATCACACCGAGACCAGTTATAAGATCTGAGCGAATTATATACATGGATAAATCCTTGCTTGCCGTGGTCGTCGAGCCTTCAGCGGAACTTTTGGCAATTGAAGGGAAACGATACCTGAGGGAAGGTGTACGAAACGTCCTTCAAAATCCTCCGGCTCAAAATCTAAGGAGTAACGGAGACCCGGAGATAAAAAAATTAGCACAAAATTTAAATTCTTACAGATTATCAGCAACAAGCAGTAAAGCGAAATTATTGGATCATTATCAAAGCGTTTTAAACATTTTGGATGATCTGGGAAATCTTTTGTATCCAAGTTCTCCAAATTTACCGACAGACCAGCCTGAAGGAAAGATATTAATGAGAATCCTGATCGCTTCCTGTGCGGATAATTTTGAAACCTACCTGACTGATCTCCTTTACGAAATCTTTTTGGCAAATCCTGCGACCTTAAAATCTCCGCAAACAGTGACGATCAAGGAGGTACTTGATTGCGCAGATATGGAAGAGTTCGTAAATTTTTGGGCAAAAAAGAAGCTTTCGAAGTTACAACGGGGGAATGTCAATGGTTTTTTATCAGAAAATGAGCAATTAGATTCATTAAAAGCGATAAATCAGGTACAGCAGGAAAAGATCGAAAAGATATTACAGATCAGACATCTTTATACTCACAGAAATGGAATCGTAGATGATAAATTTCTCAAAAGTTTTGCAGGTCAATATGCTTTAAATGATGAACACAAGTTGAGTCTGCATGAGGCGGTTGAGATTTTGGGTTTCCTTGCTGAAATAGCCGATCAGATCGATACAAAAGCTGCCGGAAAATACAGGCTTGCCAAATTTGATTGAATAGATAGATAAGAGCTGATAATCGATAAACTTCAAAACCTCAAGGAACCTTGATGGCCGAAATTTCGGAAGAGTTGACGACCACGGGAGATATCCATCTTACTCCAATTAACTAAAACGTATTTGAAAATGAGAGGGTAAATATTGCCAACTGATCCATAATTACTATGAATGAGCATCTGAAATCATGTATTCTAAGATTCGATATTATTTATGTCAATGTGTTTTAAAATATTTTCTTTATCCCTTTTGAGCTTTTGATCACCCAGTAATTTCATTGTATCAATAGCCTCCAGATGGCAGTTTTTAATTTTATGGCCACTGCCGCAAGGGCAAGGTTCGTTACGGCCAATGCCGGTTTTTGACAATACATTATCCAGGAAAATCAACACTGTTTCTGCTTTACTAATGTTATGTTTTTCCCTGTAATATTGAAGAACCCCAGCAACATGGTGTTCATATTCGGCCCCGGCATAATGCTGCGTTTCCAGCTTATATAATTGATTCGCAAAAAAACTGTAAACTTTGTCTTTAATAAAATTCGCAAGGTTAATGCCCCGTTTTGACATTGCAATCAGGTTATGCTCCACGTCCATGCAGCAGAAACCTTCCGGTGAAATATGCCAGTCAATTTCTCTTGGTATGAGTTTACTTGTTTCCATTAACAGGGGTATGCAATATGGGTAACTTTTAGGTACTACCAGTATGATATCAAAAGTGTCCCAGTAAACACCTTTGACATCACAAATATCCAGCTGCCCGGTAATACACCACATTCCGTGTTCGGTATTATAAGTGTAAACTAGCTTAGGGAATAATATTTTGGCATTTTTAAAATCACGCTCAAACTGGCTTTTTACCGGCATCAGAAATTATAATAAGGTTTACTGACGGCGGCAATCGGTGCAAGGTTTGCGAGGTTCCTGTTGGGCATGACTGCTTGTTTAGCTTTCAATTGCAGGTTGCCTAACAGGTCGGTCGCGATATAATCCTGTTTTTTCAAAAAGGTGAGCCAATCAAAATCATGTTGTGTATACCTAAACCCTTTTTTGGGAATCTCAAAAATATACCGGTCTGTTTCTTTGCCGGTACGTTGGCAAACAGGCGTAAAAAAATCGTGCAAAGCCGGTGCCTCCTTTTTAACATAGTCACCGATAACGATCCCATTGCTAACCGCATTCGCCTGCATTTTAGAAGCCAGGTTGGTATGCAGGCTAAAAGTAGTGACTTCGCTGATTTCCCCAATACCAGCCATAGCCCAAACTACATCTTCATCATAACCCAAGTCTACGCCGATACGAGTATATATTTGTTCAATCCCCTGCTGTTCAAAAACGTTTTTTAGGTCATTCTTAACAAAATAAGAGTAAACGCTGGCAAACTGGAGAGCGCGGCTAACGGCATCAGCAATTGGCATGTTCTTACCACCAAAATAAGCAAACAAACCGTCGCCTTGTAAACGATGCACATAGCCACCGAAGATAAGGGCTGTGTGTATAGCCGCGCGCTGAATAGCATTGTTAATTACAAAAACAGTCGCCGGCTCATATCGCCCGTAAAGTTGTGTAGACCGGCGTACGTCGACAAACATCGAAACAATGTAATGTTCCTCAGTTTCTTCCGTATGCTTTAAATACGCAAAATCCGGGTGCGATCCCAATTTCTGTGTGAAATCCGGCACCAGGCCTACCGCATTGGCAAACTGCTCCAGGCTCGGCAATAACCTTTTTTCCGGTACAGCCTCATTGAGTGCTCTTAGGTTGACTTTATTTCTGATGCCACTGCCCGCAAAATTGCTGTAGCTCTTGGTTAGTTCATCTTCTGCTATCGCTTTGCGAATAGGCTGTAAGTAATCTTCGAAAATATTCATGGGTTCTATTTTAAATTATGAATTAGGGTAATTAAAAGGGGTATAAACAAAAGGAACTGAATAGTAAATAGCCACCCGGCAAAGCGCAGCCGCCTGAATTTTAGTCGCAAGCCTGTTGCAAGGTCGTAAACCTGGTTGCGCAGGTCGGCCAGCTCATCTTCGCCACTATATGCTTTTGATTTACTGAAGTAGGTATCGCGTTCCATCCCGGCTATGCAACCGAAATAAAACAATGATTTCTTTTTGCTGTCCAAAAATGGAGTAGAGGCCAGGATAACAACAATCATGATCGTCACCCCCAGCCCAATGACTGTGCTCATCAGCACATGGATACACCAGCCGCAATCAACCGCCTTAATAATCGGTGAATAAGCGGTAGCAAGCCCACCCACTATAAAAGTGCTGAGTGCAAGAAACACGCCGCACTTGCTGTTGACACTATTATAGTAAGCATCGAAACGGTCTATGTTATATTTTAAACGTTCTTTCTCCATTGTTTAACCTTTTACATTTTTTGGATCATTCCCATATGAATTCTTTTCTCTGAACTGGCCGTGTTTATTTTGAATAGTCAGCTCCGCACCATTATGAATGGCTTGGGTTCTGCCTGCTACGACAGCGGCTTGCTGGGTATCAAATACTTTAGTTACCCTTTTAGTGTTGGCTGTTTTGGTTGCCCACTCATCGCCATGTTTCACGACGAAAACCTTTTTGCTGTTTTTTAAACCCATGATATCATCTTGCGGCTTTTTTATGCCGCCCCTCTAATAGTATATGCTCCGCAAAAAATATATTTTGCCGCGCGGAGAAATATTAATTTTTAAGAGCATATATTTATAGGTACCTACAACCAATCAAATGATAGATGAGAAGACAATAGCGAAAATTGAGGCAATAGATCAACGATCCTGGGGCACGATTTATAAGGAGCTGGTGAGATACGCCAATTACAAATTGAACAAAGCTTTTTTTGAAATCAGAACTGAAAAGGATAGCGTAGACGCCGAGTATTTCGCTGCGCTGGCTATCGAAAAATTGATCACGGGTGAAAGGACATGGGATTTTGAGCGTTTCCCCGACGTGACCATCCACCTGATAGGCATTGTAAAAAGTTTAATTTCCAGTCATTTTAAATCGTCGACGCGTTCGATCGTTGCCGCCGGTACGAAAATTGGCGATAGCAATGCTAACGAAGATGAAGAAGGTGTTACCTCAGACGAACTTCTGGATGACGACATCCGTACAATCGAAGGCCCTGAAGAAATTACGATTAAAGCCGAAAAATGGGCAGCCATCGATGCAGCTTTTGGGCAGAAACGTGATGACCATGCTATTTTTTGTGAATGGCTGGATGGCTCCCCGCCCAAAACAATCGCCGAAGGCTTCGATATCCCGGTAACGGAAGTTAATAATGCGATAAAAAGAGGTACAAGAATTGTTAAGACATTATTCAATAAGCAATTATGAAAGATACAAAAGTAGACGTTGACCGGCTCAACAGGGAGATATTCCTGATGACGCACGCACAACCCGGATTGCTGGACGAATATTTGCGCGAGGATGGTTTTGATCCGGACCAGTTGGAAAAAAATGGTATCGCAAAAGTAAAAGCACTATTATTTAAGCAAAAGGTAGCTTTCAAAAGAAGCGAACAGGAAAGCCTTTATGCCAAAGCAATAGCGGTTTTTGAAAGTGCGCGCGCTGCAACAAAAGAGACGATTTTATCCCTTTTAAGGGAACGGGCACCACAGCTTCAGTTCAACAACCTGGAAAAAATGGAAGAATCCGATTTAAGGGAAATCCTGAACGAATCAGATTTGCTTGACCTGATGGATAAAATTGAGAAAAACGAATTGTAATGATCAATGCTCCTTTTGCTGCAAAGAAGCTAATAAATGAGTTGGGTATCGAAGATACATCTTCCGTAGTGATAGAGGATCTGATCATTTATCATAATGGTATGGTTAAGGAAGCCGACTTGAAAAACTGTGACGGACGGTTGGTAATGAAGAACGGCAGGTCAATCGTAACAATTGATTCCAAGATTGAATTTCAACAACGTAAGCGTTACGTTTTGGCACATGAATTAGGGCATATCATTCTTCACGCTGACAAAGCGGCTTCGTTTACTGATGACGATAGTACGTTAGAGGGCTATAAAAAAGGTCCCCAGGAAAAACAAGCTAATGATTTTGCAGCTGAACTTTTAATGCCGACAGATTTGTTTAAGGCAGCTTGCCATCAAAGAAAATTCTCTCCGGACCTGATTCGGGAACTTGCTGAAAAATTCAATACCAGCTTAACCTCAACTGTTTATCGATTTGCAGAGCTAGGCAGCCATCCAATTGCTGCATTTTATAGTAAGAATGGTGTTAACCAATACTGGAAGAAATCTGATGATATGCGATATAGAGTGCCCGACCATAACAAATTGGCGGTGCCAACTGATTCCGTCGCCAATGAGTTTTATGTTTATAACCGTATTTATCCAAAACAGGAAGCCGTACAAGAAATAACCAAATCCACATGGTTTGAATTAGGAAAATATGATGAGGATTCAGCGATGTACGAATTTTGCATCATCACGCCCCGGTACAATTCAGTTCTTAGTGTTGTTTTCGAGGCTTAATACAATACTTTAATTGAACGTTTCTATTGACTTTGGTTAATCTCCACGATTATTGAGTTTATCAATTTAAAACGAAAAATCTGCGTATCTTTCTTTTCCAATAGATACATCTGGTCGATTTCTTCATTTGAAAAACCTCCGGTCAGTGTCTTTAGAATTCTTAGCACTTTATTTTTTAAGGCCCTTTGGTTTGCCATGATCTCCATTAATTGACGTCCCAGCATTCTCGCAGCTGCAATTGACGGCTCAAAATCTTCATCAATTAAATCATCGAAATTAGATTCGTAAATTGTATCTGCTGCTATATCAAAGTAGTTTTCGAGAATGTAGTAGAAGTCCCCGAGGTCTTTAGCTCTCCTTTCGGGTCTTTCAGTTCCCCCTATAAGTTTTAATATACATAACCCAGGCAATGTGCAGATTTTGAATTCTACATTATCTAATTGCAGGGATTGGGCATGTGACAGAACCTGGTCATTACCAAATACCGATAATTCCATAGGTGGATTTCCGTCTAAATAGACCACATTGTTTTTTTCTATTCCACCAAACGGAATGAGGTCAACGATATCTTTTTCTTTTGAATGCAACCGATATGGCTCGTCATCCTGGGTGAATTTTTCTACCTCAACCAAATAGTTTTTTAAAAGCCTGAATTGATCCTGGTCATTGATGTAAATACAAAAGTCAATATCAAGTGTTGTCCGTCGGTCCGGCAAATAGTTTAGATGGTTAAGCCACATGTCCCTGGCGAACGCTCCGATTAAATAGAAATCAATATCAAATTTCTTAAAACCACGTTCCAACGATTCAAAGGTGCTTTTCATTGCACCATTGCGAACTTCTTCAAAATTGATTTTCAAGTAATCCATCATAGAGTCTTTTAGCGGTTTCTATGTTTCGCGCATCTCCTGTATTGATTAGATCTGCATAAACCAATATAGGCGGAACCGTGTCTGCAATCACATTGAATTTCCAAAAACGTTTGTAGAGCGCAAGATTCCCATTTTCATCCGGCACGAGCCTGTATTTTTTGATAAGATGAA
>Ga0302303_10001747_pt1 | contig 13735 bp, 15 predicted proteins | sample III_Palsa_E2_1_FD_194542 | JGI IMG/M metagenome (GOLD analysis project Ga0302303, IMG submission 194542) | Peat permafrost microbial communities from Stordalen Mire near Abisko, Sweden - III_Palsa_E2_1 | ecosystem: Environmental > Terrestrial > Soil > Palsa > Peat permafrost | place: Sweden... | reverse complement strand
TGGAAGCACCAATGACCGCAGTTTGAGATGCCGTTTTCTAAGTGTAGAGCGGCTGCTCCGGAATGCGGTTCAATTCTGAGATAGCATTTTCAGGCTGACCAACGGCCAGTACGTAAAGCGGCGCTTCCTCATCACCTTCGAGTTTCAGCAAAGTGATCAAGTCGACATCGATAAATCCGCCGAGATTAAGCGAAGCCAAGCCAAGCGCCGTCGCAGCAAGGTTGGCATTCTGCGCGACGTGCCCAGCCTCCATGAGCAAATAGCGATATCCGCGATCCCTATACTTCCAAAGCGAGCGGTCGAACACAGCCGTCAGCACCAGCACGAAAGCGCTTTGCGCAACATAGGGCTGGCGCAGGAACAATTCCGAAAGCACCTGATCTGGCACCCTCGCCCGGGCCAGGGCTTCAAGAAAGTGGCCCAATATGTTGTAGTGGTAGATTCCTGGCTCTAATCCCTCCATTCGCAGGGCAATAACATAGAGCTCCAACGGATAAAGGCCACCGCCCGAGGGCACAGGACGGAGCACCATTTCAGTTCCATTTGGATAGTCGATGCCCAATTTTCCATAGCTCCAATACAAAAGTGTCGCGAGCGCGCTAAGCGGAACTTCAGCATCGATAAAACGGCGGCACGAATACCTCGCACGGATGGTCTCGCTTAGCTCCCGGTGCAACGCCTGGGGCGGTGGCAACTTGATTGCCGGCAAATCCACCATTTCCTTGAAGGCCGCGGTTTCCTGCTGGTTTTCCATCGGGGCAAGAATACTCGGCAGCCAGCTGCTGCTATTGCGGTGAAAGGTCCAACTAAGTGGATATTTCATGCGAAACATAGTATATGTTCAACCTATGGGGTGTGGAGCGGAATTCAACATGTTCGGTGTTGCAATCTGGGCGCGAAGGCCGAGTTCCCATGGCAGCCGATAGAGCCGCTCGCCCCCCAGTCTAAGTTGATAGAAACCGAAATCAATGGGCTGGAAATTGGGAATGATAGCCCGGGCTGTATGAAGCCCGAGCCGCTTCATGTCATAGGTGGTGAGATCAAAATAGATCAGTTCATGCCCTTTGGCATCCAGATGCTCGACCAGCCAGCGCAAATTGCGTTGGGGTTTGCCGATGGGCCATTCCTGTCGGGTGACGGGAGTTTTCCTGAGAAACTCAAGTTTGCTTAATGCGCCTGGATGCGAATAAAGCAGGACATGATCCTCCAGGTCCTTGACGAGTTTGGGATCGGCCAGAAGGCAATTCATTCGCTCCTGCAATTCGGCTGCTCGCAGCCGGCGCCTGAGAGCTGGACGGACTTGCCCGACCTCCAGGAATGCCTTCCATGCCGCCTTCCCAGCCTCTGGATGGGCGCCTAGGCCCGCAACCACCGCTGGCTGTTGCAGCTCGTCTTCCGCCACACCGAGCGCGAGGAAGACTGCCACGTCCAAATCCGTGGGCATCTGAAATAGTTCCAAATGAATCCCTCGTCGCTCATAAATCCTGTAAAGTCGCCTGAACTCTGGGTCCGGGTGGGTAGCAGGGTCCCAACGGGCAGTAAGCAACTTGTTTTCCCAACCAATAAGAAATGCATCGCGCTCGACGACCTCCAAAGCCGCGGAGAAGACGGCCTCAGCCAGAGAACCGCCGGCGGCCAATCCGTTCGACGTGCCCGCGAAAATGTTTTCCTCCGGATATTTCGTGCTGTAGCCCAGCGACACGGCCAAGGCGGGGACAAACACCGGTTCGTCGCGCATGAGTGATCTTGCTCGGGCCCATCCCAGCTTCGATTCCGGAATGTAGGGGACTTGACTGACGTGCTCGTATTGCTCCGGGCGATAGAGCACGAGCTGCGCGGGATCGAGGGATCGTCCAATCAGGTCCGCGCGCCGGGCATAGGTAACTTCCTCCGGATGCCAAAAGAGACTCGAGTAGCGTTCCACCGCTTCGCCAAGGGCGCTTTCCTGTGCTCGAGACATCGTCAGACCCTTGCCGGACGTGCTGCCCGCAAACTGGCTGTCCTTCTTGGCAAAGCGGTGATTGGCCAATAGGGACTGCAACACATAAGGCTCCCTTGGTTGGGAGGACTCTGGAACGATGGGCGTCAACTCCTTGACGATCCCGAACCTGGGGCTGACCAAAAACGGTGCCAGAGCCGATAGATCGGGACCCGGCCCCGCCTGCTCCATCAATTGACGCAACCCTGTATGATCGCGTGGGAGCTTTTTTTTTAGAACAAACGGGACAGCTTGGATGCTCCAGGAGGGCGTGATGACGGAGCGTCAGCTCGAACGGATCGAACTCGACTATCACGCTTGCCAGTGCCGGTTGCTGGCGCAGAACGAGATACCTCAGAGCCTCACTGGCCAGCAGGGAAGCCACGGTGGCCATTGCCGGGCCCAGAACCTCCCGGCGGGAATGGGTCGGAGACTTCAAAACATCGTAGAACCGTTCGCAGGCCATGACTTCGTCGTAATTTTCCGCCGCGGCTATCGACCTCATTTTAGAGCACATGAAACACGCCGTCATGCCGGGAACGACGAACGGCCCGACAAAGCCCTGCATGCCCCTATTTTCGGAAAACAAGGCAGGCACTCGTAAGGTATGGGCCGCGCGATTCACCCAGTGGTTGCCCGAACTAAATCCCTGATCCCAGCACGCCAAAAGGAGGTCGAAGCCCTGGGCCGATCTCAAAACGCTTTCGCGCGTCACGCTCGGGCTCTCGGAAATCTCGATCGAGCTTTGCGGGTTCCGCCTTTTCAGCCTCGTCGCCACCAGCTTCTCGCGAGAGATGTGTTCTTCCTGTTCGTCCGGAAGAAAATTCTCACGCTGGGCCAACGTGGGATCAACCAGCATCAGGTTGACGAAACCCGCCGCCAGCAGCGCCTCAGCGGCCATGGCACCTGGTCGCTCCAATCCAAAAACAGCAATTCGCGCATCGAGAAACCGGCGTTCCAGATCCACGTCCGCTATGCCCATGGCGCGAAAAAGGTTCACACGAGAATCTGGTGGAGTCTGCTCAAACGGATGGATGCTTTGTTCGAAAATCCCGGCCTCAACTAATTTGTCGAAATTTGTCCGCAATAACTCGGCCGAAACCTCCAGCCGTTGAGCGAGTTCCGACAAGGCCAACCGCCCGTCCAAGGCGGGTAAAATCAAACGCTGAAGCAACATTGCGAACCCCCCTTCCATCCGGATGGAAAGGGTGTCCGTCCTTAGCAGCAGAATATCCTCAACCAGCGGAATTGCATCCGCCGTCGGCCTCAGCCTATAGTACATGAGCCAGGTTACTTACCTAGCTCGGTAGGACCATCGCCAACACCAGCAAGTGGAGGAATCACAGACGTGTACCCAGGAAAACACAGAGTCAGATAGGTTGGGTATCGATAATAGGAGTTCAGGCGAGGATCCGGAACACTACACACTTGGGGGCTGGTCAAAAAAGGATTTAACAAACCGTTAACCTTGAGGTACGTCTTCAATTCCTCGGCGCTGATATCTGGGCGTTTGCTTCCCTCCTTCAGTTTGCTGATGGTGCTCTCCAATTGAGTAATCCGCATTTCCAACGATTTCTCTTTTTCGCTCGGCATAAATTACCTTTCTTTGAATTAAAGATTTGAGGATACAACTGCCTGTCGTTAACACTGGAACTTATTAGAAAATCAGCAGTCTCGAATTCCCGGTCGAGCATAATGGTGATACGCCGGTCACCTAATTTTACGTTAATTCATTTAATTGTAGTTCTCGCCAACGGACTCGATCTTCTTTGCCGGCCGACTCCAGTGTCGTCTTGCTTCGTCGACGGAGAAATCCACTGCTATCGCATTTAGATTTCCCGCGATTGTCCGGGATGCTCGAAGTCCGCGAAAGCCCATCAGCTTCCACTCCGAGACACCGGGGCCCCCTTTTCTGCCGAAGTTAGCGCCCGATCCCGGTACGATGGGCAACGCCCATGAAGTAGAAATCACTGATGATCACTGATCCAATGAAAAATCATATCAACATGCATCCGGGCGAACTCCTCCGCGAATATTTCCTCCAGCCGCTGGGTATCACGGCTTATCGGCTCGCGAAAGATGCGGAGCTGCGGCACCAGCGCACGAGCGAAAGCGTCGAGATTTTCAGGCAGTGGACTGAGCTCTATCCGTTTCCGGTGCAACGGAGATGGGACTCCACCACCATTAAAGAGGTGTTAGCCGACGCCGGAGCTCCATCCGCCGGCGGTGGGGCTGCGACATCCTTACTTGGGCGGAAGGGACCGCATCATCGCCTTCACCTGGGTGAGCAGCTGGTCCAGGGTCCGGCTCATTGTAAGGAAGGCGTCCGCCTCCTCGGGATCCTCGGAGTTTTCAGCGGCGACCTTTGCCAGGTGGGAGCCATAGTTGAGCGCCTGGGCCTGGGTCAGCAGAAGGGTGAACTCGAAGTCTACGCCACTCGACATGAGCAGCTCGTGCTCCTCCGTCTTGCCCAACGCATCCCGACTCGCCTTCTCGCCGGCGGGCAGCTCCTGGCGCCTCAGGTCGAGCGTGGGATCGCCCTGAGCGAGGCCTTTGAGGCGCTTGGCACCATCGGCGGCGGCGGTCGAGATCGCCTTGATGAGTCCAGACAGCTCACGGGATCCGTGCTTAATGATCAGGACCTTGCTGACGTTCTTCTCCTGATCGAGGAGCTGCGCAAGGAGGCTTGAGGCATTATTACGGACCTGCATTTTATCGTCGGCTGCCTCGGTATGCCCCGCCGTGGCTGGCGCTGGCGCAGGAGCTGCCGACGAGGATGCTGGGCCGGTAGTTGAACAGCCGAACAGCAGGGCGGTGCAGGCCAGAGCGCCGGAAGCCAGGCGGATGCATTCAAGAGCGAGTCGGTGGGATAGGGATCTCATGAGCAGCGATAGCCCACAGACATCCATGGTGGTAGAGGGTCGCCGAGAATCGAACGGCGGTGCATTAAGCTACCGCCGCTCCCGCTGTCCGGTCGCCGGACGCGCTACCGACCTACGTAAACTTCACCCAGGCAGCGTGAGAACGATTCAGGCAGTTAGGCGGCAAAGCCTCGAACATGCTGCGTTTCGCCGGGAAACGCATAGGCCCATGCTTGCCTAAGTGGTTGATTGAAAAGGCGGAGAGAGGGGGACTCGAATGCTTCTCTCTGCTTTGTCTCCGGGCTACAGGTGCCGATTTTGGAACATTCTGCTAGAGCAGTTTCTATTTAGATAGAAGCAATTGATTGACTGGGCCTGACAGTTGAGAGAGGAAGTGGGGATGAGACCACTCAGCGAGGATTTGCGCCGACGCATTGTGTCGGCGCGCGAAGGCGGCGCGGGCACCGGGGAGGTTTGCCAGCGCTTTTCGATAAGTCGCAGTAGCGCCGAGCGCTTCTGGAACCAGTATCGCTCAAGCGGCCACCTCAAGGCCAAGCAGATTGGAGGCTACCGTACCTCGCGCCTAGCCAAGCACGGAGCGACGCTCAAGCGTTGGATCGCGCAAAAGAGCGACATGACCCTGGCGCAGATGAGGGAGAGGCTTGAAGAGCAGTTTGGCATTCGTATCGCCAACACGGCCCTTTGGCACCAGCTCGACCAGCTGGGGCTTAGCTATAAAAAAAACGACGCGCGCCGCCGAGCAAGACAGGCCTGACGTCGCGGCCGCCCGTGCCTGGTGGCGGCGCCACCAGCCTGAGTGGGATCCTGCTCGGTTGGTCTTCATCGATGAGACCGCGCTCAATACCAAAATGGCGCGTCTTTACGGGCGCAGCCCGCGGGGCCGACGCTGCATTGGGGCCGTGCCCCACGGCCACTGGCAGACCTCGACCTTCATCGCCGCGTTGAGGCGCGACCGCATTGACGCACCGTTCCTCATTGAAGGCTCGGCCAACATGGAGGTTTTCGCAGCGTACGTTGGCAAGGTCCTCTGCCCGGAGCTCAACGAGGGCGATGTCGTCATCCTCGATAACCTCCGCATCCACAAGACGGCGACCGTAACCCGGCTGATCGAGGCCCGGGGAGCATTCATTCGATATCTGCCCGCCTACAGCCCGGACCTAAATCCCATCGAGTTGGCCTTCGCGAAGCTCAAGTCCCATCTGCGCCAGGCCGCAGCCCGCACACTTGAAGACCTGCAAGGCGCCGTCGCCACAAGCCTTGCCCAATTCCAGCCCAATCACTGCCAGGGCTTTTTCAAGCATGCCCAGTATGCTTCTATCTCAATAGAAAATGCTCTAGTCCAGGAATTGGGCCTGCGGATCCAAGTCTAGAGACGCGGGGCGATAAACCAAGTGTCGCTGTCAGCTGTGAACTCGTCACCTGCGATTGAACAAGGTGAAAATGCCGGTCTGTTCTAGGGCGCCTTCCGCCAGTATGCGCGTGGCGGCCCACCATGCGCGCAGCATCCGCCTTTCCCGCGCGCCCGCGCGCATCCGTACTCGGGCACCCGCTCGAATCATTTCCCAACGTTGGATCGGCCGCGTCCGGTAAAGGACTAGCGGCTCGGGCAGATTTCCATACTCAAAACCACCTACAATGAAGCCGCGCATCCAAAGGTCATAGTCCTCGCCGAGCCGCAATCCATCCGTGTAACCACCCGTCGCCTCCAGGAAGGTCCTCCTCATCATCACGGTGGGATGAATGAACGGGCTTTGGTACCAACGCTGTTTCAGCAATTCAGCGTGATCGGGCGGCCGAACCACGGTTCGCAAATGCCGCCCCCTTGAGTCCACAAAATGCGCTCCTGCCCCCAACACTCCAATGCCTGGATGCCCCTCTAGAAATTTCTGTTGTTGCGCAAGTCTCCTCGGCAAGGCGACGTCGTCGGCATCGAGGATGGCAATCAACTCGGACCGGCTGCTGCGCCATCCGATATTCATCGCCGCCGCTGCCCCGACGTTCCTGCTCAATTGCTTGACGAAGATGCGGGGATCGCCCTTGGCGGCTGCTTGCACCGAAGCCGTTGTGGAATCGGTTGAGCCGTCGTCGACGACAATCAGCTCCCAATCCCGCCATGTCTGGGCCAGGACGCTCGCCACCGCCTCCGCAATCGTGTCTGCGGCCTGATGTGCGGGCATTACTAACGAAACGCTGGGCATTGTGACCTTACTTGCCCCCTGCGACCTCCCGTTACGAGAGCCTGAGGGGGTAGCTTGGTCGAGGAATGTGTGTTGGCGGCGGGAATCAAAGCAAGCTCCGGAACACCTTGAGCCGCATCAAAGAACCGGCGCCCAAGACGACCCGATACGCGCTGGCGCTTGCGTTTGTCCTGCTTAATCTCGGTTTGCCAATGCTGCTGGCTCCCCTAATTCAATTCCATGAACCGCACATCAACACCCTCATCCATTCGGTCTGCTCGATTGGAGTCGCTGGTGCCGGCACGCTGCGCCTCAAATCCCTGGGCCGGAAGGCGATCGGGCTCATGAAACCTATTCATGAATAGAATCTTGAGATTTTTTAGCAGTGTCTGGCGCGTTCAGAATGCGAGCAGGATGTGGGCATTGCTGTCACAGCTCACCTGGCGAAATTTCGCGCTGCAGCATCGCGGAAGCTACCTCGGTCTGGCCTGGTCGGTGATCAGCCCCCTGATGATCTTTGGCGTTTACGCGTTCGTCTTCATCGCAATCTTTCACGGGCGCTATGGCGTGGTGCCGACCGAAAGGGACGCGGATTATGCGATTGGGCTGCTGCTGAGCCTGACTCTCCTGCAGCTCATCCAGGAGGTCCTTGCGGTTACGCCCTATGCCGTGCTTCAAAATGCGAACTACGTGAAAAGGGTGGTCTTTCCCCTCGCAATCTTGCCGGCCGCCGCCTTCGGAGGCGCTCTGTTGCGGTTCTTGGTCTCGATTGCGATTGTGTTGATCGCCACGCTGCTGTTTGGCCCCCCCTTGAGCGCGGCCGCCTGGTGGTTTCCTGTAATTTCACTAATGTTATGTCTGCTTTCCTTGGGACTCAGTTGGTTCCTGGCGGCGGTGGGCGTGTTCCTGAGGGATCTCGGGCCCTTCACACAGTCGTTCTCGATCCTCCTGATGTTTATGAGCGGGGTGTTTTATTCACTGAAGCAGATCCCTGCGCATTTCCGGTTTCTCAGGTTCAACCCAATCCTGATCGCGTTGGAATGTAGCCGCGGCGCGCTCCTTTGGAAAATCGCGCCTTCGTCCGCTGATATGATCTATCTGGGTGTTGTGAGCGCAGGGACCTGCGTAGGCGGTTATGCCCTGTTCCGATATTTGCGGCCGGCGTTTGCCGACGTCATATGAACGAAGGAATCGCACTTTCCCTGAAAGGGATCGGAAAGACCTACCGAATCTGGAACAGTCCCTCCGCGAGGTTGAAGGCCGCGCTGCTGCATGCCGCGGGCAAGATGCTTCCGATGCTGCGCGACCGCATGGAGCTGGCGGAGCATCGCCTATACAGGGACTTCGACGCGCTCTGCGACGTGAACCTTGAACTGCGACCGGGAGATTCCGTGGGTATCATCGGGCGCAATGGATCGGGGAAGTCGACCCTCCTGCAGATGGCGGCCGGGGTTCTTACGCCCAGCCACGGCACGGTTGAAAAGGTCGGGAGGGTGGCGGCGCTCCTGGAGCTTGGCTCGGGGTTCAATGTGGAATGCACCGGCCGGGAAAACGTCTTCCTGAACGCGACCGTCATCGGCCTGGAGCCCAGCGAAGTCCGGGAGCGCTTTGCCGCGATAGCGGATTTTGCGGAGATCGGTGATTTCATGGATCAACCGGTGCGAACGTATTCCTCCGGAATGGCCGTGCGACTGGCATTTGCCGTTCTCACCCAGATCGACCCGGAAGTGTTGATCGTCGACGAGGCGCTTGCGGTGGGGGATTTCCTGTTCCAGCAGAAGTGCTTCGACGTCATCAGGCGCTTCAGGAGGAAGGGCTGCACCTTTCTTTTCGTGTCCCACTCCATGGGCAGCGTGCTCGAGTTATGCGACCGGGCGGTGCTTCTGGAGAAGGGCAAGGTGAGGTTTATCGGCTCCGCCGACGAAGCTGTTAGGCTCTACGAGAGCACGGCCGTCCAGGGCTTGTTTACAAACCCGGGTGAAGTGAAGGTGCCGGGCAGACCGCCGGCCGCCCGTGCTCCAGACTCCAAGCGCGAGGGGGTTGACTCTGCCGGCGAAGGCGCGGGGTCCTCATCGGCCTCAGCACCCGAGGCGGTTGACGACCAATTGGGAAGCATCGTGACAGATGGCGCGGAGCTCGCCTTCGTTCGGATATTTGATGAGACCGCGACCGAGATAGATGTCGTCGTAAGCGGATCGCTGATAAACCTGAGCATTGGTGTCCGTGCAGCCAAGCCCCTGGACGATCCCCATGTCGGATTCAAGATTCGGGACAAAATGGGCCGCGTATTGTTCGAATCGAGCTCCTACTGCATGAGGACTCATTTCGGGCGGCTTCCCGCCGGGGAGACGCTGGTGGCGAATTTCCGCTTTTGCATCCCATTGTTCGCGGGTGAATACAGCATAGTCGTCGGCTTTGCCAACGGGGGACGTGGCGAGCATTTCTATCAGGATCTCCTTTTATACCTGCAGGGCGCGAAGATATTTGAGATCGTGAAGGACCGCCGCGATTTGAAATGGTCTGGGATAGTAAACCTTAACCCAAAGTTGGAATATCACCGAACATCGGCGCCCAGCGCGCGGGAGGCATCAGGGTGATCTGCGAGATCCTTGAGGAATATAAGAGATGCACGTTTGACTTCCGGTCCATCGCCAAGCCGGACGACCCGCTTCGCGCGCATTTCGACCAATGGGTCGATTACTATCGCATGAAGGAAGCCGTGGCGAGGGCCGTGCGGCCCAAGCGCATCCTTGAAATAGGTGTGCGATACGGCTACTCGGCGGCGGCCCTGCTCGCGGGATACCCTGGGGCCGAGTACTGCGGGATTGACCTCGATGTCCCGGCCTATGGGGGAGGCTCGGATGGACTTGAATTTAGCAGGACCCACCTGCCGGCGTCCGCCAAACTCATAAAGGAGGATTCGCAGGACCTAAGCAGCCTTCCCGGGGGGTTCTATGACTTGATCCATGTGGACGGACAACAGGATGAGATCGGGACGTATCACGACCTCGAACTAGCGTCGCGGCAGGCGAAATTCGTGCTCCTTGACGGCTATTTCTGGACCCAGAGCAACTTTTACACGGCCGGCGACTTCATACTGCGGCATCGTGACCTGATCGAGTACGCCCTGGTCATACCGGGATATGCCGGAGAATTGCTGATCCGCTTCACTGATCGCGCGGAGAAGCGGGGCGGCGGATCCCACAGGCTCGAGGGCAGCGCTGGAATCCAGGGCCTTTATGACCGCGATTATTTTGTCGGAAACTGTGGCGGATGGGAGTTCGACAAGGGAGACGGGGGAATGACTCTGGACGACGGCCGCCTGCGCGCGGTCTTCGATCTGGCAATGCTATGGAAGCCCTCTTCGCTCCTGGACCTGGGCTGCGGACGCGGGGAGATTTGCCTTCACGCGGCGCGAAACGGGGTTACGACGGTCGGCGTGGATTATGCGAAGGAGGCCATTGCCATAGCTCGCCGCAGGGCGACAGACTCAACGGAGCTGGCATCAAGGATGACTTGGATCTGCGATGACCTGAACGCGGTTGCGCTGGATGAAAGATTCGATGTCGTTGTCGTGAGTGATGTCATCGAACATCTTGCGGCACAAGAGATAGAGACAATGCTTAAGCGGATAAGCGGCTTCCTGAAGGCAAACGGAAAACTGGTGCTCCACACCTTTCCAAACAGTTGGTTCTACAAATACGATTACCCTAAGCGGCGGCGGGCCGCCGCCGCCATCGGCGCCCACCTCCCGGCGCAACCCCGGTCGCGGTTTGAGCGTGAGATGCACATCAACGAGCAAAGTCCCAATGTCCTGCGGCGTCAGCTGCGCAGGCATTTCGAGCAGGTGGAATTTTGGTTTGGCTCGCCAGAGGCCCCGACTGCCAGCCTGGAGCGAAAGATGGCTCACGGAGAGCTGGCGGCCCAGCGCGACCTTTTCGCGGTCGCCTCGCACCGAGCATTTCCCGTGGACTCCATCGCCAGCCTTTTTGTGACGTCGCGCCTATCGGCCGCCGATGCGGGGAGAATATCGCTGGCCTGTGAAAGGACCGAGGTCGGCGGCCCCGCCGGAGCGAAGTTGACTGTCGATGTCGCGATCCACAACGAATCAACCCGTCAACTGGGGAGCGGGGGGGCGTGGCCTACGTTTCTTTCGTACCATTGGTTTCGGAAACGCGATCGCAGCGTGGTTGTGTTTGAAGGACACAGGACAAGGCTTAACGGAACCCAGCCGCCCGCGAGCAACCGCCTCCATTGTACCGTCATAACGGCCCCGGCTGTTCCGGGAAACTACGTCTTGCAGATCACATTGCTTCAGGAGCACGTAATGTGGCTGAACGATGTAAATCCATCATGCCAGTGCGAGCTGGCGGCTGTCATTGAGTCATAGTACGAATCGCTGAACACCATGAAGGAAGCAGCAAACGACGACATCGCGAACACGGTCAGGCTCGCCGTGAGCAAGAGGAAACGTGAGCTTCCTCAGTCCGCCCTGGAGCCTGTGACCGGGTCAAATGCCATTGGATTCTACACGTGGGGGACAAGGATTCGCTTCGGGTTCGGCGGCCAAGCGAGGGAATTCCTAAGGGCGGGCTGGAATTATGATGAGCCCGGCTTCGTTTGGACCGAAGGGGTCCGTGCTTCCATCGGGATGCGGATCAAGCCGCCGAGCGGGGATATCCGGTTGTCGCTTTGCGCGAAGGCCATGACCACGCACCATAAGCCGCGGCAGACCCTGAGGCTTCGCTCGAACGCAAATGTTGACCTGAATTGGGTGGTCTCGGGCGAATTCTCCTGGATGCGCGGGCGGTTGTTCTACCAGCAGATATGCGGGCTGAAGGAACTGCTGATCGACCTGGTCTCCGAGGCGCCGGTTACCCCGGCCAGCGTGGGACTGGGCGACGATACACGGGTGCTTGGAGTCGCGGTGGCGGAGCTAATCATGGAGATGGACCAATGAACACCCAAGGCTTAGCCGAAAGCGTGGAGGACCGAATCGCCCACATCACTGCGTTCAATCAGAGATACTGGCGCATGCCGCGCCCACTCGCACGAATTCTCAATCCGCAGAACGAAATAAACAAGCAACTGCTGGATTTGGCTGAGGCAATAAGCGCGCGCGCGGCGAATTCCGCCGAACGGGACCAGCGCAGGCTTGTGGAGCTGCACAGCACCGCCGACCGAAATTACGTCAGGCTTGACGAATCAGACGCGGTCCTGAGGGGCCTTACGGAGGCTCTCCTGCACGACCGAAATGCGATGGCCATGCGTTGTGACGGTATCGATAGGCAGCTCTCCGCGCTCCTCGCCGGGGTCGAAGGTGTCCACGCCGAGATACATCTGGCGCAGCATCGCTTCGAAAAGAGCATCGGGGCGCTCGGGCAGCGGATGGCGTCCCTCGTCGATCGGCTGGACGGACTGGAGTCCAAGGCTGCCGCCCATGGACTCGCTCACGGCGAGGCAAGGGAGGCCTTGGGAAATCTCAAGGCGCATATCGAGACAGTTGACAACGAAAACAAGGCTCAGTCGAAAGCAACGGTTGAACGCTGCAGCGAACTCGGGAATTTGCTGGCGCAGACCATTGCCCACGTGACCGACATGAACGCGGTCCAAGAAGTGATAAGAGGGGATATTGCGAAGGAGCTGGAGAAGGGGAACGAGAACAGGGCTCAATCGAAGGCCGCTATGGAGCGTTGCGGGGAGCTCGGCCAGCTGTTGACGGAGACCATTGCCCGGGTGACCGACGTGAAGACGACGCAGGAGGTGATAAAAGCGGACCTCGCGAAGGAACTCGAGAAAAAGCCTGATAGCTTCTGCGACGACAAATTCTACCTCGCCTTTGAAAACAAGTTCCGTGGGAGCCGGGAGGAGGTCGTCGCGAAGCTGAACGACTATATTTCGCTCCTGAGCGGTGCGGAATTCGGCGCGATTGGCGGCCGGGTGCTGGACCTGGGCTGCGGGCGAGGGGAATGGCTACAGCTCATGCGAGCCAGCGGGATCGATGCCTACGGCGTGGATATCAGCCCCGTGATGATCGAGGAGTGTGCGCGCAACGGCCTGGCGGGAGTCGTGATGGACGCCCTCGAGCACCTCCGATTAATCCCGGACTCGAGCTTAAGGGCCATTACCTCCTTTCATCTCGTGGAGCACGTGGGCCTTAACGCGCTGCAGGAGCTCCTGACAGGGAGCTTCCGGGTGCTGCAGCCGGGTGGGGCGCTGATCCTCGAGACCCCCAATCCCCAGAACGTGATCGTCGGAGCGTGCAATTTCTACATGGATCCGACCCACCGAAACCCGATTCCGCCCATGACGCTGGCGTTCCTTGTCGAATACGCGGGCTTTACCGACGTTCAGGTGCTTCCCCGGAACCCATTCCCGCCCGAGCACCATTTTCCGTCGCCGCGGTCCGCAACCGAGGAGGCCCTGGATTCTTTCTTCTTCGGGGCGCGTGACTATGCGGTCATTGCGCGGCGCCCGATGCCGGAGGCGGTGTCAAAGACGGCGTGAGCTCGATCGGACTAGAATTCTGCGGTCAAGGTCTTGGTCAGGCAGCAGGTGACAGGGCGTCGTGGAGCAAATGTCTAAGCCGGAATGATGCAGTTGAAAGGAGCCACCGATTGGTAAGTGATTGGGATTGATGAAAAAGAACCAATCGGAGGACAACGGTCCGCATCACCAATCGGTGGCGGACGCATTTG
>Ga0302303_10001742_pt1 | contig 13753 bp, 9 predicted proteins | sample III_Palsa_E2_1_FD_194542 | JGI IMG/M metagenome (GOLD analysis project Ga0302303, IMG submission 194542) | Peat permafrost microbial communities from Stordalen Mire near Abisko, Sweden - III_Palsa_E2_1 | ecosystem: Environmental > Terrestrial > Soil > Palsa > Peat permafrost | place: Sweden... | reverse complement strand
GATGCCGTTAGCACAAACAGCGACGACATTCAGCCGCTCCAGCTGACTAACATGGCGTTTGATCACATCCCGGGCAAGGCCCTCATCATCGGCTATAATGCAATTGATCTTTTTCAAAGCTGCAGCGTTAAATCTACCGAATAAACATCATCGTTCTGCCTGTTGTTGAGCACATACCTGCCGGGATAGGCTAGTTCGAGCCGGCGTTGCACATTGGCCAGCCCCAGGCCGGTGGCTTTCACTTTGGCTGGCAGGGTATAACTATTTTCAACCTTCAGGTACAGGCTGCGGCTAACGACTTTCAAGTCGATGGTGATCCAGCCCGCACTGTCTTCAATGCCATGTTTGAAAGCATTTTCTACAAAAGGCAGCAACAACAAGGGCGATATGGAATTGCCGGCAATATCGCCTGAATACTGAAACGACAGTTCTAAGCGGTCGGCAAATCGCATTTGCTCAATCCCAATATAATTTTCAAGGTAAGCGATTTCGTCCTTTAGCGAAACCGTATTTGCGTTCGCCTCGTACAGCATGTAACGCATCAGTTCTGACAGACGGAGTACCACGGCCGCTGATCTTTCAGAGCGCGCCAGGGACAGGGAATAGAGGCTGTTCAACGTATTGAAGAAAAAATGGGGATTGATCTGCGCTTTGAGCAGGCCCATTTCGGCAGTGAATTTTTCCTTTTCGATTTCCCTTAATTTTTTTTCGCGCGCATTGGAATCGAGCATCGTTTTTATCAACACAGAAATCGCCAGCACAGGAAAAATACTGAAGCCATTGCTGATTATTCGCCCCCAAATCCAAAAATTTGTGGGTTCGTCGCTGGTTGGGTCGGCTAAGCGCTCCCTTGGCAGCCATATTTGCCACGAAAAAAACCTGCTGAACAAACCTCCGGCGAGTAAGAGCAATAGCAGGGTGATAAAATAGGGCAAGTATTTCTCTTTGGCATAAAAAAACGGCATCAGGATGTAAAGATTAGCGTACACCACGAGCATGACTACCAGGATATCCGAAAAATCTTCGCCCTGCAAGCTAAACGACCAGTGGTCGTGGTGGTGGCGGCCATCGTCAAGGGCGGTAAACCCTATAAATGCCAGCCAAAACAGCACATGGCCGGCGATTACTTTATAGGTGTTGCTTTTGAGATGGTTCATCTTTTACAAATGTGTCTATTAATCCTAAATGTACCTGCTTTTTTCGACCAATGACGATTTAGAAACCGTTAATACAAGAAAAACGACCCTGACCGTGACGGGTCAGGAAGCCTATTCCGATAGAGGCGGCGGAACATTATCCTCGTCTTTGTCGTTCTCTTCTACTTTAAGTTTACCGAATTTATAGCCGATACTTATGCCGAACGAGCGCAACGGGATCTGTCGTAAATTATTTTGACTGAAGCCCGTGCCGTATTGGGTAGTGAGCTGATTGACGTAAGGGCTGAAAGGATTGGTTGCGACCAGGCCAAAGCTAAGTTTCTTGTCCAGCAATTGTTTCCGTAGTGCAAACGTATAAAAGAAAAATGCCGGCCTGATGTGATCGTACCCTTGCCTTCGCGACAGGTAGCTGCCAAACGCCTCCAGCACCAGGTTTTGGGGTAACAGGTAGCTGGCATTCAGGCTCACTTTATAGCTTAACGCCGATTGGGTGGCCGACCCGGGCATGTAACTCACAAATTCCTTGAGCAATACGTCGTTTCGTACATTCAGTTGGCTGGTGATCGGCACTGACGCGGAAATAGTCGGCCCATACGTAACCTGTTTAGCAATATTGAAGGGTTCGGTGAGCGAAACGTTATCATAGGTTACATCATCAACCGTATAAACAGGGTAAAAAAATGTCACCATTTCCGAATTGTTGATGGCATAGTCGTAAAATCCGCCGACAGAAATATTCGCTCCATCATTAAAGGATCTGTTGTAACCCAGCTCAAACTTGTGGTTGAGCTCGTTTTTCAATAATGGATTGCCCGTGCTGATGTTGCTGGGGTCGCTGACGTTTACAAAAGGGTTTAAATCATCGTAGTCCGGCCTGTAAACCCGGTAGGTATAGGCGAATTTAATCGACTCCGTTTTATTAAATTTATGCTGTACCAACAACGATGGCGCCCACAGTTGGTTATCCGGAATAGCGATGCCTGCAAAGTCAGCCACCGAATGCGTTCCTTCAAAGCGAATACCGGCCTTGCCATTTATAAAGTCATTAAACAAGGAGAAGGAAGCCGACACATAAGCCGCGTAAATATCGCGGGTAAAGTTAAAGCTATAGGTCTGCGCCATATCCTGCCCGTAGTTACCGCCCGTTAAAAGTGTATCTGTACCGGTATATGTATGAATACTTTCCAGCACCGCTTTTACGCCTGTTTCCAGGGTGAAGCCCCTGGCAAGCGGCTGGGAATAATCGATGGACATATCTGTTTCGCGATTGGTGCCCGGATTAACGCTTTCCTGGCCGTTAGGTGGGTAGGTATTATTGGCATAGTTGGTTACCTGAGAGGCGTCCGTGTTATTATTGCCGTAACTTGATGTATATAAAAAATCGAGCTCCTGCCCGTCCTTCCCCAAGGTTTTCTTATAGGCCAGGCTCCATTCAAGGGAACTCTCGGTAAAGCGGCTGATCGTATTGCGGGTACTCAGGATATCCGACAAAAGCGCACCGGATGACAGTGCCGACTGCTCATCCTGGGCGATAAGGCCCGTGCTGTGATTTCCCGCAGCGTCATAGCCCAAAGTCCCTGTCAATTCATCCTTCGGGCTTATTCTCCAATCCAGGCTAAAGCCCGATTGATAACCGTGGCGGACGAAAGGGTTTGTTCCTTTTTGATAAAGCTTGCCGACGGTATCGCCCGTGGTGCTGTATGAGGTGCGGTTGACGCTGGTACGCGTTGTTGAGTTCACCTGGTCGTTGCCGCTAAAGAAGGCGTTGAATCCCAAATTGCCTTTTCGTGCATTCAGGTTAAGTGACGCATTTTCGAGGCGAGTACCGGCTGACAGGTTTATGCTGCCGTTCACACCTTCCATTTTGCTGTCCTTTAACACAATATTGATGATGCCTGCGGTGCCTTCCGCGTCATATTTGGCGCCGGGGCTTGTGATCACTTCAATACTTTTTATCTGGCTTGCCGGTATGGCTTGTAAAGCCTCTGCGACGTTCGACCCAAAAATAGTTGAGGGCTTACCGTTGATGAGGAAGCGGACATTGGCGTCGCCCTGCAGCTCTACGTTCCCATCGATATCTACCGAAACCATCGGCACCTTCCGCAACAGATCAAGCGCGACGCCGCCCTGCGAACTAATGTCGGCGGCGGCATTATAAACCAGTTTGTCGGCCGTGTTTTGTACTACAGGTTCGCTTGCGCTTATCGTTACGGCGTTCAGCTCACGCTGAGCCGGCGGCAGGAGTACGGTGCCAACGGCGATAGCTTTCATTTTATCGGTGATGACGATATTGCCAATCGTTTTAGACCGATAGCCCAGGAATTCAACCTTCAAACGATATTCGCCTGGCGGAATATTCTCAATTTTAAAGGCCCCTGTCTCGTTAGCGCTGGCGCCGTTAAAAGGGCTCTGCGCTCCCGGTTTAAACAGGCTAATGGTAGCAAAGTCGACACCTGTTTTGGTTACCGAATCCACCACCCTTCCGGTGATGTTACCGGTCGACTGGCAAATACCGGCTGTGCTGAAACCGACTAAAAATGTTATAAAAGCCAGCGTCCTGTTTGTTTTTCGGCGGTGAAAGGTAGCGTATTTCAGGATGCACGATAGCAGCATTAATTTTTTCATGCCGCAAATAAATGAGCTTATTTTCCTGCTTTTTTAGCATTTAGACGAGGGGATTTCCCGCAATCCTCAACAGTATTTTATCGGCCCCGGCCGGGCTTAAAGGCTGTTGTTAAAATGTTGAGGGTGGCAAAACGGGGATTGGTCGAAAAAGGCCTTGTCAAGGTTTTAAATCACGGCGGCGGGCAAGCGGCGGCATTAGTGAAAATAGGATATACCAGTTTGAGCCGCCGGGCTCAAGCGATATTTGACAGAACGGAAAATTTAATGGGCATTCGTTTCCTTATGATCAGCCTAAAAACGACGGGCTCTCTCTTTTAGCAAGACAATGACATCCGCATCCGATTGAAACCGGTCGCCGATATTTACAAAGTTTTTGGCCAGCAGATCGTACCGCTTGAATAGCAGGAGTACGGAAACCATCATAAAATCAATTTTACTGAACACGACGGCGTTATTTGCGCTGTAATTCGCGATCGTATTCCGGAACATTACCGGGTGTTCGGTCCAATGCATGGTTTGTTTGATGTGGTGAGTGATGTGATAACCGTCATTCCAGCATTGCCAGTTATACCTGCTGTTTATGCAGGTAATGCTGTTCTTGTAGGCGTTGCCTGGATCAACCGGGTCGATAAATGCGTGCTGCGCCCAGTTGCCGAGCATGGCGAGAAGGCGGTATAGAAAATAGGGGAACACAAATACACACAGCGTCGCCTTCCAGTTAAAAAAACACAACACCACAATAAAGAGGATAATCAGTACTTGCCCCTGAACGGCGCTATACATCAGCTTTTTCCGGTTCCGGGCCTTAAAGTAGCAAGCCAATTTGTAGATGCCCGAGACGATAAACCGGCCCAGGTATAGCGAAAAATCTTTAAGCGAATCGCGTTGATAGGGCATAGTAGAGCTTTCATCATCCTCCAGGTTATTTTCGGCATGGTGCATGCCAACATGATGCGCATAATAGGTTTCGGCCATATGGCCGAAAAGTGGCGCCATCAGGTATGGCAGGAAATAATTTAGATAATTGAACTTCTTCTTGAACAAAGTGCGATGCGCCGTGCAGTGAAACATGAGGGCAAACTTGCCCATAAATAGGGTGCCGTTGATAACCGTGTATATGACCGCCGCAAGCAGCCATAACCATCCGGAAAGCAGGTTGGTGAAGAGCAAGACCGCAAAGGGCACGATAAAAAGCCCTATCTTAAAGATAAAGTAAATAAAGGGAAGATCGCGCTCATCGCGGAGGAGCTTAATAAAAAAGCGATCGGCCTTGTTATACCGGCTGGGTACTACGAATACCGGGTCGGTAGAAATAACGGGTAACTGCTGCATAAATACGTTAGTTGCTTCTGAACGGTACTGCTAACACGAATGGAGGGGTATTTTTTATAGCGCTAATATACAACTATATGTTGGAGGAATACTGTAGCCATACGAATTACCGGGGGCTTTTTTGATTTGTGCAATATTCGCAATAAAAGCTGCCCGATTCATCAAGAGAGGACCTCTTGACAAGGACGCTTCGACCACGATTGCATTTCCGGAGACCATTTAAGAACTTCGTTGCGTTTGTGCTCAAGACTCCCGATAGCTACTGGGGCTTTCCGGAGGACTCACGACTAAATCACATAATCATTTATTCCATTTTGGACATTTCCGCGTCTGCGAATGGCTCAATTTTACCGTTTTCATCGCTCTCCATTTTCCAGTGCCAGCTGTTTTCGGTTGGGTTAAAGATGAATGTGGTGTGGAAATAGCTTTTGTCGCTAAATTTAAATAGCAGGGCAAGGGTATTGGCTTTGAATTTTGTATGTGCGATGACGCCGTTGGATAGACCGCCATTGCTGGTATTATCCAGCCAGAGGCAATCGTATTGCATCAACTTGTTATTCAGGACTATAGCATCATAAGATGGGTCGCCATTCGGCGTTTTCTCATCCGATGTTTCTTTAAGCTGCAAATATTGAAGGCCCAGCACCCATTCAGCAATAATGTCATGTTGGATGTTTTTGCCGTCGATAACCCCCTTAAGTATCCATTTTCCCGTCAGGCGGTTGAGCAGCGCGTCGGCAGGCGCAGGTTGTTGAGCGAACACAAGCATGGGAACAATTACCAACACAACCGCGGCCAATATTTTTATCATCTTCATACACCAATGATTAAATCAATATTTAATATCAAATATACAAGGTGCTGGAATAACTATTTACACGGTTTTGTTCCCGTGGACCGGTTGATGCGGCCTCACTAAATTTTACTTAAGGGGAGGCTGAAATAAAATGAAGAGCCTTTGCCAAACTCGCTTTCAGCCCATATTAATCCGCCGTGAGACCGGATGATCTCCGCGGAAAGGTACAGACCAATGCCAAACCCGGAAATGTGCGCCATATTGAGGGCTTCGGCCCTGTAATAACGATTGAATACTTTTTCGAGGTCCCCGGGTTTTATCCCAATTCCCTCGTCCTTAACGGCCACTGTTACAAAGTTATCGCGCGCCAGGCATTTAATATGGATGGGCTTGCCGGCCGGCGAATATTTAATCGCGTTGCCGATAATGTTGGTGACCACTGAACTTATTTTATCGCGGTCGGCAATTACATTTACAGGGCCGGAATGGGCCAGTACCAACTGGTGAGTAGTAACGATCAGCCCGGTCTCGTCGACCACCTCGCGCAGCAGTTCATCGAGCATAAAAGGCTCCTTTTCAATCTGCATTTTCCCTGCCTCCAGGCGCGATACGTTCAAAAAACCGTTTATCATGGCGCTCATCCTTTTTACCTGCACATTAGCCCGCTCCATAGCGCTTACCAAAAACGGGTCGGCGCTTTGCCTGAGTTTTGCGCTGGTAACCTGCATAATGGCATTCAACGAGGTAAGCGGCGTTTTGAGCTCGTGGCTTACCATACCGATAAAGTCGTTTTTTCGCTGTTCTTCCTGTTTTTTTTCGGTTATATCCCTGGCTATTTTTGAAAGGCCGATAATAGTGCCCTGCAGGTCCCTGACCGGGGAAACCGTGATCGATACATCCAACAATCTCCCGCTTTTGGTGAGCCGCTTTGTTTCGAAGTGTTCAACCCGTTCGCCTTTTTTTAAGCGTTCCAATATGCGGGGCTCCTCGTCCTGCCTGTCGGGCGGTATGATCTTATAAATGGTTTGCCCGATCATCTCTGTGGAAGAATATTCGAACATCCGTTCAGCAGCCTCGTTCCAGCTGGTGATCACGCTTTCGAGCGTTTTGCTTACAATGGCATCGTCGGATGAGTCGACGATAGCTGCAAGTTTGGCGCTCCTTTCCTCGGCCTGCCTGACGCTGGTAGCGTCGAGCATTGTTCCAATATAGCGGCTGATCCGGCCATCAAGACCATACAATGTCATGCCCTGTACTTTTATCCAGCGTGTGCTGTCATCGTCAAAACGCGCTATCCTGCAGGTTACATCATAGCGCCTGTTGTGCTTTTGGGCTGACTCGTTAAAAATCCGTTCCGCAGCGTGGCGGTCATCCGGATCTACCCGGTTTACAATGTCCCTGAAGGTGACGGCATCACCGGCAGCAAGGCCAATGATCTCCCTGCATTCGTCCGAGCAATAAAATTCGCCGCTCAAAATGTCGTATTCCCAGGTTCCTAAATTGGTGGCATCTATAGCAAGGCGGAGGCGCGACTCACCTTTAGCCAGGTCGGCATTCATTTGTTCAAGCTTTTGCCTCGCTTTCACTTGCTCCGTTACTTCAATTGCTACCACCACAACCCCTACGATCATTCCATCGCTGTTACGAAAAGCCTGGTTGATGAAATTGTAATAGCCTTCGTCAAGCCTGCCGTTCCGATGCAGAAAAACTTTTGCCTCATTGGCCTGGTAAAGCTTGCCCGAATTGAACACATCACGCATGATTTGCGGGTATGGCTGATTCTCCAGTTCAGGAAGGGCCGCGGTGACCGGCAAACCCACTACCGATCGGTCTTTATCCCATAAAGCGAGAAAAGCATCGTTGATGACTTCGATAACCATTTCTTTGGTGAGGAACAAGCCCATGGCCACGGGCGCCTGCAAAATTAAGTTGCGAAAACTTTCGTTTGCCAGCGATAGCTCCCGGTTAATGCGCTGTTGTTCTTTTTTGGCAAGCACCTGCTCTGTCACATCGGTGGTAATGGCAATTACTCCTAAGATATTGCCATTGGTATCCCGGTAAGGTTCGTAAACAAAATTCTGGTAAACAATTTCCGACCTGCCGTTGCGTACCAAATCAATGGGCATTTCATGGGCGTTAAACGATTCGCCGGTGTTGTACACCTTTGCCATTAATTCTTCAAGGCCCTGCCCCCGTGCATCAGGCAGCGCATCAAAAACGGGGTGGCCCAACACAGCTGATTCCGGTTTGCCCCATAATCTGATCATTTGCTGGTTGGCAACTTCAATTAAATGATATGGTCCGGTTAGCATACACATCGCTACCGGCGCCTGCAGGATCATGTTGTGCAGGTTTTTAGCGCTTTGAACCAATCGTTCATTAGCCAGCACCTTGCCGGTAGTTTCAGTACAGACAACCAAAACACCATTTACGCCGGGGGATTCGCCCCATACCGGGCTGTAACTAAAAGTCCAGTACACATCTTCGATCCGGCCATTACGGTAAATAGGCACTAACTGGTCTTCGCTCCAGGTTGCATCGCCGGTGGTCTGTACTTGTTTTATCAAAGGATATATCACCTCCCATACTTCCGGCCAGGACTCGCTGCCCCGTTGACCCAATGCATAGGGATGCTTGCCGTTATTGCCGAGGCTTGGCCGGTAGGCGTCGTTATAAAACTGGATCATTTCGGAGCCCCACCATAAAAACATGGGGAACTTGGAGGCGAGGATAATGCCTACGGTCACCTTTAGGCTTTGGGGCCATTCTTTCGGAGGACCGAGCGGTGTGGCCGCCCAGTCGAAATTCCGGGTTAATTCGCCCATTTCCCCCCCGCCTTGCAGAAACGAAAAATCAAAGGATTGTAAGGGGTAATTTTTGGTCATTGATTCCAAACGGGGGGCAAATAAAATTAACCAATTAACTGAAGATTTGTTTTTTTTGCAGCGTAAACAAATCCGGGGGCGAAAATTGTTTATTTGCTCAAAACAAAATAGGGTAACCGGTCAATCGGAACGTCAATCGTATAGATTTTACCGCCCTGGTAGGTTTTTCCATCATCACTTACCCATTTCCCCTTTGGCAGTACAACCTCGCGGCTTGTTGACTGGCTATCAACCGGCGCAACCAATATATTTTCCCCGAGCATGAACTGATCTTTGATAGTTTCGAACCCCCGGTTTGGGAAATAATATTCCAATGAACTGATAATGGGATCGCCGGTTTTGGCCGATTCCCGGGCCAGTTCCAATATCGTTGACGTAAATTTTTCGCGGATGGCTATCGCTTTCTTAACAGCAGCAAGGTGCACGGCATCCAGAACTCTCCATGGCGCCACCGAAAATTGCATCATCGGCATCAACGCGTGAATTTGGGCAGACCGGACTACGATATCCTGGTTAAATGTTTTGGGGTCGAGGAAACTTGTCCAATTGCCCCCGCCAACCATGTCGGGACACGAAAATGTATACCCAACAAGGCCCTCGGCGATCATTTGCGGCATAAGCTGTTGTAGTTGTTCCCAGTTATGGTCTTTATCGTGCAGCCGCTGCCCCAGGGGCTGCCCGGCCATTTTCCAGCAGGCCCGGTATTCGTTTAAGGGAAAACGTAAACCGAACTGTGCATATAGCTCACACAATTGGTTTGGCGTCGCCGGTTTCATGGAAAGGGCGTCGGGCGGATACAAGTTCATGTCACCGGCGTCAAATTTAAAGCCATCAACGCCGTAATCCTTTACAATCCTGTCAAGCTCGCCGTTGAACCAGTTTACGGCCGGCGGATTGGTAAAGTCCAGCGAAGCGGAATAGCCGTTCCACCATTTGATGATGGCGGGATCGGTCGCTTTCTCCCAGGTCAGCTTGTCGGGCTTTTGCTGCATCAGCAGGGCTTTATCCTTTATCAGGCGCTGCATCGTCAAGGCCTGGTCAGCGCTCACAAAGGGGCATATCCAAAGCATCACCTTGAAACCCATTTGGTGCAGTTGGCTCACCATTGCTTTGGGATCAGGAAAACGCCCCGGGTGAAAGCGCCATACACCATAATCTTCCTGCCAGGTATCGTCGATCATAATTACCCCGGGAGGGAATCCATTATCCACTATGCCCCGCGCATATTTCAGCACATCGGCCTGGTTTTGATGGTAAGTTAGTTCGATCCAGGTATTGTATTGCGGCTTTGAAAACAATAACTCGCCCGGCATCTTACCGGATGCCGGAAAAAAATGTGAGGAGGCATATTGACGCGCATCAGCAAGGCTATTACCCGCATGGCCGTATTTTATCGTTCCTTTTGCATTTGTTATGATAATTTTATCGTGTTGAATTTCAAAAGCATAAGGGTCTTCGCTCCAAACCCATAAACCTTTATTCCCCAGCAGCAGGGGCTGAAGCTGGTTTTCGCGGTTATTTGCGTACAAGTCATAATGATAATCCACGCCATAAGGCATTTTCTCGCCGTCCTTGATGACACCCGACCATATTTTTTCTCCGGGAAGTAAATCGATGCGTATGGTGTCCTGGCTGAATGCCTTTAGGGAAACAAATGCAAATAATAGGATGAATGGTAGTTTCACGGTTGAACTGGCTTATAAATGATCGGACGACATAAAAGTAAGGATTTGCATGACAGTACACGGCCTTTCAAGTTTGCGGTGCCAAATCTAAGTTTCTTAGCATTTTTTTGTTATTTTAGAGGCAAAGTTCAAACCTGAAGATGAGTTATGATTTGATGGTGTTCAGACAGGAAGCAGCACCTAAAACCCGTCCGGAATTTATGATATGGTACCGAGACCAAACCAAATGGGCTGAAGGACACAACTATGATGACCCGGCCACTACTTCTGTTGAATTGAGGAATTGGTTTATGGAAATGATCCAGACTTTTCCTGCAATGAATGGGCCGTTTGCAATCGAAGATGAAGATGATGATAACTCAATGATTACGGGTTACGGAATCGGAAGAGACGTTATTTATGTGGATTTTAGATGGTCTGTGGCCGAACAGGCGTATAACAAAGTGTTACTACTCGCTGGCAAACATGGCGTCGGTTTTTTTGACGTCAGCAGCGATGAGGGCGATATTTTTTTTCCGGATAATGGAGACCTAAAAGCGATAGACAAAAAAGCGCCTAAAACGACGAAAGAAACAAATAACTATCAAGTCGAACATACGGTTAAAACTAATGATGGAATCATTATTAAGTATACAACTAAACATCAAATTAAGCCCTGGTGGAAATTTTGGTGACCGATGTTTATATCCCGTCAACGCGCCTGTTACAAGTGAACGGATTCGACCTGGCAAACATTAAACAGGGAGGCTTTACAATGCACACAGAATCGAACACACAATTTTCGTTAGGAACTTAGCCATATCGATGTAAACTATAGACTATAACCAAAATGAATTTTTAGGTTAACAGATAAAACGATAGATTAGCCGCTCAAAAACATCTTACTAAAATGGCAAATATCATATCTGAAGGCACCACGCCAAATGTGACCGCTGCGGGCAAATGCCCGTTCATCGGCGGCTCTCTCAAACAAAGCGCGGGTAGCGGCACCCGGAACCGCGACTGGTGGCCGAACCAGTTAAAATTGAGCATTCTTCGTCAAAACTCTTCTTTATCAAACCCTATGGGCGAGGCATTCAACTATGCTGAGGAATTCAAGAGCCTCGACCTGGCTGCCGTGAAACAGGACATCTTTGATCTGATGACCACCTCGCAAGCCTGGTGGCCGGCCGATTATGGCCACTATGGCCCATTCTTCATCCGGATGGCCTGGCACAGCGCCGGTACTTACCGCATCGCCGATGGGCGGGGCGGCGGCGGCTTCGGCACACAACGCTTTGCGCCGCTCAACAGCTGGCCCGACAATGCCAACCTGGACAAGGCGCGTTTGCTGCTATGGCCGATCAAAAAAAAATACGGAAAAAAACTATCCTGGGCCGATCTGATGATCCTCACCGGCAACTGCGCCCTTGAATCGATGGGTCTGCAGACTTTTGGTTTTGCCGGCGGACGTGCGGATGTTTGGGAAGCTGCGGAAGATATTTATTGGGGATCGGAAAAGGAATGGCTGGGCGACAATCGCTATGCCGGCGACCGGGAGCTTGAAAATCCGTTGGGTGCTGTCCAGATGGGTTTGATCTACGTGAACCCTGAAGGCCCTAACGGGAACCCGGATCCGCTTGCATCAGCACGGGATATCCGCGAGACTTTTGGCCGCATGGCGATGAACGATGAAGAAACGGTTGCGCTTATTGCCGGCGGACACACCTTTGGTAAAACTCACGGGGCTGCTGATCCCGGAAAATATGTGGGCCGGGAACCTGCGGCTGCAGGCATTGAGGAGCAAAACCTCGGCTGGAAAAACAGCTTTGGAAGCGGCAATGCGGGCGATACGATCACGAGCGGCCTCGAAGGCGCCTGGACCACAACGCCAACCAAATGGAGCAATAATTTTTTTGAGAACCTGTTCGGCTTCGAATGGGAGCTGACCAAGAGCCCTGCCGGCGCATTTCAATGGAAACCAAAGGACGGTGCAGGCTTCGGCACCGTACCGGATGCACACGATCCATCAAAAGGCCATGCGCCTACGATGCTTACTACGGACATCGCATTGCGGGTTGACCCGATCTACGAGCAGATTTCAAAAAATTTTCACGAGAACCCTGATAAGTTTGCTGACGCTTTCGCGCGTGCCTGGTTCAAACTAACCCATCGAGATATGGGTCCACGTGTACGTTACCTGGGTGCTGAAGTACCTGCCGAAGAGTTGATCTGGCAGGATCCTATTCCTGCAGTTACGCATGAACTGATCAATAATGACGATGTTGCCGGGCTTAAGAGTAAGATACTTGCTTCCGGACTTTCAGTATCGCAGCTGGTATCAACTGCATGGGCCTCGGCATCCACCTTCCGTGGCTCGGATAAACGCGGCGGCGCAAACGGTGCGCGTATCCGGCTTGCCCCGCAGAAAGATTGGGAAGTAAACAATCCGCTTCAGCTTGCTGAAGTATTGGTTAAGCTGGAAGGGATTCAAACTGAGTTCAACAGCGCTCAATCCGGCGGCAAGTTGGTTTCACTGGCTGACCTGATCGTTTTGGCCGGAAATGCAGGTGTTGAGCAGGCTGCGAAGAATGCCGGAGTTGAGGTGAATATACCGTTCGCACCGGGACGCACGGATGCATCGCAGGAACAAACCGACGTTGAGTCATTCGGTGTATTGGAGCCGAATGCAGATGGGTTCCGCAACTACTTAAAGAAACATCATACCACATCGGCTGAGGAAATGCTGATCGACAAGGCACAGCTGTTAACATTGACTGCACCCGAGCTGACGGTTCTGCTTGGCGGTTTGCGTGTGCTGGATACAAATTTCGACCACTCGCGGCATGGTGTCTTCACTACCCGGCCAGGAGTGTTGACAAATGACTATTTTGTGAACCTGCTGGATTTAGGCACAAAATGGAGCGCGATTACGGATGCGCAGGACGCTTTTGAAGGCCATGACCGTGTTACCGGGCAACTCAAATGGATCGGCACGCGCGCCGACCTCATCTTCGGTTCTAATTCGGAGCTTAGGGCACTGGCTGAAGTTTATGCCTGGGCCGACTCAGAGGAGCAATTCATACATGACTTTGTTGCAGCCTGGACCAAGGTGATGAACCTTGACCGCTTCGACCTGGTTTGATTTACTAAGATAATTACCGCCCGGGAACGGGCAGCAAGCCGCTTTACGAAGGTAGGGCGGCTTTTTTGCGTGTATGGACAATCGGTTTTGCTCCTCGCAATGCGTGCCGGCTTGGTTTGTGTTTAGGATGTTTCATACCTGTGCGGATT
>Ga0302303_10001741_pt1 | contig 13761 bp, 7 predicted proteins | sample III_Palsa_E2_1_FD_194542 | JGI IMG/M metagenome (GOLD analysis project Ga0302303, IMG submission 194542) | Peat permafrost microbial communities from Stordalen Mire near Abisko, Sweden - III_Palsa_E2_1 | ecosystem: Environmental > Terrestrial > Soil > Palsa > Peat permafrost | place: Sweden... | reverse complement strand
AGACAGGTTTCACCAATGTGGTGATCTCGCCGAATCATCTGCTGGTATCGGCGGACGGTACGGCCGATAGCTCGCAGGCTGCGTTCCAGACATCGTTCGCACGCGTGCTGACTCACGACGGCCGGGTCGCCTTTGCGAACAACAGCGACGCGCACATGCCGACGTCGCTGCAGGGCAGCGTGCTCTCCGTCATCGGTTTGCAGTCGGCGTATCAGGCACAGACTTTCGCGCAGCGCGCGCAACTGAATACCAGCGGCGGCACGGCGTCGATCGCCGCGCACGATCCGGTGGATTTCTCGTCGATCTACGGCGGTACCGGCGTGCAGACGGCGGCAGGCGTCAGCGTCGGTATCGTTACCGAAGGCGATATGACCCAGTCGATCGCCGATCTCAATTCGTTCACCAGCAGCAACGGCCTGCCCACGGTCGCCACGCAGGTGATCTACACCGCGCCGGATAGCGGCGACAACAGCGGCGACGACGAATGGAGTATCGATACCCAGGACATCGTCGGCTCGGCCGGTGGCCAGGTGGGACAGCTCATCTTGTACGTCACGCCAGCCCTGACTAACACGGGCCTGCTTACCGCCTTCAATGCTGCGATTACCGACAACGTGGCGAAGATCATCAATGTCTCGATCGGCGAGTGCGAAACAGACGCTCAGCTGGACGGCACAGCGGCCGCAGCGGATCAGATGTTCCAGGCAGCGGTGGCGCAGGGCCAGACGTTCTCGATCGCCAGCGGCGATAAAGGCGCCAATCTCTGCGGCACCGGCATTCCCACGCCGAGCTGGCCCGCCTCTTCGCCGTATGTGGTTGCCGTCGGTGGCACCACGCTGGATGCTTCGACGACCACGTGGAGCAGTGAAACGGTCTGGGTCGATGGTGGTGGCGCGCCGAGCGGCTTCGAGCCGAAGCCGGTGTGGCAGAACGCTGTCGTGTCGGGCACCAAGCGCGGCGTGCCCGATATCGCTATGGATGCCGATCCGAACTCCGGTGCGCTGGTCTACATCGATGGCCAAATCCAGCAGTACGGCGGTACGAGCCTCGCGTCTCCGATCTTTGTCGGTCAGTGGGCGCGCATGATCGCCATCAAAGGCACCGCCATCGGTTTCGCAACACCGCAGCTGTATCAGTTGCCGGCGACGGTCTTCCACGACATCACCATGGGCAACAACGGTGGTGAAACGGCGAAGGTGGGCTACGACTTCGCCACCGGTCGCGGCAGCGTGATCCTCAGTGCCTTGGTGAGCGAGCTCGGCGCACCGAGTCCCTTGGTTGTCAGCTTCAGTGAGACCGCCAGCGGCCTGGTGGCCAAATTTACCGACAGCTCCACCGATAGCGCCGGCACGATCACTTCGCGTGCGTGGAATTTCGGCGATGGCGGGAGCTCCACGGCCACCAACCCCAGCCACATCTTTTCCAAGGGCGGTGTCTACAACGTCTCCGAGACGGTAACCGATACCGCTGGATATGAGGTCGCCCAGACCACGGCCGTGACGATCAAATAGCCACGATCGCGGTTCGTCGCCACGACGGGACGAGCCGCGGATCTGCCATGCAGGAAGACCGACACACCTCACACCGCCTTGCGCGGGACACGTGAGCGGGGTTGGGCTGCGCCGGAAATATGGTTTTTCGTACGAAACATCCAAAGACAAAACACATGGCGATTCCGGTACCCGGGCTACGCCATAACCGATGACACGACTTGGGGGTTCATTTCATGAAGGGGTTGGACATGCACACGCACACGAATGGCCGTCTAAACACGACGCGCCTCACCCCGGCCCTCCCGGTCGCGCCCGTCACCCGTGCCATCCGCGCGGCCCTGGCCATTTCGGCTACGCTGCTGGCGTTGGGCGGAAGCGGTGCGGCGATGGCGCAAAGCTGCGTCCCCACAGCACCCGCTACGGAAACTTGCGAGGGCGTTTTCACAAGCACCTTGTCCGGCCCCACGCCCCCTGTCGTGGACCTCACCCTGGTGGTGGGCGACAGTGCCAACACCATACCGACCAGCGTGACTCCCCTCTCTGGCTTGATGGGGATTGACGCCGCCTGGAGCGGCAGTGTGGGCGTGACCAGTTACGCGGACATCACCACCGTAGGCGCCACGGGAATCTTTGCCTACAGCACGACCACGGCGACGGTGAATAACCAGGGCAGCATCAGCACCAACGTCACGGCCGCTGGCGCCAAGGCGATGGACGTCAATGCAAACGGCGACGTGAGCGTCGTCAACAACGGCACCATCAACGCCTTCAGCACTGGCGTCTACGACGTGACGGCGGTTAATGTTTCCTCGATCAACGGCAATACCGCGGTCGACAATCAGGCCCTTGGCACCATCACCGCGACCGCTCAGGACGGCAACGCCATTGCGGTCAATGCGTATGCTTTGGGTGCAGTCACCGTTACCAATGAAGGTACGATCACCGCTAACTCGAGCTCGGTCTACGGCGACATCGCTGCGGGTATTCTTGCCCAAGCGGGCAACGGCAATGCCAGTGTTACCAACAGCGGTAGCATCACGGCGACGTCAACCAGCTATCAGGCCGAGGGCATACTGTCCTCCTCCAACAATGGTTACGCCTCGGTCATCAATGCCACCACCGGCTCGGTCACGGCGATCGGCGGTGAAGACCAGACGTTCGGCCTTGAGGCGTCCTCCGAGCTCGGAAGTACCGTCGTCAATAACGGCTCCGTCACGGTCACCTCGTCCAACGGTACGGCCGTGGGTGTCGAGGCCCTGACCATCAACGGCGACGCGATCGTCACCAATATCGGCAGCATCACAAGTACTGCGTATAGCGCCTATCAGAGCGCGATAGGCGCGGTGGTCTCGTCGGTCAATGGTCAAGCGACGGTCAACAACACAGGTCACATTTCGGCGATCAACCATATTGGCCTAGGGGTTGGTATCGAGGCGTACTCGCCGCTTGGCAGCACGATCAATAACTCGGGTTATGTCGTCGCGGGCTCGTACCTGGGCAACACCATCGGTGCATTGGCCAAAGCCTATAACGGCGACGCGAGCATCACTAGCAGCACCAGCGGCTACATTCGTGCAATTGCCCTGCACGGCGTCAACGGATACGCCACCGGTGTGTTCGCCAATGCTACCAACGGCAGCGCCAGTGTCACGAACGCTGGAACCATCTTTGCAGGATCCAACTATGGTGCAGCCACCGGCATTCAGGTCCTGGCCAGTGGGGCGAATGGGGGCGGTGACGTCTACGTTGGCAATAGCGGCAAAGTCGAGGCTGCCGGCAGCTACCTCTCCGACGTGAGGGGCATCCAGGCCTTTTCGACGACAGGCACGGCCACGGTCGTTAACTCCGGCACCGTCGAAGGCGTTTCAAGCCAGCACGAAGGCAATGTATTGACCACGGTAGACGGCATTCGTGCCTATGGCTATGGCGGCGCCACGGTCACCAATTCCGGCCGGGTTGACGCCTCTGGCCCTTGGTTTGCCAATGGTATTACGGGCATCGCCTATAACGGTGTCGCGTCCGTCACCAATACCGCGACCGGGACGATCGAGGTTCTCGGTTTGGTGCCTACCGGTATCAACGCCGTCAGCACTTACGGCTCGGCCGTAGCCAATAACGCCGGCAGCATCGTGGTCTTTCAGGACGAAAAATGCTTCTGCGATCCCGGTGCGATCATCATTGGTACCGGTATCTTTGCCGATTCCGAACAAGGCACCGGTGCCGCGGTCACAGTCACCAACTCGGGCAGCATATCCGTCAACTCGCTATACGGCGCATACGGTGTAAGCGCCGTCGCCAAGAATGGCAATGTGTCGGTAGGAAATTCCGGCAGCATCGCTATTGTCACCGACGGTTATGGTTCCTCCAGTTGGGGTATCAACGCGCTTAGTGATTACGGCGGCGTTTCCATTGTCAACTCCGGCGACATCAGTATCGTGGAGGGTCCGGTGCAGAATACCTTCCAGCCACTGGATGAGGTCACTGGCATTTTTGGACTGACGGTTGGAAAAATCGGTATCGCCAGCAGTCTCAGCGACCTCAGCATCGTCAATACGGGGAACATCAGCCTCACTGCCTTCAGTGGCTATGGCATCCTAGGGAGAAGCTTCCAGGGATCGGTGTCCATCAGCAACGCCGGCCACATCACCATCGACAATTCCTGGTTCGGCGAGGGTATCGTCGCCGAGAGCTATACGGGAGGCTCCGTAGCCGGCGATGTGACAGTCGATAACTCTGGCAGCGTTTCCATTACGGGTCCCCTTAGCGCGACAGGCCTCGTCACGCTGGTCAATTCGACTGGTGCCACCAGTATCACCAACTCCGGCGATATCACCGATGCCAGCCAGCTTGCCACTTTTGGCATTTTTGCAAGGGACGAAAATTTTGCCAGCGGTGGTGATGTAACCATTGGCAACAGTGGTTCGATCAGCTCCATAACGTCGGTCGATAACCCGGCTCCGGTAGATCATGCGGCCTATGGCGGTGACATCGCCGTGGGCAACACCGGTTCGATCCTGGCGCAGACGACCGCAAACACTCAGCTTCCGGGCTCGGCTATTGGCGAGTTCGTGAAGAATGGTTACGGCAACTATTTCGGTACAGTCGGTATCACCAACTCCGGTTCGATCACGGCGTCCCTCACGAGCAGCAACTCCTTGCCCGCCGCCGGCTTCCAGCTACCGTTTTATGGCCCTATTGGAACCGCTACGGGCATTCTCGTGAACAACACCTATGGTGATGTGACCGTCACCAATAGCGGCTCGATCAGTGCCACCTCCCAATCCGATCACTATGCGGGTGGCGGCGTGGGTAACGGTGTGACAGCCGCCAACGGTATATCGGTGGTCAGCACAGTTGGCAACGGCGTCGCGCGTAGCCTCAACCTCGGCAACATCACAGTTACCAATGGCGTTAACGGGTCGATCACCGCAGCCGCTTCATCCAGCTACGGCAACGGCGACACGGCGAAGGCCAGCGGTATCTCGGCTGTTGTTTCTGTCGGTAGCTACGGGGCCTCTCTCGTCAGTGCTGGCCAGGGCATCACAGTCAACAATGCAGGCGGCGTGTCGGCGACGGCACTGATTGCCAACGATGCGGCAGGCGCGGCAGCGGCCACCGGTATTTTCGCCATCAACGGATCGGCGGCGGGTTTCGTGAACGTGACTAATACTGGTAGCAGTCTCGGCACCGGCCTGATCAGCGCCACGGCGACGAGCACCGGTGCAGCGACGGCTACGGGCGTGTTCGCCAGCGGCTACAACGTGACCGCGGCCCTCAACACGGGTGGCAGCATCAATGCCACGGCTACCGGTGCCAGCGGCACGGCGACCGGTCTATCATTGACCGGCACTGCTCCGGTGATCGCCAGCAACGGCGGCGTGCTGACCGCCACCTTCAATGGTACCGGCCAGGCTTACGGTGCGGCGATCACCTCGGCCAGCGATGTGACCTTCAGCAATAGTGGTCTTATCCTCGCAAGCAACGCGACGTCGGCGGTGGGTGTGGCGTTCAATAGCCCGACCAACGTCACGCTGACCAACAGCGGCACGATCACCGCCAACTCGGCAGCGGCGGGCAGTATCGCGATACTGAGCACCGGCGCGTCGAACGCCAACCTCAGCAACAGCGGCACGATCAACGGTGCGATCCAGACCGGTGCGGGCAACGACAGCTTGAGCAACGCCGTCGGCGGTATATGGAACGCTGTCGGTGCGTCGGACTTCGGCGCCGGTGATGACACGATCACCAACGCCGGCACGATCAACCTCAACAACACCACGATCAGCCTGGGCAGCGACCCGCTGGGCAACCAGTTCGGCAACGCCGGCCTGATCACGGTGGTGGGCAGCAACACGATCACCATGGGTACCGGGCCGACGGTCAATTCCAACCCGTTCACCAACAACGGCACGATCAATTTCCAGAACGGTGCGGCGAACAACACGCTGACGATCGTCGGCAACTTCGCCGGTAACGGTCAGATCGACTTGGATGTGAACGGAGCGGGCGGCACCGGCGATCTGCTGAAGATCAATGGCAACGTGGCTGCCGGCAGCGTCAACACCGTCAACGTGAACCTGCTGAGTGATCCGACTACTGCCTCCACCACGATACCGTTGGTGCAGGTGAGCGGGACGTCGGCCGCCGGCTCCTTTGTGCTGGGCACATTCACCCAGCCCAAAGGCTTCCTGGGCTTAAGCGAGAGCTTGGTAAACACGCCGCCGAACACGACGTCGCTGGGTCTGGCGGTTGCCGCGACGACACCACCACCCACTGGCGTCGGTGTCGGGGTGACCGTGAACGGCCTGAGTCAGTTGGGGACGCTGGCGGCCTCGGCGGCACCGGGTGTGCAGAGCCTGATGAACAGTCAGATCGGTACGCTGGAAGATCGCATGGGCGCGGTCAGCCAGACGATCAAGGGCGGCTTGAGCTTGTGGACCCGCGCGTTTGCCGACAGCGGCACCGTGGACCCGGACCACTCGGCTGGTAACTTCGGTCAGAACGGCAACTTCGGGTTTGACCAGAGCAACTCCGGTGAGGAAGTGGGTCTGGACTTTGCGATCTCCGATGAGTTCAAGGCCGGTGCATTGTTCGCCAAGTCGCAGGCAAACCAATCGCTGGACGGTAACGAGTCGGACTCGAGCCAGATCCGCGGCGACACCAGCGGTGTCTACGGCACGTGGATATCCTCGAGCGGCCTCTATGTGGATGCGTCGTACCGCTGGATGACCTTCAACGATCGGCTGCACGCGCCGACCGGCTACGCCTCGATCCACGGCGACGCCGATGCGTTCAACCTGGAAGTGGGCAAGACCTGGACGCTGCAGAACGGTTTGCAGATCGCGCCGCAGTTCCAGTACACGCTGACCAAGGTGGACAACATCAACGCGCAGACCGGCAATCTGGCTGGATTCCAGTCCACCGGCGATGACGCGTCACGTGCCCGTCTGGGCGTGATGTTCAGCAAGGAATACACGCCGGCCAGCAGCAATGCGGTGTGGATGCCGTATGCCTCGCTGTCGGTGGTGCAGGAGCTGGACGGCAAGAACAGCTACGCGGTCAACAACACCTTCTTCGGCGAGACCGATACCAAGGGCACCAGTGCGCTGGCCGAGACCGGGCTCAACGTGCAGTTCGGCAAGCTGGCGGTGTTTGGTGGGTTGAACTGGCAGGACGGTGGTGCGCTGAAGAGCTTCTTCGGCGGTCAGGTCGGGCTGCGCTACACCTTCTAGGGCGATGGCAGGACACCCTGAGTAAGCGTGAGAGGGTGAGTGGACGAGCTCGGCGGTGGGACCCGCCGGGCTTTTTCATCTTCAGAAAAAGCATGAGGTGAGCGCCATGGATACCAAGCTATACAACGTGGGGCATATCGAGTCCGGCGTGCCGCTGCCCCAGCGTACGGGCGCAGTGCTCACACCCGGCCAGCAACGCGTGCTTGAACTTGAGGACGGCGACAGTTTCGTGCTGCATACGATCCGGATCGCCGACGACAACAGCGTCAGGTCGAAAGGGCGCTCCAATCATGTCTCCGATATCGCGGCCCGTCTGTCGAGCTGGGCGCGCGGGCGGCACGTGCGGCTTGCGTATCGCGTGATCGACAAGGACACCGCCCGGATTTGGCGGCTTGGCACCGTCTGAGGAATAGACATGAGTCATACCGCTTTCGAAGGCTACACGGTCGGTGAGGTCGAGCATGGCATTCCGTTTCCTGCCAAACACAAGAAGCCACTTTCCATCGAGCAGAAGCAGCTCCTGCAGCTGAAAGAGGGGGAGAGCCTTGTGCTCGCGGTGCACTTTGGTGTGTTCTTGACCGATAACGCCGAGCGACTCATGCAGTGGGCGCGATCGAGGGGAATTCATACCGTACGGCGCAAGGTCGATGACGACGTGGTGCGGATCTGGCGTGTGGCCGCCCTGGAACCCGTGATATTGGGCCAGCCGAAGGCATGACGGCATCGATCAACAAGCACCCGGCGATAACCTTTCAGGGCGTACTCTTGCTCGACGACCTCAGGTCCATCGTTGAAGCGTGACCCTAATCCTAAAGTTGGAGAATTACGTGGCTAAAAAAGACCAAGCGTCCGCTACCGATCTGCAGGAAGTCGGCGATAAGGACCAGATGACGGTCGGCCTGCAATCGGTGAGTGACAACGCGGTAGCGGGAGCGTCTGAGGGGGCGCCGCAAGCGCCTGCACCAGCAAATGCGCCAGCCGCGCAGGCCGCTGCAGCATCTCAGCCAAACGTCGAGAAAAGCTGTTCACGCGGATTGGCCGCCTGGTTGGCCAGCAGTAATCTGTCCCTGGCAATTTCGTCCTACCAGACGGGCCGTGTGTATCTGGTCGGCAGCGACAAGCTTGGTCGGGTGTCGTTCTTCGAGCGTCTGTTCGAACGCGCCATGGGTATCGTCGGTAATGCCCAGCGCATTTACCTCGGAGGCCTATACCAGCTGTGGCGCTTCGAAAACGTGCTGCGCTCGAACGAGGTGATCCATGCCCAGTTCGACAAGTGCTACGTGCCGCGCAATGCGCAGACGATCGGCGACCTGGATATCCACGAGCTGGGCATCCGCAAGAACGGCAAAGTGGTTTTCATCAACACCAAGTATTCCTGTCTGGCCGAGCTGAGCCAGACACACAGCTTCAAGGCGATCTGGAAGCCGGACTTCATCACCAAGCTGGCGCCTGAGGACCGTTGTCACCTCAACGGCCTGGCGATGGTCGATGGCGCGCCGAAGTACGTCACCGCCGTGTGCAAGAGTGACGCGGTGGATGGCTGGCGTGATCGCCGCCACAACGGCGGCGTGGTGATCGACATCGATACCAACGAGATCGTCTGCGAAGGCTTGTCGATGCCGCATTCACCGCGCTGGGCGAACGGTAAGCTGTGGGTGCTCAATGCGGGTACGGGTCATCTCGGCTGGGTGGATTTCGCGACCAAGTCGTTTGTGCCGCACGCGTTCCTGCCCGGGTTTGTGCGCGGCCTGTCGATCTTCGGCAACACCGCGGCCGTGGGTTTGTCCAAGCCGAGAAACCAGCGCTTCGAAGGTCTGCAACTGGATGCCGAACTGACCAAGCATGACGTCGAACCATGGTGCGGTGTGCAGATCATCTCGCTGACCAACGGCGATGTGCTGCACTGGATCCGCTTCGAGGGCGACATCTCCGAAATCTTCGACCTGTGTTTCTTGCCGAACGTGCGCAATCCGATGATGGTGGGCCTGCGCACACCAGAGATTCGGGAGCTGATCACGTTCGAGACGGAGCTGCAGACGGAAGGTGTGACGCCATGAACTGGAGCAGGGTAGGTTGTGCGGTAAGTGTGATCTCGGCGCTCTTCGTCGCGAACGCCGTGCAAGCGCAATCGACGACTGCGGCGCCAGCGACGCATGCTGCCTCGGTACCGCCGGTCGACGAAGCGGATGCGGTCTTTGCCCGATGGGATACCGACCACAATGGAGTGCTTTCGCCACAGGAGTTTCGGGCCGGCTGGCACCAGCTGCAGGCCACTGCGGAGCTGCGCCGACTGCACGAACAATTCGTAGCGATGGACACCGACAAGAACGGTTGCTTGAACGCGGCGGAGTACGCGCACCTGACCCTGATCCAGCGCGCCGGCAAGTCTGCGCCGCCGATGGCGATGTTCGACACGCAGAAGAACCAGTGTCTGGATTTCAAGGAATATGTAAGCGTGGTTGACTACATGGTGAAGCACGAACCAAAGTAATCATGGTTTGATCAAAGCCACTTTGCGGTGGCTCCAAAACGTCCGCTGTAAGTTGCGAATACAGCAGGACGAGAATCGCCAGGATGGTCAGCTGATTGGCTTGGTCGCGCCTGCGAGGCGACGCTCCCGGCGCCGCCACGCGCCTGGTCCTCCCGGAATGGGCAGGACCAGGGACACCGCCACCTCAATAAAACAACGTCTTTACCGATCCAGCCCGTGTGAGCCCCCGCGGTCAAAGCGACTGAAGTATCAATCGTGTTTCAGCGGCTGCACGTCTTTGCTGTTGTCGACACGCTTCATCTTGGTGGTGTCCATGCGCACCAGGCCGAACGCCATGCCGTAGAAGATATGGCCCTGCGAATCGACCTTGATCGGCGAATACATGCCGTTGAAGGTCGGGTCGGTGCCGGTGTGGATGGTCATCACCGTCTTGCCGGTGTCCAGGTCCAGGCCGATGTGGTAGCGGTCGTTCCACTGTTTGGTGAAATAGCCGTCGATAATCGCCATGTGGCTGCCGCCGCTGATCATGGGCACGATCGAGGTCGACGTAACATCGTCACGCGACCAAAGCTCCTTCCAGGTATGCGTGTCCTGCTGCCAGGCGAACGTGGCCGCACCTACGCCGGCGGGGCGGGTGGCGCCCAGCAGGATGTTCACGTAGTAGGAAAAGATGGACGGCGGCGCTTGCTCGGCCGCAATGTTGTTGACGACGAAGGCATAGTCGCCATACACCGCGACCTGCTGCTCGGACTGCACAGTGTCGATCCCGGGACCCATGTCGACCAACCGCTGATCAGCGATGCGTGCCGACAGCGTGCCTGGCTTCTGTTTCCAGTCGGCCGGCATCTTGTCGCGCCAGAACGCGACCATGCTCATATGTTTTGCGCCATCGGTGATGACCACAAGCTTGTCTTCCTTCGGACCAAAGCCCATCAAGCTCGGTGTGGCCCCGGTACCGTCGGCAATCTTCGGCGGCGGCATGCGGATGCCACGCTCATAGGCGGCCTTCCAGGCGCCGCTCGCTTCGTCGCTATGAATCTTGCCGCTCTTGTCCACCACCAGACGATACATGTCGGTATTGGAGGCGACATAGACGGCGCCGCCATTGGCTTCCGGACTGGTGACGAAGCTGTTGAGGAACAACTCGTCGCTGCCACTGACTGAATAAGTGTCGATCACCTCGAGCGTGTCGCGATTGAGCGTGATCACCTTGCCGCCCAGCGTATTGGCCACGATGTAACCGTTGTAAGTCATGCTCAGGCCGAACAACATGTCGATCGGAAAGTGAGTGCCGTGCTTGGCCTTGTCGTTATCGAACAGCGAGGGCGGCAGCACGACCGCCCTGGACACCGACAGCGCGGATGAAGCGTCCTTGGGATTGGCCGAATCGATGCGGAACACCTGTCGACCGTTGCATCCGATGAACGCATCGTCGCGGGTCAGCACCGCATACACCGCGCCGTTGGCAACCTGGTCGGCGGCGGCGGACGCCATCCGGTTCGGCTGCGAGGTCATATAGTCGAGCAGGCCCTTCTCATCCTTTGCATCGAGAAATTTCTGCGCGGTGGCGGCTTGTTCGCGGCGCTGATCCGGGGTGATCGGGGCGAAGTTCGGCAGTTTGACCGGAATGTCGGCACGGGCAAGTTCGACCAGCTTGCCGTCTTGCATGTCCAGCTTGCGCAGCGAGTAACCGGCCCACCACCAGAACGTCTCCTTGCCATTCACCTTGTCGGAGAAGATCGGCAGGCTGACCGATTCGTTCGGGATGACCTGCACCGAACCGGGCGTGATTTCATAGTTGCCACGCGGCACGACGATTTTGGAGTTGATAGCCCCGCCGTGGTTCCAGTGCGTCTGGTTGTTATACGACTGGGCCAAGTACGGATTCGGCTCCTCGTAGCCGGCCGGCAGGCTGGCGGCATGGGCGGCGGTACCCAGTGCCAGTGCCAGCATGGCCGACAAAATCACGAGACGTTTCCTGGTTGCGCCGAGGCGAGGCGTCAGTTTCGAAGATGGTTGGGCGATGCCGTACATGGTGGTCTCCACTGCAAAAATTCGATGTCGATAGGGATGTCGATAAAGCGGCGAGCGCCTGATCGATGAGGCAAAGCCGCGACGGGAAAGGGCAGCGATGGAATCAGGCGGTGCCACGGATCATGTCGGCGGCCTTCTCGCCGATCATCATGGCCGGCGCATTGGTATTGCCGCCGATCAGCGTGGGCATGATCGAGGCATCGACCACGCGCAGTCCTTCGACGCCATGCACGCGCAAACTGGGATCGACCACCGCCATGTCGTCGACACCCATCTTGCAGGTGCCGATCGGGTGGAACAGGCAGTCGGCGTGACTGCGTGCGAATGCGCGCAGGCTTTCTTCGCTGGCGAATTGTTCGGTCAGCATTTCACGGCCACCCAGGCTTTTCAGCGCAGGCTGGTTGAGCACGTTGCGCACGATCTTGATGCCGGTGACGATGCTGTCCAGGTCGCGTGGATCGGACATCAGGCGCGTATCGATCAATGGCGCTTCGCGCATATCCGGCGAGCGCAGCCGCACAAAACCACGGCTCTTAGGACGCAGTACGCAGGCGTGGCAGGAATAGCCGTGACCGAGCTCGCGGCGGCTACCCATGTTGCGGTTGCCGATCAGCGCGGTGACGAAAACCAGGTTCAGATCAGGTCGATCCAGTTCCCGACGGCTCTTGACGAAGGCGCCGGCCTCGGCGAAGTTGGAGCTGACCATGCCGGTGCGGTCACGTCGATAGCGCATGATCTCGGAGAGCAGCCGCAGGCCGCCGCGCAGCGAGGCCCCGAACAGATCGGTCGTTTGCAGTTGCGTGTTGAGAACGACATCCAGATGGTCTTGCAGGTTCTCGCCCACACCCGGCAGGTCGTGCAGGACTTCGATGCCCATACTGCGCAACTGCTCGGCCGGCCCGATGCCCGACGCCAGCAAGAGTTGTGGTGAATTGAACACGCCGCCACTGACGATGACTTCGCGACGTGCGCGCACGACCTGCTCGGTTCCACCGCGCGTCACCCTGACTCCCACGGCGCGCTTGCCTTCAAACACGATCTGCAACGCCTGGGTTTCCGTCAGCACGGTTAGATTCTTGCGGCCGCCATTGAAGCCCAGATCCTTGACGTTGCCGCGATGCAGATAGGCGCGAGCCGAGTTCCAGCGTTCGCCCTCATGTTGCGTGACCTGGTACAGGCCGGCGCCTTCCTGCTCGGGGCCATTGAAATCATTGTTGGCCGGAATGCCTGCTTGCGTCGCCGCCTCGATAAAGGCTTTGGAGAAGCGGTTGGGGCTGCGTAGCTCTTCGACGTAGAGGGGGCCGTTGCCGCCATGCAGGGGATCGTCATCGCGTCCGGCACAGCGCTGATTGTTTTCGCTGCGGCGAAAGTACGGCAGCACCTCGTCGAAGCTCCAGCCCTTACAACCCGACGCCGCCCAGTCGTCGTAATCCTTGCGGTCGCCACGGATATAGACCATGCCGTTGATCGACGAACTGCCGCCGAGCACCTTGCCGCGCGGCTGATAGGACGCGCGTCCTTCCAGCCCCGGCTGCGGCTCGGTGTAGTAGCCGTAGTTGTAGGGCCCAGGGCGCGCCGCCGTCTTGGCCAGGCCAATCGGCGTCCAGATGCTGTAGTGGTGATCGGCGGCGCCGGCTTCCAGCAAGGCCACGGTGACGCCAGGAGTTTCCGCCAGCCGTGCGGCGACGGCACATCCGGCGGAGCCCGCACCGACGACGATATAGTCGAATTCACCCGCGATCTCTTGCGTACTACCGTGGCTCATGGCGTTGCTCATTCTGCGGTCTCTTCAGCTTGGGTGTTTGTGCGGGGAATGCTTGTGCGATAGCTGCGGACGCTGACTACGCGCCCCCGGCCAACGTCTTGTATTCGAGAAATTCCGCCAGCCCGTATTCGCCGAATTCGCGGCCATTGCCGGAGGCCTTGCAGCCGCCGAACGGCGCGGTCAGATCCAGTCGCGCGCCATTGATCTGCACGCTGCCGGCACGGATGCGTCTGGCCACGCGCCGCG
>Ga0302303_10001739_pt1 | contig 13765 bp, 11 predicted proteins | sample III_Palsa_E2_1_FD_194542 | JGI IMG/M metagenome (GOLD analysis project Ga0302303, IMG submission 194542) | Peat permafrost microbial communities from Stordalen Mire near Abisko, Sweden - III_Palsa_E2_1 | ecosystem: Environmental > Terrestrial > Soil > Palsa > Peat permafrost | place: Sweden... | reverse complement strand
CGTATAAAGAAAATCTGGAAAGAAAAGAAATCATCATTCCCTTTATGCAGGCACATCTAAGGGAAGGGAAGAGGTTTGGCCTTTGTCCGGTCGGCTATGATCACTATGGCCCAAGAGTTCGGAATGACAAGTTTTTAAGCCTGCACCAGAAAATTGAAGTCAATAAAGATGGCGAGCTTTTAAGAGAGGCCTGGCAATGGAAATTATCGGGTCGTTATAGCGATGTACAGATTTTGGCAAAGCTCCGTGCCAGAGGGTTGGATCTTTTACCGCAGAAGATCAGCAAAATATGGCGTAATCCCTTTTATTGCGGTATTCTAATTCACGGTCTTATTGATGAGCCTGTACCTGGCAATTGGCCTGCGATTGTCAGTATGGGGGATTTTATTAAGGTTCAGACATTGCTTGAAAGCAATCCGTCAGGGTTTCAGCATAATACTGAGGAAGAAAGGCGTCCGTTAACCCGGCTGCTGAAATGCGATGCCTGCAAGGGCTATATGGTCGGATATGAGAATAAGAAAAAACATCTCCATTATTACCGTTGTATCAAATGCAGGGGTGTCAGCATGAATGCCCGAACGACTCCTAAAGCGAAACGGAAGGGGGCGAATGACCTGTTTATCGATTTTCTTGATCAATATCGATTGCCAGACGCCATTGCGCCGTTGGTCGCCTTGCAGCTTACTAAATTATACCATCATCTCAATGATGACTGTGCAACTCGGGACACAACTTTGCAAACGCGCCTGTCCGGACTGGAAAAGAAGGTGAAAGACCTGAAAATTCGTCATGGGCTGGGTGATATCGATAAGGACACCCATGATGTGACACTTCAGCATCTCAATGAACAGATACAAGAGACCAGCAAGGAAATGGGCCATCTGATTGGGAGTATATCTAACCTTGACAAATTGATTGCTCAATCCCTTGAAAAACTCTCAAAGCTCAGTCGGGTATGGGTTTCTAGCGATTTGGAGAATAAAAGACGAATGCAAAAGACGCTCTTCCCTGAAGGTATTTATTATAATGTAAAAAATCACTGTTATCTAACCACTTCCGCGAACAATTTTATCTCTCTAACTAAATGTATTGCAGATCGTTGTGAGGGAAAAGAAAACGGGAACTTCCAAGAGTTGCTTGAAAATTCCCGTTCAGTAGCGAGATCGGGAGTTGAACCCGAGACCTCCGGGTTATGAATCCGACGCTCTAACCATCTGAGCTATCTCGCCAAAAGGAGTGCAAAGATAGGTATTGAGCCTATATCTCCCAATCGATTAATCAAACTTTTTAAAGGTATCTGTGAGGTATACAAACTGGAGCATCAGTTCGCATTTACAACCATTGCCGGAAGAGTACGAGGTTCCTGCCGGGGAGTACAGAGGTTCCCGCCAGGGAACGACCGAAGGTCACTGCCCCTCTGTCGCGACGCAGATGCTGTTTTTTTGGGACATCCTACATTCATGAGCGAGGATGTCCCCCAAAAACAGGGTCCCCCTGAGAACAGGGGGACCGTAAACGATTGCTTGCTATGTGAAAAGGAAATGCTCTGTTTGATGAGGCTTATCAGTAACAACGATCACAAATCTCAACGCCGTCTTAGAAATTCTGTTACCGGATAATAACCGTGTTTTTATATATGTTAAAAATTAATTACTTGATTATTTATACGCTAAAATAGGAAAAAAATGTAAAACTAGAACAAAAAATACATATAGTTTTAATTTTAATGTGAATAACTTGGAATAGGGAAATGTAGGCCACTGGGCAATACCAGCCGGCCGGAAAAATAGAAAAAGAAATGGAAAGGCAGACTGGTGGCGTATTCTAGGCTTTTCCAGGATACTCTTTCAGGGCCTGTTCCAGGCAATCCATGGCTTTGGCCAGGTCATTTTTGTTCAGGACATAGGCCAACCGCACTTCGTTAATTCCCAGACCTGGAGTTCCGTAGAACCCGGAAGCGGGAGCCAGCATCAGGGTTTGCCCTTCATGGGTGAATGAGTCCAGCAGCCATTGGCAAAAACGATCGGCATCGTCAATGGGGAGCTGGGCCATAGCGTAGAAAGCGCCTCCCGGGTTGGGGCAGAAGACGCCTGGCATGCTATTCAACCGGGAGACCAGCAGGTCCCTGCGGGATTGATATTCGGCGCGGGTCGTATCAAAATAGTTATCGGGCAGATCCACGGCCGCCTCTCCTGCGATCTGGGCAAATGAGGGGGGGCTCAGGCGGGCCTGGGCGAATTTCATAACCGAATCGAGGACGGCCTTGTTGCGTGTAACCAAGGCTCCGATCCTGCCCCCGCAGGCACTATACCGTTTGGAGATGGTATCCATCAGGATAATATGATCGTCGGCGCCTTCCAGGTGAAGGGCGCTGGTGTGTACTCCCGAGTAGCAAAATTCACGATAGGCTTCATCTGAGAACAGGTAGAGGTCATGCTTGAGAATAATGGATTTCAGGGTCTCCATTTCCTCTTTGCTATACAGATAGCCCGTGGGATTATTTGGATTACAAATGACGATGGCTTTGGTACGCGGAGTGATGGCCGCTTCAAATGCCTGAATGGGAGGTAGCGCGAAGCCGGTTTTTATATCTGATTTTATGGGTACGACCTTTACGCCGGCCTCTACGGCGAATCCATTATAATTGGCATAAAAGGGTTCAGGTATGATGACTTCATCCCCCGCGTCAAGACAGGCCATGAAGCCAAACAGGATCGCTTCGGATCCCCCGGTGGTGACAATGATCTGGTTATAATGGACGTTTACCCCTACTTTTTTATAATACTCCACCAATTTGCGACGGTAGCTTTCATTGCCCGCACTGTGGCTATATTCCAATACTTTGAAATCGAAATGACGGACCGCATCCAGTACGGAGGGCGGGGTTTCTATATCCGGCTGACCAATATTAAGGTGGTAAACTTTAACGCCTTTCTTTTTGGCGGCCTCTGCATAGGGCACCAGCTTTCTAATCGGTGAAGGCGGCATCATCTGCCCCCGGTGGCTTATCTGTAACATGGCGCAAACCTACGAAATGGCGCAAACCTGGGAAAAACAAAAAAGCGGGCCACTGACCTTCAGCGACCTGCGGTCGCTTCGGTCGTACCCTAGCCGACCTACGGTCCACCCCCTGCGGGGTCCTGCCCGAAGGGCCAGACATAAGCGGGTTTTGCGCGATTGGGCTAAATTCCGAAAGTAGCCCTATTGCGCAAAACAAAATCCCCGGCTGGCGCCGGGGATCTATAAAAAATGAATGTATCCTTTTTGAAACTACTTGCTGCCAGTGGCCTTAGCCGTTGCAGGAGTGGTAGAAGAAGGCACTTCCACCGTTCCCACGATGTTGAGGCCTATCTGGTCGTTCACGCCGGCAAACTTGATATAAACGGTCTTGTTGAAATTACCGACGGTGGCTGCATTGTAGGTGGCCGTGATGGTTCCGGTCTTTCCAGGGGCGATGGGTTCCTTTGTGTAATCAGACTTTGTACATCCGCAACTGGGTTGAACATTTTCAATGATCAGCGGGGTGGTACCAATGTTGGTTACGGTAAAGGTGCCTGTCACGGGAGCGCCGACTTTTACTTTGCCCAGGTCAACAGTCTGGCTGCTGAACTTGGCTACGTCACTTACTTTTTTTGTTTGTGCGGTGGCGCATAGGGTAAAAAGGGCTAAGCAGGCTACTAGGAGATGCTTCATGTAATTAGATTTTATTGTTTAACTAATTGTATTCCTATGTTCAAAGGTACAGAAGTATCAGGGGTTTTCCATACTTCTCCTTTAATATAGAGGACCTGGTGTAAGTTATTGGTATAGAAGACGGTAATTGATTTTTGGAAGCCTCCGTCACCCGCCGCATTGTAGGTAACGGGCAGGACGGTGCTGTCCCCGGGCGGTATGGGAGCGGGGCTCCAGTGAGGGGTGGTGCATCCGCAGGAAGCCTCCACGTGCTGCATCCGGATCGTGTCTGCGGAGTGATTGGTGAGCATATATTCCCAGGTAACAGGTTTTCCCTGCGGAATACTTCCGAAATCATGCATAGCCGAAGAGACGGAAAGTACCTTGGTGTCATCGGAGACGGTCTGGCCCCTGGAAGGGGCTGCCACGTAAAGTAAGAGGGCGACAAAGAGCAACCTTTGCATGTGGGTAGGGTATTAGTCGGTACGAATATACAAAAACCAGTGAAAAATGTCGCGCGATTTTGCGGGGCCGCAGCCGGCCGGAAGCTGTTCCAGGAAAAATGATTTTGACTGAACTAAATAGCTATTTTTGTTTCATGGATAACCAAATCTACCAGGATACGATTGCTAGTGAAAAACTGTCTTTCGATCGCTTCAGGGAAGAAGTGCTGAAAGACTATAAGGTTGCTTGCGAGAGCCGGGAAACCAGTCTTTTGGGACGCCGGGAAGTGCTTACCGGAAAAGCCAAGTTTGGTATTTTCGGAGATGGTAAGGAGATTGCCCAGATCGCGATGTCTAAGTTTTTTCGCCCCGGCGATTTCAGAGCGGGCTATTACCGGGATCAGACCTGGATGTTTGCCTCCGGCTTGTCAACAATAGAGCAATTCTTCGCCCAACTATATTCCAATCCGGATGTACAACATGAGCCGTTCAGTGCAGGAAGGCAGATGAACGCTCACTTTTCCACTCCCTTTGTAAAGGAAGACGGATCCTGGATGGATTTGGCAGACAGGAGAAATGTAACGGCGGATATCGCCCCTACCGCCGGGCAGATGCCCAGGGCGTTGGGGCTGGCTTTTGCTTCTTCCGTATTTCGCCAGTCCCCAGTGCTGAAATCATTTACGGATCTTTCCCATAACGGAAACGAAGTGTGTTTTTGCACGATAGGGGATGCTTCTACCAGTGAAGGTCATTTCTGGGAAACCATGAATGCTGCCGGCGTATTGCAGGTGCCACTCGCGGTTTTTGTATGGGACGACGGATATGGTATTTCCGTTCCCAAGAAATACCAGACGGTGAAGGGGTCCATTTCCGAAGCGTTAAAAGGTCTTCAGCAAAAGGACGGCTCAAACGGAATCGATATTTACCGGGTAAAGGCCTGGGATTATGCAGGGATGTGCGAAGTTTTCGAAAAAGGGATTCGTAAGATCCGGGATACGCATACGCCGGCCCTATTCCATGTAGAGGAAATGACACAGCCGCAAGGCCATTCTACCTCCGGCAGTCATGAACGGTATAAAACACCGGAGCGCCTTGAATGGGAGCGGGAATGGGATTGTCTGCCGAAGATGCGGGAGTGGTTATTCCAGAATGCACTTGCCAGCCAGGAAGAGTTGGAGGAATTAGAGGCAGGGGCCAAAGTGAGTGTGCGAAACAGCAAGCAACAAGCCTGGGAAAAATATATTACTCCTATCAGGGAACAAGTGTCCAGGGCCGTTTCCTTATTGCAGAAACTGAGTACACAGGGAAATGAATGGGATGCCAAAGTCCAGGTCCTTGCAAAAGAATTATCCACAGGACGGGAACCCCTGCGAAGGGATGTGATGCATGCCCTCAGCATGACCCTGCAACATACCGGGAATGCCGCGCAGGCAAATGAAGTGAGGGAATATTATCATGCCCTGAAGGAGATTAACCGAGACGTATACAATACCTTTTTATATAATGAAGGCCCGGCAAGCGCCCTTAAAGTGGAAGAGATCCCCAAGCAATATGCCGACTCCCCGCCCATGGTCAACGGCTTTGAAGTACTCAACCGGTATTTTGATGCGCTCCTTGCACACAACCCTAAGGTGATCGCCTTTGGGGAGGATGTAGGGAAGATCGGGGACGTCAACCAGGGACTGGCCGGGTTGCAGGAAAAATATGGCAGGGAGCGGGTGTTTGATACTGGGATACGGGAGCTAACGATTATGGGACAGGGATTGGGACTCGCGCTGAGAGGACTCAGGCCTATTGCGGAGATCCAATATCTGGACTACCTGCTGTATGGCCTGGAGCCGTTGAGTGATGATGTGGCCACCACCCACTACCGGACCCGGGGACAGCAGAGTTGCCCCCTGATTGTCCGGACCCGCGGCCACCGGCTGGAAGGCGTCTGGCATAGCGGATCACCGCTGGGGGTTGTCATTAATGCACTAAGGGGATTATATGTTTGTGTGCCCCGGAATATGACCCAGGCGGTAGGCATGTACAATACATTATTAAAGGGCAATGATCCCGCCATCATGATCGAATGCCTGAATGGATACCGGTTGAAAGAGGCGTTGCCTTCCAACCTGGTGGAATATACCATCCCCCTGGGTGTCCCTGAAATCATCCGGGAAGGGGAAGATATTACGCTCGTTTCTTACGGGTCCATGCTAAGGATACTGCAAGAGGCCGCCGTTGTGCTGGAACAATGGAGTATCCGCTGCGAGATCATAGACGTGCAGACGCTCTTGCCGTTCGACCGCCATCACCTGATTGTGGATTCTTTGAAAAAGACCAGTCGCATCCTGTTCGTGGATGAAGACGTACCGGGAGGGGCATCGGCCTATATGTTCAACGAAGTAATTGAAAAACAAGGTGCCTACCGATGGCTGGATGCAGCCCCCAGGACCTTGACGGCCAAAGCTCACCGGCCGGCTTACAGCAGTGATGGGGATTATTTCAGCAAACCCAACCTGGATGAAGTAATAGAAACTATAAAAAGCATGATGGAGGAATAGTCGTTGGAATCAGCCATGTCGATTTTTCAGGTGGATGCCTTTACAAAGCAACCCTTTTCAGGCAACCCGGCTGCAGTCGTTCCACTCACCCAATGGATAGGGGATGATCTGATGCAGCGCATTGCCATGGAGAATAATCTTTCAGAGACCGCCTTCTTTGTACCGGTGGCGCAAAATGTTGCCAGGTCCCCGGCCCTTGCCGGATCGGAGAGTTCCGCTCATTTCCATATTCGCTGGTTCACCCCTTCGGTGGAAGTGAACCTTTGCGGGCACGCTACCCTGGCAACGGCTTACGTGATTTTTAATGAACTGGGATTTACCGGGGAGGAAATCATCTTTCAATCCCAAAGCGGGCGCTTGTCCGTCACCCGGGAAGCCGACGGGAAACTGACCATGGATCTGCCTTCCTGGCCGCCGGTCCGTCTCCCCGAATATCCGGAATCCCTCATCACCGCTTTAAACAGGGAGATCCTGGGTGTTTATCAATACCGGGACTTATTGGTGGAACTGGAAGATGAGGCGACGGTTCGCAGCCTGCAACCTGATTTCAAGGTCCTTCAGCAACTGGGACAAAGCATTATAGTGACGGCTCCGGGGCTAAAGGCGGATTTCGTTTCCCGCTTCTTTGCTCCTAACCTTGGCATTGATGAGGACCCCGTGACGGGTTCGGCCCATACCCAGCTGATTCCTTTCTGGGGTGAAAAATTGAGAAAAAAGCAGTTGTATGCCAAACAGTTATCCAAAAGAGGGGGAGAACTTTGGTGTACATGGATGGGTGACAGGGTCAGGATTAGCGGGCACTGTGCTTTTTTTCTGAAAGGCGCGATCTCGGTAAAATAGTTCCCCTACCTTTGGGCCGCTTAAGCTCGAAAAAGAGAATTTCTCCGTTATTATTTTTTCACGTTTAAACATATTTCAGATATTATGTCGATTAAAGTTACAGTTGTAGGTGCAGGCGCCGTCGGTGCTACTTGTGCTGATAATATCGCCCGGGCAGCACTTTGCGAAGAATTAGTATTGCTGGACATCAAGGAAGGACTGGCCGAAGGAAAGGCCCTGGACATGACCCAGACAGCCGCGCTGCTGGGTTTTGACACCCGTATCACCGGAGTCACCAATGATTACAGCAAAACAGCCGGATCTAATGTCGTGGTGATCACATCCGGGTTACCCAGGAAACCGGGGATGACCAGGGAAGAATTAATCGGAACGAATGCGGCCATTGTAAAAGGGGTGGCCCAGAATATCCTGAAATATTCTCCGGATGCGATTCTGATTATCATCAGTAATCCTATGGACACAATGACTTACCTGGCACTGACCAGCCTGGGCCTTCCCAAGAACCGGGTCATTGGCATGGGTGGCACTTTGGACAGTGCCCGTTTCCGTTGCTATCTGAGCAAAGCGCTGGGATCCTCACCTGGTGACCTGAACGCCATTGTGGTGGGTGGTCACGGGGACACGACCATGATCCCCCTGATCAGTAAGGCGACCTGGAACAGTATTCCGGTAACCCAATTCCTGTCTGAAGAACAGCAAAAACAAATTGTAGCAGATACGATGGTGGGCGGTGCTACGCTGACCAAACTGATCGGAACGTCTGCCTGGTACGCCCCCGGAGCCGCAGGAGCCGCCTTGGTTGAAAGTATTGTAAGAGATGAAAAGAAGCTGTTCACTTGTTGCGTATTGCTGGAAGGCGAATACGGGCAAAAAGACATCTGCATGGGTGTTCCCGTCATTATTGGGAAGAACGGCTGGGAAAAGATCCTGGATATAGACTTCAATGAAGAGGAAAAGGCCGCCTTCGCGAAAAGCGCAGAGGCTGTGCGTAGCATGAACGAAGTATTGAAGACTTTGTAAGAAGGATAGAACCGTTGGCTAAAGAGCCACCACGGATGATATGTAAAGACCACCACAGGAATTCCTGTCGTGGTCTTTACTATTTTAACACACCCCTTGACTTTAGTAGGTTACGTTCGTCTCGCGCATCCAACCACCTGCGCGCACTTCCAGCACAACCCTTCTTTTCGCGTTGGTCACTGATACATAATAGGAGGGATCCTTACTGTAAGGCTTGTTCACCCGGACAGTTTCTGTCACGATATATCCTTTGTATTTGTTTGCTACAGCCTCGGGCACTCCGGCAGGCAGGTCTGCTGTCTTTACCGTTTGGGAAGTGGCGATCAGATTTCCGTCGGTATCATAGAAGGAGGCGGTTTCAACACCGTTCAAAGTGAACTTGGCTTCACTATATTCATCCGTAACGGTCCAGGTGACGTTAGATGCTCCTTTATATTCCATATTAAAACGGGTAGCGATCTTTTCGTCTACAGTGGATCCGCTGGATGCAAATGCGCGGGTTACAAAAGAAGCGGCGACGATGGCGATGGTGATTATCTTTTTCATTTTAGTTTGTTTTATTGTTTGTTTGAAGCATGTAATGCCAAAGCCTTGCCACAAACCAAACTAAAATGTAAGTGAATGATAATCAATGAATTTAACCAACCTTTAAGATTAGGCGATTGTACAGAAGCGGACAACTTCCGTCCGGAAGCGAACAGTTGTCAGGCCGACCAAAAGGTGATGGCGGCGATCACCAGCAGGCATACTATAATAATTATAACATAAAGGACAGAAACGCCAAAGGCTTTTAAAATGCTACTCCCTGTTGATCCCCCGTAGGCTCCTTTGAGGGCGGCCGCCAGGTAACCGAATATCCCAAATATGGACAGAAAGGCCAGGATGATCAACCAAGTGACTCCCTCCAGGGGAAGTAAATTTAGCAGCATGATAAATAGGAAACCGATGAATACAAACGAATGGAAGTGCAGGGAAAAAATGACATGCTGTCCATAAAAGAATTTCTTCCGGCTATAGAACAGTCCTACGAACGCAGCAAAAAGCGGCAGTAAGACAAACATGACTTTAGGGATATTATGTTCGAAGCTTTGGGTCACCACCACTTCCCCGGTGCTTTGGTGCGCTTTTTTTAACCGGATGATTTTCCGGACGATCAGTCGGCTAAACGCTCCGTCTTTGGCGGTATCGGGAAGTATACGCTGTATGGAATCATATTCTCTTTCCGTGGCATATTTGTTCTCTGCTATTGTCAGGACGACGGTGGCCTCTGACGAAAACGACAGCAAGATGGACTCCTCTTTTGGCTTTGGTGCGGCTGAAGGCTTGGCTGGCTCGACCTTGATCCCGTTCTCCGGCTTGCTTCCTGTAAACAATACCAGGAAGAATACGGCAGAGACGAAAACGTACATCCGGATAGGGTTAAGGTAGCTGGCCCTCTTTCCGGCATTGTATTCCCTGGTTAGAAAACCAGGTTTGGTGATCAAGTCTTTAAGGGTGATCAGTAATTGAGAGTCGTAGTGTGTGACGTCAGAAAAAAAATGGCCGATCAGGTGACCGAAGGTCTCCACGGGTTCCGTGTTTTCCTGGCCGCAACGGGTACAATACCTTTCGGGTACTTCTGCGCCGCAATTCAGGCAGGTCTTGTCATGACGCAAATGAGATTGTCCCAAGGGATTGTTTTATTAAAAATATCGAAAAATTCCTATTGAATGCTACCGGGCGTGTAAAGCTTCGACGATCTTTTCGAGGTCCTGCTTTTCCATACACTTAAAATGGCCCCTGGGACATTTGTCATATCCGATCTTGCTGCAGGGCCTGCAGCCCAGGTGAAGGACTTCAAACGTCCGGGCGGCCTGCTTTGAACTGGTCCCGTAGTAAGGGCCCATGCCAAAGGCCGGGACGGTATTGCCCCATACGGAAAGGATGGGCTTTTGGAGGGCGGCGGCAATATGCATCAATCCTGTGTCGTGACTGATGATTAATTTGGCGCCTTTGACGAGATCTGCTGATTCATTCAGGCTGAACTTACCGCAGGCATTGTAGATCTTGACGGGGTCCACCGCTGCAATGAAGTCGCCTTCTACTTTGTCTTCTTTACCACCCAGCAGGATGACGGGGTGGTCTATTTTTGCACACAGCTCTTTCAACTTGTGGACAGGTAGCTTCTTGGTCGCCAGCGCGGCCCCAATGACAATTCCTATATACCCCTGGGAATGGGAAAACGGGATGTCTGCCAGCGGTACCTGGTCTGAGTCCGTTATAAAATAGTCCAATCCTTTGCCATCGTTATGCACCCCCAGTTCCTTTAGCGTGTCCATATACCGGTCCACTATATGAACGGGAGGAAGGATATTGATCTTAAGACGGGTAAGCACCCATTTCCGGATGTTCAGTTTATTGAAGGACCAGGTCTTGACCTTCAGAGCCCGCCTGACGCGGAGCGTCCGGATGTTGTGGTGCAGATCGATGATATAGTCGTAGCGCTCTCCGCGCAGGGTCTCGATCATGGCGTCCCAGTCATCTTCCAGATAATGGCATTTGTCAATATAGGGATTGCTTTCGGTAATCGTTCTGAAAGCGGCCTTTGTCAGGTAATGTACCTCTGCCGTGCTGACTTGTTGTTTCAGGCAACGTACTACCGGAGTGGTGAGGACGATATCTCCAATTGACGAAAAGCGGATGATTAAAACTTTCATGGTAATAGCCCTATTGTTCTAAATAATCCAAGTCCTTTCCAAAGGTCTCTTCGGTGAACGCCAATGCTACAAAGGCGACGAAAAAGACAATAATGCCGGTGATCCAGCCACTCTGAAAATAGGCGTGATCGGGAGGCAAATGGGATTGCAGGCTGGTAAACAACAGGGCTACCAACGGGAGAGAACCCCTGGCCATGTTTGGAACGGTCGTAGCCACCGTAGCCCGTATATTGGTGCCGAACTGTTCGGCTGCCATCGTGACGAACATGGCCCAGAATCCGGTACCAAGCCCCAGGAATGCACATACGAGGTATACCATTCCGGAAGACTGCCCCTGAAGGTTAAAGAACCAGATCGCAGCGAGCGCCGTGATGATATGGAAAAGCAAAAGAGCTTTTTTCCGGCTTCGCATCCCCTGGCTGATAAATCCGATAAGAATGTCCCCCACGGAAATGGCGACATAGGCAAACATGATGGCTTTGCCGGGATCTACGGGACCCTGTACGTTCATCTTTGCAGCGAATTTATCAGAAAAGGTGACAATGATTCCTATCACGAACCAATTGGGTAAGGCAATCAATATGGCAGCCAGGTACTTTTTCAGGCGCCGCCCGTTGGTAAATAACATCAGAAAATCTCCCTTTCTCACGTTCGATTGCTCCAGGTTTTTGAACATCCCTGATTCCAATACGCCTACTCGGAGTAATAATAACAAGAAGCCCAGCCCCCCGCCTATGAAATAACACGTGCGCCACCCTTCGCCGGTGGCACCCACGAACTGAACCCTGATAAAGTACGCGAAGACGGCTCCGCTCAAACCTATACCGGCCACCAGGGAGGTAGCAATTCCTCTTTTCTCTTTGGACATCCATTCACTGACCAAGGTGATACCCGCACCCAGTTCCCCCGCCAGTCCAAGGCCGGTTATAAACCTCGCTAAGGCATACTGCTCGAAACTATGTACGAATCCGTTAGCGATACTGCCTAATGAATACAAGATAATGGAAGCAAACAGCACCTTGAGCCTTCCTTTTTTGTCTCCCAAAATGCCCCAGACGATACCACCGATAAGCAGCCCGATCATTTGGATATTGAGGATTTCCAGGCCCTTTTTGGCCACGTCATCCGGGCTTAGGCCTATGGATTTGAGTGAAGGAACACGGATAATACTAAACAGCAAAAGATCGTATACATCAACAAAATATCCTAATGCGCCCACGATGACAGGGAGCGAAAGGAGCATGTAATGACGTTTTTCCATAAATAGGGGATCTGTTTATTTCTTGATTTTATTATAGAATATCTTAAAAAGAACGGGGGCCGTAGTAATGATGACAATGATAACAACGACGACTTCCAGGTGTTTTTTCAGATCGAACCCGGTTTTGTCCAGGATAATTTTCTGAAGATAGTGTCCGGCCACGAGCATCAGGAATACCCAGGCGACACAGCCGATGATATTAAAAAGGGTAAACGTCTTCTTTTCCATTTTGACAATACCTGCTACGATGGGAGCAAAGGTCCGGATGATGGGCAGGAAGCGGGCAAAAACGATCGCCGCACCTCCGTGTTCTTCCATAAAATCGTGGGCCTGCAGGAGGTATTTCTTTTTGAAGACCAGGGTGTCTTTTCTTTCATAAAGGAAGGGCCCACTTTTACACCCGAACCAGTATCCCACCATATTGCCTAATATACCCATCAGGGAGATCAGGATCCAAAGCAGCCCAAGGTCCACTACATCGCTGTTGGTTGTCAGGATCTGTCCGGCCAGTTCGTGGCTGTAAATACCTGCCACAAACAACAAAGAGTCCCCGGGGAGGAAGAAGCCAAAAAACAATCCTGTTTCTGCAAATACGATAAACAGCAATAGATATAATCCGCCCAGGCTTATATAATATTCGGGTTTGAGCAGGTTGTGCCAATCAAAATTCAAAAGAAGGGTATGCATAAGGTCTGTTGTATGGATCGTTTATAGGAGCGAAAAATAAGTTATTTCTATGACAATGGCTCCCCCAGCGCATTTTCCCATTTGCACACGACGGCAGTGGCGATGCTGTTGCCTATGACGTTGGTGGCGCTACGTCCCATATCCAATAACTGATCTATGCCCAGGATAATACCCACTCCCTCCACGGGGATATGAAATACGGGTATGATCGCTGTGATGACGACCAGGGCTGCCCTGGGCACGCCTGCCATCCCCTTGCTGCTGAGCATCAGGAAAAGCAGCATTGTCAATTGCTGTTCCCAGGAGAGGTGTACGCCGTAGACCTGGGCAATGAAAATACTCCCGAAGGTCATATAGATCATACTCCCGTCTAAGTTAAAAGAGTATCCCAGGGGCAATACAAAGCTGACAATCTTTTCCTCGCACCCGAATTTCTCCAATTGGGTGATCAGTTGGGGGAAAGAGGCTTCGGAACTGGCCGTGGTTAACGCCAGCAAGGTGGGCTCCAGAATGTAGCGTACCAATTGGAATATCCTTTTTCGTATAAAAACGGAACCCATCGCAAACAGAATGACCCACAGGATGATCAGCGCTATG
>Ga0302303_10001729_pt1 | contig 13812 bp, 12 predicted proteins | sample III_Palsa_E2_1_FD_194542 | JGI IMG/M metagenome (GOLD analysis project Ga0302303, IMG submission 194542) | Peat permafrost microbial communities from Stordalen Mire near Abisko, Sweden - III_Palsa_E2_1 | ecosystem: Environmental > Terrestrial > Soil > Palsa > Peat permafrost | place: Sweden... | reverse complement strand
CAAAGCCGTCTGCACGCACACGAAGACGTCTGGCTTTTGCCAGCAGGCGCTTCCTCTCCAACCTATCCGTTAGTTGTTCGACACCCGCTTCGGGCATGATTATTCTGCTCCAGAGTCGGTCGTAAACCTTGGCACCCGCGACGTCAGACAAGTCGTAAGTTCGTGCGGGGTTAACCCGGCCACTGCGGCAAGTTCACCCGCCGTCGCCGAGGCGCCGCCGTCAAATCCTAAAAGAGTGGCCGTATCTCCAACTCTAACGTTTGGGATCCCAGTCACGTCCACAACGAATTGATCCATACATACTCTACCACAAATATTGGCGCGTTGCCCGTGCAGCAATACCCAACCACGGTTAGAAAGGCCGCGAGCGTAGCCGTCTCCATAGCCTACGGGGATGGTTGCATAGGTTCCCCCGCCCTCCGGCACACGGTATGTTCGTCCATAGGAGATCGACATTCCTGCTTCCAACGTGCGGCATAGGGTTACACGGGCGCGCAAAGACATCACGGGGCGATACCCGTCGCGGACTTCATCGAACATGCCGGGCGCAGGTTCCGTGCCATAAAGCAGTAATCCGGGCCGGATAAGCCATGTCTGACTATGGGAGCATGCGCTCCTCTGATGGATAAGCGCTCCTGGCGAGTTGTCCGAGTGCAGTTCAAGGAAATTGGCCCTGCTTCCAAGGCGCAAAAGAATCGACGAAAAAAGGTCGTCCTGCAGTCCCGCATCTTCAGCATCTTCGTCGGCGCTCGCATAGTGGGTCATCAATCCCGTTATGCGTATGCCCTCGACGTCATCCAGGCGAGACAAAATCTCAGGCAGTTCGTCCACGGAAAACCCGGCGCGGCCTATCCCCGTATCCACTTCGAGATGGACATCGGCACAGAGACCACGGCTCCGCGCCTCAGCGGCAAGCCCCGTCGCAAAATCGATGTCGCTGATTACAGGAATGATGGACGACTCAATGACAGCCTCGGCGTCCGACGCGAGCGCCGCAGTCAGCAGGTAAACTTTTGGCCCACTTCCCGCCAGAGAGCGTACAGCCGCCGCTTCAGAAACGGTCGCCACTCCAAAATCGGTAATACCCTCAGACAGACAGACCGGCACCACCGCGCCTAGGCCATGCCCATACGCATCCGCCTTGACCACGGCCATAATGCGCTGAGATTCGCCGGAAGTAAAACGACGCTGCAGAAGCTGGATATTATGACGCAGTGCGGACTCGTCAATTTCAGCCCAGTTGCGTGAGGAGAACATGCGGGAAGAGAGCATTAATGTAACAGCAGAGACACCTGGCTCTTTGGAGCGGCCGCGTCTGGTTTCTTCAGCAGAGATACCTGGCTTTTCGCCGCACTGGCATCTGGTTTCTTGTAGTTTTCAGGAAGCAGTTGATCGAGATTTCGCTCGTATTGCTCCTTCTTGCCGTAGACAACGATCATGTTGGTGAGGCGTCGCCCAGGCCAGGCCAGAGTGGTCCCGTTATAAAACAGGCCTGTGCTGGTCCCAGCATCAAGGTTCATGGCTTCAGAGGTTCCAAGATCCTTCATGACTTTCGCGAGACGTCCCAGGTAGATCGGCTCGTGGGTCATCACGATTACCAGCTTATTGGTAGGAGTAATCCCAACCGCAATCCGCGAATTTGGCGCGAGCATATCACGGTCCCGGAATCGTTCCGCATGGGGATCGAGAACTATATTGCCGGCGCTCAAAAGCCTCGGTCCGCAGGCGCAGACAAAGTCGTAAGGGCTCCAATCGTGGTGGCGCCCCCAGGTTACGGTCACCATATGCGCCTTGTTGTCCGGCGTAATGCACAGGGCAGTTCCCATGCCCCCGAAGTGCACGAGGCTTCCGTCGATGACGATATCGCCTACCGGCTTCAAATTGTCCAGAGAGAAAAATGTCCCTGTTACGGCCACGTTCGGATTGGCACGGTCAATCATACGGCCAAAGGGCTCACTGGAACCGACTCCCCAGCGGGATAACTCCGCACTGACTTTGACATTGGGATCGTTAAGATCCACGGTAATGACTTTAACCGGAACGTTCGCTGCCTCGGTCTCCCAATACTGGATGCTGCGTCCGCTGTTTCCGTCGCCGTGCAGCGCCACCCAATGGGCTCTCTCAGCCGCAACCCGCTCCGTGCGTACGGCCTGAATTTTAGCGATATGCGCGTTGTGATCGAGGATGCGCTGTGCGATCCAGGCCTGCCGGGCGTGAAGTCGAGCCTCATGGCGCGCTTCGTCTCGAACCGCAGCTTCATGATGGGCTTGGGCGACGGCGGCCAGGTTTGCGTTATGCTCGGCAAGGCGCTCATTGTGTTCGGCAAGAAGCCTGGCCAGATGCCGGGACAGGTGATGGTCCGTGACGGGTTCAGCAGCCTGCTCGTCGTCCGATTTCCTGTGATGATGGTGAGGCTCGGCGGCTTCCACCTGCGCCTCGCGCTTTAACCGGTGTGCGAGACGCTCTTCATGGGCCTGCTCGGCCTCTTCGTCACTATAAAGCTTTCGGTCGTGCCGCTTCAAAGCCACCAGATCTTCATGCGAAAGGTTGTGCAGGCGCTCGATATGCTCCCGGTGCTCCTGCCGCGCCAAACGTTCCGTATGCCCGGAGTCTTGCGTTTCGTCCTGATCTGCGTGATGTTTGTGATGGTGACTGGAAGGATTTGAGGCAACATCCACATCATCATGATGGTGACGGCGGACAGGCTCGGAAGCCGTCTGATCGCCTCGATGATGATGGTGTACAGATGTGTCAGCCTGTACCGCAACCGCCTTATGGTGATGGCGCGTGTGTTCTGCGTAGGACGGTGAAGCTAAGAGCGAGATAGCTGCGAGGCCTAAACCGACTGGTGAAATTCGAAACCTCAAGCACATACCCTCTCAATGCCGCCGCCCGAAATCGTTGAGTTACTATAACACTTCAAACCCTGTTTCGTCAATGCTTTAGCCTGCTTCAACTCATCAATATCCATTTATTGACAATTACTTTAAGATAAAGTAAGATATGTTGTAAGCGGGTAAGCTTTATGTAGACTGCCCTTCGATTCCAAGTTTCAAAATCAACCTAGAGTATCAGGCTCTGAGAAAGTTTCCCTTTGTGCAAAAAAATAACCTAAGTATTGCTGTGACTCTTGCCATGGCCTTTACAGCTCTTGCTGTCGGCCAGAAGTCTCAGGCCCAGGACATCGTGATTGGGGCCAACAATATAGCTACGCCCGGCGGCGACTTCTCCCCACTTGGATCGGGCACGTATACGATTTCCAACACCCAGGGAACGTCACCCTACCGAGGATATTACTTCCAGGTCTATTCCAGCGCCTTTTTCACAGGACCGGTAACCATAACAAGCGTTGGATTCGCGTCTATGCCTGGTACGAGCGGAACATACGGAGACACGTTCACCCTCTCCGAAGGTGTGACAGCTTCAAACCCCAATAACCTGTACGTAGGCACCGATTACATAGCAGACATAAACGAACTAAATGCATCCCTTTCGTCCACAACGGTAGTTTTCACCGGCACGATCACAGCTCCGCTAAGTGGGTCCGGAAGCCCGGACTTTATAATTCCAGTTACGCCTTTTACTTACAATCCCAGCCTTGGAAATTTGCTCCTGGATTTCAACATCACAGGATCGACGGGGTCCAGTACCCCGGCGGACTTTGAAAGTACGACATTTACTGAATCAGGGGACGGCTTGGCGCGCTATTACCAAAGTCCCGCGGGAGAAGAAGGCAACGGTCTTGTCACTTATTTTGGAATCGCGACCACTCCTGAACCCAGTCCAATAGCGGTGGTTGCTGCCGGCATGGCTATGCTCGGGGCCCTTGCCCTCGTTCGAAAGAAGCGCATAGCGTAAGAGGGCGCAGCTCCCGGCAGGAAGGAACCAGAAGGACGCCGTCCTATAATCTTCGGCGTCTGGAGCTGCGCCCTCTTGTTTTCGCAATGCGCCCTCCTGGCTCAGGGTATCATACAAACCATGCGCCTCAAGCTAGACCTCCATCCCATCTATAACGACACCCGTGCTATTGAAGAATCCCTGGCGCGAATTATCGACGAAGCTGTCGAAAAGAAGGCGTCAGAAATCGAGATTATTCCGGGAAAGGGATCCGGGGCGCTCAAAAAAACCGTACTTCGGTTTTTGGACCGCTCCGATGTCAAAGCCCGGTACCATCGCCTCGAAAAGGACTCAGACAATTGGGGCCGGCTCTTCGTGCATTTTAGATTTGCCGCGGAAACAGCAAAACCAAAGAGCGTAGTTTCATCGGTCCCTGGAGAATACCAGTGCTTCTGCTGTCAGGAAAAAGTGGAAATCTCTCTTACTCCAGATGATTTAGAATCCTTTGAGACGGTACGAACCATTGAATGTCCCCTCTGCGGATCGCCAAACCGGATCGTTCGCCGGGCTCTACGATCGGGCATCTGGAAACTTACGGCCGAGAATGGGTATGAATAGGCCCCGTTTCTGACCATGAGTTCACAGAAGACATACACCCTACTGCGCCATTCATCGGGTACAAAACTTGCTCTATTGAAGAAGGCCTCAAATTGGTGGTCAAAAGGGGTAGGTCTGCTCGGACAGCGATCTTTAGAACCCGGTCACGGGATATGGCTGCCCGGCATCTCGTCGGTGCATACTGTATTTATGATGTTTCCCATCGACATCGTTTTTCTGGGAAAAGACTTCAAGGTCCTAAAAATCGCAAAATCCGTGGCGCCGGGCTCCTTGACGGTACGCTGTGCCGGCGCAGTCCACACCATCGAGCTTCGAGGCGGAACTTTGAGCGACCATTCGCTGGCAATTGGAGAGATCTGTGAGATCCTGCAAGGAACGAACAAAGATATGTAATTGTTTCGTCTATGATAATCGAAGGGAAGGAACCAGTATGGCTAGCTTTTCGTATTATAAACTCAAAGCAAGACTCAGGTAATATATAAGCCGGTCTCTAAAATAAATGCGCAGCCGTCGAGTCCTTCAAAAAAAAGTTGGAATCGCTAGGTAATTAATTGCAGTGTGGACTTGATTGCCCACCTGTAGAGAATATGGTATACTGCCAATACGGTGGTATGGCCCAAATTTTCTATCCCCGCTCTTCCCACGTTGTTTCGAATGTGTGGAAGGAGGTCCTTTTGAATCAGAACCGAACAGTTAAGACAGTCATGCTCCTGGTCTTTTTGGTCATTGTGGTGGTTGTATTCACCCGTGGACAAAGCTTCCTCCAGCGTGAACCACCAGAACAAGTTGATTACAGCCAGTTTGTTAACGATGTTAAGGATGGCAGAGTCGCAAAGGGTACCTTTAAGAAGGATACCTTCGAAGGCGTTTACGCTAAAACGCAAAGAGCCTTCGTTGTAAACCTGCCTCAGGACAACCCATTCGCTATCTCCAGTCTTATGGACAGCATGGAGTCGCAGAATATAGATTTCCAAAACGATGTCCCTCCGTTGTCCGACGCGGCTTTAGCAACCATACTCTCCGTCGTCCTGCCAATTGGAGCGCTCGTCCTCTTCTGGATGTTCTTCCTCAGGCAAGCACAGAGCGGCGGCAACCAGGCATTGTCCTTTGGCCGGTCCCGCGCCAAACGGCTGACCGACAACGTACCGAAAGTTACGTTTGACGATGTTGCCGGCGTGGATGAAGCCAAACAAGAGCTCGAAGAAGTCGTCGACTTCCTAAAGAACGCCAAGAAGTTCCAGGCGTTGGGCGCAAAGATACCCAAGGGTGTACTGCTGCTCGGACCTCCAGGATGCGGCAAAACCATGCTTTCCCGCGCTATTGCCGGAGAAGCAGGTGTCCCGTTCTTCCATATCTCAGGCTCGGACTTCGTTGAAATGTTCGTGGGCGTCGGTGCAAGCCGAGTTCGCGACCTGTTCGACACCGCAAAGGCAAACCGTCCATCACTCATCTTTATCGATGAAATTGATGCGGTAGGCCGCCAGCGCGGCGCCGGAATGGGCGGCGGACACGACGAGCGCGAGCAAACCCTGAACCAACTTCTCGTGGAGATGGATGGATTCGACCAGAACTCCGGCGTCATTATGATCGCGGCGACAAACCGCCCAGATGTACTCGACCCGGCCCTGCTTCGACCAGGACGTTTCGACCGACACGTTACCGTGGACACGCCGGATGCCAAGGGCCGCGAGGCCATTCTGAACATCCACTTGCGTGGAAAGCCCCTCGGCGAAGATGTCAGCTCCAACAGTCTGGCCAGACGAACTCCCGGCTTTACCGGTGCAGACCTTGCCAATCTGGTGAACGAGGCCACTCTTCTTGCCGTGCGGCGCTCCAAAGTCATCGTCGATATGGACGAGTTCAACGAATCCATCGACCGTGTTGTAGCAGGTCCTGAGCGCAAGTCGCGTATGATGAGCCAGGAAATCCGAGAAAAGATCGCGTACCACGAAGTAGGCCACGCGGTGGTCGGAGAGCTTCTGCCGCACGCCAACCCCGTGCACAAAGTCTCCATCCTTCCACGCGGACGGGCTTTGGGATACACGATGCAGTATCCGACGGAAGACAAGTATCTGACCACACGCCAGGAATTCCTGGACGACATCAGTGCCCTTCTGGCTGGACGCGTTGCCGAAGAGACCGTGTACAACGAGGTGACAACCGGCGCTTCCAACGACTTTGAGCGGGCGACAGCCATCGCCAGAGCCATGGTCTGTGAATACGGAATGAGCGATCGCCTCGGACCAGTCGTACTCGGAACACGTCATGGTAATCCGTTCCTTGGGCGCGATTGGAACGAAGAGCGAAACTACTCGGAATCAGTAGCCGTCGAAATCGATAAGGAAGTACGTTCGATCATCGACTCCTGCTACGAGCGCTCCCGGCAGATCATCATCGAAAACCGCGGAAAGATGGATGAGATCGTAAAGGTCCTTCTAGAGAAGGAATCCCTGGAGCGGGAAGAGTTTATAGCTCTGCTCGAAGGCGCTCAGCTGCCAGCTTCTCCAGTGAAGCCGACTCCTCCGCCTGCACCTCCCGCAGATACGACGATCGCATCGACACCATTGCCAAGGCGCATCCCTAACCTGCGCCCCGAACCGGCCTAAACGAAGCCAAACCACAAATAGAGAGGGGGAACCGACGCAGGTTCCCCCGCTTTTGCGATTCTCCTATGGAAAACAATTACAAATACCGTTTGTCCCGCCTGGTGAGAACCCAGAGTTCCGAGATCTACCTGGTCTGGGAAGAAGACCGTAGAGTAGGTCAGCTTGACCTGCACTTTGCGCACGATACGATTCACGCCACCCTCGTTCTGGAAGCGGACCTTCCCGTCAACACGGAAGAGGAGCTGCTCTCCCAGATCGATGAAGATATTGTTTCTTCCTATCTGCCTTCCTTCGATCGGGAAGACTTCCTGGTAACCGTGTTCCGTGGCGAAGAGATTTCCTCGTATACCGACTCGTCAGGAGCCCTGGACGATATGGGTGACGAGGACTTTGAAGACAACGACGATGATGATGATGATGAAGATGACGACGATGATGGCGATCTTCACCGAGGACGCCGCGACCGATAAGGAATTGATCCATTGAGCGAACAAAGACCATTTCCGCCGCGAGAAGATATCGGACAGCAACTGATCCGACTGAACCTTGTCAATGCAGTCCAGCTAAATAGTGCTGATATTCAGGCAAGACAGGTTGGTAAGACCGCAGTTGATATATTGCTCGCACAGGGCGTCATCTCCCAGGAAGACCTTGTCCGCGCGCGCGGAGCTCTGGATCAGGCAAGGACCGCCTCACGCCAGAGCGCCCAAAACGCCCCCCAACAGGCCTCTCAAGGAGCGTCCGCAGGGCAGTCAGGTCCAGGACAATCGGCCGCAGGGCAAACGCCAATCACACGCAGCAGCGTTCCAGTAATCGCCCCCCCATCGAGTGGTCGAACGAATGCCCCGGCAGTCGCCCCCGGACGGCGTGCGTCGGAGCTATTGTCCGGCGTTCAGGCCGGAGGAAATCGGAATTCAAATGACGATTCCCTGGACGACACAGGTTCGGCGCAGCCGCTCGTCGTCCAGTTTGTGAACCGCATCCTGGCCGACGGCATTACAAAGGGCGCCAGTGATATTCACTTTGAGCCGCGCCGCGATAAGCTTGACATCCGCTACCGCATCGACGGCACCTTACACTTCGTAGATACGATTCGACAGGAATATCAGGCTGCCTGCGTTTCGCGTATAAAGATCATGGCCGACATGAACATCTCTGAACGACGTCTGCCTCAGGATGGAAGAATTTCGGTCACCATCAACAACCGCGCCGTTGACATGCGCGTTTCGTCGCTGCCCACCCAGTATGGCGAATCGGTTGTCATGCGCGTCCTCGACCGAGGCGCCACGCGTCCCAGTCTTGAGAGATTAGGCTTTTCCGAACGTAATCTCAAGCAAATGCGCTCGCTAATCCGCAAGCCCCACGGAATTTTCCTCGCGACAGGCCCGACCGGATCGGGAAAAACAACCACGATCTATAGCGCAATCCAGGAAATCATATCTCCTGAGGTCAACATTATCACGGTTGAAGACCCCATCGAATACGACCTCGAGGGGATCCGCCAGTCCGCCGTGCACGACAAAGCGGGCCTCACTTTCGCCAAACAGCTAAGAGCCATTCTGCGCCAGGATCCTGATGTAATCTACGTCGGAGAAATCCGAGACGCAGAAACCGCGGAGATTGCTTTCCGCGCCGCCCTTACAGGACACCTCGTCTTCTCAACCCTGCACTGTAACGACTCAGCCGGCGCTATCACCCGTCTGCTCAACATGGGCATGGACCCGTTCCTGGTGGCCTCCTCCGTCGTCGGAGTACTCGCGCAGAGACTGGTCCGTCAGGTCTGTCCGACCTGTGTTCAACCCTACACGCCAACCCCGGATGAACTTAAGGCCTTCGCCGTCGATCTCAACGGACCGGCTCTCAAGAACCCGAACTTCCGAATGGGAGCAGGCTGCGAACTCTGCGACAACACAGGCTACCGCGGCCGCTACAGCGTCCAGGAGCTGCTCGTCATGGACGATTCCATCCGCAACATGGTCCTATCGCGCACCCCGTCCAATAAAATCAGGGAAATGGCCGTCTCGCACGGCATGGCCTCCATGCGACAGGATGCCGCAATGAAGGTAATTCAAGGAATAACAACCTTCGCCGAGGCCCAAAAGCGCGTCTTTATTGAAGACGAATACGTCGACTTGGCGCCAACGTACTAGGGCCAAGCAGATCTAGTGTATCGGAGCTCTGGAGATCCTTCTCTTTGGCTTTACCAAAGTTACCCAGCTTAACTCTCGTAACAGACCGCACGTTATACCGTGCGGGGTCTGGCAGTAAGGCCAACCCCCTGCCTGTTATCGAGGCGGCAATCGCAGGCGGAGTGGATATTGTCCAACTCCGCCCGCGAGCCATGTCTGGAGACGACCTCGCCCTTTATGCCGTAGCTCTACGTCTGCGCGAGCTAACCCTGGGCAAAGCCCGCTTCGTTGTGACCGGAGATATCGAGCTGGCTGAAAAGTGCGAGGCCGACGGCGTCCTCCTCTTCGAACGCTCCTACAAACCCTCCGAAGCCAGAGCGTTTCTCAGAACCCACGACGCCTCATCCGTTGTCGGCGCCTTCGCACGCACCGTAACCGGCGCCAGCCGAGCCGAACGAGGCGGAGCCGACTACGTCCAAACCGGCCCAGCGTTCGACCAAGACGCCGAACCCGACAAGCCCAACCCCGGCCTAACTCTAGTCCGTAAAATGAAAGACGCCGTCCAGGTCCCCGTAATCGCCTTTGGCGGCGTAAATTCGGTCGAACGCGTAGTAGACTGCCTACGCTACGGAGCCGACGGCGTAGCCGTCACCGACGCCATCCTCAAAGCCCCCGACCCCCAATTCGCCGCCAGCACGCTGCGCACCGCCCTGGATGCCGCATGGAGAGCGCTCTACGGAGAAGAAAAAGCCCACGAGGTGCTACCTATTGAAGAGCAAGTAGAGGGATCCGATTAATCCTCGCAGGGTCCTTGGGCGTTGCAGTCTTGCTCAGCCAAACGTACTATCGTCGAACGTGCGACGCTAGCCCTTCACCTCTCCCAGCGGGAGAGGCGAGTGAGTAGACGACAAGCAATTACAAAGTAAGCCTGGGTGAGGGCGAATTCCCACACGCACATGCGATCGAAAGATTCGCCCTCACCCACGCTTCGCATCTGATTGTAACTCATGTACGTCGCCGCCTCTCCCGCGGGGAGAGGTGAAAATTTCCCGTCGTATACTACCTTCAAAGACCATGGACTTGGGTCTAACCCTTCGCACCAACAACCTCACCCCACCCCCCCAATCGAATACCTCCCGCCCACCACCGTCCCAAACTCCAGTATCCCAAACTCTCCCACCTCAACAGCCACATCCTTATCCCCCAACCTCACCAACACCCCCTCCGAACACCGAACCCGGCATCTGCTTCCCAGCAGAGACTCCATCTCCACCCGCTCAATCTTCCCAGCCTTCCAAAATATATCCAGCGTAAAGCCTCCCCGCGCCCTGACACCCGAGATCGATCCCTCAGGCCAGTTATCCGGAAGAGCAGGCAGCAGATCGATATAACCAGCGTGGCTCTGCAGCAGCATCTCAGTGACGCCCGCTGTAAAACCGAAGTTGCCGTCGATCTGGAAAGGAGGATGCGCATCGAACAGGTTGGGATAGAGCCCTGCCCCTTCGGAGTATTCCACCCCCGTACGCAACGCAGGACGCAGCAGGTTTGACGCGATCCTATAGGCATGGTTTCCATCGCGCAGCCTGGCCCAGAAATTTATCTTCCAGGCAAGAGCCCAGCCCGTTCCCCAGTCCCCCCGGTGCTCCAGGGATTTCCTGGCCGCCGCAAAATATTCTGGAGCTTTAAGATCCGTAATAATCTTTCCCGGATGCAGCCCATAAAGATGCGACGTGTGCCGGTGCTCGGGTTCAGGATCGACAAAGTCAATAACCCATTCCTGAAGCAACCCATCCTTGTTGATGGCGATCGGCCTGAGTTCGGCTTCAGCGGCTTCGATACGATCCACAAGATCACCGTCGATCTGCAAGACGCTCGATGCCTTCTTGCACGAATCGAACAAATCCCGAATAATCGAGAGATCCATGGTCGTCGAGTAGCTTATCGCGTGAGACTTCCCATCCGGTCCAATAAAAGCATGTTCCGGCGATGTCGACGGATTGGTGCCCAGGTATCCGTCCGGGTCGCGAACCAGGAAGTCCAGTATAAACTTCGCCGCTCCGCGGATCAAAGGCCAGCCGTAATCTCGCAAAAACTCAATATCGCCGCCATACTCATAATGCTCCCAAAGATGCCGGCAAAGCCAGGCTCCGCCCATGGGCCAGTTGGCCCACCCTGGCCATCCGGTTCCTCCACCCACGGGATGAGCGAAGGCCCAGAGATCCGAGTTGTGGTGGGCGCACCAGCCTTCGGCGTTGTAGTAGGCCTTGGCAACCTTCTTCCCATTCTCAGCCACGTCGCCCAGCCAATCAAGAAGCGGCGTATGGCACTCCGGCAGCGCGCAGCTCTCGGCCAGCCAGTAGTTCATCTGAGTGTTGATATTGATCGTGTAGTTGCTGCTCCACGGCGGACGCAGCGAATCGCTCCACAATCCTTGCAGGTTAGCCGGCGGGCTTCCTACCCTGGAGGATGCAATCAGCAGGTAGCGCCCATATTGAAACAGAAGCGCGGCAAACGCCGGGTCGGGGGTAGTTGCGAAATCGGCAAGACGTTCATCCGTAGCTCGATCTCCGTTAGAATCAGGTCCCAAATCCAGACGAACGCGATCGAACAGCTCCGCATAATCGGAAATATGTCTTTCCCGAAGATGCTCGTACGAACTTCCTGCAGCCCGCACTGTCTCCAAAGTCTCTGTTAACGGCTGATTGTTGCCGATCGGAGGCGTCTGGTCAAAGCCGGCATAGTTTGTGGACGCGGCGAGCACCAGGGTTGCGGAGCTCGCGTTGCGTATATGTAGGGACGCGGTTCCAGAGCTTATCTCCCCTCCTTCAGCATGGACAGACAATCTTACCACGCCGTGAAGACCGCTCTCTTCTTCCTCGTCATACACAATCGGATCTTTGACATCCCCCAGATAGTTGGGGAGAGAAACCGCTGGAGCACTGCCCGTAAGAACAAGTTGACGGTTGTCGTCCAGAAAGGATCGGGACCTCAGAAGGCTGTCCAACCGAACATCAAACGAAAGTCTTCCCGGCTGATCGCACGTCAAACGTACGACCATGACCTGGTCAGGAGCGCTCACAAAGACTTCCCGCGTAAATAAAGCGCCGTCCTGACGGTAGCTTACAGTCGCCGTGGCGTTCTCAATGTCCAGAAAGCGCTCGTAGTCCTCCACAGGCTCGTCGCTTTCGGAAAAATCCAGCAAGAGGCTCCCAAGCGGCATATACGCTTCACCATAGGGCCCTTGAAGCCCAGCAGCCAGCTTATCGGCCTCTTCGTAGTTTCCTTCGAAAACAGCCTTGCGAACGGCGGCAAGAACCTCGGCGGAATCTTCATGTAAAACATCAGCGGCAACCGGTTTCCCCGACCACAAGGAAGCTTCGTTCAGCTTTATGATTTCCTGATTTACTCCGCCGTAAAGCATCGCGCCTATGCTTCCATTGCCTAAAGGCAGCGCCTCTACCCATTGCTTTGCCGGAGTCCTGTATCGCAGTACATTCGTCATTGTTCTTCACTTCTCCACGGTTTTCTGGCCCAATGATAGCCGGTTTTGCATAGAATTTGGACAGTTCTTGACAAAGAGATTGAAAACTCTGTAGACTCTTATAATGGCAGTACTATTTACGGAGCCTGGGGTTGTTTCACGTCTCATCGAATCGCTCAAGGGAGGGCTCATTGTCTCCTGCCAGGCGCTTCCCGATGAACCACTGTTCGGCGCCCAGATTATGGCGCGCATGGCTCTCGCGGCCCAGAATGCCGGAGCCGTTGCGATAAGATCGAACAGTCCGGAGGATATCGCTGCAATTTGCGAAATGGTCAAACTCCCTGTCATCGGCCTGCATAAAGTCGAGATAGCCGGATATGACCCCTATATCACCCCCACAATCGCCATCGCCGAAGCGGTGGTGGCGGCTGGAGCATCCATCGTTGCCGTGGACGCCACGGCGCGGCTGCATCCGGAAGGTGAGACAAGCGCATTTTTACGCGCCGTAAAGAGTACAACCGGAGCCCTCGTTATGGCGGACATTTCGACGTACGAAGAAGGCATGGCCGCCGCGGAAGCCGGTGTTGATCTAATCTCAACGACCATGTCCGGATATACGCCGTACAGCAGACAGAGCACAGAGCCTGACTTCGAACTCGTTCGACAGTTGTCCCGGTCACTGAACGTACCGGTTGTCGCCGAAGGAAGAATCTCGACGCCCGAAGAGGCAAGCAAGGCCCTCGACGCCGGCGCCTACGCCGTTGTCGTGGGCGGCGCCATCACTAGACCGCAGCAAATCGCCACACGCTTTGTCCACGCCATAAATGCGACAAAACGGTGACCTCGTTTATTTTAGTTTACAGTCCTGCAAACAACGACGTTTGCAGCTCATTCAGAAAGGCCTGAACTCGCGTGTCCAATTATATTGGGATTGACATTGGCGGCACTAAAATTGCCGCAGCCCTGGTGCAGGAAGACGGCACTGTACGCCGTGTGGAGACTTGCCGGACTCCGGCCAAGGATGGCGCAGCCGCCGTCCTCTACGCCACCATCCGACTGGCGCATCAACTTATTGACGATACCAGCGAACCCATAGCGGGAATTGGAGTCGGTTCCGGCGGCCAGATCGATTCTAGAACAG
>Ga0302303_10001728_pt1 | contig 13812 bp, 11 predicted proteins | sample III_Palsa_E2_1_FD_194542 | JGI IMG/M metagenome (GOLD analysis project Ga0302303, IMG submission 194542) | Peat permafrost microbial communities from Stordalen Mire near Abisko, Sweden - III_Palsa_E2_1 | ecosystem: Environmental > Terrestrial > Soil > Palsa > Peat permafrost | place: Sweden... | reverse complement strand
AAACAGCAGCCTGAGCGTTAACGGCAGCACCAATATCAATAAATTCTCCTGCGATATTCCCAGTTGCGACCAGGCCGATACCTTAACGGTATGGAAGGCCGAAAAGGGAATACGCTTAACAGGCTGTATTAACCCGGCCATACTTAGTTTCGATTGCCATAAGGCCATGATGACCCGCGACCTGCGCAAAACTTTAAAGGCAAAAAAATATCCGCGCATGCATATCCGCTTTTTATCATTAAGCGAATTGCCGCCGCTTTCCGATAAACCGGTTGCCATAATAGGGCAGGTTGAAATTGAGATAGCCGGTGTAAAAAAGCTTTATGCCATTAGTTACCAGATCTCGGCCGATTCAGTTAAGGTGATCCATTTACTCGGATCGAGAGCGTTGAATTTTTCTGATTTTAAATTGATCCCTCCACGAAAATTGGGCGGTATGATAAAAACCAACGACCAGTTAATTGTCGCGTTTCACCTTGAAATGAGAAATATATGAGAACGCTAAAGCCATACACAACCTTGCTAAAGTTAGCAATCCTTATGCTGTTGTTGATCCCGACCCGGTTGCAGGCTCAAAATGCCATTGCCTCGGCCATAAAAGATCAGCGGTCGGTTTTATATTACCCGCGTTCTGTTGAGCGGTTTTACAGGCAAAGCGGCTATAAATTGGCCTGGATAGCACCCGATACCATCAAAACGCATGCCTGGGATGCCATGCTCTTGCTGGATTGTGTAAGGCAATATGGCTTAAACCATGAGGATTACCACCCTGATCTGTTACTTTATCCCACCCTGCACAAACTCATTAACAGCGGAGGCCTTAGGGCGAAAGCGCGTTATGATGTGCTGCTCACCGATGCCATGATCCGCTTTATAAATAACCTGCACTATGGCAAACTCAACCCGGTTTATACCGCCGGAAAAATTGACCGTGGTGTGCAGTTCAAAGCCGAAAATGTGCTATTCCTGGCTTTGCAAAGCAATGATTTTTTAAGTGCAATAAATAATGTACAGCCCAACACCCAATTATATATCGACCTACAGGATCACATGCGTTTACTAACCGGGCAACGGAGCGGCGATTGTTATGTTATTCCGCAAGGGCTCATCCGTAAAATGGCCATTAATATGGAGCGTATGCGGTGGATAAACACAACAGGTAAACAGGTACACTTAACCTTGATAGTTAAGCAAGGTGTGGTTATTAATTATAAGGACATTTATAAACAGGATAAACAGCTGGAACAGGCTTTGTATAATGAAGTAAGAACAACCTTGCATATCAATTACCGCCTGGAATAGGCAATTTTATCAACCGCTTATCATAATGAGCAAAACCGGTACCTTTGGGCTTTATCAACCGTATATAGTATTAATGATAAAGAGAATATTTTATATCGCGGTGCTTTTGCTGCTGACCGGATTAACGGTTTTTGCAAAAGGTTTGCCGGCTCCAAAAAAGCGGGGGCTTGATACCGCCACCTTCGCTACCGGGTGTTTCTGGTGTACCGAAGCCAAGTTTAAACAGTTAAAAGGAGTAGTAACTGTCGTGTCGGGCTATTCCGGCGGCACGGTAGCTAACCCAACTTACCGGCAGGTTTGTACCGGTACAACCGGCCATGCCGAAACCTGCAACATCGTTTTTGATCCTTCGGTTATTTCGTATGATGAACTGCTCGAAGCCTTTTTTGCATCGCATGATCCTACCCAGCTCAACAGGCAGGGTAACGATGTAGGCACCCAATACCGTTCGGCTATCTTTTATCACAACCCCATCCAAAAGCAAAAGGCTGATTATTACATTGCTAAATTGAATGCCGCCAAAGCTTATAAAAGCAAGATAGTTACCGAGGTAACACCTTTCAGGGTATTTTATAAAGCGGAGAATTATCAGCAGGATTATTTTGAGTTGCATGGCAGCCAGCCTTATTGCAAAGAGGTTATCCAACCCGAACTGGCTCAATTCAAAAAAGTATTTGAAAACAAGCTGAAGTAATGAAAAGATCATTCATCATAATAATCCTGCTGGCAGTTGTTTGCAATGTATTTGGGCAATCGCTTAAAACAACAAACGGCCATGCCAATAACCCTTACTATTCAAATACAGATACCCGCCCTTTAACGGTGAGCAATGCGGAATGGAAAAAGATATTGCCGCCCGCCGTATATGCCACGGCCCGTGAGCAAGCTACTGAAACGCCGTTTAAGAACCAGTTTTGGAACAGCAACACCAAAGGAACATACTATTGTGCCGTTTGCGGCAACAAGCTGTTTCGCTCCGATGCCAAATTTGCAAGCGACTGCGGCTGGCCGAGTTTTTTTGAGCCGGTACGGAAAAACAGCGTCATTTATAAAACTGATAATTCCTACGGGATGCAGCGTGCCGAGGTGATCTGCGCACGTTGCGGTTCGCATTTGGGCCATGTATTTGATGACGGGCCGCCGCCAACCCACAAACGCTTTTGCATGAACTCCATCGCGATGGACTTTCAGCCGGACGGCCTGGGTAAATAAAAATTTATGCAGCCACAGGATAAGAGCTTATTTTAGGGTTTATTGGTTTAATCCTGTACGCACCTAAACCCCAGGTGTTCCATGCCGCTGTCTTCGGTGCTTTTCATGCGTCTTGATACACGGTAGCCTGTGCAATAGCTCTCGTTACATAAAAATGAACCGCCCCGTATCACCCGCTTTTTGGCGTAAGGCTCATCAGGGTCGTAACTATTGGCAGGCCCTTTAGGGTCTTTCACACCTCCGGGCCTGCTGATAGTTTGATAATAAGTATTGTTGTAATAATCGGCACACCATTCCCAAACGTTACCGGCCATATCATACAAGCCATAACCATTCGGCGCGAACGAAGCAACCGGTGCAAGCCCGTAAAATTTATCTTTTACGGTATTATGATCCGGAAAATGCCCCTGCCAGGTGTTGGCTTTGGGTTTGCCTGCGTCCACCGGTTCATCGCCCCAGGGATATATTTTATTTTGTAAGCCACCACGGGCGGCCCATTCCCATTCTGCTTCGGTGGGCAATCGTTTACCGGCCCATTTGCAATAAGCCACCGCGTCGTACCATGAAATATGAACCACCGGGTAATTATCTTTCCCTTTAATGCCGCTGCCGGGCCCGTGCGGGTGCTTCCAGTTAGCGCCTTTTTTCCAGGCCCACCACTGGGTGTAATCGTTCAGGTCGACAGCCTGCTTAGGCGGATCGAACACCAGCGAAGCGGGTGTTAATAAGCTGTCGTCGGGCTTTGGGGTGCCTGGTGGGAGCTGCTTTTTTAATACGTTCCAGTCGGGTTTGCGTTCGGCAGTAGTAATGTAGCCGGTGGCTTTTACAAATTTGGCAAATTGTGCATTGGTAACAGTAGTAATATCCATCCAAAAACCATTTACGGTTACTTTATGCTTGGGGTACTCATCATCAGCGGCCTGCTGGTTATCGCCACCCATCATAAACGTACCGGGTTTTATCCAAACCATCCCGGCATGTGTTTTATCCGCTCCATTGCTAATGCCGGGCGCAGTAAGAACAGCAGTATGCAATGAAGGGAACCGGGATGGTAGGTTGGATTCGCAGCAAAGCGCTTTTTTATGATCGGCCGTTTTTACCTGTATTGCACTAATAGTTACATGACTGTTGTTTTTTTGTTTACAACCCGCAGCAAAAGCCAGCAGCAGTAAAAGTAAATTGAAAGTTCTCATCATTAAAAGCGCAATGTTTATATTATTTGCCAGGATTATTAATAGGCCCGTCGGTTTGATGTATCCTTCTCCTGAGTACATCTTCCCAGTCGATAAACGGATAGATATGATTTTTCTGGGCTTCTTCATCAAACAGGGCCTTTAACTCATTCAGTTTTTCCGGATATTTTGCCGCCAGGTTAATGCGTTCGGTATAATCGGTGTTCAGGTTATACAGTTCCCATACATCCTTATCAAAATTATTGACCGAATCTGGTTTAGCAGAGCCAAAAAGTTTGCCATAATCGGTAAAATCGGGGTGGTGATACACCTCCGCCTTCCAACCGTCTTTATAAATAGAGCGGGAGCCGAAAATATAATAATACTGTACGCGGTGCCTCGATGGCGCATTGGCATCGTTAAATGAATATACCAGCGATGTTCCCTGTAAAGTATCCTGTTTTATGCCCCGAATGTATTCAGGCGCTTGTATGCCCAAAAATTCCAGCGTTGTTGGCAGCAGGTCAATCACGTGGCCATATTGGGTGCGTATGCTACCGGCATCTTTAATCCCTTTCGGATAAAAAACTATCAGCGGGTTACGGGTACCGCCTTCGGCGTTGGCATCTTGTTTCCAGTATTTGAACGGCGTATTGGCAGCCTGCGCCCATCCCAGCGGATAATTGGTTTGTTTGCCTTCTGGTGTGCCTATCTCGCCTATTTTGGCTAAATTATACTGAATGTTTTCCTGTTCGCTCGGTTGCTTTCCCATTATCTGCTTATCAATATCCCCGTTCAACGTACCCTCTTTGCTGGCGCCATTATCGCCTATGATCACAAAAATCAGGGTGTTATCCAACTGGTTGCTTGTTTTTAGGTACTTGATCAAACGGCCTACCTGGAAATCGGCATAGGTTAAATAACCCGCATACACTTCCATAAAACGGGCGTACAGCTTCTTTTCATCGGGCGGCAGCGTGTTCCAGGCCTTAATATTGGGGTTGCGATCAGGCAGAATAGCATTGGCAGGTATAATGCCCAGCTTTTTCTGGTTCTCAAAAACCTGTTCGCGGAAAACGTCCCACCCGGTATCAAATTTGCCCTTGTACAGGTCGCTCCATTCATGGCTCACCTGGTGCGGGGCATGCGTTGCTCCGGGCGCGTAATACAGGAAGAAGGGTTTATCTGGCGCTACCCTTTGTTGCCTGCTCATGTAAAAAATAGCTTTGTCGGTGATCTGCTCGTTCAAATTGCGCCCGTCAGGGGTAACATGGGCGTTATCCTCAACCAGATCAGGTTGATACTGGTCGGTTTGCGAACCCAGGAAGCCAAAGAAATGGTCGAAGCCTTTTCCCAGCGGCCAGCGGTCGAATGGCCCGGCATCCGTCGCATCCTCATCGGGCGTCAGGCCATATTTACCAACAGCGAAGGTATTGTAACCATTTTCGCGGAGTATCTCGGCAATGGTTCCTTTATCCGATGGGATCCGGCCATCGTAACCCGGGAAACCTGCCGATAAAACGGTATGCGCAAAACCGCCCATGTGTACATAATGATGGTTACGGCCGGTTAGCAAGGCCGCGCGGGTAGGCGCGCAAATTCCTGCGGTATGAAAATTGGTATATTTTAAACCCAGGCTGGCCAGCGTATCAAAATTCGGTGTGCTAATAACGCCGCCAAAGGTTGATGACGCGCCGAAGCCTACATCGTCCAATATTATCCATATCACGTTAGGTGCGCCTTTGGGGGCTTTTATGGGTGCCGTCCATGCTTCTTTCGAATCGGCAAGTGTTCTACCCACCACGCCTTTAAACGGCTCCTGCTGTTGGGTAAAATTTTGGGCATTGGCATAATTGATCATAAACAGGCCCGCCAATACCAGGCCTGTTTTAATTTTAATGCTTATTGATAAATTATTCATTTTTTGTGTGATAAGCCTTAATTGTTGGAATAGGAGGATTGTACTACCGTTAGTTCGGGTGTTAAAACCGGCGGATTTTTGTATCCGCTCGCGGCAGTTGCTGCTAATTGGTGCTTATCTATATCAACCCGCACTACAGGCCCGTCGGCGGCAAGCTCGCTTCCCTCCACGTTCGATTTAAACAGGGGCCATAAAAGCTGCGAATACCAGGAGTCGCCTTCGTAATGCGATATGCCGTAGGCTTTAGGATACTGGCGCGAAATAAGCGCGGTGCCGAAAATAATATCCCACAAAAAGAACATATTGCCAAAATTGCCTTTGTAATAGCCCACACCATCGTCGGTAGTTGCCGCATGATGCGCGTGATGGGTGGCCGGGGTTGATATAAAGCGCTCCAATACCCAGGCAATGGGGTGCAGTATTTTATATTTATAAAACGGCTTATCCCAGGGTATGCTGGAGTGCGCCAGCGTGGTGATGGTTGATTTAATTATCCGCACCGCAATAGCCGGAATACCCAAACCCAGGTAAACCAATGCCGCAGTCAAATAGATCTGCGAGAAGAAAAGCGTATAAATGGCATTTTGCCTGCTGGCCATAGCCATACCCATATACGATGCCGAATGATGGGTACGGTGAAAACGCCACAGCCACGGAATTTGGTGGTGCAGGCGGTGATACCAGTATTGGGTAAGATCATCCGCTACCGCGATGATGGCGAACCCCCAGAAAAACGGTACCCAGCTGAATACGTTTTTAAAATCGCCGAATATATAGGGTAAAAAGTGCAGGCTGTAATAAGCAATTGCCGGCTGAATGATGAGCCGTGGCAGCGTAAAGCAGGCTATATCAACCCAGCGTTCGTTTTTGGGCCATTTGCCTTTATACAGCCCGAATGAAAATTCGAGCACGCCTATGAAAAATACCAGGAAGGGAAAACCAAAGCCGTTAAGGTTATCCACTATTTTTTTGAAGAATTCAATCGTTGCTTCCATTGTTTGCTGTGTTTTTTGTAGTTATTGATCTTACGTTTTCTTTTTTAGCGTTTTTCTTTTCCCATGGCCTTTGCCCCGTGATGTAAAAGGTTAAAAACATGAGCGCGATAGGCAGCACATAAATAAACAGGCTCAGGAACGCGTTCCTTACTATCTGTTGTTTGGTGGTGGTTTCTAATTTCATGGTGTATTTGTTTGATTGGGTTTAACAGTTTGTTGCACAGGCGCGGGGTTATGGCTTAATAAGCGTTGTGTAAGCCAAAGGCCGCCTGCAATAATGATAAAGGGTATAATGGTGATAATAATGCCCACCAGTATTTTCTTCCCTAAAATTGATACATCGGATAGTGTCATATTTGATTTGATTTTAATGGTTACTATTTTGATTAATAGCCGGGGTTTTGTGTTAAGAGCGGATCAACCTGGATCTCCACCAGCGGAATTGGAAACAGGTTGTTTTTTGCGCTGGCGGCAAATTTCGCGGGGATCTTATGCAGTGCGTCAACCAGTACAGTTCCTCCCTGGCGCGCCAGGTCGAACCAGCGGTGGCCCTCCTGTATAAATTCTTTTCGTCTTTCTAAAAAAACCGAATCGCGGAAATCTGACTGATCTAAGCCCGGGGTTAAATTGGCTATTTTGGCCCTTGTCCTTACCTGGTTAATGGCGTTGTAGGCATCGCTCGTTGGCGCGCCGTTAAGTTCGTTCTGCACTTCGGCATATAACAGCAAAATATCGGCATACCTTATTACCGGGTAGTTGATACCGCTTTGCGCCTGTATGCTTAAAGGGTTTAAGCTGTAATCAACAAACTTGTTAAAATAAGGAGTATAAGCATTACTAAAAACCACGGTTTGGCCGGTTGCCGCGTTATAGACCGAACTGTAAAAGGTTACCGGCCTGCGGGCATCATTAGCGCTGAATAATTTGTAAACACTGCTGTCGGCAGGGATATCTATCGGGAAGGTTCCGGTATTAAATGAAGTAAACGATTCACTTAAATACTGTGTACTGTTTACCGCGCCCAGGTTAGTTTCAAACTGTACCGAAAAAATATGTTCAACACCATTTTTTGTAGCTTTTTGAAAAGCATCCAAATAATTCGGAAATAACGCGTAACCGTAGCCACCGTTTATAACCGCGTTAAGTTCGGTAAGCGCGTCGGGCCAGTCCTGCCGGGTTACGTACACTTTTGCCAGTAGCGAATGTGCGGCACCGCCTGTTGCCCGCCCTATATCCGAGCCGGAATAACTTTTAGGCAGGTTGGTAGCGTCTTTAAGGTCGGCAATAATCTGGGCGTAAACCTGTGCTGCCGGTGTACGGGCCACCTGTAACTGGCTCACATCAATGCTGCTTGGGTTATGCAGTATCAGTGGTACATCGCCATATAAACGCACCAGGTTAAAATACAGCAGGGCCCTTATAAATTTCGATTCCCTTACCAACCGCGAACGCAGCGTTGTATCTATCGGGATGGATGGGATATTATCGATAGCTATATTGGCCCTGTTAATACCGTAGTACAATTGCTGCCAAACCTTTTGCACACGGCTATTGGCTGATACATAGGTTGCCGTTCCTAAGGCTCTTACGTCGGGGTTGGTATTGCTGGGGCTGTAAACCTGGTTATCGCTGCCATTTTCAACCAGCAGGTTCAGTTGGCGGCCGTATAGCGGGAAATCGCCCGCCGGGTCGCTGTTTAAGGTGCTATAAACCGCCGTAACGGCCGATAGGGCATCTGACGATGTTTTGTAAAACTGTGAGGTTACAATTATTGAATCCGGATTTTCAGTAAGCTTATTGCACGAGAATAAAGCGCCAATTGCCGTTGCGAACAACCCGCTTATTATCAATTTATTTTTTAATGTTATAATTTTCATATTGCTGTTATTAAATTATTATAAGGTAAAATCAAGGCCGGCCAGGAAAGTCCTTACCGGGGGATAGGTTCCGTAATCAATACCTTGCTTGGTGTTATCGTTGTCGTAAAAATCTACTTCGGGGTCAAGGCCGCTATATTTGGTTATGGTTAGCAGGTTTTGCCCCGAAACATATACCCGCAATTGTTTTACATGAATTTTTGCAAGCAGATCGGGGTTAAAGGTGTAGCCCAGCGAAGCATTTTTGAGTTTCAGGTATGAACCATTCTGTATATACCTGTCGGTAACCTGCGGTACCGGCGAATCAGTGGCGCGGGCCACATCGGTATTGGTATTGTCTGGCGTCCAGCGGTCTAACAGCGTTGCCGAAGCATTTTGCGATAGGGTAGGTTTCTCCAGCGTTTGCTGCAACAGGTTAAATATCTTATTGCCGTATGAACCCTGAAAAAATATCGACAAATCCACCCGGCCGTAACTAAACGTATTGGTAATACCGCCGGTAAAATCGGGCTGCGCGCTGCCCAGGTTATGTTTATCGCTGGTGTTTATCACCCCGTTATTGTCATAATCGACATACCTGGTATCTCCGGCCTTTTGCGGTACGCCTGCCAGTAGCGGCACGCCATTAGCAATATCGGCGGCTGTTAAAAGGCCGTTGGTGGAGTATCCCCAAAATGTACTAACCGGCAAACCCACTTTAACAATTACAGGCGACACCTGCCCGGTTGGCGCCAGCGGGAAATAGCTGTTAACACCGGGCCCAAGGCTCAAAATTTTATTGCGGTTAAGAGCAAAAACAATATTTGTTTTCCAGGTAAAGCCCTCGCTTTTAATATTTTCGGTATTTAAGGCAAGCTCAAGCCCTTTGTTTTGCGCGCTGCCTACGTTTTCCAATGCGCTGGCATAACCGTAATAAAGCGGCAGCGGTACATTCAGCAGCAGGTTGGTTGTTTTTTTGTAGTAAGCATCAAAAACAATGTTGATGCGGTCATCAAGCAGGCCCAGGTCAATGCCGCCGTCATATTGTGTGGTAGTTTCCCATTTAAGGTTGGGGTTTGCCAATTGAACCGGGGCAATGCCTGTTACCAGTTTGCTGTCGAAATAATAATTTGTAGGCGCAAGAGCCGATAAGGAACTATAAGGCGGAACTTCGGAGTTGCCGGTTTGCCCCGCGCTCAGTCTTAATTTTAAACTGCTGATGGTTGGTTCAATTGGTTTAAAAAAGTCCTCCTTGTCAAGGTTCCACGAAAAGCCGGCTGATGGAAAATAACCCCACCTGTTATTTACACCAAGCCTTGATGCACCGTCGGCACGTGCCGATACGGTAAAATTATACTTGTGCAGGTACGAATAATTAACCCTTGCCAGGTATGAATCTAATGCTTCGTTAAATGACGGGCCGGCGGGCGACAGGTCGGGAGTACCCGCGTATGACAGGTTATGAAAAGAGGTAAGGTTATTGGGGAAGTTTTGCGCGCTAACTATCGAAGTTTCATCTTTTTCTGATTGAGTAGTGTAGCCCACAACTACATCTAAAAAGTTTTTATCGTTAAATGAATGATCGTAAGTAAGGGTGTTTTCATTTAACCAGCTTAAAGCATTACCGTTGCCTATGGATGCATAACCGTTGGCAGCATAACCTGTTGAACTGCCTGCCGGCGACCCGGTTGTGGATGGCGCATAATAATCATTCACCGTATTTAATATGTCAACCCCTGCTGTAACTTTTAAGGTAAGGTCGGGCGTGAATTTGTATTCGCCTGCCACGTTGCCCAGCACACGGGTAAGCGTGGTTTGGTTGGTGGTAGCAATTATATCCTCCAGTGGGTTGGTAGGCGATGTAAGATAAGGGTTGCTGGTATTGAAGCTGCCATCGGGGTTATGGATGAGTGCAAGCGGCGAAGTCAATATTAAATTCGCGTAAGCATTGCTAAAGTTGATGCTGTTATAAGGGCTGCCGTAAAGTTTATTTTCGATAGACTGGCTGCCGGTTATGTTGGTGGATATTTTAAACTTTTCATTAATATCCTTCTCGTAATTAACCCTTGCCGAATACCGTTTGAAGCCTGTGTTCAGTACCGTTCCCTCCTGGTTAAAATAATCGGCCGAAACGAGATATCTCGATTTTTCATCGCCGCCCGAAATGGTTATTTCGCCATGGTATTCGGGCGCAGTGCGTAATGCGGCGTTTTGCCAATTGGAACCGGTGCCTGCAGCCGCGATTTGTGAAGATGAAAATGTTGAGGGTACCCCATCGCTTAAATTAACATCATTCACGAGCGATTCCCATTGAGAAGCATCTAACAGGTCCAGCCTTTTCGAAACGGATTGGGTTCCTAAATAAGTGCTGAAGATTACATTATTAGTGCCTTTTTTACCCCTTTTTGTGGTGATGATAACCACCCCGTTTGCACCGCGCGAGCCATAAATGGCAGTGGCCGATGCATCTTTTAAAACCTCTATCGATTCTATATCATTTGGGTTGATGGATGAGAGGGCGTTAACGCTGGTACCGTTTGAACCTACGTTGGCATAGTCGTTATTATTATAAATAATAAAACCATCTATCACATATAAAGGCGCGTTGCCAAACGATATGGAATTGCCGCCGCGTATGCGCAATGTAGCAGCACTGCCCGGCTGCCCCGAGCTTTGCGTTACTGCAACCCCCGAAACGGAGCCCTGTAAAAGGTTATCAAAAGAAGCAACCGGCTGGCTAAGCAAGTTTTTGGAAACTGAAGCTATGGAACCGGTAAGATCGCTCTTTTTCTGCGTGCCGTAGCCAACTACTACCACATCATTCAGTTGGTTTACATTGTCCTCAAGCTGTATGTTAAGCGGGCTGCCAGTGGCCAACACCTCTTTTGTTTTGTACCCTACAAAACTTACTATGAGCGTATAGGGCAATTTTTGGCCTGTTACAAAGGTAAAGCGGCCATCGGTGCCGGTTACTACCGAGTGGGTTACGCCTTTAATCTGGAGCACTACGCCGGCTATGGGTTGTTTAGTTAAGCTATCGGTTACTTTACCTACCAGCCTTGAGTTTATAAGCGGGGTGCTTTCGTTTTGCGCAAGTGCGGCAAAAGGTATTAATAAAAATAAAAGTGCTTTGGTAAACTTATTGAGTACGTGTTTGGCATGGATATATATTTCCATATATTTAAATGTTTTATGTTAATGTTTAATGCGTTAGTAAAACCGTGTGACGATCAGTGTAGATTCGCAGTCAAAGGCTGATCTGTCATGTAAATACCGGCAAGGCTTCCTTGCCGGTTTAATTTTTTGTTGGTTATTTTAAAATCTCATGTTGGTGCGTTAATTTGATAATGTATAGCGGAAATATCGACAGCGCATAATATCCCTGTAGTACATTCAATAATGGTTAACAAAAAGGGTTAATAGCAATTGAGTTGTGCCGATCAGCAACAACAATAAGGGCAACACATTCGTGGTGCCTGTGGGGCAGGCAACAATTTTATGGTAATATTAGCATGTAAAAAAACTTTCATTGCTTTTGTTTTTACAGCGCAAATATATAAATTAATTTTATATTCTACTAAATTGATAGAAATTATAGTATTTAATATTTGAATAAAAAAATCCTGGTGAAGCACTGCGTAGTTGAGGTATTAGAAAGTGATTGCGGCATCATCCGGTTATGTACTTGTTTAGCTGTGCTGTTGGGGGGGGATGAACTGGCATGGCGTACCAGGGGAAATTACTACAGTTTTGAGCGGCTTGAAAGTCGCCGGAATGGGATGGTCATGTTGATCAGAATCTCCACTGTTATGGCCAATAATCTTTTTGCCTGCGGATATAATATTAGCCATAAATTATAGCGTCAGCCTATAATTCCCCTGTTTTTTCTGTGGACGGTTTTTCTTAATATTGCTTTATTGAATAGAAATATTAATTACCATGAAAAGTTATAGATTATTACTATTAATTATTGGGCTACTGTGTGCCGGTAAACCTGTATACGCCCAAGTGCATACGAAGATTATTAGTGGCCAGCTTTTAATTGATGACGGCTCCCCGCTATTGAAACAAGCTAGTTATAAACCCCTAACAGACAGCCTGGACAGGGCTTTAAAAACCAGGCCGAATGATACCACCAGCCTATTTTACAGGGCGCTTCTTTACGATCAGTTTAATAATCTATTGGCAAAGCCATTCGCTACCGACAACGGCGCATTGTTAAACCTGACAAAGGCCAAAGATCTATGTGAGCAAGCGATAAGCCTTAAAATGAATGATTTTAAACTAAAGGTGCTCCGCGCGCAAATTTACAGGGATCTTACTTGCCGGTATTCGGGTGATGAATCCTGGAAATTTAACACAAACCAGATAGCTGAAAGAAGAAATAAGTTTAATACTTACAAGGAATTGGCAAAGCAGTACTACGATGAGCTTGCTGCACTGGATAAGAATAATGCTTATGATTATCAGAAGCTAAAAGTAACCAATCAGTACCCTGTAAAGTAATAACTGTCAGCGTTTGCTGTTAACTGCGCGGGCATGAGAAGGGAAAGCTGTTCGGTGGTACATTAAATTCGATAGGTCATATTATATAATTATTATATGATATGAGTTTGATTATTTATTTTTTTGCCTAAACGCTAAAAAAACCATTTTAAACAGAAAAGGCGCATTTTCATGCGCCTTTTGACTCTAAACTTCAGAAGGTTTTTGCCTTCCAGTGATCCCGCTGGGATACTTTTGGACCCTGACAGACTCAATTTAATATGCCATTAGGTGCTTTAAATGCACTTTTTATCATTTTTTCATCAAAACAGGGCATCATTTTGGGCATCAGTTATTCTGACACGGTTTGATGCAATTTAAGAACGTTCGGAGGTCCCTTTTCAAAAATAAATCTATGGTTAGACAATCACAAATGTTTGTGTTTATTTAAAAATGAAAGACGCTATTAGAGCGTGTGTTAATATGTTTAAATGATAAGCCATTCTTATCCTGTTTTGATTTTCTATGCCAAAAGAGCAGGGATATATTTTGATGATCTTTCATGTTCAGCCGAAACATAACTATCAATTCGGTTAATCGGGAAAGAAATAGGGAGGAAATAACTATCATTTCATAATCACTTAGTTTGTTGATGTCATCGTAAAATAATAATTGAACAGTTGTTCTAAAATGATGTATAATTTTCGGATTTCTTTCTACCTTTGATAGGTAAGTCAGTTTGGACAGCACAATAAAATGAAAATGGAAACGAAATTAGATGAGTCTACTGAAGCGAAGATAAAGGAGGCAGCCAGAATTGTCTTTACGCAAAAAGGGTATGATTCAGCAAAAGTGCGGGACATAGCCAA
>Ga0302303_10001726_pt1 | contig 13819 bp, 8 predicted proteins | sample III_Palsa_E2_1_FD_194542 | JGI IMG/M metagenome (GOLD analysis project Ga0302303, IMG submission 194542) | Peat permafrost microbial communities from Stordalen Mire near Abisko, Sweden - III_Palsa_E2_1 | ecosystem: Environmental > Terrestrial > Soil > Palsa > Peat permafrost | place: Sweden... | reverse complement strand
TACAACCGCAGCAGCTGCAAGCAACAAAAACGAAACACTTGACGAGAAGAGCATCAAGCACTTCATCTACAAGTTCTCTCAGAGACTCAAGAAGGAACTGGAGGAAGCTGAACCGATCCCCTCTTTCCTCTTGTTCGTCTACCGCATGCCAGAGAGCGAAGAATCTGGAGACGATCACATTGTTACTTACATCCAGAGGGCAAACGTTCCAGCTTTCATTGACAACAAGGGATCCCTTTACCCCAAGATTCTTGAAGATGAAGAAAATGCCGCCACTGACGATGCCAAAAACGATCAAAAGGATGATGCCACCATCACTGATGCCGAAAAAGAGCAAGTTGTCAGCGAATGAACAACAGCAACAACAACACTGCATTTCCCTATTTTTTTGTTTGAATCGGAAATAAAAAAAGAAAGAAAGAAAAAAGTAAAGTTTTTTATGTGTGTGTGTGGTTTGGGTTTTTTTATTTGTCTTTCTTTCCATTTCTTCACCGATGATTATGTTGTTGTCGTGCATCATCTTGTTTTCTGATGAAAGATTTAGGATCTCTCAATGCTGCCAACAATGCCCTGAGTTTTAAAGGTGTAGCAGGCAAGTATTCTTCTAATTGTTCTATTTTATTGGAATCACAACAGGCATCACAAATTTCAATACAGTACATGGCATTACTGATATCATCTCGTGCATAAAATGTCTCTCCGTTTGTGTTGCACCAGATTTTACAAGGGGCAGTGACATTTCCTAGACGTCTGCGTTTTACCCCATAATTATCCACCTTGTCTGTTTTTGCCCCCTTTTTCGTGGCATTTTGCTTGTCAGCCTCTGTCATGATCTGGCAAGAACAAATAGCACAGTATCTTGCTAAATGTCTTGAACCTGTAGGCTCTGGGCACAATCCACACCAATGATTAGTAGACCCCCACGGACCAAACAAATGAAGTCCATATTCTGTGTTCTGTCCACACTCAGTGCATGTCACAAGAGTTTTCACTGACAGTTTTGTTGAAGGATGATCTGGATCAGACATGGAGATAGTGGGTGCAAGCTCTTCTGTCATTCCACCAACAAATGGCCCGACCCCTTTTGTATTTTTCGAAAAGAAAGATGCCGCGTCTGTGTATTTCTTCAAAAGCATGTTGTTTATTTTTAGAGCTTGCTTTCTTGAATTGGTACTCTTTCTGAAGGCAAACATTTTGTATCTGAACACTGTGACATTTCCAGGAGTGTGGAAGAAACTAGGTTGTAGGTCCTTGATGCTTCTGAGCAGCTTCTTTTTACTTGGTTTCCCTTGAAGTCTGAGATTAGTAGCAGTTATCTTTCCTGTGATAGTGGAAAGATCAGCCAACTTTGCCCCCCTCATGTGCCTTCTTGCATTGTGAACCTCGTTGTTTTGATCAGTGGAGACGATTATCAAGGGCCTGCACTCTTGTTCTTTTCCAGCGAGAGATTGTTTGATGTACCCCATGAAACCTCTGTGAGAATAATCACCCCTTTGTGAAAGTGACACCTGGTGATTGTTGGCGTCAAAATGACTGACTTGGAGTGTTTCGTGTTCTGTCATGATCACCAACTCCTCTGCCACAAGGCGCATGAAGAGAGATATTCCGCATTCTTTGATCCCTTGGCACAGTAACTCGAAATTCTGTTTTGTGATGCATGTCTCTGACAAGTACTCTCCCATAATATTAAAAAGTGGTCGGAGTACACTTATTCTAACATTCTTGTTTGACCCAAAGGATTTATCTAACAGGCCGCCAAACAAAAAGAGATCATATGAAGTGTTGTGGAGTGTTCCATCAAACATCACCATCTCTGTGATTTTTCTGAAAGTGTGTGCAGCATTAGAAAATGTAGAGAGTTCCCTGAATGTCTTGTGTCTTTCTTGCACCATTTTGTCTGATAGCTCTGATGAAAGTAGCGAAAGGAACCCTCTCAGTGTTGGTTTGTGTGCCATGAATATCCTGCACAGTGTCGGAAGAAAGGACGACGCCAGTCTTTCTTTCTCTGATAGCGATATCAACTGCGACATCAATTGTGCGAGTTTAACAACACCAGCGAAGAATTTGTGGATAGCATGATATCTTTCTCTCATAACAATCATAAGTTGGGGCCTCCCTCTTGTCATGGCCACAAAATAAAGAAGATATGACACCACCATGATAGAGTTAAACTTGTAAACAGTGTTCATGAATTCCCACCCTTGTTCAGAAGTCATGAAAATGTAATTCTTGACAGAGTGGTCTGGTGACCTGGAAAACACTGGCAGGTTGACAAGACACTCAAAACCGCCACAAAGCAAGCACCCAATCACTGATCTTGTAAGCTCCAGATGACGTGCCTCGGGTACTTCACCGCAAATGTCAACAACGCATCCATTTTCTGCATAAGAAAAAATGACGCTAAAAATCTTTGCGATGACTTCCTCGTTTGGTCCAGAAGAGACTTCGCTTAGAGAAAATCCAGTGCCGGTGTAGCTTTCTGATAACATTTTGAGGACGGCTGAACCATACTGTGGGAGATTGTCTTCTATCCAACACTCATCGGAAAATGTTATCGAGAGAACATCAGTGAAAGGTAATTCGCTTGTTTCTCCGGCTTGGTTTTTTATTTTAAACTTTCTATGCAAAAGCGGAATGTTGTTGTTATTGTTGCTTTCTTTTTCGCGTGTTATTACATGAGAAAGCAAGGGTATCACACCGAACCTCCTTGTTAACACCTGACCCGTCTCTGGTTCTGATTCTAAAGCGGAAAGATAATAAGAAACCGCTCTGTTTATCAGCCTGACATCATTGTTGTGGTAGCAGTGGTCATTGCCACAAGAACACGAAACATTTTCGTCTTTGTCGTATTCATTTGTATGATCATCGCTGTATTCGGAATACTTGTGAAAATATTCAGAAGATGACAGACACGTTAGCGCACAGGATTTGAATGAAGCACAGTGATCTTTAAATGATAGTGGCTTGTCTCTCTCAATGACATAGTAATGCTTTTCCTCTGTTCTCATACACATGATATCGTCTGAGGGTTCTAGCATCTCTGGAGCGTATTGCAGGTCGGGGTGCCATTTTCTGGCGTGGAATTCTGGATGATTTTCGAATTCTTGATCATTAGGGATGTGGCCAATTTCAGAGTAAACCCTTCTCATCAAATCATACATGGGTGCCAGCTGACCCAAACTCTTTAGCATAAGATCATACTGAGAAGACCCATGCTTTGCAAATCTGATGAGAATGTGAGACAGTACATTGGCAGACATCATCATAGTCCAATACCATGAAAATTTCCTACTTTCTTCAGTATTTCCTAGAGAGTGGTACGGATACTGATTGGAAATTCCACTGATTATGCCCATGCTTTGATTTGAAGAAAACTTGAAAACATTTTCATAAATCTGGGGATCCGGGGGTGTAAACTTTCTCACTGTAACCCACGGACAGAGAATCACACAGTTCTGGACAATGAATGATTTCTCGTAATGAGACCAAGGAAACCCCATGGATCTCACAGCAGCCAGCCTATCTGAAAAGGGTACACCGAGGAGTTCGAGGATCTGATTTTCTGCATCGTTGTCTGTCTTTGACCAAATTCTGTTCGAGGTGCCGCGAATAAGGAGTAGACTACTTCTAAAGAAATGTGCTGGGTGCCACTCTGGGCCTGCACATGACTCTAGCACCCAACGCCGCGGTCTTATGAGTTGGGTGATGGAAAGTCTACTCCTGCTGTGAAAAGACTGCCAGGTAGATTTGAATCCTGGCACCCCCCTCACTGAGTTCAAGTCAGCTCCGTAGTCATCTCCTCCAACCAGTTCGAAGATGGTCTCATTCGAAGTTCTCTTAAAGGCTTGTTCAGCAGTCTCGTTCTCATTGTGATTTCTTTTTATGGTCACCTTCTTGATAACACGTCCATCGTTCACTCCTATGATGCACACACAGGGCTGAAAGATATAACTGTCATACCTTGGAAATGCCAAAGAAATGAGAGGACCGGTTATAACATCTGTATCCAAGAATTCGCCCCTTTCTTCCACGCTGACATGAATAGAGTTGAGAGCAATGATGGTAGGCGTGATATTGCTGTTGATGCTCCCATCACTTTCAATTTTAGCGTTCCTTTGCATGGGTCTCATGGAAACAGCCGAGAAGTTTACCATGACCCAGTGACAAAAAAAGCACACTCTATTTTTAATTTTTGAAAGATCATTCCACTCATCTCTGTAAATCATCGCAACACCTTTGCGTCTGCCTTCAGGATCACCTGGGTTTCTCAAGTCTCTGCACATTTTGGAGTATGCACAATCTTCGTGAGGCTTCGAACAGGCTGGTATTCCAAGAGACACATCCGTTTCACAGTGACCTCTTGCTATCATCTCAATGTCATTCATGCTCATTCTGACTGTTTGGTGTGGCTTGGGTTGACGAGAAGAACTACCACCTTGCTGTTGATGATGATGAAATTTCACCGTATCTGGATCATTTACAAGAGATTGATATCCTGTGTTTTGTTCGTTTGATGCCAGAGCTCTCAATGTTTGCCACAATGTCATCATATCAAGGATTTGTTGATTAAGATATCCCATGCCATCTTTTTCGTTTCCCAAATTCAAATCAGGCACTTCTTTTTGTGGCGAAGGATCATTGATGGTGCTACCACTACCTTTCTTTGTTTCTTTTTTTGAGGGAAAAAGCGAATTGACTTCTTGTAATGCTCTTGTTATTATAATCTCTTGGTTTTCTTGAAAAAAGTCTGATATATTGACATGTTTAACACCACCACTACCGCCGCCAGTATCTTCTTCCATGTTTTTTTTCCTCCGCCTTTCTCTATCTTGTCTTTTTTTTCTTTCTTTGTTGTTTCTAGAAGGAACAGCGTCGTTGCATCAAAGGTTGAGAAAAAAACATACACATAAAATAAAAAAACAAAAACAAAAACAAAAAGATGTGAAAATGACTAATCTTTGTTTTGAAAAGGACAATACAAGTTTTGTTTAAGCTTCTGACTCCTTTCATTTACAACAACAACAACAACAAGCACATACACACCAGAAAAAAATAGATATGAATCATACTCTTGACCGCTACATCAAGGAGAAGGGGTGTGACGGATTGCGCATTGAGTATGAGAGTGATTTCGTGAACTTTCAAAGCCCAGAAGACACAAATTTTCTGTGTAAGTGTGTGCCTGACAACACCATAAGTGCCAGATGCCTTACGAGCAAGATGTATTTCAAGGGCAGGGTCACTGGAAAAGATGGCGAGATTTTGGGATGCATAGAAGTCAAAGGAGACGAATCTCTTTACACGGCTGTTATGCTTGCTGCAACAGAATCATGTGAGTATGACTTTATAAAACATGATGGGGATTCTAAGCACGCTCATGAGGCAAGACAGATCAGGGGTTTGTGCTTTGATCACATGCTCAAAAAACTAAAGAGGATTCCTATTTTTACATACAATCCAAGCTCAGTGAATACTGTGACCACCAGTCAAGACGTCGGATTCCTGGTCATTTCTGATGAAAAGCTCTCAGAGATGAGACAATCCAATGCTTCACTGGACAGATATATGGATGATTTCTATGGCGATGAGTCCAACGACGATGACGATCCCGTAATCAGAGAGATTGTCAATTCACTTTTGAAAAGGGAAGACAGTGAGATAAAGAGTATCATCCAAGTGCCAGCATCTTCGATCATTTCTTCTTCTGAACACGAGTATCATCACATGACTGTCTATCCAAACATCGTTAACAGAGCCCTGACAGAATGCAACTCTAAAATAGAAGACTGGTTCAAGCGTTCCACTGTTGACTATCTAGTCTCAAAGTACAAGGATCATTTTGATGAAGATGACACCATTCACGTGATCACATCTTTCGGACAAGGGGCTGCATTGTCTAATGGTGTTCACGGACAAGAGAGGGTTCATTTTTCACTGTATTTATTGGAGGCTATAACCTTGCTGTCTATCCCACCACTGTACACAAACGTCTGCAAGTCTTACCTCACACATCTCGCAAAACGAACCATGGACAAGTTTGGTCACAACGAAAAGGATATCCCTCACCTGAATGTCATTTTCAAAAACATCACTAATGCTGTCAAGGATGGAAAGGTTCATGTTATCACCCAGTCAGACGACGAAATCATCCAAGTAAAGAGAGAGGAAGATGATGATGATGACGAAGATGATGTGGAATAATGTTTTTTTTTTCTTCTTCTCATTCAAAAAAAAAACATCTCGAACTTGCTTATTTTTTTATTTTATTTTATTCTTTCGATATATAAAGAAAAAAAACAGCGATGCCTTTAATAATACCATCCCCCTTTTTTTCTTCCTTTCTTCTTTTCAAAAAAAAATAAAAATAAAAACAAAAAAAAAGAATCATGGATGATGATAATCTCATACGAGCACTGAAAAATGAAAGCTTGAAATTCGAGAGAAAGTGCAAAGAGGTCGCTGTGTATCATAATTCTAGCTCTCAAGTTCCAAGAAGTGCATTGGCTGTCAATTTTGATATTCAGAGTATAAGATTGGTTAATTCTACACACATCTTGACATTATCCATAGACTGTGAGTATGGTATCAACTGTATCAGAGAGCTTGCCATGTATCTCAAAGTTGCATGCATTTCACCCAAAATGGCATCCAAAATATTCTTCAAAGTGGATAATTTTACCTTGTCCATCAGCTTGAAAACCATGTACACTGTATTTGTAGATGGAGAAAAGAGAAGCTTGCAAATAGTTGGAGCAAATCTTGCTGGGTGTTGTGCAATAGAAACTGTCATCTCTCTTGGGTGGGAACTTTCAAAAATATTTCATCGCTCATCTAATAAAATGAGAGTGAACAGGATTGGGTATCAACTTGTCAACAATGTCATTATTTTAGATGTCGGGGGCAATTCTCTTGATGTGGAGAAACTCGTGTCAAAGAAAATGGACAAGCTCAAGACATACAATCCGAATAAATTTCCTGGTGCCACATTCACTGTTACAAAGTTTATGGATTGTAGAATATTAATTGCCTTTACAACTTGCAATTTTAGCTTGCTTGGGTGCATTAATCCTAGTGATCTGTACTCTACACTGTGGCAGAGACTGCCCATAATAAGAGAATGTCAGACAGACTGTCCTATTTCAAGAGATTCAAGAGCAAGGCACAGAACAAGGGTTGATCTCAATCATACAAATCAGGCCGTGTCCGAAGAAATTAAACCCAAAAAGAAAAAGAGTTATACTCATCAACAACAACAGGATGAAAAACATCCTGTCAAGAAACGAAAGATTGAAAGGTGATGATGATGACAAAGTTTTGTCGGATAAATTAATTTATTGTTGTTTCTGTTGTATTTTTTTTTCTTTCGGTTCACACATAAAATATAAAAAAAGATATCTCATTTCTTTCCACCTGAAAGTTCTCTCGGATCTATAATCCTAGCCTTCTTCTTCCTTGCAGCCTGAAATGGATTGGTGGTAGTTTGCTCTGCATCGTCATCACTGCCATCATCACTCTCTTCGGAGTTGACCATCGATGATGATGATGATCTGATGTCAGATTCTCTGCCCCTCTTGTTGTTGTTGTTGTTATTCCCAGTCCTTCGCTCTTCTTCAAAATACGGACTCTCAAAAATGGTTTCAGATAGATCACCCTTTGTCATTGTTGATGAAGATGCAGTAGATTTTGGTGGAGGTTTAGGGTATACCTTGCTGGATGCACTGGACATTCCACTTTTTCTGACTCCCTGAAGAGTTGGTCTCATGTTATCTCCACTGATGTCAGACACCTTTGTTATGTTTATGAGAAGATAAAGTGAATCAATGGTTGTTTCCTGTGGGCTTCCACCTATAACACAGATTCCCTTTGTTTGCTTGGTTTTGATGATCACCTCGATCGAAATGTCTCTCTTGTAATGATCTTCTATCCTCTTTATGGCCAGCATGAAGTCCCAAGATACATTGAACATAGAGACAGAGCTGACAATGATAGAAATTACCCTGTCCCCTGATGAAGAAGGTGATATTTTCGGAGACTTGAAGAACTTGCAGCAGACACAAAAAATCTTCTCGTATATGGCTCTATTCTTGTTGACTACAGAGCTCGGGAGGGTTGTGAATGTTTCCACGAGTCTTGCCACCACCTCCTTTGTGTGAGAATCAGTCCCTGTGTTTGAGATGATGTCTGGGTCTGTCATCTCGCTGCGATTATGATACCTGGCACACATGTCAGTCACGAAAGCTTGATCAATCAAGTTGTGATGAGAAACACTCTGAATCATACAAGGGCGCTCGAACTCAACAACAAGCACATTCTTTAGGGTTTTGCCGTTGTTGTTGACAGACATGAGAAAATTGACAGAGGTGACAGCAGGATAATTGAAAGTACTGTCTCCGGACTGCATGAGTTGCTTGTTTTCCACCTCCATTTCTTCAAACACCTTGTTGTTCACATCTTGACAATCAACAAAGTAAATTTTGACCTTGCTTCTGTCTATGTTATACTGATACTCCTCATCGTATCTGAATCTTGCACCATTTTGGACTTGCGATTGAGATTGCATGTTTGAAATACACGCTGCATGACTCGCTATCCTTTTAAAAACAATGAACTCGAAGGGAGTAAAGTGTTTTATTCTCTGATTTGGATCAAACTCGATCTTTCTCTTGATTCCTCTGTGATCAACAAATGCAGTGTCAAGATCACCATAAGATTCAAAATCATTTGATGAATCCATCTCCCTTTGGTTTTTTTCAAAAAGGGGAGAAAAAAGAGATTTTCAATTTTTTTTTTAAAAAACTACGAAGGAAGGTAGAAAGCAGAGAAGATCAATTTTGGGATGCACGTGCATTTATAATCTTTTCTTTCTTTCTTTCTTTCATTGTTGTGTTGAAGAGTGCTTGTCCAGGAATTCAGCACGGATTGAATACAGTGCAAGTGCCGAAAAAGCAACCATCAAAAAAACAAACATCAAAAATAATTTGAAGGCAAATGAATAATAAGACGATGATGATGAACGCTGCATCTCATAGGCAGCCGCAAACTTGGAAGTGTTTAACCTTTCTGAACCATCTCCTCCACTATTTTCGTTTGACGAATGCTTGTTGTCTCTGTCGAGAATTTTCTTGACTTCACTGTGTGGTATCAGAGACATGGCTGTGCTTTGTATAAAATGCACATCTACAGTTGAACCATCGCCAAACACCCTGTCTATTTGCTTGGAGACAAATCTAGCAGATGTTTTGTTAGAAGAACACTCTGTCTTCCACACGTCATCCAAAGCATCGTATTTGATGTCTTTGTCATTAAATTCAATTCCAGATGAATTCAAAAAATTTGCAATCAGTGCACTTCCACTAACAATGCTGTTTTGTCCTGGTGCCATTATTTGAACTTCTGAAATAAACAAAAAAGAACAGTGTTGTGCGATGTTGTATAAAAAAAGAAGGAAGAAACAGAAGGGTGAAAAAATGTACAGATGTTTTTCTTTTTTTTCTTTTTTATTTTTTTTGTTGGGAGAAAAAAAAACATCAAAAGACATTATAGTTGGTATATTTTCTTTCTTTCTTTTTTTTGTTTTTTTATCGATGTTCAAACTCCATATTGAACAGTGCCATTCTTTCCAGAAGAAGCCTCAGAAACACATAGCATTTTCGGGACACTGTTTCTGAAAGCAGCGGCAGATCCATTCATTCCTTGCAAAGAAAGGATGAATTCATTTTCCATGGAAAGATCACGCATGAGCCTTTCAAACTTTTCAGATGATGTTTTTCCAGACAAATCAAAGTCAGTGGGGTTGAATGACCCCTCTGTTACCATGCGTCCAATATTCGAAACCAGTTCTCTGACATTAGTTATGTATGTCCTGACTGAATCAGAAGGATAACAATCTGTAGTTTCTGTGGAACGCCTTTTGTTTCTTATGGTTATGTTGGTTTCCGCGTTTGAGTAATCAACGGATCCAACTCCATACCAATGATGCTTTGCAATGTGTGCCAATCCTCCATTGTCGCTGTCAAAGATACAACGGTAGGGAATGGTCAGTGCGGGCAAATCATTTCCGTGTCTATCTATGATGTCTTGATGATACATGTTTTTGAATTTGTCGAGGATGGTAGCATCTTCAGTGCAAAATTGTGCCACAAAACTAACAGTGAGAGCTGCAACATGTTCAAAAATGGGTATGTCATACTTGCTGGTGTTTTTGAAAATACCAGCCCCGGAAGTCATCAGGGATGACGCTCTCTTTTGTGCACCACCCAGACCAGGATAGTCATCATAACTCAGTACAACCCCGACGAAATCATTCTTGGTAGGGGAACTAATCTTTGTACTGAAGTGGGTAGCAAGACCTCTGGGGGTATTGAACACAAAGAGACCCTCGTCGGGTCTATAATTGGCATCATCAATGTCTTCCGGTTGAGCTATGATGCTGGTGACAATGTCGTTTGTCTTCACGCCACCTTGCATTCCAGAGGTCATACCTGCTGAACCACTATACAAATCATTGTATCCATCAATTGCACCGTCCATTTTTTCTTTTTTCTTTTTTTATCCCGCAAAAAAATAAACAAATCACCACCAAAAAAAGAGAGAGATGGGCACGGATGCAAGAGAAATAAAGAAAGAAAGAAAAAAATAAAGTAGCAGGAGCACAACAACAAAAACACGACTTCGAAATATTTTATTGATTTATACAGTTTTATTCAAAAAAACATTATATTATCGTGTTTTTAAGATGCGACTGTCGAAGACATTATATTGTTTACAAAAAGAAGAAGAAGAAGAAGAAGAAAAAAAAAAGAAAGAAAAAAATATTTTTTTTGAATAGTGATATACACATTCTTTGAACTTTGCTGTGATCATCGCTTCCTTCTTAACATCTTGAAACATCCCCCTCCCTCTAAAAAGCAGCGAGATTTTTTGTAGAGTATAAAAAAAATATGGATCTCAGAGTTTATGACAGGAATCAACCTACTAGCAATGTTTCGGCCAAACCAAACTCATACACCACTACAGTCAATTGTACACCCACTACTGAAACCAGATGTCCAGGTGTTTCATTTCCAAGGGGGTCTGTGACGTTTGCAGGAATAGTGTCTTTTCACGACAAGGTTGTAACCAGAACCATAAACGACAAGACATTTTTCGCTCCGAATGACAACAATGGCAGTATTTGTGCTGCACCATTCACTGTGAGTGGCATGAATCAGATTCTCGAGCATTTGACAAAGGGAAAGGTCATGTCATCTATGGAATCTTTGATTGCTCATGAGATGTTCGATATCGATAAACCTTCCCCAAGGGTTTCGGATGTACTCAAAATGTTCCACAGCAAGGATTTCTACAGCCCGACAGATTTTGCGGAAGCTTTTGTCAATGACGATGGCACGACACGTGATCCAAATGAGTATTACAGCAAATATGGCAATAATGTCAAAACCAGCATGAGGGGCTATTTTGACAAGTACCGAACACATGACACGACTCTTTCTGACTTGTTTGACATCAGGAGAATTGTAAACGAGATAGATCTCATCGGACCCGCGTTGAGTGCAAACAGTCAATTTTCTGGTGATGTTCCGAACAACGGTGTAGATTTTTGCACAAGTGGGGACGTTTTTGTGAAAGATTACTGGAGCCCCCTTCTCCAAAAGCACCACAAAAAGAATGATTCTTCTTATGTTAATCTTGTGAAATCGAAAAAGAGAAAGCATGGCGACGTGGAAAAGGGCGATAGTGATGAATCCGACGAAGAAGAATACATTGATTACAACGATTACAGTCAGAGCATCGGATACGGAGAACATGTTGGGTTTTCTCTCAGGCTGATTACAGAAGAAGACATGCAACATTCGGACGGACATCGTGAAAGTGTTGTTCCTAAAAAAGAACATTTTCTTCCAAGATTTCAACTCATTCCTGCCATAAGAGAGAGAAACGGAAACCTGACCTACAAGCACGGTCAGCACTTTTTCGAACTTGGAAAATGTGTCGAGCCCAAACTTTGCAGCACCCAAAACAATCAAACACTTCACGACAACGAAGATATTGAAGTTGGAACTGATGAATTCATCAAGATTAACATCAGCCTTGGTCACAATTCTTGAATCAAAAACAACAAAAAGATAAATGGGTGGTGTTGTTCAAAACCTTTTTTTTCTTTTTTTTCTTTTTCTTTCTTCTTTGACAACTCACAAGATAATATAAAAAACATCATAATTTTCTTTTCTTTTTCTTTTTTCTTATTCGATGTCATATTCATCACCCACTTCTTCCTTTTCTCTTTCTGCCACCGGCTCTACAAACACCTTGAAATGACGCCTGAATGAATGAAACACTACACGGTGCTCACTTTCTTTGGTGTTGTCACAATGCATGAATTGTTTCACATAATTTCTGAATGGAATGAGAGCAGACTCTGACGCGCGAACTATCTCTCTTCTATTTTGTTTGGTATACGATGTAGCTTTGTGCAATCCAACCTCTACCAGTCCAGCTCCAAGATGTCTCTTCAGTTTTTCTCCAGGTCTCTTGACTCTGTTCATTCTGGACACAAAGGCTATGACTATACGCTGTTGACTTGGGAGGTGAAAATACCCTTTTACATGCCTCGAATTGTTATCTTTGAAAAGTCCAGTCTTCCGTTTCTGTTTTGTCTCGAATCTACCTGTGTCTGTGAGAATGTAATCACTGTCTGGCAGTTCCGGGTCGACTGTAGATGTGAATAATCGTATCCTCTCACTCAACACAAAATAGCAACTATCATTGTTGTTCGCGCAGTGATTGTCGTTATCAAAAAGGTTAGCAATGTTGTGTGTCATGATCCTTTTCCCAAATAAAACTTGAAAGACCCACCAAAAATGCAAGAAAGAGGGAGAAGAATGGAAAGAAAGAAAAACAAACAAACAAACGAGGGGAAAATGGGGTGAGTGCGTGCATATTTTTATTTTTTTATTTTATTTTTAGCATTGTTTTTTTTTGTTTTTTTTTCAGATGTTTCTGCAATACACACTCAAGAAACTTATCAGCAAATCGGGTCCGGGTATTTCAGTTCGTTTTTTGTTTTTTTCAGCGACAATGACAGATTCTACAAACAATGGACTTTTATCCAATTGAAAATCGCCGAGAGTGTTCACTTCTGTGACACACAATATTTTTGAAAAGTCAACAGTGCTTGTGCCTTTCCCTGCATTATCGAATTCGAAATTTGAGCTGTCGTCGATGATTTCATATCCATTCTTGATTTCAGAAAATTTACCACTTTTCATTAATGCGTCATCCCTTTCACCCATGATATACTTGGTGATTAAAATTGACCGAAAGCGGTGGATGTCACGTTTCAAAAACCACTGTGTATCAATACTGTCATCTATTCCGAAAAACTGGTTTCCTATGTTGCACATCACAGACAACAACACGTGTAGATACATACTTTCGTTGTTTAAGTAATCAGAAAAAGGCGTCGACATGATTAACCTGTTCATGACATAGCATGCCGCGGAGCTTAATTTCAAGATGTCCATTTCATTGTTTCCTGTTTTATTCCATGCAACGATTCCTTTGCAAGCGAGTATTTGAAACCTCAGATCAATTAGGGCCACCTTCTCTGCCAGCGATCCCCCAATTGTAATAGCATTCTGTCTCGAATATGATGAATCATAATCATCAGGATACATCATCTCAAGCATTTTCGAAACAATGTACTGGTAAGCAAAAACATTCACATATTTGAGTTTCTCGGTGTCCTTTTTGTGCAACACGGACAATTTAAATGGTTTAACACGGATGTTTTTTTCTTTCACGTGCATGATCATTGGTG
>Ga0302303_10001718_pt1 | contig 13854 bp, 42 predicted proteins | sample III_Palsa_E2_1_FD_194542 | JGI IMG/M metagenome (GOLD analysis project Ga0302303, IMG submission 194542) | Peat permafrost microbial communities from Stordalen Mire near Abisko, Sweden - III_Palsa_E2_1 | ecosystem: Environmental > Terrestrial > Soil > Palsa > Peat permafrost | place: Sweden... | reverse complement strand
CAGCGGCCACAACTTCGGCTATGCCCCGTCTGGTGGCCTTGGATTGGTCTTGCTGATCCTTTTGATTCTCCTGCTGTTGAGAGTGATCTAGGCTTAGTGTGTCTAGTTTGTGTTGACACTGTTATGGTGTAGTGTCATGGTGTGTTCATGAGACGCACCTTGTTTTCCATCCTGCTTTTGATCGGAGCGGCTTCTTCCCGAGCCGATATTCTCGACGACGCTACGGCCTTCCAGTCAACCCTCTCGGGAGATCACACGGCGAACGTGCGGTACTCGGATGCTCTTGCGGTCTATTTGGACGCGCATGGCGTTAATGCGAGCGTCATCGAATACAATTGGAGCCCGATCTACGGGATGCAGCATTTAAAGCATGGCTCGCTCGTCATCTTCGCGTTTGATGGCAAGCTGTGGGCCAAGGATGGTCTTCCTGGCCGTCCTCGGTGGGTATCTGGGAAGACGCCGATGGATATCCTTAGCGAGTACTACGGCAGCGACTACTTTTTCCAGATTATTTCCAATTTCTATTTTGAATAACATGCCAAAAATTAACCCTCACCGGGCGTAAGATATGAAGAGAACATTTGAGATTGAAACAGAATCCGATTTTAGCGATTCGCAGATTTGCAAGGCTCTATTTATTGGAGCAATTCATGTAACTTGCATCCGAGAAGTGCCGGACCAGGCGGAGATTTTGGAGGCGCTTAAGCCATTTTCTGAATTGTATTTGGCTTGTCATCACATGCATAAGGATTCTCCTGGAAGGATAGTTTATGGAATGAATCATAAGACCATTTCCTTGGGGGAACTTCGGGCGGCTCATGAAACCTACGAATCCCTCCGCAAATGAGCAACAAGCCCTGTAAATTAGGCAACGCCGGTTTCTCCGGCCCTCATCATACTGCGGAATGGATGGCTAATGATGGACCGGAGATTAAGAAAGCGCTGATTGAGGATCGATTAGGACCAATTGTAAACGTCCTCCAAAAGAACGGCATGAATGCTTCGCTCATGTCTGAAGCCATCACCACAATCAAGAGCCTCCGCTCCGAACTCACGGCCTCCCGAGATAGGGAGGAGAAGGCGGCGATTGTTATCGGATGGGCTCGCGGTGTGGTGTCTGGCGATGGTGGGGAATCATCACTCGCTAGTGCTCTTCGCTCCTACGACGAGTCGAGCCGCGCAGAGAAGAAGGAGGGTGGATGAAGATCAAGCCAAAGACCCCAAAGGGCTACCGACGTGTTCGAACGGGGACAATCCCAGAGATCGGGGACAAATTTTGGGACGATTATAATAATTGCTGGAACACCTATCTTTCTAGTTTTAATAAATCACATGCCGATACGATGCCTGTTAAGAAAACAGAATTCATCATCAGAAAGATAAAGACATGAAAGATCGGGATTTATTTTATAGATTCATGACATTCTTGGTTGCTCCCGCAGCATTCATTTGCCTTCTGACCTCGCTGGCAGGATTGGCCGGGATAATTATTTTATACCTATTCGGAGTAATCAAATGACCCTCACCCCAGCCCAGGAAGAGGAAGTGCGGAAGGCGTGGAATGAGATGCACCCTAACCGGTCTGATACCCTAGAAAGCTGGGGGGAATGGAAAACCGTAGATTGCAAAAGCCGAGATGATCGTGACACATTCCGAAATATTCACATCACCGCCAAAGGCTGGGACAAGGAGAAAAAGTGATTAATGAACCGCTATCGGCAGGACTCGAAGGAGAAGATGAAAAGAGGGAGCGTGAAGTCCTTGATGCCTGGAATGATTGGTCTGGAACGGAACTTACCTTAGCTGAGTGGATGTTAGCCCTAGGAGATATGAGCGGAGAGGGATGCTGCAAAAGAGGCGTCAGAATCGGATTTTTTAAAGCAAGAGGCTGGGACAAGGGGGGGGTGTGAGCTTAACTGAAAAATATATTGAACTTGCGCTAGAACATAACGAAGCGGTTATTTCCAAGAACTACACTCTAGCGCGGGAACTCTATCAACAAAAGATTGGATTTATGAAGGCCCACGAGTGTTTTCCTCAATATCGTTTCCCTGGCTGTGAGGCTGATATAGCGATGATAGAAAAATATGGAGAAAAGACAGTAGATAAAATCGGTATCTGCTGTGGATTCTTTAATGGTTATTAACATGAACACCCTCACCACCCCCGAAGTATTGCGCCTGTTGGAAGGCGGGAATGAGAGTCCGTTGGCGAAGTGGAATTTAAATTGTGCTGTGTATTTAGCTCGGCACGTCCCCGGTGCCATCTGCAATTCTCACTATAACATAGTCACCATCCCACCCGAAGTCGTGACCTTCCATCTAGGGACAACCCCGGGACAATGCTCCAAATGCAAAGGCCGCGCTTTCTCTGATAGCTATGAGGTTTGTTTGTTCTGTGGAGGGAAAGGCGCAACTCGATATGGAAGTCGCCCCGCCATCGTCATCAGCACTCAGGAATGAAAAACTTAGACTGGTGGTTTTTATTTGGATTGATTTGTGGCTATCTACAAGCCGTCATTATTTGGTTGCTGATTATGATTAGGAAAAACAAATGACCCCTCAAGAACAAGAAATCTGGCGCTTAAAGAGCGAGATCGCCTTCCTTAAGGGTAAAACTGAGGGAATGGAATGGGGTATCAATTGGCTAAAAGATCAGATCAGGTGGTACGAGGATAATTTTACGATCACTAGGAAGAAGAAGGCGAAATGAAAAACACTGTAATTTTTCTCTACGACGATGAAACCTGTGACGTTCGTTTATCGGAACGCAACGTAGAAGGCGAAATCCGGTATTGGCTATCTGACAAGAGTCATCGCTGGCGCGCCAATGAACGAGGGTTAAAAGACATCTTGGTTTTACCAGAGGAGCATTTGGTTTCTCGCATGGACGTTTGGGAGAAGATCCAAAACGAGGAAGAGCAATACCAATATCAGGAGCAGGAGCGCCAAGAAAAGGAACAACTCGCCCGGCTTCAGGAAAAATACGGCATCCAATCCAAATGACCCCATTCCGCCGCAAGATCCCGCTGCACGCCCCCATCAAACCATCCACGGGTGAACGCCTGAAGCGTTACCTTGACACGTTGCCTCCTGCGCAGGCCGTGAAGTGCCTCTACGTCGAGAAGGCTGTCTTGGCGCAGTTGGATCGGGATGGGGCCGACAAGTGACCTTCTATTGGGATCTTCTGCCAGACTTTCTGTTTTGGCTATCGGTTGTACCTTCAACCATGATCTTCATCATCATCTGGATTTTGATCCGAGTTTTCAGATGGGGCGGTTGGTGATGACCTTGACACTCGAATCACCGCACCTACTGTCAACACATGAGCGAAATCAAGCCTGAACATCTTGCCAAGTGGTTCCGAGACAAAGCGGTTGAATTCAACAAGATCGCCGAGACGCTGGAATCGACCTTCTCCGCCCCTCACGTCCGGGGTTCTTCCAAGGAGGTCACTGTCGGCCAGATCAAAGACTTCCTGAAGAAGAAGCCGAGCCGCGCTCAGGAGCTTGCCGCGACCTTCGGCACTCGTCTACGAGCGAATCAAGTTCTCCGGAAAGGCTTATGCTCCTTGGCTTTGCGAGCTTTTGTTTTCGTTCTCTGGGCATGGCAATAGGTTTTTCTACCCAATAGTTAAATTAATAATCTTTGTCAAAGGAGATTTTGCCATTGCATCTTAATAAGATTCACAATATTGTGAAGATATGCGAAAGGCCATTGATCCAGCGAAAAGATGCAAGCCTCGATCTTTTAGCCTGAGTCCAGAACTCGAATCCAAAATTGACAAGCGGGCTAATCCGGTTGGCGGTCTTTCGAGGTACATCAAGATTCTGATCCGTTACGATTTGGAGAAGAACATCCTCCCCAAGGCCCTCGTCTTGGAACTGAAACGATAATCCGAAACATTATGTTCAATCAAAAGCCCGCTCTAAGCCGACCCTTCATGCAGGAATATGTCCGCTTCTTGGATTCCAAGCCTCCCGAAGTGCGGCGTCGAGAGGTTCGGAGTCTTTCGATTCAACTCCTTGATGGTCCCACTAATCGACCGAATCGACGGACGATTTTGGCTCTGCTTGACGCTTAGGTATGCAATCCAGGGGTTCAACATTGCTTCTTACGGATGCCGCCGAGCGCCTGGGCATGTCCGCTGAGCAAGCCATGAAGGTTCTGACTGTCGTGGACATGCCCGGACATCGCCGAGTCGCCTTGGAGCAAGTCGAGCGTTTTGAAGCCTACATATCGCAACAGGCAAAGCAAAGCCCTTGGTTGGGCCAGCAGGCAGGGGAAAACGAAATCAAAATCGAAAGGAAGTGATATGAGCAAAATTGATCCAGGTAAGGGCTATCGTCTGCTGAAGATCGGGGAGATCATTCAAAGAGAAGATGAGCATTGGGCTTATGGAGTCGGTCCTTGGGTATTAAATCGTGAGGGAGACCCTGAATCGGTGGGGCTTCCTGTCGGAAATCATGTTCATCCTCATCGCCGCAAGATCGAATCCAAAGGCTGGAACGTGACGTTCAAGAGTCGGGATCTCGCTAGATATGCCGCCAGTCATATCCGCGACCTAAATTGGGACAAAGACGCCGTCCTCAAAGGCCCGCACAAAGTCTAAGGCAATGCAAGACCTCTCCAATCTCCTCTGCTCTGGCGAGCCGATTGATCTATCCAAGGTCAGCGAGTCCGTCCATGGATCTAAGCGCGAACAACGCAATCTGCATCTAAACCGCATTCTCGTCGAGCGCGGATGCCGACCGGAGCATTACGACATCCCTCGCGTCTACTTCTACACGGAGTTTGATCCGAAGTACTGGGATATGTGCGACGAGATCAGAGCCGAAGAGAACATGATCGATGATGGGGAGGGGGAATAAACCAAAACAAAAATATGAGCGAATACAAGATCGAGAAGGGAATCGAAATTCCACAAGGCGAATACAGGTCAAAATACCCGTTCCGTAAAATGGAAGTTGGTGATTCAGTATTTATAAAGGGGATTACCACCCAAATTGTTTGGGGAAGTCTGTCTCGTTATGTTCAAATTATGGGACGGAAATTTGTAACACGAACCGTTGAAGGTGGCGTTCGGGTTTGGAGAACCAAATGACCAAAAACAAATTAGCCATGGCCTGCGTTGACGGCATCGCCCGCGATCTGAACTGCTCTCCTCAAGACGTGATGAACGTCTTCCTGATGAAGCGCATGGGCAAGCCTCTGTTCAAGGGTATCTGTCCTAAGAAGGCTGGCGTGCGGCGCAAGGTTTCGCGGGTCGAGTAATTCAAAAATAGGGGAAATATATGAGCAATCAGTTAGCCACCAAGAACGATATGAAATCCTTGCTCCTGGGCGACCAGTTCAAGGATCAGATCAAGTTGTCGCTGCCGAAGCATCTGACGCCGGATCGCTTCTGCCGCATCGCCATTACGGCTTTGACGCGCACGCCGAAGCTTCAGGAATGTACGCAGGAGAGCTTCTTCAAGTGCCTCTTGGATCTTTCCAGCATGGGCCTTGAGCCGGATGGACGACGGGCTTACCTCATCCCTTACGGCAAGGAATGCACACTGATCGTTTCATACATGGGGCTGGCGGAGCTGGTCTACAACTCGGGGACCGTCTCGAAGCTCCATGCCGATGTGGTCTGTGAACACGATCAATTCCTCTATGACAAGGGCGTCGTCAAGCAGCACCTCATCGATTTCAAGAAGGATCGAGGGAAGGTCTATGCGGTATATGCCGAATGCACGTTCAAGGACGGCATGGAGCGAGCGGATGTGATGAGCGTTCAGGACATCGAAGCCGTTCGTAAGCGCAGCAAGGCGGCAAACAATGGGCCTTGGGTAACTGACTGGTCCGAAATGAGTAAGAAGACGGTCTTCCGCCGTCTCTCCAAGTGGCTGCCGCTCTCTCCTGAAATCCGCGAGAAGATCGAGAAGGACGATGATCTTGCCGAGCATGAGCGATTCGCTTCTGCGAAGTCTGTTCAGGCTTTTGGTGATGCGATCAAGGCGACGGAAGAAACCGTTCCCCCGGTTGCTGCGGTGGTTGATGCTGAACCGGCCTCCACTACGGATAAGGAGTGGTAGATGAGCAAATATACTCCTGGGCCTTGGGCGATCAAGTTCAAATCTGGCGATGGTAAGTACATCGTAATTGGGTCTGATATGGCGAAAGACAACTGGAATTATTGTCGTTGCGAAGTGGATTCAGACGATTGCGATAGTGATATGGCAATGGCCAATGCCCGCTTGATTTCCTCTGCTCCTGATCTTTTGGAGGCATTGGAAATAACCGCTGGAAATATTAGAAGCCTTGGGCCCGCTGGTGCCTTGGCGCAGGTTCTCACGCCGTACCGGGAATGGCTGGCCATGGTTGAAGGCGTCATCGCCAAGGCTAAGGGCGAGAAGGAGGGGGAGTAATGCACCAATCCCAACTACTCCCATTGGAGAACAAATTTCATGTCGGCAATGGCGATGATGGAAAGCACTACTGGCTAACGCCGCCGCATCTTATGGCGGAATTGCGGGAGGAGTTCCATTTTGATTTCGATCCATGCCCGTTCCCAAAGCCCGACGATTTCGACGGCCTTACTAATGAGTGGGGATCGTCCAACTACGTCAATCCTCCTTTCGGTTCAATCATGCATCAAGGAAAGAAGAAAGGACCGACTGCTTGGGTTAGAAAGGCCATCGAAGAGAGCAAAAAAGGCAAGCGCGTCGTCTTGGTTTACCCAATCGACAAGTGGGTTCTCATGCTCATCAAAGCAGGAGCTGAGGTGCGAAACCTTGGGGATGTCCGTTGGTGCGCAACAGAGGATGGTTCTCAAGGCAAGGGGACGGGCCGACACATCGCCTGTTTCATCCTCAATCCGGAGCGGTCCAAATGACCCTCACCCCCGAACGCGAAGAGGAAGTGCGGAAGGCGTGGAATGAGACCGAAGACGGAGAACCTTGGCGCTGTGGAAATCTTCAAAAATGGGAATGGAGGTGGAAGTACTTAGTAAAGGCTAGATATTTCCGCCTCGGCTTCATCACCGCCAAAGGCTGGGACAAGGAGGGGATGTGAAACCCGGTCAAGTAAATAATTCTACAGTGAACCGGATTCTATAACCAATTGATAATACGTAAATCGTGGAAAGTTAGAAAACTAGATTTGGTATAATAGTAGTATGAAGAAAATATATTCACTCGCAAAGAAGCTCGGAGTTAAGGTGGAAGTTACCCCTTATGAAATCACCGTAATTGGGGATGATAATCGAATTTGGGTAAACACTGAAACTCACGATCTATTTGTTGCGTTCGATATGTTCGACAGCCGCGCCGAGGCATATCAGGCACTCCTAGACGATATGTCCTGCGGCCTTCAACCAGCATGAAAGTCACCAAAGAAGATTTGGCAAAGGCCGTAAATTCATGGGAAGGCAATACGCTTTGGGAAGCGCAAGCCTATCGACAGCTCAAAGCAAGGGCCACCCTTCTAGAAAAGGCCGAGGCATTTGCGACTGATGTCCGAAGGCTAAAGGAACACGTCGGAGACATGTCTCTTAACGCAGAACGTGTCATCGGCCACATCCAATACAAATGAACCCCCTCACCACCCCCGAAGTTTTGCGCCTGTTGGAAGGCGGGAATGAGAGTCCGTTGGCGAAGTGGAATAGACAAGCCGCTATGTATTTAGCCTCGTTCGTCGATGGCTCAATCTGCACCATTGGAACCAAGACCAGAGATTCCATTTCTTCCCGTTATTTTCGGGATGAAATAAATGTCGGCGCGAAAGGAACAGTCACCATCCCACCCGAAGTCGTGACAAGAGAGCTGGGGCAAGTAGCTCACCTTAGGGAAGGAGGCGATATGGATCGGGAGGGCGACTACCAGTATTTCGACCGCCCCGCCATCGTCATAAGCACAGGAGATGCATCGTGATCGGAATCCATTACGGCCTGCCCGAAGATGCCTACCACGCTTCCGAAGGCGTCAGCGCGACGATGCTGAAGACGCTCGCCATGGGTACTCCTGCCCATCTCAAACACTATATGACGCATGGCCGAGAAGATACGCCTGCCATGCGATTTGGCCGCTTGATCCATCGTGCCGTCTTGGAGCCTGATCGTATGGACTCCGAGTACATCGTCTCTCCGAAGATCGATAAAAGAACCAAAGAAGGGAAGGCTCTTTATGCCGAGTTCCTCGTCAAAGCGCAAGGCCGAGAGATTGTTGACCAGGATGAGATGGATAAAATCCGGCAAATCGTTGACAGCGTCCATAGCCAATCTGAAGCGAGGGATCTTTTGTCCCACGGAAAGAAGGAAGTTTCCATATTTGGAATCGATCCAATCACAGGCCTGACTGTTAAGGCCAGGATAGATATTCTAGCAGGCACGGCGATGACCGACATTAAGAGCGTTGAGGATGCTTCAGACTGGGGCTTCTCTGGACAGCTCACCAAAATGTTTTGGCATATCCAAACCCCTCATTACGCAGCGGTTGGAGAGTTGGTTAAGATAAAGGTGGAATACCAATCCTTTATGGCCATCGAAAAGAAAGCTCCATTCCTGTGCAACGTGGTTTGGCTAAATAATGAATCTATCGAGCGTGGTTTTGAACTTCGTCAGCGCATGATGGCGAAGATCAAGGAGTGCAAGGATAAGAACGAATGGCCTGGGTATGGGGCTGCGCATGAGATTGGGATTCGTCGATATGGTCTTACGGATAAGGAGGCAGCATGACCATCAAAGAAGAAGCCTACAATGCGGGTTATCGAGCTGCACAACGCGGCGACGATCACAACCCTTACGAAGAGGCCAAAGACTTCTCCCTCTACGCAGCTTGGGAGAATGGATTCAAGGCGGGATGGACTGACATTCAAAAGGAGGAGAGGGATGAAAAAGATGACGTGTGAGATTGAGACGTATCGCTATTGGCCTGCCGCTGTCTTCGAGATTGCCCTTGAGCGGCATCTTGGACAATCGGTGGCGGTCAAGGAGGTGCTGGACCAGACGAAGCGATTTGAAGAGATCGTGGAGTCTGAGCCTGAATGCCCGGGCGAGATGCCGGACGAAATGTGGGAAGCGATCAAAGGAGATAGCAAGGCCGTTGAAAAGGCCATCCAGCTAGGTGTTAAGCAGACGAAGGAGAACATCCTTATGCGTCTTAAACTTGGAGACAAATCATGACCACGGTAGACGACCATCTCGACGAAGTAATGGGCCTCCAGCTCGTATTTAAGAACCCGGTGTTGGCCAAGGTTTGCCATGCAATTTGTGAGCAGGCCTGCCAATCGGGCGAATACCAAGCCTTCCTATGGCCTGATGACGTGGATCTTTCCTGGCTCGATAAGAAGGACGCTGCTTGCATCGGTATCGCGTATCGCATCCTGAGTCGAACACTGAAGTGCATCGCCCAGGTTGAGCCCTGCCAGCGTCGTCGAAGCCATGCAAAGGATCGCAATGGCGGCATGGTGTTCCTCTACCGCGTCACGGATTGGAATCGGTGCCGGAAGATTGCGCGGCTTGGGAAGGTTGAGCAGGGGGTGTTGTTGTGAGCCCCGAAAACAAATGGAAGTGGTTCGGGAATGCGGCGCATCTCTGTGTTTCAAACTGGTGTCGATTCCATATGGCAACACAGGTCGGAAATCACGTAATTTCTACAGTGGGCGAATATTACCCGCCGCATAAGAGCGAGAGGGAATGTCCCGATAAGCCTACGACTATTGGTTGTGATCGAGTTTACGAGACGATGGTTTTTAAGGTTGAAGGTGAATGCGGATGTGGATGTGGACTTCCGATGACCAATGGGTCAGAACTTGATTTTGCTGGCTACAATGATCCGAAAGAAGCCGCCGCTGGTCATATGCAGATTTGCAAGAAATGGAGCAGAAAGAAATGACTCCCTTCCAAAAGCTAATGGCGAAGAATCGCCTTGTTCCCGAGTTCACCATCGACCGTGGCGTAGTCTACGTCCGCGCCTGGGTCAGTAAGCCTACGAGTCGAAAGAACCGTCGCATCGTTCTCAGGCAGCCGGGCTTTGTGCGCTTAGACCCTACGTGGTTCATCGATCATCCCCAGGACCGCGAACATGCCGAAGAGGTTCAGCGCAAATTCTTCGCGCAGCACGGGAAGGCTATTTCGCAGGCAATTCAACCGGAGGAAAGCAATGTCTGATTTAGATCAAGAGAAGCCCGTTACCGCTCTCGAATACATCGAATGGGCAGCTACGAAGCTACGCACGGAACAGGAAGGCCCCAACAAGACCGCAGTCAAGGCCGTGGTGCTTCAAGGGTTGGAACACTCGATCCTGATCCTAAAGAACCAGGAAGAGCATGAGCGGCTGATGAAGGAGCATGTGGCGCGATGAGCACGAATCCCGAAGAACAGTCCGAGAAGATCGATGACCTTAGCCAGATCATGGGCGAGGCAATCGTTTTGATCTCCCTGAGCCGAGCCAAAGACGGAGGGTGTTTGCTGACTTTCTGGCAGCCAAAAGACCAAACGCATATGAGCTTCGAGGTTGTCCCAAATAACAAAAGTGAACTGGCTGCCGATACTCTGCACTTTCCTACCGACAAGAAGGCCTATGCCCATCTTTCCGGGCGATCAAGCATGATCTCGTACGATCACTTTTGCAGGCCAAAGAAATCTTAGAAAGGAGGTGATGTTATGTCATTCAAGAGCGTTCAAAAGTCCATCCAGAAGGAAGGATACAGCAAGAAGTCGGCTGGTGCGATCTTGGCCAATGCCAGTCGTAAGGCGAGTCCTGCGGCGAAGCGAGCCAATCCGAAATTGAATCGGGTCAAGTAGCCGGTGGAGGGATGCGACTCCTCAACGCATATAATTTAATGATCCTAAAACCTGCTCCTACAAAAGATGTCGCCAAGCTGAACAAGCTTGAAACGTCGTGGCATCTTATTCTGCGCTGCAATCACTCGATTGAGGCGATCTACGTCCAGGCATTTACTCTGAAGCTTGGGGATGATTGCCGATATACGCCGGATTTCCTGGCTATCAACAAGGACGGATCGGCCACGTTCTACGAATGCAAGGGGTTCATGCGGGATGACGCCTTGGTGAAGCTTAAGGTGGCTGCACGTCAGTTCTCCATGTTCAAATTCGTTTTGGTGACTCGGGTTAAGGGAACTTGGGTTCAGCAGGAGATTAGCGCGTGAAGACAAATCAGTGAAACTTCCCGCCTTCCAATTCTATCCGGGTGACTGGCTTAAAAAGACCCGCGGTCTTTCGCCAGCCGCCAAAGGCGCTTGGATCGACCTGCTAGTGACCATGTGGGACTCCGTGACGCGGGGCTCTCTTACCATGCCACTAGTGGGGTACGCTCGAATCATTGGCACGACAGTCGATCAGGCTGCCGCGCTCATTGACGAGTTAACCGAATTCGGTGTCTGCGATAGAAAGGAAGTTGGGGGAAAGATTACCCTTTCATCCCGGCGGATGATTAGGGATGAGGTGAGACGAAAGGAAGACGCTAAGAGACAAAGAGATAAGTATGCGCGGGATAACCGGGACTTATCCGACGAACCTCACGGCTACCTCACGGCGACCTCACAGGAACCTCACGGCTCCTCTTCATCTTCAGTTTCATCTTCAGAAAAGGTACCCCTTCTACAACGCGCAGGCGCATGTCCAAGGGATTTGAAAGAAGTGATAGCGGCGGGTGCTATGGCAGGCGTTTTGAAGGAGGATTGTGAAGCCTTCTGGGATCACTACGGAGCCATAGGATGGGTCAACGGCAACGGTTTACCCATCATCAACTGGCAGATGCAGCTCGGGAAATGGGGACGCGAACAGCGTTCCCGACAGAACAAGGAGAAAAATGGAAAATCAAACGATGACAGCAAAGGAAGCGGCGGAGTTGGCTCTTCGGGACAGTCTTTCAAGGGTCGTAGCACGGACGACGGGACCCGAGCGCCTGTCTTCCGACCAGTTGGCCGAAACACTCAAGGAGGAAAAGCTCCAAGCAGCGATCAAGGCATCCAAGTTCCCGCTGACGGCCAAAGCACGAATCCAACACCCTGACTGGGACGATGCGTTGACATGGTGTGAGGGAGTGTTGTCTTCGGGCGCTTCGCTTTTGGCGTTTGTAGGGCCTCCAGGACGCGGGAAAACAGCCATGGCCTACTGGGCATCGGTTTTTGTGTTAAAACGCCGTGAAGGTGCCTCTGCGGCTTGGGAAACGGCATCGTGGTTATTTGCTAGAATGCGTTCGACCAACCAGTCTGCGGCAAAGGAAACGGAGTTCGATGTCATGAACGCCTACCTTGCCTACACCATTTTGACCATTGATGAAGTTGGCATGGGGAAGGGTACGGACTTTGAATATCAGTCACTTAACACATTGATTTGCCGTCGTTACGATGCTGGAAAGAAGACGATCATAATCTCCGCCAAGGACCGAAACAGCTTGGATACTGTCATCGATCCCGCTGGACACTCTCGGATGAACCAGTGTGGTGGTGTTGTGGAGTTCGATTGGGAGACATTCCGAAAGGCAGCATGAAGCCCTGCACCGGCCTAGAGCGCGAAGTTATGTTGGCGGCTAGAAAAGTGAAAGTTTCTGAAGCTTCCAAGCTTTGCATGGCGAAGAAGGAGCTTGGAATGGAAATCAGGCATTTGCGAGAGATGGAAGACCTTCGGGACTTCATTGGAATTTATAAGGTGTTGGAGAATAATAAGTAAAGGAATTTAATATGCATGATACACCCCTAGGCGGACGTTGGATGGGAGCGAAAAGCGGAGAGTCAATTCCTCGTCCTCGTGACGAGATTTTAGACGAGCGCGTGATTCGGATGGAACGCAAAGAAATTGTGGTCAGCCTGCGCCAGAATCAACTCGGCCGATTGGTTCGAATCGAGGAGATTCGGAAGCATGACAGTAAGTTCGTCCTGCTTCCTGCATGTGGGCTGGATGAGCTGATCGAGGCGCTGAAGGACATGAGGGATGTTGCGTGAGGCCTTGGACTCCTGAAGAGGTCCCGGTGGGTGGGGTGATGGCTACCAAGGATGAAACGGTTGGAGTTGTTGTCCTTGGTCTTTATGGAAATCCCTCTGATAGGGATAAAATTGCCCTAGCCGATTCTGACCCTATCACTCGTGAGTACGCTTTAGAAAATTACAAATGGAAATGGTCTCACGAAACAGAGTGGAAGCCCTGCGGAGTTGAAGAATGAACGCAATTATGGTTGAACACAAAGGTGTTACGCTGGAGTTGAACAAATACCACGACACCGGAGATACCGAGCGGGATGGCTGGTACGTGTGCCTTGGGGAGGTTGGTAACTACTTCCTAGGAGCCTTTGATACGAACGCAGCCGCAGAAGAGGCAGCTCGCCTTTGGGTGGATCAGAAGATTAAGATGGGGGAGTTGTGAGGGTTCTCTATCGAATCAGCCTCTTCATGGCTAAGTGGACTGGGAGATTCCACAACTGGTGCCTATTTCAATTAAAAGATCCATCGTACAACGCAGACAACACCTGGGAATGGGATTTGGCTGAACATCCAGCCGATAGGAAGAAGAAATGAGACGCGTCAACGCAGCCAAGCCGGAGCCCAGGGAGGAGTTCGAGTATCATCCTATGGGTCAATTCAACGATTTTTGGGATCAGCTTCCAGATCGGATGAAAGGGACCGGATCGGATTTTTTTATGGGCAGCTCCATCCGTACGCAGGCGGAGATGCAGGAACGATTCCTTCAGGCCACCATGGCAGAATTGAAAGCTCCACCTCCGCTACTGACGCAATGCTATCGGTCAGATCCACGATCCTTTGGCATGAGCCAGGTCATCTATGTGAAGGTAAAGAAGGTGATAGGCATCAAGCGATGGTTGGAGATCAAACTGTACCGGCGAAAGATGAA
>Ga0302303_10001715_pt1 | contig 13860 bp, 14 predicted proteins | sample III_Palsa_E2_1_FD_194542 | JGI IMG/M metagenome (GOLD analysis project Ga0302303, IMG submission 194542) | Peat permafrost microbial communities from Stordalen Mire near Abisko, Sweden - III_Palsa_E2_1 | ecosystem: Environmental > Terrestrial > Soil > Palsa > Peat permafrost | place: Sweden... | reverse complement strand
CGGAAAGCTCACCAACCTTGAACGCGTCCATCGCCGCCTGCTTTTCTTTCGGCTTCATGCGGCCGTGAATCAGGCCGACCTTGAAGCCGGTCAGCGCCGCAGATAGCTCCGCATGCGCCACCTCCGCTGCCTGTGCACGCAGCTGCTCGGATTCCTCGATCAGCGTGCACACCCAGTAGACCTGTCGCCCTTCCCCACATGCCGCATGGATGCGTTCGATCACATCGAAGCGACGCGCGTTGGAGATCGCGATGGTCTGCACTGGCGTGCGACCGGGCGGCAGTTCATCGATCGATGAAACATCCAGATCGGCGTAGGCGCTCATCGCCAACGTGCGCGGTATCGGCGTGGCGGTGAGCACGAGCTGGTGCGGCACCAATCCGCTAACGTGATCGGCACCCTTGTCGCGCAGTGCCAGCCGCTGCTGCACACCGAAGCGATGTTGCTCGTCAACGATGACAAGCCCAAGCCTGGCGAAGGCCACATCTTCCTGCATCAACGCATGCGTGCCGATGGCCATCGACGCACCTTCGGCTATTCGCTGCATGGCCTGTTGCCGCGCCTTGCCCTGCTGCTTGCCGACCAGCCACTCCACGGCGATGCCCAAAGGCTGCAGCCAGTGCCGGAAGTTGCGCAGATGCTGTTCGGCCAGCAACTCGGTCGGTGCCATCAGCGCAACCTGCTGACCCGCCTCGATCGCCACTAGCGCGGCCAAGGCGGCCACCACGGTTTTTCCGCTACCAACATCGCCCTGAACCAGCCGCAGCATCGGCTTCGGCAGAGCAAGATCGCGCGCCACTTCCACGCTCACGCGCTGCTGCGCGGCAGTCAGTGCAAACGGCAGCTTCTTCAGCAACTGCTCGCGCAAATCGCCATCCCCGCCCAATACCGGTGCGTGCCGACGACGTACCGCCGCGCGCATGCGCTTCAGGCTCAGGTGCTGGGTCAGCAGCTCTTCGAAAGCCAGCCGCTGCTGGGCCGGGTGATGACCAAGCATCAACTGGCCAAGATGCGCATCCGGCGGCGGGCGATGCACGTAAAGCAGCGCATCACGCAACGAGGTGAGCCCATGCTCGGCACACAGTTCGGCGGGAATCAGTTCCAGTTGCGCAGCCGGCGGGAGCAGCGCCAGCGACTTGGCAATCACGCCTGCCAAGCGCTTGGTACCTAGACCTTCGGTTGTTGGATAAACCGGGCTGAGCAGATCGTCGACGGCCGCTAGTTCATCGCCACTCAGGCGCTGATAGCTCGGGTGAACCATCTCCAGACCCTGTGCTGCATGGCGTACTTCACCGTAGCAGAGCACGCGCGCCCCGACCTTCAACTGCTCGGCCTGCGCACGATTGAAATGGAAAAAGCGCAGAACCAGGCTGTGACCACTGACGTCGCCAATGATCACCTTCAGCTGCGGGCGAAAACGGAAGCCTCGTTCGACCGCTTCGATAACGCCCTCCACCTGCGCGCGCTCGCCAACCCGTAACTCGGCGATGGCGGTCACCCGGGTCTTGTCTTCATAGCGCAACGGCAGGTGAAACCACAGATCCTGCATTCGCTCCAGTCCGAGCTTCGCCAACGTGGCGACCAGTGCCGGACCAACGCCGCTCAGCGTGCTGACTGGCACAAGGCCAGGGTCTGTAGTGGTCGCCGAGGGAAGTCGAGGAGTGCGCGCGCTCATGAAGCTCAAGCCTAACCGAGCCACGCCCATTGTCGTAAGCCCGAATCTGCAGAAAATGCCGACCCTTGCCGTCGGCAAACACCGGGATCAGGGATCAGTCCAGCACCATTACGGCATCGATTTCGACTTGCGCCGCCTTCGGCAGCCCGGAGACTTCGATGGTGGAACGCGCCGGATATGGCGCCTGGAAATACTCGGCCATCACCGCATTGACCGTCGCAAAGTTGGCCAGGTCGGTCACATAAATGCCTACGCGTACGATCTGCGCCAGCGAACCGCCCGCTGCGCTTGCCACCGCCGTCAGGTTGTCGAACACGCGCCGCGTCTGCGCCGCGATGTCGCCATCAACCAGCACCCCCGTGCTCGGATCGAGCGGAATCTGGCCAGAGAAATACACCGTATGGCCGACACGCACGGCCTGCGAGTAGGGGCCGATGGCGGCAGGCGCCAGTTCAGTAGTGATGATGCTGCGCGACATGAGTTTCCTTGATGGAAAACGGGAATGGGAAAAGAACTTAAGTGGACAAGTACGTTTGGTGACCCATCACAAGATCACGGGAAACTGGATTTCGCCGGGCCACCGTCACTGCCTGTGCCTTACAGTGGATAACGATGCGCGCCACTGATGACGCCTGTGCGCCGCACGCGGCGGATCACCTCGGCCAGATGCTTGCGGCTCTTCACTTCCATCGAGAACAGCAGTGTTGCTGCAGCGGCGTCACGTTCGACGTACTCCACGTTGTCGATATTCGAGTCCGCGGCGGCAATTGCCGCCGCGACGGTCGCCAGCACGCCGGGGCGATTGATGACCTCGATGCGCAACTGGGCGCGGAAGTCGCCCTGCACTCCGCGGTCCCACTCAATCGGCACATAGCGTTCCGGCGACTTGCTTAGCTCGATCACGTTGGGGCATTCCTCACGATGCACCACGATGCCCTTGCCCGAGGACAGATAGCCAACGATGTCATCGCCCGGCAGCGGATGGCAGCAATTGGCAAACGTAAGCACACCGCGCTCTGCGCCAGTGATACGGATCTTTTCGTGCACATGCGGGGAGGCATGTGGTGCACCATCGGCGCGCTCACCGCGAAGTGCAAGCAGCTGGCTGGCCACCACATCGGGCATGCGGTTACCCAGCGCGATATCGGACAGCAGCTCCTCCAGCCGATCGAACTTGGACGCTTCGAGAAACTTGTCCAGTACCGCCGTCGGCACGCCATCCAGGCTGCTACCCTGCGCGTCCAGCGCGCGATCGAGCATGCGATGACCGAAGTCGACCGCATCCTCGTGCTGCAAATTCTTCAGGTACTGACGAATCGCCGTGCGCGCCTTGCCAGTGACGACGGATTCGAGCCAGCCGGGATTCGGCATCGCCGATGGCGCCGTGATGATTTCCACCAGCTGTCCGGAAGCTAGCCGCGTGCGCAACGGCAGCAACTTCTTGTCCACGCGCGCGGCCACCGCATGGTCGCCCACGTCGGTATGCACGGCATAGGCGAAGTCCAGCGCCGTTGCGTTGCGTGGCAAGGAGAGAATGTCGCCGCGCGGCGTGAACAGGTAGACCTCGTCCGGAAACAGGTCGATCTTTACTGCTTCGATGAACTCGGCCGACGACGACGTATTGGCCGAGCTATCGGCAAGTGAAGAAAGCCACTCACGCGCACGCGCCTGGGCACTATTGGCCGGGCCGCTATCGGTTTTGTATGCCCAGTGTGCCGCAACACCGCGCTCAGCCACCGAGTCCATTTCTGCCGTGCGAATCTGCACTTCGATCGGCGCACCAAACGGCCCGAGCAGCACGGTGTGCAGCGACTGATAGCCGTTCGCCTTGGGAATCGCGATGAAATCCTTGAAGCGCCGGTCGACCGGCTTGTACAACGCATGGGCAGCGCCAAGCGCCATGTAGCAACTCATCGCACTGTCGACAATCACGCGAAAACCGTAAACGTCCATCAGCTGGGCAAAGCTCTTGTGCTCGTCGTGCATCTTGGAATAGATGCTCCACGGCGACTTGATCCGCCCCACCACATGACTCTGCATATGCTCGGTGCTGAGCCGGCTGGATAGAGCAGTCTCGATCTTGCCCATCGCTTCACGGCGATTGCCGATCGCGGCACGTATACGCTCGCTGATCACGCGATAGCGATCCGGATAAAGCGCGCGGAAGCCCAGATCCTGCAACTCTGCCTTGAACTTGTTCATGCCCAGGCGCTGGGCGATCGGCGCGTAGATTTCCAGCGTTTCGCGGGCAATCCGGCGGCGCGAAGCCGCGTCCTTGGCGCCGAGGGTGCGCATGTTATGCAGACGATCGGCCAGCTTGATCAAGATCACTCGCAGGTCGCGTGCCATCGCAAGAAGCATCTTGCGAAAGCTCTCCGCATCAGCCTCCTGGCGCGTGCCGAACTGCATCTTGTCCAGCTTGGTCACGCCGTCGACCAGCTCGGCCACGACCTCACCAAATTCAGCGGACAGCGTTTCCCGGCTGAGCTCGGTGTCTTCCAGCGTGTCGTGCAGGATCGCCGCGATAATCGTTTCGGCGTCCAGCCCGAGCTCGGCAAGAATGCCGGCTACCGCGACGGGATGGGTGATGTACGGTTCGCCGCTCTTGCGCTCCTGCCCGGCGTGCGCCTCGGCGCCCACCTGAAATGCACGAATGACCTTGGCGATTTGCGCCTCGGACAAATAAGCAACGCGATCTTTGAGAGCCAGCACATACGCCGGCAACACGGACATGTCGACCGAACCGGGGTGCGTGGCCGCTGTCATGGCATTCGGCGCCAGATCAGGCGCCCACCTCGGCAGAACCGGAATAACTGACTGCAGGCAGACTGACTACAAACGGATGGAAGGCTGAGCGCGCGTGAACTACAACACTAGAAAAAACAGTGCGGCAGACACGCTGTCGACAGCCCGAGTCCATCAGTCATCGCCACCTTTGGACAAGTCATCGTCAACTTCTGCAGCAGCCCATTCCAGCGCTTCGCGCTCTGCGCGCTCACGCTCTGCCGTGTCGATCTGATCGATCATGGCCTGATCAATGCGGCGCTCGGCAATCTCGCGCAGCGCCAATACCGTGGGCTTGTCCTGCTCGGGATTAACCGCAGGCTCGGCACCCTTCTCCAGCTGCCGCGCGCGCTTGGTAGCCATCAGCACCAGCTCGAAACGGTTGTTGACCACCTCAAGGCAGTCTTCAACGGTGATACGTGCCATGCGAAATCCTCAAAAATAAATAACTTATATGACCTGCCAGTGTATCCAGCGCGCGCTTTGCTGGCAATGCATGCAAAGCGTATGATGGCCGGCTGCCCTACACACAGCATTGATGACACTGAAAGCACACTGAAAGCAGTGCAAGATATAAAACTAGTCAGTACAATTATACCAACCCTCTCCACCCGCGAACTTCCAGCAACGATGCCCTCCATGCCCCGATCCCTGTCTATAAGCCGCTGGCTGCTCCTGCTTGCGATCGTGCTACTGGCTGGCTGCACCATAGCCCAACCGCGTACCGATGATCCGCTGGAGAAGTACAACCGCAAGGCTTACAAGTTCAACGACTCGCTGGACAAGGCTGTGATCCGTCCCGTAGCCGTTGGCTATCGCGCAGTAACCAACGCGCCGGTGCGAAAGGGAGTTACCAACTTCTTCACCACTATCCATATGCCGATTACGATAGTCAACGATCTGCTGCAGGCGCGTCCGAAGCAGGCCGTGCAAAGCACCGGGCGTTTGGTGGTCAATCTGACGATCGGTTTCGTTGGATTTTTCGATCCGGCCAGTCAGCTGGGCATTCCGCTCGAGAACAACGATTTCGGCATTACGCTGGCGCGCTGGGGCTTGCCGGAAGGCGATTACCTGATGCTTCCACTCTTTGGTCCGAGCACTGTTCGCGACGTATGGCGCATACCGGTAGACAGCTACTTCCTGGATCCACTTAGCTACTACTCGTCCAACAACCATTATCACGGCCTGCAGTATCTGCCGCAGGTGATTTATCTGGTCAACCTGCGCGCGCGCGCCATCGACGCCGAGGGCTTCCTGAATTCGGCCTACGACCCGTACGTCTTCATCCGCGATGCGTATCGCCAGCAGCGGCTCTACGACATCTATGATGGCAACCCGCCGGATAGCGTAATCCAGCATATGCAGGGTCTGGACGACAAGAACTTCGATCCCGATGAGCTGCTGGACCAGCAACACAAATGGGAAAACAGCCATCCTGGTCAGACGAATAAGGGCAGCAACTAATTGTCATAGCGACTACTCGCTAGACGTTAGATATCCAAATATCTGCAAATGCTGTGACTAAAGAAAGGGGCCATTGGCCCCTTTCTTATTGATGAATTACCGACAAGTCATCGGACAGCTAATCGATCAGCTGATCGACCTCGGAAACCTTGGCCAGTGCCTGCAAGCCGCTGGGCATATGCGTAATTTTCAGCGAACGCCCTTGCTCGGCGGCTTCGGCCATAACGGTAACAAGGCAAGAAAGTCCCGCGCTATCCGCATGACTTACGCCAGTCAGGTCGAGCTGCGTGATCGAGCGATCCGACAAGGCAGACTGAATCGCCTGCGTGGCCGCTGCCGCCGTGCTGAAATTGAGCAAGCCAGTGACGCCGAGCACGCCCGGCGCACTGGTGGTTAGTTCAAAACCGTGGCTGGCAGCAGCGATGGTCACTGCCCGCCCTTGCTGTCCTTGGCCATCGAGTCCAGCGCCTTGCCACCCTTGGTTTCAAGGTTGGTGATCAGCGCATCGATACTGCTCTTGCGGATTTCAGCATCCACCTGATTGCGATAGTTGGTGACATAGGAAATGCCCTCGATGATCACGTCATAGGCTTTCCAGTCGCCGGTACGGCTCTTGCGGAAGGCGTAATCAATCGATACCAGCTTGCCGTCATCCATCGTTACCTGCGTGCGAACCACGGTGCGCTTGTCGTTGAGGTCGCCATTGAACGGCAGCACCTTGACGCGGCCGCGCGTGTAATCGAGCAGACCTTCCGCATAACGGTGGGTGATCGAGTTGTAGAACGCCTTGGCAAAACGCTCACGCTGGGCGGGCGTGGCTTCGCGCGCGTGCTGACCCAACACCAGGATCGATGCATAGTCGATGTCGAAATGCGGCAGCAGCACCTCGTCGATGATGCTGATCAGCTTGTCCTGATTTTGCTTCAGCTCGTCGCGGTGGCCGTCGATGGCCGTCGCCAGCTGATCAGCAATCGACTGAATGATCTGCTCGGGTGTCTGCTGCTGGGAAGCAGGTGCCGCCGCCGGCGCCGGATCCTGGGCAAACGAAGGGCTGGCGACGATGGCGCCCATAGCAATAGCGGTGGCAAGAGCCAGTCTGCGCAACATGGAGAACTCCTTGGACATGGCCGGCTTACTGCTTGCCGGCGGGGGTAGGGGAAGACGGTTTGTCGGATGATGATGCCTTGCCTGGCGGCGTAACATTGCCGCCGCTTTTCTGATCGCTTGACGAGCCATTGACCAGGAACTTGCCGATCAAGTCCTCCAGCTGCATGGCGGATTGCGTCAGCACCATCTCATCACCATTCTTGAGTGCGTCAGGTGAACCACCTGGTTGTATGGCGACGAATTGCGAGCCGATCAAGCCGCTGGTAAATACGGCAGCTGATGAATCATCGGGAATCTGGTTGTAGCGCTTGTCGATGGCCAAGGTGACCTTGGCGTCCAGCTTCACCGGGTCGGCGACGACCGACTGCACGCTGCCAATCGGCACGCCAGCCATCTTCACCGCCGCACCGGCCGCAAGCGAGCCAACGTTGGTGAAGTTCGCCGTCACCGTATAGGTGCCGCCCAGATTGTCGGCCATGCCGCCAGCGCCGAAGAACTTGCCCAGCATGTCCTCCAGCTGCTCCGCCGGCTTGGTCAACGCCAGAGTGCCACCCTCGGCCACCGTCTTCTTGGAGGTGCCATAGACGATACCGACATACTGGTCACCGAGCAGGCCGCTAGTGAAAATCGTCGCCACCGAATCCAGTGGAATCTTGTCGTAGTTCTTGTCGATCGCCAGCTTCACGTCAGCCACCTCGGCACCCGGCTCCAGTGTGATCGACTGCACCTGACCGATGCGCACACCGGCAATCTTCACCGGCGCCCGCTCTTTCAGTTGGCCGATATTGGCGAAGTGCGTATCCACGATATAGCTGGCACCGCGATGGGTGTTAGCCACCGACGTGGTCTGGGTTGCCAGATACACAAGTGCGGCAAAACCCAGCACGATGAACAGGCCGGTGCCGACGGCATAGGAATTTCTCGGTTGGCTCACGGCACGATCCTCGATAGGGGATGGAAATATAAGGGCAGAAAAGCAGCAAAATGATTCATGGCGGCAGTCACATCAGGAACGCGGTGAGCACAAAGTCGAGCGCCAGAATGGCGATCGACGAGGCCACGACGGTTCGCGTGGTGGCGTAGGCCACGCCTTCGCTGGTCGGCGGTGTGGTGAATCCCTGATACACCGCAATCAGCGATACCACGGCGCCAAACGCCAGGCTTTTCAGCAGTACACCGTTGACAATATCGGTATGCAGATCTACCACGGCAGTCATGTTCGACCAGAACGTGCCGTTGTCGATGCCGAGCCAAGTCACCCCGACCAGGTGTCCGCCGAGCACCGACATCGCGCAGAACACGCAGCACAGCAGCGGCATCGCAATCAGTCCGGCCAGAAAGCGCGGCGTGGCGACGTAGGCGATCGGATCGACTGCCATCATTTCCATTGCATCGATCTGATCCGTCGCGCGCATCAAGCCGATCTCGGCCGTGATCGAGGTGCCCGCACGACCGGCAAACAGCAGCGCGGTAACCACTGGCCCCAGCTCGCGATAAACCGACAGCGCCACCACCATGCCGCTGGCCGAAGTGCCGCCGAAAATCGACAGCACGTGATACAGCTGCAGCATCAGCACCATGCCGACAAACAGGCCGCAGACCATGATGATGGTCAGGCTCATCGCACCAACGAACCACAGCTGGCGTAGCGTCTCGCGCACGTAGCGGAAGCTGCGCGGAATCGCCGCCAGCAAGGTGAGCAAAAACAGACCGCAGCCGCCGATCTGCGCCAGCGAGCCAGTCAACGCATTGCGGCTCGGTACGGGCCTAGCACTCATTTGGCGGCTCCAGGAAAGCCCAGCGCCTGCGCGTAATCGCCGGCCGGGTATTGAAACGGCACCGGGCCGTCGGCATCGCCGCCGAAAAACTGCCGCGTCCACGGCGAGCCGTCGTTGGCAATGGTTTTCGGATCGCCCTGCGCCACCACCTTGCCGTTGGCGATCAGGAACACATGATCGGCTACCTGCTTCACCGCTTCGATTTCGTGCGCCACCAGCACACTGGTAATGCCGAGCGTCTCGTTGAGCGTGCGGATCAATTTCAGCACCTGGTTCAAGGCCACCGAGTCGAGCCCGACAAAGGGCTCGTCGTAAAGAATCAGCATCGGGTCGAACACAATTGCCCGCGCCAGCGCCACGCGACGCGCCATGCCGCCCGACAACTCGTTCGGCATCAGTTCCGCCGCACCGCGCAAACCGACGGCCTGCAGCTTGAGCAGCACCACATTGCGAATAAGAACTTCCGGAAGCTTGGTGTGCTGGCGCAGCGGAAAGGCCACGTTCTCGAATACGCTGAAATCGGTCAGCAGCGCCGAATTCTGGAACAGGTAGCCAATGCCCTCACGCAGCTTGTACAGCGCTTCGCGCGACAGCTCGGGCACGTTTTCGCCTTCCACCAGGATCTGGCCGGCATCCGGTCGCATCTGTCCGGTGATGTGCTTGAGCAGAGTGGTTTTGCCAGTGCCACTGGGACCCATGATGGCAGTGACCTTGCCACGTGGAATATCCAGCTCGAGCTTGTCAAAAATGGTCTTGCCGTTAAGCACCGTCGTCAGGCCGCGAACTCGCACCAGGGTGCTGTCGTCAGGCGGGGTGCGCACGGGATCGGTCATGGGGAGGAAATGGCAATAAGAAGACGTTCAAGGTAGCCGAAGAACCGTGCGAAGACCATGCATACCCGCTAGCCGCTTAACTCTCGCTCAGACGTCAGCTGCCAGCAATTCCGCAATCAATGCTTCGTGACGTCGCCATTGCAGCGCACTGCGCTGGCGTACCGCCCGCACAATCGCCTGCAAGTCAGCCAGGGCATCGGCGAACGCATCGTTGATTAGGATGTAATCGAACTCATGCGCGTGAGCAATTTCACCACGCGAGTTGTGCAGGCGTCGCTCGATCACCTCGGCGCTGTCCGAACCACGTCCGCGCAGCCGGCGCTCCAGTTCGGCGCGTGACGGCGGCAGGATGAAGATGCCGACGCAATCGGGCTTGCTGCGTCGGATCTGCTCGGCACCCTGCCAGTCGATTTCCAGCAACACGTCACGCCCTTCGCTCAGCAGCGACTGCACGGTGGTGCGGGAGGTACCGTAGAGATTGCCGTGGACTTCGGCGTGCTCCAGAAAAATACCTTCGGCAATCTCACGCTCGAACTCGGCCCGTTCCACAAAGAAGTAATGGCGGCCGTACTGTTCGCCCTGCCGCGGTGGCCGCGTGGTGTGCGATACCGATAGCGCGATCGCCGGCTCGCGTTCCAGCAGCGCATTGACCAGGCTCGACTTGCCTGCACCGGACGGTGCCGCGACCACGAATAGCGTGCCCTCGACCTCGACCGAACGCGTAACCGTTGAACTCATGGTGTCGGATACAAAGAGGGCAGAGGCATATCCTGTTTCGCCCATGACGGTGCAACACGCCGCGGCCAGCGTATGCAGGTGAATAAGCCAGGGGCGACGGGCAAAAATTTCATGCGACAAGTATAGCGGCATCGCACTGCAGCACCTGTGCGGCACCGGCCCTTCCGTAAACAATTATCGGAAGCCCACTAGCAGCGGATGGTTTTTTGAGCCATCCGATTCAGCACAGTGGGCTGAATCGTCTAAGCAGACTCGCCGGCCATCACGACACCCTTTTTCAACAGGAAACAACCGTAGGCACGGGTTTCGCCCGTAACCAGCACGGCATAGCATTGCGCGGCCCTGCGGTAGAACTCGTATCGCTCGATACCGTGCATCGGTGTCGATTTCCCGAGCGCAAGGTCGATCTCCTTCTGCACTTCGTGCTGAACATCCGGCCACTCGTCGGGCTGTCCCACCACTTCCATGCGCCAGGCGGCTTGCGGCACGAACGTGTCCAGCGGCATCACCGACAACACCGCCTTGATCACCCGGGCCGCACTGGCGCCCGCTATTTTCAGCGGCTGATCCACCACCGATGTCCGTGCGGTCGAGTAGGCTGGATAGTTCGTATCGACCACGGCAAGTTCATCGCCATGCCCCATGTCTCGCAACACTTTCAGAATATCGCCATCAAGCAAGCCATCGATTCCGAGCAACATCAGCGAATTCCTTTGTATTTGGTCTTGGGCAGAGATGCCGTTGCAGGCAACGCCGCGGTGCTGGCGCGCTCTACCAACGTCACCGGCAGTAGTTGATGAAGCGGCTTCATGTCAGGATTGCCGATGCGTTTTATCAGTGTGACGACCGCGCATTCGCCGAGCTCGGCTACCGGCTGGCGAATGGTTGAAAGCGCGGGTTCGATCAAGGCCGCCCAGGGAATATCGTCGAATCCAATGACCGCCACATCTTGCGGTACCCGTCGGCCCAGGCTGCGCAGAATGCGTATCGCACCGATCGCCACCACGTCGCTGGCGGCGAACACGGCCTGCAAACGCGGATCGGTCAGCAAGCTATTCACTGACTTCGGCAGATCCAGAGCGAAGGGCACTTCGTGCTGCCAGAGAACTTCCAGCCCCTCCAGATGATCGCGAAAACCTTGATGCCTGCTGACCGCACTTGGTGATTTGGTTGGTCCCGTCAGAAGCCCTACGCACTTGCGACCATGCGCGCGGAACAACCCCGCCGCCAGCGCGCCTCCCGCGTGGTGGTCCGCGCTGACACTGTCATATGCCGCGAGCGATTTGCTGGGTCGATCGAGAATGACTGTGGGCGTGGCTGTACCCGCGACTCTGGCCGCAGAGCTGGGAATCCAGATGATCCCATCGGTACGCTCGATCAAGGCGTTATACGCCTCCATTTCCTCGGTCGCCGTATCCCCAGTGCTGGCCAGGATAAGGGCGTGGCCACGTGTCCAGGCACTTGCCGTCACCGCCTGTGCCAGCGCAGGGAAAAACGGATTGATCAGATCCGGCAACAGCAGCCCGATCGCATGATGTCGTCCGGTACGCAACGCGCGCGCAGATGGACTGATCCGGTACTCGAGTTTCGCCAGGGCCCGCTTGACCCGCGCCTTGGTTGCCGCCGTCACCGGTTTGGAGTCATTGAGAACGAATGACACGGTGGCGGTCGACACGCCGGCCAACTCGGCGACATCCTTCAGGCTGGGCTTCGACTTCACAGGTTTCGACACGGCGCTAGGTGATTCGATCGCCACCGGCAATCGCGGCGACAATCTGCGTCCGATCGACCTCGTTGGTGCGCCAATGCGCAATGGTTTGACCGCCACGCATGACCCATACGCTGTCGGAGATACGCATCACCTGTTCCAGATCATGACTGATCACCAGCTGCGCGATACCTTCGCCGCGCAGATTGCCGATCAGCGTTTCCACCGCGCCGCGCTCGCGCAGGCCCAGTGCGGCGGTAGGCTCGTCCATGATGACCAGAGCGGAACCCCAGCTCGCGGCGCGCCCGATCGAAATGGATTGTCGCTGCCCACCGGACAACCGCCGTACCTTGGCGCGAACCGGCGGCATGTTGACCAGCAGACGGCCGAGCTTCGCCTCGGTCTGGGCGATCATGTCGCGCCGATCCAGCCAGCGGAGCGGGCCCCAGCCGTGCGTGATTTCGCGGTTGAGATACATGTTCTGCCAGACGGTCAAATCTTCGATCAGGGCCAGATCCTGATAGACCGTCTCGATGCCCAAATGACGCGCTTCGATGGGAGCATTGAATGCCACCTCGTTGCCCTTGAAGCGGATGCTTCCGCCGCTCGCGGGATGCACGCCCGTAATGCATCGGATCAGGGTGGATTTGCCAGCGCCATTGTCGCCGACCAACGCCGTCACTTCGCCGGCCCGACAAACCAGATTGGCACCGCGCAATGCTTCCACCGCGCCGAATGATTTGCGCAGATCGCTTACTTCGAGAATGGCATTGCTATCCTTCATCGCTGTAGCCTGCTGAGAACGGCCGCCGCGATCACCACGATGCCTACCGCGATCGGCTGGTAATACTCGGAAACCTGTAACAAAGTGAAGCCCACCAGCAAGGTGGTCAGTACCAAGGCACCGGCCACCGTGCCTAGAATTCCGGCGCGGCCGCCGAACAACGAACTGCCACCGAGCACGACCGAAGCAATTGAGGTCAGCAATTGCGAAGTCTGCATTGACGGGTCCGAACCACCCGTGCGCGCCACCATCAGCACCGCCGCCACACCCACAAGACCACCGCCGATCAGATACACCAGAATGCGCATGCGATCGGTCGAAATGCCCATGTTGCGCGCGGCATCGCGATTGCCGCCCGTCGCCAATACATGCGTACCGAACGGCGTATAGGTGAAGACCAGATAAGCCAGCACGGCGATCAGCAGTGCCACGAGATAGAAATAGCGAATCGGCCCGATCGAGCCCAGCACGAGATTCTGCAAAAAAGGACTATCTACAGCGAATGACTGGCCGCCACTGACGATCAACGCCATGCCGTTCATCACACCCAGCATGCCCAGCGTGGCAATGAAGTCGTTGACCTTGAGCTTCGCAATGATCAAGCCATTGAGCAGACCCACCGCCATGCCGGAAACGATGGAAGCCACAATCGCCAGCGGAATGCTGTGATAACGGTTGAACGTCAGGCCAAAGATCACCGCGGCCCAAGGCAGACTCGACCCGATCGACAGATCGATTCCACCGGTGACGATGACGAACTGTTGCGCCATCGCCAGCACCAGCAGGATCGAGGCGGACACCAGCAGATCGCTGATGTTCGCCCAGGTCAGGAAGGTCGGCGTAAGCACCGAGAATACGGTGCTGATCACGATCAGGCCGATCACGGCCGCGTTGTCGCCCCAAAAACCGGGGTCTCGCAGTTTGGCTGTCAGATAGCTTGCTGGTCGCACGAATCAAAGTGCTCCGAACGGATTGTCGAAAGTGAAAAA
>Ga0302303_10001713_pt1 | contig 13862 bp, 10 predicted proteins | sample III_Palsa_E2_1_FD_194542 | JGI IMG/M metagenome (GOLD analysis project Ga0302303, IMG submission 194542) | Peat permafrost microbial communities from Stordalen Mire near Abisko, Sweden - III_Palsa_E2_1 | ecosystem: Environmental > Terrestrial > Soil > Palsa > Peat permafrost | place: Sweden... | reverse complement strand
GCGATGTAAAGCTGAAAGCATTTTTATTTGATGATGGCTGGGATGACAATAAAACCCTTTGGAAATTCAACTCTGGTTTCCCTGATGGTTTTAACAAGATCAAGGTAGCCGCTAAAAATGCCAATTCAACTTTAGGGGTTTGGATCTCGCCGTGGGGTGGTTATGATGAAGCAAAGATGCAACGTTTAGCTTATGGCAAAAAACAAGATCCGCCATTTGAAACCAACGAGAACGGATTTTCATTAACTGGTCCGGTTTATTATAACCGTTTCAGGGCCGTAACCACATCCTTCATTAAGGATTATAACATTACCATGTTTAAGTTTGATGGGGTAGGTGCTGGCAACGGCGCCAGCGGCGCAAGTATCACCTATCAAAAAGATATCGAGGCATTTTTAAAGCTGATAACGGAATTAAGAAGTGATAAACCCGACCTGTACCTGAGCCTAACCGTAGGCACCTGGCCATCGGTTTACTGGTTAAAATATGGCGATGCCATTTGGCGAGCAGGTGAGGATACCGGCTTAGGTGGCGAAGGCCCGAAAAGACAGCAATGGATCACTTATAAAGACGGGCAGGCTTATAAAAATATAGTTGAGCGTGCACCATTGTTCCCGCTAAACTCTATCATGTATCATGGTATTTGTATTGCTGATAATGGTTTGCCGGGAACGTTAGAAATGGATAACAAAAATATCAGCGATGAGATTTGGGCGTTTTTTGGCAACGGTACCGGTTTGCAGGAATTGTATGTAAACCCACATAAATTAAGTGCTGCCGATTGGGATTGCATTCGTGATGCTTCAAACTGGTCAAAAGCACACGCTGAGCAGCTGGCCGATATCCACTGGATAGGTGGCGACCCGGCAAAAGGTGAGGTGTATGGTTACGCAGGCTGGTCGGATAAAAAGGGTGTGCTTACACTGCGCAACCCAACATCGCAAAGTAAAACATTTGTAGTTAATGTTAAAAAGGCTTTGGATATTCCTAATGGATATGGTAGTGATTATAGCTTTTATAATGCCCGTGCAAAAGCACATACGCAGGTATACAAGGGCGAAACCTTTACCATAAAGCTGGCTCCGTTTGAGGTAAAAGTAATGGATGCCAGAGCTTTATAATAAAAATTAGAGATAATTATGTAAAATGTGTGTTAATTTTAAATATGTGTGTACGGACACGCAAAAAATGTGTTACATTTGTACTGTATATTTAAATTATCACCCAAACTAAGAACAACCAGGATTTTAATAGATATGAATAACAACGCAATGCCATATAATTTTAGCGACATCATTGCACATTTCAGTACCGAGGGTGAGGGTTTCGAGATCAGTAGTTTCGGATCAGGGCATATTAATGATACATTCCTGGTGAAAAGTAAAAGCGGCCAACATGCCGGTTATCTTTTGCAAAAAATAAACAGCTTTGTTTTTAAAAACATTGATGGTTTAATGAACAACATGCTTTATGTTGTAAACCACTTAAAGCAAAAAGTAAGTCTTGCCGGCGGAAACCCGGATAAGGAAGTGTTAACGCTTATCCCAACAAAAAGCGGCAAATATTATTTTCAGGATAACGAAGAAAATTATTGGCGCATGACCTGCTTTTTAAGTAACACCATCAGCTATGATCTGGTTACTACTAAACAACAGGCCGAGCAGGGTGGGGTAGCATTCGGCAGGTTCCAATACCTGTTGTCGGATCTCGACCCAAAGGTTTTGATCGATACGATTCCTGATTTTCTGAACATCGAAAAAAGGCAGCACGATTTTAAACAGGCAATAGCTAACAACAAGCTTGGAAGATTAGCAAGCGTTAAATTCGAAGTAGATTATTTAAATAGCTGGTCGGTGCCGATGAACGAGATCCCCAAATTGGGCAGGGCTGGCATTTTGCCAGTGCGCATTACGCATAACGATACAAAATTCAACAACATCCTGCTCGATCAGCAAAACAATATTCAATGTGTAATCGATCTGGATACCGTAATGCCCGGCTATGCCGCTTTTGATTTTGGCGATGCTATCCGCAGCATAATCAATACTGCAGTTGAAGACGAAGCCGATTTGGATAAAATACAACTGAATGTTCCATTGTTTGAAGAATTTACCAAAGGATATTTAAGTCAAACCCAATCGTTTTTAACCGAACACGAGTTGAAGTCGTTGGTAATGGGCGTGTTGCTGTTGCCTTATATGCAATCCATCCGGTTTTTAACTGATTATCTCGAAGGCGATGTTTACTACAAAACCTACTTCGAAGGCCATAACCTGCAACGTACCCGTGCCCAAATGCAACTATTTAAGATGCTGGAATTAAATCGTGGCGAGCTTGAAAATATCGTGCAATCGGAATGGGGCAAACTGCAAAAAGAAAATAAAATATCGATACCTTCGATAAAGCAGGATGCCTGAAAAACTAATACATCTACCTAATAAAAACATATATGCCACGTTTAAATCTTTTAGAAGAAACAAGATTTGAAAAACTACCGGTAACGGTATACCCCGATAAACTTACCGCTTCAAAAACAGTCGCCAAACGCATCGCGGCTGTCATCCAAAAAAAAGCTGCCAAAGGCGAAAATGCAGTTCTCGGACTTGCTACCGGTGTAACGCCAATATTGGTTTACACCGAATTGGTCCGCTTGCACCAAGAAGAAGGCTTGAGCTTTAAAAATGTGATTACCTTTAATTTGGATGAATATTATCCAATGGCACCATTGGCAAAGCAAAGCTACAATGCTTTTATGAAGGAGCACTTGTTTGGCCATGTGGATATCGACATGAACAATGTTCACATCCCTGATGGTACTTTAAAGCAAGATCAAATAGCCGATTTCTGCCTGGCTTATGAGCAAAAAATATCAGCTTTAGGCGGCTTGGATATCCAGATATTGGGGATTGGCCGTACAGGTCACATCGGTTTTAACGAGCCAGGTTCAGCACCAAATTCGGGTACCCGTTTGGTATCGTTAGATGAATTAACACGCAGCGATGCCGCGCATGATTTTGGTGGTAAAGCTAACGTACCAACCAAAGCCATTACCATGGGTATCGGCACTATATTCAAAGCCCGAGAGATTATCCTGATGGCATGGAGCGCTAAAAAAGCACCTATCCTTAAAAAAGCTGTTGAGGGCGAAATATCTGCCGATGTACCGGCAACCTACCTGCAATTATCCGATCATGTAGAGTTTATTGTGGATACTGATGCCGCATCAGAGCTTACCCGCTACAATACACCGTGGTTGGTAAAAGATTGTGTTTGGACGGAGCAACTGATCAAAAAAGCGGTTATCTGGTTATCAAAAACATTAAACAAACCGATATTAAAGCTTACCGAGGATGATTATAATACCCACGGTATGGCGCAACTGGCTACCGAAAAGGGGCCGGTTTATAATATCAACATACACATATTTAACAAGCTGCAACATACCATAACCGGCTGGCCGGGTGGTAAACCCAATGCAGATGACAGTCAGCGGCCAGAACGTGCTAACCCGGCTAAAAAACGGGTAATCGTTTTCTCACCGCACCCGGATGATGACGTGATTTCCATGGGCGGAACGTTTATTCGTTTGGCAGATCAGGGGCATGATGTGCATGTGGCTTACCAAACATCAGGCAACTCAGCAGTTTGGGATGATGACGCGCTGCGTTTTATTGAATTCGCGGTGGATTTCACTAAATCACAAAACCTGAATAGTGATGATCTGCATAGTCTTTATACCGCTACCCGTGAGTTTATCGATACCAAACAACCTAACCAAACCGATACCGAAGAGCTGCAAACTATTAAAGGTTTAATCCGTAAAGGCGAAGCTATTGCTGGTGCGCGTTTTGTTGGCTTGGATGATAATCATATTCATTTCCAAAACCTGCCGTTTTACGACAGGCGCAAGGTAAGCAAGACGGTATCCTACGAAGATGATATCCAGCAAACTATGACTTTGTTGCAGCAGGTAAAACCCCAGCAGGTTTATGCCGCAGGCGATTTTGCCGATCCGCATGGTACGCATGAAACTTGCTTCAATATTATTTTAGAAGCCTTGAAACGCTTGGGTACAACCGAAGAGTGGGTTAAAGATTGCTGGTTGTGGCTATATCGTGGTGCGTGGTTTGAGTTTGAAACCTACGAAATTGAAATGTGCGTGCCACTATCACCTGAGGAAGTGGAACGCAAACGTTTAGCCATCTTTAAACACCAGTCGCAAAAAGACAGGCCGGTTTTCCCGGGGGATGATGCGCGCGAGTTTTGGGTTCGTGCCGAGGATCGTACCAGCGAAACGGCTAAAATTTATAACCAGCTTGGTTTGGCAGAGTATGAGGCCATGGAAGCATTTGTGCGGTGGAAATTCTAAAATAATATCCTGACAGACAATGACTTTAATTAAATCGATCTCCGGTATTAGGGGAACTATAGGCGGTAAGCCCGGCGATGGCCTTACCCCAAATGATATTGTGAAATACTCGGCAGCTTATGGCCGCTGGGTACTGCAAACCACAGGTATAAATAAGGTAGTTATTGGTCGGGATGCCCGCATATCCGGCGAAATGGTAAAAAACCTGGTTGTGGGTACGCTGATGAGTATTGGGATTGATGTGGTTGATATCGGCCTTTCAACAACACCAACTGTTGAGGTTGCCGTGCCTGATGAAAAAGCAGGTGGCGGAATCATCATCACTGCAAGCCATAACCCAAAACAATGGAACGCGCTAAAACTGCTTAATTCGGCAGGCGAATTTATAAATGATGCCGAAGGACAAGCAGTGCTTGCCATAGCCGAAGATGCCGACTTGCAATTTGCAGAAGTTGATCAAATTGGTAAAGTAACTACCGATAATAGCTATCTGCAAAAGCATATCGACAAAATTTTAGCATTGCCTTTGGTTGATGTAGATGCGATAACCAAAGCAAACTTTAAGGTGGTAATTGATTGCGTTAACTCAACAGGTGGTATATTTTTACCGGAGTTACTGAAGCAATTAGGTGTAACGCAGGTTGAAGAATTATTCTGCACACCAAATGGGCAGTTCCCGCATGATCCGGAACCATTGCCAGAAAACCTGATCGCCTTATCAGCCAAAGTAAAAGAAAACGGTGCCAGTTTAGGTATAGCAGTTGATCCGGACGTTGACCGCCTTTGTTTTGTTGATGAGAATGGTGCCATGTTTGGCGAAGAATATACTTTGGTAACCGTTGCCGATTATATTTTACAGCATAAAAAAGGCAATACGGTATCCAACTTGTCTTCAACCCGGGCTTTACGTGATGTTACCGAGTTGCATGGCGGCGTTTACAATGCATCGGCAGTAGGGGAGGTTAACGTGGTTACCAAAATGAAGGAAACCAATGCCGTAATAGGCGGAGAAGGTAATGGCGGGATTATTTACCCTGAGTTACATTATGGGCGAGATGCCTTGGTGGGGATTGCTTTATTTTTAACCCACTTAGCTAAAACCGGTAAAACGGTATCAGCTTTAAGGGCAACTTACCCGGCTTATTTTATCTCTAAAAATAAAATAACCCTTACCGGGGGAATGGATATTGATGGCTTGTTAAAGCAAATGGAAGTTAAATACCAGCACCAGCCTTACAGTACTATTGATGGTTTAAAGATTGAGTTTGACAAGCAATGGGTACACCTGCGTAAATCAAATACCGAGCCGGTAATCAGGATTTACGCGGAAGCGGAATCAACTGAAAACGCCGCTAAATTAGCTGATAAGATTATTGCCGATATTAAAAGTATAATAGCGTAAGGGCTAATGCCATAAATGTCTAATTTCTTTTGAGTAGAATTAGACATTTACGTTAAACATTTATATTTTTGTTCACTTAAAAAAAACAAGCATGAACTTAATCGACGAAAGCGAAGATAAATCATTACCAAATGTTGTAGTTATTTTAGCTGCTACTGCAGTTGGCCTTATAGGTGTTTACATGCGTTTTGCTGATATTCGCCACAGCTCGGAAATAGGCGACCTTATTATGAGCGTTCCTATTATAGTTATTTTCGCATCTGTATTTAATTGGTTGAAGAAATAATTTTCTTCAACCAATTAATTTCCTATCCTATATACAAAAGCTAACGAAGCACTGGTGCCATCACCGGTGTTTTTGCCTATAAGAAACTGCCCTCCAGTTAAGAATAGCGATAGTTGGTGACTAAACGCATGCCCATAGCTTATGGATACCTGGGTAAACTGAAAATCCTTAGTTAGAGTCGGGTTCGGATCATTAAAATTCTTATCGGTACTTACTGAATAAAACCCACCAATTGACGCGGATATTTGTTCCTTAAATTGCCTGTCGAGTGTAAGTCCGAATGTGCCGTTATAACGATCCTGTAACGGGCCGGCAGTTCCAAAATATTGTCTTACACCATTATCTACGTTAAAATAATAACTCCTATCGAATAATGTACCACTGCCAGCAAAGGATAGCTTAAGCTCGGCGCCTTCGGTACCATAACCTAGTAAAGGGCCGCCGTTTGTAGGGTTTTTGTACATCGGCGTAATCGCCGTGGCCTGTAACGAGAAATAATAAACGTAATTAATATTTGCCAGGTAATATTTCAATCCTGTTTCGGCATCTGTTAAGCCAGAATATTTTTGGTCGTAACCTGTTTGTTTAAAATCGTTGATTACGTAGGGCACCAAAGCCACAGCGCTAAATCTTCTCGAAATACCGTATTCGGCATATAAAGAGATACTGATTGATGTGAATTTGCCATTAAGCGGAAACGATTTTTTTGTACCGGTTGAATCCCATTGCTTATCTGCAAAAAAGTAAGTTACCGATGGCGAAAGAATCAACCTTCCCGGTCGGATAGGGAAACCGCCTGCCTGCGACTGGTTTTGTGCAAGTGCGGTTATTAGTGCTAGCAGTATTATATATTTTAAAGGCTTGGTAAAAGTCATATCAATTGTTGTGTGTTTGCGTTATACGTTGTGTTTTTTGTTTCTGTTCAAATTATTAAAACATGCCGAACAGGTCGCGGCTCCATCTGCCCTGGTATATTACATAGCTTGGGCCTACTTCGTGGGCTAAATTATCAAAAACCATAAGTTTTTTATCCTTCGGGATGTTGTTGTAAAATGCAAAAACCGTTTGCGGTGGCGCCAGATTATCAAGCAAGCCCATACCTACCAAAATATTGCCGGATATACCTGTAGCAAAGTTTTTGGCATCAAAATAATCCAAAATACCATATATTTTATCCGGTGTCAATTCGGGCCTTATTTTAGCATAGCGCATAATGTCGTCCATAGGCCATTCGGTGGTTGACAGGTTTCTAACATCGCATAAAATAGGATTTTGTGCGGAGTAGATTTTGACCCGGTTATCCAACCCGGCAAGGGCCGCCGATAGATAGCCCCCCATACTGCCGCCGGTTACAACGATCTTATCCTTATCCAATTCGGGCCTGGTGTAAATAAAGTCGATAGCACGTATACAATCCATTATTACGCCGCGCATTACATACCTGTCTTTATCCTCGATATTGTAGGATATAAATCCCGTTCTATCCGTATGGATCACATCGCGACTGTTGCCTTGTCCGCGTACATTCAGGTACATTACCGCAAAGTCCGGATCATCGCCGTAGCCAGGTTTCAAATTAACCTGATAACCCGGTAAACCCAACAGCACCGCGCATTTTTTGTTTTTATTTTTAGAGATGGGGATGGTTAGCCATGCTCTAATAGTTATATTATCCAATGACTGCATCTCTACCAGATAAAGCTTGCGGTTATCCTTGGTAACAGAGTCTTTCATCTCCGTCATCCTGAAATTTGGTTTTACTTTGGCAAGTTCTGTTTTTGTGTTCTTCCAAAACTGGTCGAAATCAGCAGGCTTTGCATAGGCAGATTTGATCTTGTCTACATCTACCCCAAAAACACGGCGAATCGTATCGTCATAATCGGATACGTTTATCATCAGGCTTATTTTATAAAGTCCAATTTGCCGAGATGGCATATTTAGCAATAATTGCCTATCGCCATTAGCGGCCAGCTTTATCACGAGTGAATCTTCTGCCAAAAATTTACCGTTCATGCCGGTTATGCGGTAGGTAATTTTGCCATTTTGTACCGTTGGCAACGAATTTACCAGGCTGATGTTGTATTGAATAGGTACGCCACCTTTAAACAAGGCATCTTTACTCACTGGTGTGGCCGTAAAGGTAATATCATCGGCCTGGTGCATACCCGGTGTAGCGGCTTGTACGAGGGTTGATGACAACGTAAAAAGTAGCAGACAAGCTATCGCGCGCACTATATTCTTTCCTGTTGACTGCATGGTATATTTGATCATCGTATATTCTTTTATTAAAATAATCCGAAGGTATCACGCATCCAGCGGCCTTCGTAATTTTTGTATGGGCGGCCAACTTCGTGCCCCAGATCACGGAAAATGATGAGGTGTTTTTTGGCGGTAACGTTATTATAATCTACGTAAACATTATTCGGCGGGATGATCGGATCAAGCAAACCCATACCAATCAGCGTAGGGCATCTTAGTTCCGAAGCAAAGTTTTTGGTATCAAAATAGCTTAAGTTTGTTAGCACCTTATTTAAGGTTAAGCCTGGTTTTGTTTTGATGTAACGGTTGATATCATCCAGCGGCCAGTTAACTTCGCCTTGCAGGTTAAAAACATCGCTCAGGATAGGGTTTTGTGCCGAGCATAACGCGATACGTTTATCAAGTGAAGCTGTAGCGATAGCCAAAAAGCCACCCATACTACCGCCGGATACTATAATTTTATCATGATCAAGTTCAGGGCGTGAGAATATAAAGTCGACAGCCCGTACGCAATCCATAATTACACCGCGCATCACGTACCTGTTTTTATCCTCAATGTGGTAAAAAATATACTCATCGCGCAGGGTATGGATCACATCGCGACTGTTGCCCTGGCCACGAACGTTGAGGGTGATGATAGCCAAATCATTATCGGTGCCATACATTGGGTGCAGGCCAACCTGGTAACCCGGCAAGCCTAACAATACCGCGAATTTTTTGTGCTTGTTGCTGGTATTCGGTTCGGTTAAGTAACCACGGATGGTTAATCCGCCAAATGATTTCATCTCGAACAAATAAACCTTGCGGTTATCTTTGGTTGAATCAGGCAATAAGGTCACTTTGAAATCGGGCCTTACTTCGGCTAGTTCCGTTTTCGATTCTTTCCAGTATTGATCAAAATCGGCAGGCTTGGCGTAAGCCGATCTTAAGTCTTCAGGCTTAATGCCAAATGCACGGCGGGTGGTATCGTCATAATCGGTCACATTCACCATGAAATTTACCTTGTAGAAACCGGGCTTATATTCCGGGATCTCGAAAGTATAACTGCCAGAACTTTTCCGGGAGATGTGTACGCTAAATGTTTCGTGGTTGAGCTTGTCGCCGGTTTCGGTAAATACCTGGTAGGATACGGTACCAACCTGGATGTTGTTGGTTGGATTTTTTACTACGTAAGTAAACTCGGCCTTGCTATCATAAGTACCCGTTTTGCTGGTTGCAAAAAGCTGGGTTGATACATCGTTGGCGTTGTTATCCACATCGCTGTCGTCGTTATCAGCATCTTTTTGGGTAGCAGTATCGCGGCGCATCATATCAGGCGGGATAACCTGCGCCATAACCCGGTTAATACCGGTGATGGCTATAAAGCAAATGATGACGCTAAAGTAAGTAGCAATTTTTTTCACTGTATGGTTTTCAATTTAAGGTTTAATATTTTGAGCCAGATTGTCAGGGTTCCTGGGTTTGTTTTTGATCAGGAAATCTGATTTACGTATAAAGTGGTTCAAAGGTTCCTCAATTAGCTTAAACAAGGTTACCGAAATTATGTTCAGGATAATAAAAGCATATAATAAATTAAGCCAATCGTACTCAAAGGGCGAGTGCCAGTTAACGCCCCATTTATCATAAAGATCAAATACCTTGTCATTTAGCGAGTCGCAGGTATTACGGATTAGTGTTTCCATCCAACCCAAATGAATGAGGTAAAATATGTAAGAACTTTTCCCCAAAAGTTCGATAAAAGGTAAACCAAGGAACTTTTTGAATACAGTGCCCTCTGTTAAAATGCCATAAAAGAACAAAGCCACCGCGATGCACAGGAAATAATTATTGGTGATGATGCCTGCCGGGCTTTCCAGGCCTGCGGCCCAGCCAGCAGGGATAGGTTGGAAGGCCATGATGAGCACGCACACAAATATCAATATAAACCCACCATAGGTAAACGGGATGCTGGTTTTACGTTCGAAGCCTTTTTTTAGCATGATGCGGGCCAATTGCACGCCCACAAAAAACTCGAAGCATCGCCCAAAAAAAGTAAACAGCAGCACAAAAGGAAAATTGCCAAAAAAGCCATACCAGTTTATATGACTAAAGATGAAAACCATCACCACTGCGAACAGCGTGATAATTACTGGTTGGATATAAAACTTATTATACCGTTTAGCAATGAGAAAGATGATGGGTGCCGAAAAGTAAAAGCATTCTTCTACCGTTAACGACCAGCCCTGCGCTATACCGGTATCCCAAAACTGGTAAAAGAAGCCACGAATAAAAGTGATATTCAGCACCATTAATAAAACCGGATTGATGGTGCTTTTTTGTACGACTATGGGGTCTTTAGTAATAAAGTAATAAACAAATGCTGCTACCGTAAGCAAAAAGTACATGGGGTAAATCCGCGCTACACGATTTTTGAGATATTGCAAAAACCACTCTTTAGATAGCACGCTAAATTTATCATAATATCTAAAAGTGATGAGGAAGCCCGATAATACAAAGAAGATAGATACCCCAATATGAAACTCACCCAAAAAGCGTTGCACAATGTGGGGAAAAATAGCATCAAATACGTAGCAATAGTGGGATATAAAAACAAGGTAAGCAGCCATGGCCCGCACCCCTGTTAGCGCCGGAAAATAATTTGAGTCGCTCCGTTTAGTCAAAGTGGTAGTATTTGGTCCTAAATTATGGTTTTTATCATAAATATGGATGCAATTATACGGCCAAAGGATAAGTGTGTTCTTCGCCATACCAAAATCTTGACTCCCGATTCTAACCTCTCGGCTCTTTCCCAAGCCTTTTTTCAACAATCAAAATCAGCTATTTTATCATCGGTAATTTCTCATTATCTTAGCACTTGTGGAGAATTTTATTGTTTCGGCGCGTAAATACCGTCCGTCTACATTTGAAAGTGTTGTAGGTCAGCAGCATATAACTAATACGCTTAAAAACGCTATTAAAAATAACCAGCTGGCACAAGCATTTTTATTTTGCGGGCCGCGTGGAGTGGGTAAAACCACCTGCGCACGTATCCTTGCCAAAACCATAAATTGCACCAACCTCCAGCCTAATGGCGAGGCTTGCGGAACCTGTGATTCCTGCCGTTCGTTTCAAAATGGAAATTCTTTTAATGTTCATGAGCTGGATGCCGCATCAAATAACTCGGTTGATGATATCCGCAGCCTGATTGAGCAGGTGCGCATACCGCCGCAAGGCGTACGCTACAAGGTTTATATTATTGATGAAGTGCACATGCTATCGCAAGCGGCTTTCAACGCATTTTTGAAAACGCTTGAAGAACCGCCGCACTATGCCATTTTTATTTTAGCCACTACCGAAAAGCACAAAATACTGCCAACCATCCTTTCACGTTGCCAGATATTTGACTTTAACCGCATCAGGGTTGAGGATATGGCTAATCATTTGGCATCTATCGCCAATAAAGAGAGCATCAGCTATGAACCCGACGGCCTGCACATCATTGCTCAAAAAGCGGATGGGGGTTTAAGGGATGCTTTATCGATGTTCGACCAGATTGTAAGTTTTTCCGGTGGAAATGTGACCTACCGTTCGGTTATTGATAACCTGAACATACTTGATTACGATTACTACTTTAATATAACCGATAGCTTGTTAAAAGAGGACAGTGCTAACACACTGCTGCTTTTTGATGAGATATTGAACAAGGGTTTTGATGGCGCGCATTTTATATCAGGCCTATCCGAACACTTGCGTAATTTACTGGTTGGCAAAGATACCGCTACGCTGAAACTGTTGGAAGTGAGCGAAGGTATCAAAGCGAAATACCTGCAGCAATCGCAGGCATCAACGGTGTCGTTCCTGTTATCGGCGATGAATATCTCCAACCAATGCGACTTGAGTTATAAGCTGAGTAAAAACCAGCGTTTGCAGGTGGAGTTGGCTTTGCTCAAGATGTGTCACCTCATATCGGCCTTTAATTTGGCCAGTATGCCACTAAACGCAATGCCATCAGCCGATGGGCAATTAAAAAAAAAACCTGATTCCGCAGTAAAAGAGGAAGTTTCGGCACAAGAGCAAATCCCGGCAAAATCGCAACCTGCACCCACTGCGCCGGCAATTTTAAGCGAAGTACCAACAAACTACGCTGTAAATAAAACACCATCGGTTCAACAGCCTGCCGCACCTGTAAAGCAAGCAGAACCTGTTGCTGAAAAACCCAAAGTTTTTATCCCGAACCTGCATTCACCGTCCACCTCGGTAAAAATTCCATCGTTAAAAGATTGGGGTAAGCAATCGGAAGTGAAGGATGAAGAAGAGGAAGACCCATACCTGAAAGGTGATGACTGCGAAGAGTTCGGCATGGATAGTTTTCTGAAATACTGGACAGATTATGCCGCCAAACTTAAGTCAGAAAATAAACATAATGTACTAAGTGCTTTTAATGTGAATACCCCGGTAATGTTAAAGCCGTATGTGTTTGAAATTATCGTAGGCAACAAAGTACAGGAAAGTCTTTTTTTTAGTGAGAAGCCGTACATCCTTAATTTTTTACGCAGCAGTTTAAAAAACTTCGCTATTGAATTGAATGTTAGGGTAGATGAAAAGGTAATTGTTAAAAAACCATATACCAATCAGGAAAAATATCAGTACATGGCAGCCAAAAATCCGCAGCTTGCCGAATTGAAAAAGCGCTTTAACCTCGATTTTGATTAACCTGTTACACCAAATACGAAAATGGCCCGGTTTATAGCAAACCGGGCCATCTCTATTTATAGATCAGGTTGTTTATTTTCTATCGTTTTTTGGATAGCCTTCTTCATCCAGGTCATCACGGTTGTCTTCTGGTGTGCGTGATAAGATCTCATCAATCGGGTCGATCTCAACTTCTTCTTCACCGCCAATATGCATACCTAACTGGTCAACATCGGTTTCTAATGACTCATTAGGGATGTATTCATCCGTAGTATCATAAGGATTGGCTTCATCGTAGGTCGAGTTCATATCCTCACCGTTTTTCGCGGTGGTTTTGTAAGGATCCGGGTGATCATAATCCGGGTTATCGCTCTTTACATCGTACTCATAGCTATTATCATCGGCGTTATATTTTAATTGCTCTTTGTCAATTGTTTCGCCAAGTTCGTCTTTAAGGGTACGGTCCCTATCCACGCTGTCGTCTTCAAAAACGGGATCTGTATTTTCGTTACTCATAGGTTTGTGTTAATGTATATAAATGTACCAAAACCTTGCCAAACTATCTGCAAATAAAATTCAGCTTAATAAATACCTGATTAATGAAATTAAAGTCATAAAATCGTATCGATTTTAAAAAGAGTACTTTTAGTTAAACAGGTACGCTCAATTTTATATATTTGAAACCAGTAAAATAAACAGCATCTAACAATGTCAAAAATTAAAGTAGCAAATCCGGTAGTTGAACTGGATGGGGACGAAATGACCCGCATTATATGGAAATTCATTAAAGATAAACTGATTGTTCCTTATCTTGATGTAGATATTAAATACTACGATTTAGGTTTAGAATACCGTGATGAAACTAACGACCAGGT
>Ga0302303_10001711_pt1 | contig 13867 bp, 7 predicted proteins | sample III_Palsa_E2_1_FD_194542 | JGI IMG/M metagenome (GOLD analysis project Ga0302303, IMG submission 194542) | Peat permafrost microbial communities from Stordalen Mire near Abisko, Sweden - III_Palsa_E2_1 | ecosystem: Environmental > Terrestrial > Soil > Palsa > Peat permafrost | place: Sweden... | reverse complement strand
ATAAAATACTTTAACACTAGCCCTGCCCGCAGGTAAGGCATTATTTAAGCTGATGAGGATTTTATTATTTTTATAATTAAAAGGCTCTTCTTTACCATTTACCAAAACCTTACTCACATTTAGCGAATCCATCAAATTGAATAACAACACATGGGTAGGTTGTGCCATAATCACATCAATAGTAGTATAGCCATCAATTGATCGCTGTGCAAAATCAACATTTAAGGCAATGGTATAATGCCTGATATCCATTATCGCTTGCTCTGGAGGTAATTTGCCGCCGTTGGTAAGTGATTGGGCGTGGGTAACTGCTGTGCAAATTACAAGCAGTAGCACAAGTAGAACTTTCTTCATTGATCTTATTTAGTTTTCCCTAACTAATAAACCGTCTGCAAAATCTTGCAAATATTGTTTGTGTTCTATCGGCAGGTTGATTTTTTCGAGCGCTTCAAACGCTTTGTCGGCATAAGCCTGCATCGCAGTTTCTGATTGCTGTCTGATATCGAGCGAGTTGTAAATATTGGTTACACCGGCCACTTTAGTTTCGTTATCTAAGTTCGCAGCGTTTAAAAATGTGCTTAATTCAGTTGCTTGTTCGCCTTCTGCCAGTTCAAGCGCTTTAATCAGCAGGTAAGTTTTTTTGTTGGAGATGATATCCCCGCCAACTTGTTTGCCGAATTTTTCAGGGTCGCCGTAAACATCGAGTATATCATCCTGCAGCTGGAACGCGATGCCTAACTGCTCGCCAAAGTTACTTAGCAAATCGGCATCTATTTGTGATGCGCCGCCGATTAATGCGCCTATCTTCAAAGCTCCACCTAACACCACGGCTGTTTTAAGGCGGATCATGTTGATGTATTCCTCAATGTTAACCACGCTGCGGGTTTCAAATTCCATGTCAATTTGCTGGCCTTCGCAAACGCCTACGGCGGTGTTATTGAAAATGTCAAGGATTTGACGCAGTAAATGATCTTCTACCTTCATCATTAGCTTATAGCCTTCAATCAGCATTACATCACCCGAAAGGATGGCCACGTTTTTATTCCAGCGCTCATGTACCGTGGTTTTGCCACGGCGAAGTGGGGCATTATCCATAATATCATCGTGCATCAAAGTGAAATTGTGAAACACTTCGATAGCCAGGGCAGGAGAGAGCGCTTTGTTAATATCGCCGCCAAACAGCTCGCAAGCCATTAAAAGCAGTGCAGGGCGCATTCGTTTACCGCCGATGGAAAGGATATAACTTATCGGCTCGTAAAGGCCGTTCGGGTATTCTGGGTAGGATAGTTGGTCGACAGCGTTGCTGATTATTGCCTGCAGATCACTTAATTCGGTCATGTATGTTGCTGTAATTAGTCTTGAACTAATGAAAAATCTATCTGTTTTTTGGTTAGGTCCACGTTTTTAACGCGAATTTTTACCTCATCGCCAAGCTGGTAAACTTTCTTTTTACGCTGGCCGATGATAGCATAGTTTTTCTCGTCTAAGGTATAAAAGTCATCCGAAATATCACGCAAACGGATCATACCCTCGCATTTATTTTCGATGATCTCCACATACATGCCCCATTCGGTAACACCAGAGATAACCCCGCTAAAGATATTGCCAACCTGGTCGCGCAGATACTCAGCCTGTTTGTATTTAACTGAAGCACGTTCGGCATCAGCAGCTTTCTTTTCCATTTGAGAACTGTGTGCGCAAAGCTTTTCGTAATGCTCGGCATTGGCCGATTGCCCGCCATTTAAATAATGGAACAGCAAGCGGTGCACCATCACATCCGGATACCGGCGAATGGGCGAGGTAAAGTGTGTATAATGATCAAACGCCAAGCCATAATGACTAGATGTTTTGGTAGTATAAATCGCCTTCGCCATTGATCGGATAGCCAAATGTGTAAGCACATTCTGCTCTTTTTTGCCCTCCACATCTTCCATCAAAAAGTTAAGTGACTTGGCAGTTTCTTTATCCGATTTCATGTTGATCTTATAGCCAAACCGCTCGGCAAACTTAGCAAAGTTGGCCAATGACTCTGGTTTAGGAGAATCATGCGCACGGTAAACAAAGGTATATTTGTTTTTGCCCTTGCCTAATCTGTTTACATATTCGGCAACCTTGCGGTTTGCCAGCAGCATAAAATCTTCGATAAGTTTGTGCGCATCTTTACGCTCCTTAACATAAACGCCGGTTGGCTTGCCCGATGCATCCAGTATAAATTTAACTTCGGTAGTTTCAAAGCTGATAGCGCCATTTTTAAATTTACGGGTACGTAAAATATGAGCCAGCTCATTTAGTTTGAGTATTTCCTCAACGTGATCGCCGGCTTTAGCTTCAATGATCTCCTGAACTTCTTCATAAGTAAAGCGCCTGTTGGAGTGAATAATTGTTTTGCCGTACCACTCAGTGATGATATGCGCCTCTTCATTCATTTCAAAAACCGCTGAGAAGCATAGCTTATCTTCATGGGGGCGAAGTGAGCATAAGCCATTGGATAAGCGCTCAGGCAGCATGGGGATAACCCTATCTACCAAATAAACCGAAGTAGCCCTGTCAAGCGCCTCTTTATCTAAAGCCGAATCCGGGATAATATAATGCGATACATCCGCTATATGTACACCAACTTCATAATTGCCATTTTCGAGGCGTTTAAATGAGATGGCATCATCAAAATCCTTCGCGTCAAATGGATCAATGGTAAACGTTAAAATATTACGGAAATCGCGTCTCCTGGCAATTTCCTGTTCGGTAATAACTTCAGGTATTTCCTCGGCCTCATGCTCAACTTCGGCAGGGAAGGATAGGGGGAAACCATACTCAGCTAATATGGCGTTCATCTCAGTATCATTCTCACCCTGGTTGCCTAAAACATGTTTAATGCGGCCTATCGGATTTTTGGCATCGCTTGGCCAGTCGGTAATTTCGGCAACTGCCTTGATGCCATTTTTAGCCCCGTTCAACTGGTTCATCGGGATAAAAATGTCGTGCATCATTTTACGATCATCCGGCACGAAGAATGCAAAACGCTCACTCAGCTTTACGATACCTGTAAATTCAGTTTTATTACGCTGGATGATCTCAATAACTTCACCTTCCTTGTGTTTGCCTTTGCTTTTTGCGTAAACGTATACCTTAACGCGATCGCCGTTTAAGGCGTTGCGCAATTTGCGCGGGGCTACAAAAATGTCACTTTCAAACTGGTCGTCTGTTACTATAAATGCGGAGCCATCGTTGGTCAGATCAACTTTACCCTCGATAAAGGTTTTAAGTTCTAATAACTGGAATTTCCCCGGTGATAATTCTTTTAAAACGCCGCTGAAGGTTTCATCTTTCAGGATTTCAAATATGATCTCGCGCGATTCGGGATCAATAACATTTAGCTTCGCAGATACCTGCTTATAGTTGAGTGGTGTATTGCCGTTTTGTTCAAACACGTCAAGCACCATTTGGGTAAGTACTTGCTTAACGGAAGAGTTACTTTGCTTCTTTTTGGACATCAGTTAAACTTTGAACACAAAGATAGGTAATACTGATTAGAGTATTTGTGTAATGCTTTAGATAGTAAACCATCTGCCAAAAAATATTTTCAGTAGAAATAAAAATTATTTTTTGAATTTGAAAAACCTGCTTCAGTCCTCATTTTATTGTTGCTGAGGGACTTAGTTTGTTTGTTTTTCGCGATAGGTTTTATTGCGTGCAATAATTGAAAACTTCTTGTAAAAAACATTTGCATCACTAATTTAAAATTCTACCTTTGCATTCCCTTTCGGGATGTAGCGTAGCCCGGTATCGCGCCACATTTGGGATGTGGAGGCCGCAGGTTCGAATCCTGCCATCCCGACACCAGCGATACCATAGCCGCTTTGAGCAATCAGAGCGGCTATTTTGTTTTGTCGGTACACACATTTATGTACCTTTGAGCCATAATGTTTTAAAATAGTTGTAAAATCATTTATGACAACATTTAAGGTATTTATAAATTCGGCGCAGATTAGAGAGGATAAGACCTTTCGGGCGTACATCCGTTTAGCCCACAATAAATAAGCCTTAGGAATCCGGATCGATGTTTTGTGTGCAGTAATCAGCTGATCTTGATTTTTATCCTTCAACTGGAATACTAAGTCCGCTATTTTAATCAGATCATAATTGTAAAGATCTGTTGATACTTATACCCGTTAAATACCACAGTTTATAGCTATAATTGCTTTCACTCCTGATAAGCAATGTTGTTTACTGTTATTGGTTGGCTTGGCGTTATTTTATGTACACTAGGCTATTTATTATTAAGCATGAAAGTAATAACGGCGGAGCGTCGTATATTTCAATTGGTTAATATAGTAGGCGGGCTTTGCCTGGTGATAGCCGCGGTTTACAGTAATGATCTGCCAAATGTTGTTGCTAATTTGTTATGGATGTTTATAGGAGTATATGCTTTAGGGCGCCAAATAAGAAACAACAGGGATGTTAGAAAAGGTTGAGTGATCTATCCCTAAAATTTGATAGGCTTTAATTTTATAATAATCCAGCCTTTGGTTATAAACTTCTTTATCACTTTCCAGAGAAAGGTAGAAATAAGCACCATCAACTAATACAAAAATCAGATCTGAAGCAGTTTGGTTATCCGGAACATTAATCAAATTGGATTTATGACATTGTTCTATCATAGATGCAAGTGCCAGCCGCAGTGAGTCCAGGATAGTTTTATATTTTTCTCTGATTGCTTTTTCTCTAAACGCCAGGGCGTAAAAAGTATAAAATAAACCATCGTCAAATAATAAATTCCACTTTTTTGAGAAAAGCATTTCTATTGTATTTAGTAAATCCGAAAGCGCGATCTTTTCTTTATTTTCTATAGTGAAAATCAACAGATAGCGTTCAAGAATGTAATCAATGAGGCCGTAAGTAAGGTCTTCTTTAGTTGTGAAATAGTGAAGTATAAGGCTGGGATTAACGTCCATTACCTTTGCTATTTTTGCTATTGATGTGTTTTCGTATCCTTCTTCCCTGGCAACCTTGTAAAATATTTCTACAATTTCCAGCTGTCGTACGTCTTTAAGGCTTTTTCTACCCATGTTAATAATTGAGATGAGCCAAATTGCTCAAAAAGTAATTTTAAAATTAATAATAATAGAGATTGATAGCATGTTTAATTAAATTAAACATGCTATCAATCGTTCAAATTGTATTTATAAATGCTAGCCAAAATCTGGAATAATGTTAATTAAGCATCGGCCATTTGAGGGTCGCTAAAGCTCGGTTTCCCGGTTTCGACTCTGCCTGCATATCTTTTTTCAAATGTATGATTTCCGCCAATTTTAATACTGAAATCATACCAGCCGTGGCTATTTACAAGGTCTAATATCTCAACAGATTTGCTATCAACAGCAAGCGATTTTTTACGGTTGCCGGTGTTGTAAGCGTGGTCAGTAATTTCAATAGCCTGCAAATTCGCGGTCAAATTATGAAGCTTTAACGCCACATTACCGGTAAGTATTTTACTGTATGCAATGCTACGCTGGTAGTCGAAAGCAACATCAATATCCGGATCATTCGCATTGCCTTTAAACTCGCGGTAGAAACCATTTGGTCCGTATGCCCTTAAGTGATAATTATTATTTTCAAACTCGTTAAGCGGCCAAACATCAGCTAAAGTATCACCTGCTACAACAGTGTAGTTCCAGGTGCGCACTTCGTCCATTATTATTTGGTCGTTATTTTTTTGCTGCAAATATTTACCGGGAGCGTAAACGTTAAATGGTGAACCTAATGCCGATTTACCGAATACTTCATTAGCTGCTGTAAACTTTAATTCAAACGACTTTTTATCATTACTTAATTTTCCATCTACGTATAGTTCATAAGGCAAAGCGCAAGATGGCTTAGTTCCTTTTTCCTGTTGCGGCATGTATGGCGAGGAATGCGGAGTTTGGTTTATTTGCGCTATTTCACTATCATTAAGTAGTTTAAAGTTATCGGGCAGTTTTTTAAACTTCGCGTTGTAAATACTTTCTACCACTTCATTTTTCTGTAGAAATTCGGGTTTGAAATTTTCTTCTCCCTTGTAAGGCCTGAATGCAGAAGTAAGGTCGCCACAGATTGCTCTTCGCCAATCACTAATATTAGGCTCCTTAATTGTTTTACCTGTTTTTTTACTTAAGAAATCTTCCAAAAATTGCAGGGTAGAGGTATGGTCAAATACTTCGGAGTTTACCCAGCCGCCTTTACTCCATGGCGAGGCAATCACCATAGGTACACGGTAACCTAAGCCAATAGGCCCTTGTCGGTCATATTTTAAATCGCCATTGTTGATCACGTATTCAATCTGGGTATCTATGCCTTTTGATACTTTTCCTGTATTGGCTTTATCCGGATGCGGAGGTACAAATGGAGGAACGTGATCAAAATAACCATCATTTTCATCATAGGTTAATATGAAAATTGTCTTCTTCCATACTTCCGGGTCCTGGGTTAAAATATCTAAAGCCTCAGATACATACCATGCACCAAACCATGGCGCAGCCGCGTGGTCAGAAAAGTATTCCGGGGCCACCAACCACGAAACCATTGGCAAATCGCCTGTTTTTACATCTTCCCTAAATTGATGTAGTATATCGCCTTTGGGTACATTTAAGGTTCTGGAGGTGCCATTGTCATCATAGCTCAATGGCGTTAATTCGCGGTATATAGGATCCTTAACATTGGTAACAAATGCCCTTTCATGGATAGCTTTTTCTCTTTCGGACAATGCCGCATATTTTTCACGGGTGAAATTATCCTTGTCCTTCCGCACTAACGTCAGCTCGGATTTTTTTCGCTCTAATTCCTTTTGTAATTTGGGCTCAGCTTTATCCTGAATTTTCTTTTCCAGCGAAGCTATCTCATCTGCTAACCGAGTTTCAACTTTCTGCAGGTTATCAATATTGGTTTTATGCATGCGCACGTTGTATTGCGCCAGGTAAGATAATGGGTTGTCCGAAAAATTGCCAAGCCATACATCTTCTTCATCATTAAATCCAACATCAAAATTATAGTCGCTGCTTAATTCGTTTTGATAAACCTTCCAGCTTATGCCGTTATCTTCAAGACGTTCGGGAAAAGACGACTGGTGCAAATCCATAAATTCAGATTCGCCATTATCTAATAATGCCCTTGAGTTTATATTTTGTTCTTCCCTGATTGTCCCGGTCCAAAAATACATCCGATTGGGGTTTGTACAAGTTAATGAAGAACAAAAATGCTGATCACATACTGTAAATGCATCGGCAAATGCATAATTAAAAGGTATATCCTCACGATTATAATAACCCATTGTAAGCGGTAGGTCTTCAAATTCCTTATAGCCAGATCGCTTACTTTCCAACCATTTATCAAATTTTCCACCATTCCACGCGTCGAATTGGCTTTCCCTTGAATGTGGAAGGCAACTCATCCAGGTAGCTTTGGTGTCCTTAATATTTAAGCGGAACGGCGCATAGGTTTCTCCGGCAGCATTGGATTGCAGCCAAACCTTATTTTTATTAGGCAGATCAATTGCTCTTGGATCATTAAAACCTCTCACTCCCTTAAGGCTACCAAAACAATGGTCGAATGAGCGGTTTTCCTGCATGAGGATGACCACGTGTTCGGCATCCATATAGGTACTCCCGAAATCGGGATTAATAGCCATTGCCCTTTGAATAGACGCAGGTAAAAAATTAGACAGCCCTGCCGCGCCGGTTAATAACGCAGCCTTCTTTAAAAAGTCTCTCCTCGAATCCATAATTTAATCTTTAAGAATTATTAGATACTGTTGCTTTAAAATAAAGCAACAGTATTTTGTTTTCTTTTTTATATAATTTGTATTTATAACGACGTCAGTTGCTTGTTCACTATTCGGGTTGAAGCAACCACATCACACCATTAATGTTATCTCCACCCGGATATTGGCTCTTAATGGCATTGTTTACATTTGTAGCGTTGTTTCCAACTTCATCAATTGGATACATCCATCTTTTAGGAACAGCGTTAACACCGTTTACCTGGTTTATTATACCGGCACCCGCTACTTCAAATGTCGGGAAGCCGGTACGCAAGTTTTCAAAAAAGGGCTGTAAGCCATCATTCATAAACATACTGATATATTTTTGTGTAATTATCTGTTGTATCTCGGTTCCGGTTTTTAATGGGATTGCCGATTGGCTTAAATAAGTTTGGATATCATTAGCAGAATATAGCTGCCCTGTATAAGGAACGCCCTGCGCTGCCGGGAAACTATAGTCAGAGAATTGCATAGCGGCCGTTATTCCCGCTATATAATAGCTATTTGCATTTCCGGTTATCCAGCCTCTTATTACAGCTTCGGATAGTAAAAATTGTAATTCGGAATAACTCATCAGTACGCTGGGTTCGTTAGCGGGTTCGTAATAATAGCGCGTGTTAAATTGAGATCCGTTCCCCATTGATTGTGCCTGTTGGTTAACACTAATTACCGCGCTGCCCTGCAAGCCGGCATAAGCGTTAAAATCTGTTGGAGCAAGCCCTGCCGCACTGCCTTCGGGCGCCGCGTATACAAAAAGCCTGGGGTCATTCAACCCTTTAAGCATTTGTACAAAGGAGTTATCCATCAAATAATATATTTTGGAATTACTATCATTAAAATAAGGATAACGGCTGCCGGCAATATCATAGTACTGCAATTGTGCATTATCGGCATTAGATGTAAATAATGGGTATTTTGTTGGGTTAGATACAACATCATTAAAGCGTTGCGCGATATTAAGAGTGGCATCAGCAGTATGTAACGAAAGGCTCATCAGCACCCTTAAATAATACGAATTGATGGCTTTTTTCCATTGCGTTACGCTGCCACCATATATAAGATCGTTACTAATTAATCCCCCTGAGTCAGAAAGTGAATCACTGGCTGCTTGCAAATCATTTAATACTTGTAAATAAATGGCTTCTTGTTTATCGTAAGCAGGGTGTGAAGCTGCCGCACTGAAATCATTATTCAGCAAGGATAGCTCAGCTTGCGAATAGGGCACATCCCCAAACATTTGGGTAGTACCTACAATAAAATACGAACTAAAAAACTTACCCAGGTATTTGTAATTAGGCTTATTTACACGTGCGGCTTCCTGCTCCATTTTTATAACCTGGCTCAGGTTATTGTAATTAAAAGTACCTCTTGTCCAGCCATAATACTGTGAATCATCTGCACCTAAAGTATTAACCAAATAGCGACAGCTAAAATCATCTTCAACAGATACGTTTGCGAAAAATATCTGCTCTACGTTAGGTAATAAGAGTGACGGATCGGCCTGGGTGGGCAGGTTAGGGTTTATTTGATAGTAACTAAACTTTTTGCAGGATGAAAAAAAACATCCCAGCAATAAGAAACATAGTAACCAATAATAATTTTTCATATAAAATAAATTAAAAATGAATGATTAAGATAACTGACAACAGATGTTAAAATTTAAGATTAAAATTAAAACCTATACTGCGTGTAGAGGGGGTTTCGTAACTATCAGAACCCGGGTCAGGATCGGCATTTGGTAGTTTAGAAAACAAGAGTAAATTATTGCCAACTAATGATATAGAGGCTGATTTAAATGCCTTTTGCTTGCTTAGCATTTTTTTAGAAAACGTGTAGGTAAGGGACACTTCACGCAGTTTTAAATAAGTACCACTATAGTAGAAGTAATTATTTTGGTAAGGGTCGCCATTTGTCGACTCCATGTAGGCAATGTAATTTACAGCAGTAGTGTTGGGCGCATATGTCCTGGTATCGCTAATTAAATTTCCATGGCTGTCATATGTAGCGTTACCCGAAGTTACAACCACTCCCTGGGCTACAAAAGTGCTTTTTCCGGCGTTGGCATCTACCCTGTATTGATTTACGGTACTGAGCGCAGTACCGCCCCATGCCATTTTTTGATTAACAGTGGAGTATTGGAGGCCACCTAAACGGCCATCAAGCGATAGCATTAGCGAGATGTTTTTATATTTGAAAGTATTTTGCCACCCATATATCCAGTTAGGATCGGTATAACCCATAGGCGTTGAATAAAGGGCTGTCAGCGGATAGCCGTTTGCGCCTACAATAAGTTTACCATTGGCCGAAAACTGCCCCTCACTTACATATAGCTTATCTATTCTATCTCCTACTTTAAGGTATTGGCTGTAATATCCGGGGCCATAAGTGTCATAAGTTACTTTCTTGATCCAGGTGTGGTTATTGCTAAAATTAAAGCCCGATGTCCATTGAAAGTTATTTGTTTTTATTGGTGTACCGCTTAGTACAATTTCTAATCCCTTATTTACAAATTCATTTGCATTTACAAGCAAACTGGAATACCCGCTTGTTTGGGAAGGTGTGATGTTCTGAAAGTTGTTAGATTCCAGATTTCTGAAATAGGTAACATCTGCATTTAATCTGTTTTTAAACAGCCCCAATGCCATACCCGATTCCCATGACTTAACAGAGTTAGGTAAAAGATTAGGGGTATCAAAACTGCCCGGGTAAATAAGTGAGGATACACCGTTAAATTTATTGCCAACACCATAAGTATTGATGCTTGAATAAGGACTGGGATTAGAAACATTACTTGGGTTAATAATGCCGCTATTTACCTGCGCCCAGGTAGATCTTACCTTTAAAAATGAGATAACATCAGGTAGTTTAAACGCATCAGACAACACGGCAGAGATACCTATTGATGGATATATAAAGGCATCATTAGCAAGAGGTAATGTAGATGTTTGATCTCTTCTGGCGGTACCTGATAAATAAATGAAGTGGTACATCTCCAGGTCCAGATCGGCATATAAACTGTTGATTTGCCTTTGATCTAAATAATTTGTACCTGTTATGGGATTGATGGAATTAGTAAGATAATACTGGCCCGGTACACTAAGCCCATCGGTAGAGGCGCTTAGGCCTTTATCTTCATTAAAAAAGCTTGCAGCACCGGCAAGTGCAGATAAATTGAATTTATCGTTAAACTTATGCTTATAGCTCAGTATCAAATCGGTAGTAATATCGAAATGAGTAGATTGTGAGGTAGAAAAATTACCATCCGGGTTACCGCCTATCAGGCTATAAGGATAGTCTTCGTCTTCATTAATAGAATTCGCATTGAATCCTGAACGGAGTTTAAGCGAGAACTCTTTAGAAAATTGGTAATTAAGCGATAGGTTGCCAAAGGTATTATCAGCATGATAACCGTTCAACTGCTGGTACGCAAGAAAATAAGGGTTATTATAGTAAGACAGGTTATAGTAATTTTGTTGTAAGCCTACTTGTCCCGGAGCCCAGTAATTTTTAAGATCCCGTACATCTATATCGGTTCCCATCCATAAAGCAACGTTGTAAAGTATAGTGGCACTTCCGTAACCCGTTGTTGGAATGTTATCACTGTACTGTCTGTTGTAACTTATCCTCCCATCAAGCGTTAGCTTGGGGCTAAGGTTGTAGTTACCTGCCATAGAAAAGGACGAATTATTTAGATTTGTATTGGGCACAACGCCCTTTTGATAATTGTTGGCTGCCGAAACCCTGAAAGAACCATTGTCTCCGCTGGTAGTTGCCGAAACACTGGTATTTGACAAAATTCCTGTCTGAAAAAAGTTAGCAACATTATTTGCTCCCCTTGATATCCACGGAAGAGGCTTGTAATGACTGGTAGCCGTTGTTCCGTTACCCAAATCATAGGTATAGGTTACATTGGGGTTGTATGGGCTATTATACTGTGGTAATTCTAAATAACCACTGGCTGTATTAGGATCTTTCTGATTAAGAGCAGGCCCCCAAATCCAACCGCCGCCTTCCAGGCCGTCGCCGCTACCATCCTGGTAAGAATAGATCCCGTCATTACCGGCACCATATAGTGTTTGCACTTTTGGCGCCGCTAAAAAACTTGTTTGAAACATAGTAGAAGAGTTCAACTCAACTTCTGTTAACCCTTTTTTGCCTCTTTTGGTAGTGTATAAAATGGCTCCGTTTATACCGATAGAACCATAAAGTGCTGCGCCGGCTGCGCCTTTTAGCACGGTAATACTTTCAATATCATCTGCATTTATTTTATATGGGTCTGCAGTAGGGTCGGGTATACCATCTATAACAATAAGCGGCGTTTGCCCTCTTAGTGAAATACCGGGATTTTGAAAAAAGTCTGAAGTGGTTTGTATGTCCAAGCCAGCCACCATACCTACTAATCCGCCAATTGCGGTAGGCGTTTTCACGGTCTCTAACGTTTCTCCGCTTACTGTTTGTAAAGCATAGGTAAGTGATTTTTTTTCCTTTTTAATATTTAGTGCCGTTACTACAACCTCCGATAACGCCTTCGGATCATCCTTCAGTTGGATATTATAGTTGCCCGTTTGGCCGCTTACGGTTATTTCCTGAGAAACAAAACCAATAAAAGAAAAAACAAGAACGTCATCATTGTTCACCTTAATATCGTAATTTCCATTCACGTCGGTCAACGTACCTTTTGTAGTACCTTTAATCTTAACCGAAACACCCGGCAAGGGCTTGTTTTTTTCGTCTGAAACCTTCCCAACTATATTAAACGAACTATTTAAAGGTACTGTAACTTTTGTTTCAGGTAAAGAAATTCCGGGATTAGAAACTGCAGCACTGGCGTGTATTACAGTGATTACAGTTATAAGCGCTGTTAAATTTATTTGTACAATTACGCTTTTAAACAGCTTTGGGTTACTAATAGTAACCTTTATCAGGTTGATAAATACCCGTTGCAGATTAAGCAATACATTACGTACCGCTTTAAAGAAAGTAGTAAAATTCATTACATTTGTAAGATTTGAGTTAGGATTCTATTTCAATTATTCCAAATTATTTATCCCGAATTTTATCGGGAAAGGTTTGCTCAAATTACTACCGGGATGTGCTTCGACTCACTACCCGGTTTTTTTTGGGACCTGTGCGTGTTCTAGTTTTTGTTTACCATATTTTTAAGTTAATGTTAATAGACCAGGTTAAATCGCTCAACTGAAATATTTGTAGCAGCCAAGAGGGTGTATATCACGCTTATTAGTTTGGCTATTTAGCTATATACTAACTATAGCTGCTCCAGTTATTAATAAGAGCAATATCTAACTATCATATTAATCATATATTAGGATAAAATTAATTTATTAATTGAACGTTCAGTCAATCTATTTTTATAATTTTCTATTTACCTGTATTTCGTTCTCATTAAAATCCATTATTTCAGCGTTTCCATAAAGCGTAGTGCTTTCACTATCTTTTTAATTGTGATTTAAATCGTCGTTGTTTATTGTAGGACAGGGGAGGATCTATAAGCTTTTCGATTTTGTTAATCGTTTTCTGCTGTTGGCTGCTATTTGTAAGCAGGGGCATTTTATATACTGTCGCTTATTTTAAGTTTTGTGAAAAAGCACAATTAATTCAGTGAGCTGCTTAGGTTGTTCCTGTTGCAACCAATAACCCGTTCCTTCAATGATGTGAAGGTTCTCCATTTTGCTAGAAGCCTGGCGCCGCATTTGCTCCAATATGCCTTATGGACGAAATTGTTGCCCAATCGGCAATCCCTGAAATAATCACGAAAGAATATCTGTTGGTGTCGGAGGAATTAAATGTAGCAAGTATGAATTTGCAAAATAAATGTTGTAGCAATTTAATTTTCAATAGCTTGATAATTAAGTAAAAACTCAAGAGATTAAAATGAATAACCCCTGGTCTATCCTAAAGAATTAATCAAAATACTTCTATAATTATTTCAAATTTCGGCGTTCTTATACATTTGGCATGCTGGTAGAGTTAATTAAAACTTTCTGGCGGGCCAAGATATGATGATGGTAAATTGCCTGAATCAATAACTACTTTTTGCAGCACTACGCCTGGGTT
>Ga0302303_10001703_pt1 | contig 13893 bp, 5 predicted proteins | sample III_Palsa_E2_1_FD_194542 | JGI IMG/M metagenome (GOLD analysis project Ga0302303, IMG submission 194542) | Peat permafrost microbial communities from Stordalen Mire near Abisko, Sweden - III_Palsa_E2_1 | ecosystem: Environmental > Terrestrial > Soil > Palsa > Peat permafrost | place: Sweden... | reverse complement strand
ATTCCGACATACAACTCCTCGTTATCGTTAGTGCGCGTCCTGGAAGGCTTGGAGGCTCAAACGCTTTCCAGGGGCTCCTTCGAATGCGTTATTGTAGACGATGGATCCGTCGATGACACATCCTCGCTTCTGGAGCAATATATCTCTGGAACGGGGATAACACTGAGCACCATAAAGCATCGAAAAAACTACGGGCGGAGTGTATCACGGAACGACGCCTGGAAGCAGGCACGCGGCGAGTATATCCTCTTTCTTGATTGCGACATGGTCCCGTGCGAGAAATGGTTGGAGGAATACGATACTGCACTTGACGGAAATGACCTGGATGTTGTGTCGGGCGCCATCACTAACTCCAGCATTTCAAATCCGATCGGCCAGCATTCGCACGCTATATTTGAAATTCTAGAATCCAAATTTAAAGCTTCACGACCGGATTCTCCGCAGTCCGAATATTGGGCATTTGCGGCCTACGCGTCTAACATTGCCATTCGGCGTTCGCTGCTCGACCGGGTAAATGGCTTTAATACTTTCTTTTCCCGTTTCGAGGATGTCGAGCTCAACCTGAGACTCAGCGAGGCCGGCGCACGCTTTGCGTATGCAGATAGGGCAATTGCGCAGCATGTGGGAGCATCGAAAGGCGAACCGCAAGATCTGTGGTTTACTGGCGACGAGCTCACCCGGCTATTCGTGCGCCATCCTTACCGCGCAGTGCTATTGTTGGGAGCCTGGGCAAAGTTCCACTTACAATCCCCGGAGGCCACCGTTCAGACCTGTCTTATGTCTTTAAGGGGGATAGAGAAGAACGCCTATTCAGAAGAAGACGGTTTGCTGATAAAGTTCGTTGCGGAGACCTTTGGCAGCGCACCTCCAATAGACTGTCGATACACCTTGGACGAGGCCATAGCTGGGGGAGCCAAACGACATCACTGTACAATGCTTAACGGGATGTCCGAGTTAGAGCGGGGCCTGCGGGACGGATTGTATACTGAAGTAAGAGACGGAGTGCGTTATTTTGACATGGAGCATACGGCAAACTGGTTCGCCGTGTGTTCGAGAGCGCGTACGCCCGATGCGCTCGTAAGCTGGTTCACCCATCGCTGCACCCCGTACCAGAATACGTTGCTGCCTGCGGACGCAGTCGCATTCCATTGCAGGGGCACTTATGAAGTAAGTTTGCCAATTGAGCTCCTGGTAAACTGTTCGGGCAGCGTAAAAATCAACATCCCAATCCCGGTTGCGCATCCCTGTCAGAGAAATGTCCAGGTCTCCAATTGCAATCCGCCAGAATTGCTCGATTCTTTAGACGATCGGCAGAGCATGATCCTCCGGCATGTTTTGTCAATATCCGGCGGACAAACTGCCCGGATCTCTTACGACTTTGAATACGATATTTTCGAACATGTTCCGGTCAATTCTCAATCTCAGATCGAGAGGGAGGATGAAAATCAGGAGTCGTTTCTTAAGCCTGGACTTCAGGCAGACTTTAAGGAAAGAGCGCTCTCAATTCTGAACAGGATTATCCCGGACGAAAGTGCCGATGCATATCATAAAGCACGTTCTCTCTATAACTGGACCTGGGACAACTTTGAGTTTATTGAGTTTCAGTTAGCGTTTTCAGACCTTCTGTATACGGGATATGGAGCTTGTATCTCACGGATAAAGCTCTTTATCAGTCTCCTAAGGCTCGCTGGCATCCCGAGTCGGGAACAATCAGGCGTATTTTTTGGAGATGGAATATATACGGGACGGTCGATGTCCTACTTCCAGCAAACAAATGCTTCCACGCCTTTTATGCACACATGGGCTGAGTTTTACACTCCCGAGTTCGGATGGACACCGGTCAGCGAGTTCGAAGCCCCCACACGAGTGAATTCTATTGCCGTACTTTCAGACGACGATAGACAGAAGGTTGTACGAGGCTCAAGACGTCGATGCCGATCGGCCTTTGGAAGTCTCGATCCTTTCAGGATTTATGGAAGCACGCAGGCCAACAGACTTCCTACGTATCCTATCGTTAAAACAGACAAAGGCTGGCATACCGATCCGGATTTGACCGCGGCTACTTTGCACACGGTACACTGCCATATGGATCAGATATAGGATGAAATGATTCCACGTTACAGCATAGTCATACCATCAAAAAATGCGCAATCGACCTTGCCTGCGTTGCTTATGCGCTTGGAGGCGCAAACTTACCCGCACGACGGGTTTGAATGCATTGTGGTTAACGATGGGTCTACGGATAATACCGCTTCTATTCTGAAATTATGGAAGTCTAACATTGAACTCCATGTAATAACTCATCTAATCTGCTATGGCCGTTCGTATTCGCGTAATGCGGGCTGGCAGAAGGCTCGCGGGGAGATTGTCGTCTTTCTCGATGCCGACATGATTCCGGCAGAGACCTGGCTCGAAGAGTTCGACGTTGTTTTTGCGACAAACGGTCTGGATGTAGTTTCGGGGGGCATAAGCAATGCAAGTGCAACTAGCCCGAATGGTCAACATCCACATGCTATTTTTGACCTGCTGCAGTCTGAGAGGGTGCTTCCCCACACAGGCGACTCGCAGTCCTCGTTATGGACATTTGGAGCTTTCGCTTCTAATCTGGCGGTACGCCGCTCTTTTCTCGACCGGATAAATGGGTTCAATCCCTTCTTCCCGCGATTCGAAGACATCGAACTAAACCTCAGACTATGGGAGGCCGGCGCTCGATACTCTCACGCACATCGGGCGGCAGCTCAGCATATCGTTATGTCGGACGAAGATCCCTTAAACCAGTGGTTTACGTCAGAAGACATTACACGTCTGTTCGTGCGGCATCCGTATCGCTCAGTGCTGCTTGCAGCGGTCTGTGGAAGGGTCGGAAAGATAGCAGGCTCCGGAGAGGGCAGCGAGCTTTTAGATTTGGTGCGGGAAGTTTACGGAGCCGCTCCTTCCACGGACTGCCGCTATACTATCGAAGAGGCGATTCACGCCGGGAGATATCGAGCCTACTTAACGAGCGAGAATGGCAAGCCCATTCTAGAGCGCGGACTGTCTATGGGATTGTATACGGAGGTGATAGATGGCGTCCATTATTTTGACATGCAGCACACGATGAACTGGCTTGCCCGGTGTTCCGAGGCACGTCTGGAGCAATACCCTCTCCCTTTGACGGCGTATCAGCATACCCCCTATCAACGCACTCTGCAGCCTCGCGATGCAATAGCGTTTCACTGCCACGGCACCTATGAGATAACTGTACCCGGCGACATCCTGGCGAAGTTCAAAGGAGGGGCGAAGATTAATATCCCTGTTCCGATCGAACATCCCAGCCAGAGAAACATAGTGATTTCAAACTGCTTCCCTGCGGATCTACTTGATTCATCCCGTGTGCGCCAAGGAATGATCCTTCGACAGCCTCTGTCGGCTGGAAGCGAAGAGATTGTCAAAATTGCCTATGACTTCGAATATGATATCTTTGAACACGTTCCGGCAGAAGCACAGGCGGTCAATAAAACAGATGCTTATATTGACGATGCGTACCTGCGGCATGGGTTGCCGGACGCGTTTATGGATCAGGCAACCTCGATCCTGCACAGAGTTATTCCAGACAACACAGCCGACACTTACTACAAAGTGCGCTCGGTCTTTAATTGGGCCTGGAGTAATTTCGAGTTTGTAGAGTTTTCTTTGGCTTCCTTCGAACTGCTTAACACGGGCTACGGCGGCTGCGGGGCAATGGTGAAGCTCGTAATCAGCTTATTACGCGTAGCCGGCATTCCATGCAGGGAACAGAGCGGTACATTCTACGGCGACGGATACTACACAGGCCCGTCGATGAGCTACTTGCAGCAAACCATTGGTTCGAGCCCATTCATGCATACATGGGCCGAATTTTACACACCGGAACGCGAATGGACACCAATCTGCGAGTTTGAGTCTCCCACGCGGCTCACTTTTCTGACGATGCTTTCTGAAGAGGACAGACAGAAGGTTATGCACGAATCGCAGCGGCGGTGCCAGGCAATTTTCGGGAGCATAAGTCCTTTCAGAACCTACGGAAGCGAGCAGGCAAACAGGCTTCCCACTTACCCTATCGTCAAATCGGACCAGGGTTGGCATGCCGATCCGGATCTTACTGCTGCTACGTTGCACAGCGTACGATGTCATATGGAACAGATATAGATAGTATAGAGACCCTTTAATACCATGGTTCCACGCTACAGCATCGTCATTCCCGCAAAAAACGTCCAATCCACCCTACCCACTTTACTTTCGTGTTTGGATGCTCAAACCTACCCGCACAACGCCTTCGAATGTATTATCGTCAATGATGGGTCTAATGACGGCACGTCGTCGGTTCTGGAATCGTGGAAATCGGACATAGAGCTGCACACCATCACCCACCCTGCAACTTATGGTCGATCCTTCTCACGCAACGCAGGGTGGCAAAAGGCTCGCGGGGAGATTATCGTATTTCTGGATGCGGACATGCTTCCTGTGCCGGAACTGCTTTCGGGGTATGAACAATGCTTCACAGGTGGAATAGGCGAGGTCGTTTCAGGAGAACGGTATTGCCTTAAGCATCACATAAAACAGGGAGAATATACTTCGGCCTCCAGTTTTATAGCAGAGGCGAAAAGCTTGTCTCAGCCGGGGCAGCAATTAGACGAACCTTTTGCAGATCTAGAATTGAGTGTCAGGACTGCCGTGCTCCGTGATCCTGAGGGCTTTATCAGTGTATTTTCCGCAATAGCATCGAATATGGCGGTGCGCAGGGATTGGCTCGATCGGGTCGATGGATTTAATCCATTTTTGCCGAGCTTTGAAGACATTGAATTAGGAATGCGCCTCTGGGAAGCGGGAGCAAGGTTCTCTATCGCCCCTGAGGCGGCGGCCTATCACAATCCTGTCATATCTGACACATCCGGACACTGGCTAACTGGGGATGAGGCGTGCCGACTGTTTCTGCGTCACCCTTACAGACCATTTGTTCTGGCGGCTGTGCACGGCCGGCGTAGAATTTCCGGCAATGAGAATCACAAAGATTCTCTTGCTGATGTGCTGGCCCCATCCAATAGAGCAGATCAGTCCTCTCTGAAGGACGAATTCGAACAACGCTTTGGTGTGCCGCTGCCTGTAAATTGTACATACACCTTCGAAATGGCCGTCGACGGTTACGTTCAACGCATCCAAGAGCCCATAGAGGCAGTACGTATGTTGATTGCGGAGGCCTTTGAGAAAGGACTCTATTCTGAGACGCGGGACGGTGTCCGGTATTTTGACATGCATCGAACGGTGAGCCATCTGGTGAGCGGGTCTCCAAAGTGGGGACTGGATAGCTTGATTCTCGGGCTTACACGGCGCAGGACACCGTTTGAAGAATCTAAAAACCCAGACGATGCCATTAGCTACAGATGCAAGGGGACTTATGAGATAACGATTCCCGCCGATGTTCTGCGAGAGCACGGCGGCGCGGCAAAGATGAACATTGCCCTTCCCATGGAACATGCATGTCAGACGGGCATGGTCATAAAGAACCATTATCCTGATGATCTGATGCGGTATGTAGACCGGCGTAACGAGATGATCTTGCGTTACCCGGTGGCGGCCGGCTCCGATCCGGAAGTCAAGATTGGATACGAGTTTGAATGCGTTCTCCATGAGTTTGTGCCCGGGCGGTTTGCGCCAGGGTCCATTCCGGCGGGTAGCGTGCTGCCAGAGCATACACGTCCGGGAATTCCGCATGGCTATCTCGAATCGGCTCAGACGATCCTAAGGCAAGTGATACAGGACACGGACATAGATGCCTTCGAAAAAGCACGCGCAATCTACAATTGGGCCTGGTATAACTTTGAGTTCCAGGAAGTGGGCACGCCGTACCTTTATTCGTTACAAAGCGGATATGGAGCGTGCATACAGCGCTCCAGAGTTTGCCTTGCCCTGCTGCGTTTAGCCGGCATTCCGGCTCGGGAGCAGTGTGGAGTACACTTTAATATGGGCTCGCACACACCGGGGCCACAGGTTAAAACGCAGCGCATTATCGGTACAACGCCCTTTTTGCACAGCTGGATCGAATTTTATACCGACTCGCACGGATGGACGCCGTACAGAGAGTTCTTACCGGTAACGCGCTATGCCGCGATAGCCGCCGCGAGCGAACCCTTGAGAGAAGAAATACGACGTAGAAGCTGGGTGTGCCGGGATGACTTTTTTGGCTCGATGGATCCTTACAGGCTGTACGGCAGCACACAAGCCAATAAGCTTCCGATGGCGCCGATCGTGAAAACGGCGGGAGGCTGGACCGCTTCGGCTGAGGTCGCGGCCCGGACTGTGCATTTGGTGACTGTCCATTTGACAGAAAGCCATAAATAAACGGATGGTCAATATAAGAGCTATACTAACGAGTTTTGGAACGATGGGCGATGTGCAACCTCTTCTTGCGCTGGCCGCGGAGCTTAAGAGGAACGGACATGTGCCGGTAATCGCACTCTCTCCCAACTACCGGGAGCGTGTGGAGTCCATGGGACTTGAGTTCGCGTCCGTGGGGCCGGATATGACTCGCAGCCACTTCCACGATATCATCACCACACAAACAAAAAATACGGATATGGCGTCCCAGGTTGCCCACTATCTTGGCATTACCATGCCCATGACGCCCCAAATATACCGAGAGCTGCGCGCAGCCTGTGCTGGGGCCGACATACTCATCAGCACCCCCCATCAAATCGCGGCGCACATGGTGCACGAGGCCCTGGGAATCCCCTATGTTACGCTTCATCTGTCTCACTTTGGACTTTCAGGATCTAAAGAGCTGCGTGACGTAAGCGCTCCGATTATCAACAGCTACCGTCGTGATGAAGGCCTGCCGGATCTTGATGACCCCCTTTCGGCGGACGCGATTTCGAGCCAGCTTGCGCTTTTTGCGATAAGCTCGGCCATCCTGCGCAAGCCGAAGAGCTGGCCGGCGTTTTATCAGGTCACGGGGTATTTTTTTCTGGACGACGAGGATTGGACACCCGATGAGGAGATGCTGAGATTTCTAGATGCGGGAGATCCTCCCGTGGTTGTTACGTTTAGCAGCGTCGTTCATGACGATCCCGAGCACGTCACAAGTCTCCTTTTAGAAACCCTCGAAAAGGCAGGACAGCGCGCCATACTCATGCGGGGCTGGAGTGGGCTTGGCGACAAAAAGCTGCCATCGAACGTCCACGCATCGGGATTTGCTCCGCATGCATGGCTCTTTGCACGATCTTCCTGTGTCGTTCACCATGGAGGAGCCGGAACGACAGCAGCGGCGCTCCGTGCGGGCAAGCCGACGGTTATCATCCCCCACACGCTCGATCAGCCTATCTGGGCTGAATATGCCAGAGCGTTAGGGACGACAAGCGCTGTCATCCCATTTGCGGAGCTTACGGCTGATGGGCTGGCGCGGGCAATCAAGGAAGCAGTCGCCGATCCAAAGTTTCAAAAGTCGGCGGACAAGGCTGCGGCAAAAATAGATGCTGAACGAGGCGTACAGACAGCGTGCCGGCATATCGAACAACTGCTTGCGACCGGGTAAAACATCTCTATGTCAACAGGCTCTACAACGTCATCCGCGCGGCGTCAGGCTCTCCTCGAAAAGATGGTCAAAAAGGAAGGGGCTGCGCTCTCCAAAAGTGGGATCACTCCTCTGCCTCGCGATACGGACAGGTTTGCGGCCTCGTACTCCCAGCAGCGCATCTGGTTTCTGGAGCAGCTTATCCCAGAGACGCCGGCTTACAATGTCCCGATAAGCCACCGTCTTCATGGCGAGCTCGATGTCCGCGCGCTCACGCAAAGCCTGGAACGTCTGGTTTCGCGTCACGAGACACTTCGCACGCACTTTCAGAGCATCGATGGCGTTCTGTATCAAGTTATAGATCCTGTCGGGAGGTTCGACATGACTACTGTCGACCTTCGTGGCTTGGAGGAGCCTGAACTTACTCGTGCGATACAGGAACGCGTACGCGCGGAAGAGCGCAAGGTCTTCGATCTGAGCAAAGGGCCATTGTTCACTGCGCTTCTTCTTCGTATCCGTGACGACGAGAATGGTCTCGTTCTGAACATGCACCACAGCATCGCCGACGGCTGGTCCCATGGCATCATTCTGCGCGAACTCGACACCTGTTACGCGGCGTATGCCGAAGGCAGGGAGCCCGAGCTTGAACCGATGCACCTGCAGTACGCCGACTACGCCCACTGGCAGTCCACGAAGAACTTCGACCGGGATATTGGCTACTGGAGGGAGGTGCTTGCCGGAACACTTCCTGTCCTGGACCTTCCACTGGACCGCGCAAGACCAGTGCGGCAGACCAACAATGGGGAGTCTATTCCCATCCAGATATCTTTCGACACCCTGGAGAAACTTAGGGATCTTGGGAGGCGGGAGGGCTCTTCTGTCTTTATGACACTGCTTGCGGCCTTCGAGGCCCTGCTGTTTCGATATACGGGGCAGACCGATCTCATTCTGGGAAGCACGATTACCGGCCGTACGCAGAAGGAAGAATACGGGATCATAGGGGACTTTGTTAACATTCTGCCGCTGCGCACCAGCTTAGCGGGCAACCCCACATTTCGTGAACTTTTGGAACGAGTCCGAACTACGGCTACAGGAGCCTACAGCCACCAGTCCCTTCCTTTTGACAGAATTGTAGAGAGTATTTCTCCCGGCCGCTCCCAGATTTTCCAAATTTCCTTCGGAGTGAACAGCCTGTCGATGCCCGATGTAGGGATCGTCTCCGTCCAGCGGATGGGCCCTTTGCAGGTGTCCGGATTGCACGAATTCACTAGTGTCTCCTCCAAGCTCGATCTTCTGATTTACCTATGGGAAACGCCGGGCAGTCTTAGCGGCTATGTGGAGTACAATACCGACCTCTTCGACCGCACGACTATCGAGCAGCTCGTAGAGAGCTACCAGATCGTGGCGGATGAGGTTGTCGCAAATCCCGATGTCCGCCTACTCGAACTAAGTCTGCCTCACAGAAGTGGCATCAGCATCCCGACAGTCGTCACTCCTCCTTTGCCTGGTCTGTTTGAGGAGCCATCTGACGCCATCGAGGAAGTTCTTTGCAAAATCTGGGAAGAAACGCTGGGGTTGGAGAGAGTAAGCCTTGATGACAATTTTTTCGACCTTGGCGGACACTCGCTGCTCGCATTTCGCCTTATGGGCCGAATAAAGCAGGAGTTTGACCCATCGATTTCCATTGCCGAAACCTTTAAGGCCCCCACGATACGTACGATGGCAAGGATGATCCGGCTCAGGAATCAGGGACATACGAAATGGTCTCCGGTCGTGCCGCTCAAGCCCCAGGGAACCCGCCCTCCCCTATTCTGCGCCCCGGTCTACGGGGGAAGCGCTTTTTACTACCGGACATTGTCGTCGTTCATCGATGAGGATCAGCCTCTCTACGCTCTGGAACCTATTGGACTGAACGGCGTTGACGAACCGCACACGACTGTGGAAGAGATGGCCGCTTACTATATCACGCATATACGGACGATACAGCCTAAGGGACCTTATGCTCTGTGCGGACTGTCGCTGGGGGGAGTTATTGCCTTCGAAATGGCGCGCCAGCTTATCGAGGCCGGTGATGACATGGGCTGTGTCATTATGTTCGATAGCCTCTCGCCCGGATTCTATGGCACTGCCGCGGAATATAAGCCAGGCAAGCTGGAACAGACCTTAAAACGTATACGCTACACAGTTTTGTCACAAATCGACGAGATTACCGCATGGCCCACCTTGGGGGACCGGCTTGGGCATGCGACCTCCACGACCCGTAAATTTGTCCGGCGTATTCGCAATCGGTTAAAAGGGTTGCCATGGAAGGAAGCTTACGTCCACCCAAACAGTCTAGATCTCCCCGAAGCCTATCATAAAGTAATCGCGGCCGAGGAGCGGGCAATTGTGAGCTACCGCCCGAAGAGCTATCCAGGCCGGGTAGTTCTTATTAAGGCGCACCTGCCTGCTCCGGATGTTAAGACCGAAGTAACGGAAGGCTGGATCGATATTGCCCCAGGTCTGGAGGTTGTTCCTACTCCGGGCACGCATTTTACGATGCTGGAAGAGCCTTGCGTGCGTATCTCAGCCGCTCATCTACACGACATCCTTGAAGCCGTGCAAAAAAAGCCCTGAGCATTAAAAATGCCCAGGGCGAGTTGTCTTTGTGTAGTAGGCTTACGCTTGGTAAGCATGGCGATATTATCCCATAAACACATCAAATTTGCAACCATGCCTTATAGGCAAGTGTTCACTCGTGACGAAAGTGGATGGCGCCAGCACAGGAATTTATTCCGGCGGATAGCAGAAGCGAATTAGACCAGATGCGCCTTTCAAAAAATACAGGCTTACCAGTAAAGACATGACGCCGTAAACAGCATAGGTAGACGGAGGGGCGTGGGGCCGCTGATAAGAAGACATACGGAGATAAGCAGCAGTGAAAAAGTAATAAAAACTAAGTAACGAGAGAATTAGGCCAAAGGTTCTGATAATGATGCCAAAGCATTGTTGCGGTGTCATGGGCTTAATAGTTCCTATCTATTTTGGCTGGTCAAGATTAGGTTTGTATTATGCTTTTTTTACAGACTGAAAGTCCATAGCCCCTCCACTTCGTGAAGGGGGACCGGACCGTTAGGCCCATGGGAAGATTGGGGGTGGGATGTGGAATAGGATGCTCAGGAGGGCGCAGATTACGGCCATCAGGCATTCGCCTAGGACCAGGCCCAGGAAGAGCGGACGGATCTTTGTGTAGCCGGCGGTGCCTCCGTAGCGGACGACATTTGATTTTATGACCCAGGCGACCAGGCAGGGGAACCAGAACTCCACGGCTGCCCATGATCCGCTGAGCGCCAGGCCGAGGGGATGCAGGGGCCACCAGTAGAACGTCGCTCTTAGCACGGTTAGGCCGAGTGTGGCGAGCGCACCTACAGAGAAAAATACCGGCATCTGCCAGCTTGAGGACTCTGGGAAATCGCTCTGGCCAGGTGTAAAGAACGGCGCGTAGTCGGATAGAGTAAACTGGGGCTGTTGATGGGTCAGGTAGGGATCGAGTTTATCGGCTCCCAAGCTGTAGCTCAGGAAGATATTGAGCGGGACGGCGACCAGAAACGCCAGGGCTACGGCTCCGATAATTCGGCGAAGCAAGGCTTTTCTGTCGATCCGGGCGGCGTCTCCAATACGCGTGGAATCGAGAAATCCGGTGAGCAGCAGGCCTCTCTGGTCGCGCAGGACTATGTTGTCTACCATAGCAAGTAGCGCCAGGTTCTGCGGGCCAAGCGCGTGCACCGAGCCGAACATACGGTAGAGATCGATGGGGCGAAAGGTCGTCTCCGTCATGAGCATGCCGCCTTCGGCGGTCGATCGGGCCATGATGATTGCGATCATGAAGACGAAGACTACTATCTCGAAAAGCCCCAGCCACAGCGACATTCCCATGCTCCAGAGCCAAAATGCAGAACCAAAGACACAGGCAAGCAATCCCCAGAATGCGAAGCGGTATGGGATGGCTTCGTTCGAGTCGTCAATTGTGGCCCTACCGATGGCGGCATTCCAGACTCCTTTGAGATGGGTGCGTGCGGTCCAGAACAGATATCCGGTAAGGACTACGTAAGCCCCCATGGTTTCGTAGCCTATAAACAGTCGTGGAGGATAGATGGGCATGGCCGGCATGGACATGTCGTAGTAATTCCCGGCAACCTCCTGCAGCCGCTGCAGCACGAAGAAGAACCAGATGGAAAGCGAAATATCGGTCGGCAGTAGAAAAAAGAACCCTATCGCCGCGAATGAGATCATAAGCGGACACCAGCCTATGTTGTTGAAGGGCGGCTGGGTGAAATAGTCGTTCAGCACGACGATCAACGGGACTGAGGGAACCGTCGGATAGACCTGGTGTATGGCATTGTTCGTGTAGATGACCGCGGGGATGAGCGCGCCCAGCCACATGAGCTTTCGCTGCACTTCCGTTGTGCCGCCTTCCGCTCCGGCCAGTTCGATGGGAAGCTGGGCCAGGGGAAAGGACAGATGCTCGTTTTCCACCCACTGCTTGCGCAGGAGAGTCGTCATAAAGAGAAACGCAGCCACGAGAAGCGAGATCAATACTCCCCAGTTAAGCACGGGAAGCAACCAGAGCTTCCATGGAATCGCCTGCCCTCGGGGAGTGCCTGTAAAGAACTCATCCACAACACGCTGCGGACCGGCCACGGAGGGATCGTAAGGAACCAGCCGATGGTTGAGGTTAAGATCGAAGAACTTATGCCAGGAGTTCTGCGGAGTGGCAAAATAGTGCGGGGCGACGAGCTGAGGGATAAACTTTTCGACGACGCCGTGGGATGTGACCATGGCGGAGACGAGAACCATGCAGTAGATGACCAGCAAATCGGCAGATGTCAGCTTCCATTTCGCATTGAGCTTACTGCCAAACTTGCTCAAGCCCATAACGGCGAGCATCATAGCGATGGCGATGGGAGGCATTTGCAAATAGCCGATACGCAGTGTAGACAGCACAAGCTCGGCCTGGGTCACAAGGATAGTCGTCAGGATCACTGCGCCGACACCAATCAGTCCGGCTCTGGCACGAATTCTGACCGTTCCCGTCTCCTTGCGATCGGACTGCGCATCTCCCGGAGTCTCAGGTGAGCTGGACTTTTTAGCAACTCGCGCGCGCGCGGCCTTATCGCGTGATGAGGATGTCATCAATATAACCTCGGTAGATGCCCGTCGCTTCGGGTCGATTGAAGGTCACCCAGATTTTGTCGACCTTCTTGCCCGCGAACTGCTCTCCGATAGGGCTTGTGAATTGTGACCATCCGTTGAGCGCGATATTAGCTCCATGCCCGGCGGCGGCGTTTATGGAATTGCCGGATTGATCGAGGCAGTTTTTATCGTGCAGGGTACTGCCGTCGGTAAAGTGCAAATCAATGGCTGTGTAGCGGGCATTGTCCGTGGAGGGATAAAGGGCATACGAGAGGGTGGATGTCGAACTTAGTTCCAGCGGGTGCTCGGAGAATGAAAATACCTTGAAGGTGCAGTAGGTCTTCCTGCCTCCATTGGCCTCACCGGAGAAGGCCAGGGATCTTTTGCCGGTGTGGGCCATGTCCTCTTTGGGATAGCAGGAAGGTTTGGTCCCTTTCTCGTACCCAACAACATTGAGCGGACTCTTGTTATACTCCGTATCGGGAGAATTGATCCAGTCTGGTGCGGGATCTGCTGTTTCGAATCCTGTGTGGAAAAGGGTTTCGCCCACGACGTGCGGCGTGGGGAGCGTGTCCTGCAGAGGCGTAAATCCCTTTACCATGGCGGTGCCGTCGGCGACGAGTCGCAGGTAGAAGTCCGAGGAACAGTGGACGCCGTCGGCATCTAAAGTCAGGAAGTACTGGTCGGTGGGCTTCATGGAGTCGTCTTCGGCCACTTTGTAGATCGCGGTGCCCTCGTTGACCTCGTCGAACATGGCGACATAGGCATTGGTGATCCCGGTCCGGCGTACGTTTGCGAACTGCTCCCACATGAAGTCGCCGTGGAGGCGTGGGAAGTCGTTTACGGGAGCAGGAGGCTTTTGCCAGTTCGACCAGGCGAAGCCGGGAAATATTACAGGTTGGTAGTCGATCCCATTCGCCTTGCAGAAGGCGAGGTCCGGGACCAGATTATGGTCGCGGTAGTCGTCGGCTCCGCTCACGTTCTTGTAGCTGCCTACCGTCCATGGCGAAAGCATATTGCTCGCCTTGTAGACATCCGCAAATTTCTGGTCGTTGCGGAAATCGCGGGGGACGCCGAGAATGACGTAGCAGCCGTGCGCCTTAAACCAGTTGACCGTCTGCAGGGCGGCGACGGGTTCGTCCGGCCTGTCCCCAAACCCGAATCCCCAGATGCAGACGACCGGTTTGCCGCCTTCC
>Ga0302303_10001699_pt1 | contig 13916 bp, 12 predicted proteins | sample III_Palsa_E2_1_FD_194542 | JGI IMG/M metagenome (GOLD analysis project Ga0302303, IMG submission 194542) | Peat permafrost microbial communities from Stordalen Mire near Abisko, Sweden - III_Palsa_E2_1 | ecosystem: Environmental > Terrestrial > Soil > Palsa > Peat permafrost | place: Sweden... | reverse complement strand
GTTCCGGTTCAACATGCATCAGGTTGTTTACCTGACGACTCTCTATGCGAGACTCCGCGAGGCTTTGTAAAACCTTATTGTCTCTGGCAACGCCGGCCGGTTCAAACTCGCGGTGAAAGTAAACGCAGTCGACCTTCCAGGTGACGGCTGCTTCTGCTACTGTTTCCGGGTTTGTGCCGTTTAGGACGATGAGGCGTCCGCCCAGGGCCTTTAGGCGCTCATTTAGATCGAGAAGACAGTCCATCAGGAAGTTAACGCGGGCCTTGCAGCTGTCTGCCCGCGATAATATCGCCTTATCGAGTACGAACAGGGGAATGACATATTCCGCGTCTGTACAAGCCTGTGCAAGCGCACGGTTGTCGATAGTTCTCAGGTCTCTTCTGAACCAGACAAGAGCCGTTTTGAACCGCTTTACGTTACCTGTTGAACTCAAGATGATTTATCCGCTAAATGACAGAGTATTATACTCACTAGCGGGCAAACACCGCAAGAAGCTATGCGAACCCGGTGGGGAACGCTGTGCGGATTATTCCCGGCAGTCCTTCCAGGCTGAGCTCGGTGGCGGAGGGATCGGACATAACAACAGAGCGCTCTATCATGTTCTCCAGCTCTCGTACGTTTCCAGGCCATTCATAGCCCGTGAGAGCGGCCATGGCTTGATCCGATACTGAGGTGATCTGGCGATGGTTTTCCTTGTTGAATCGCTCCAGAAAGTGAACTACCAGACCGGGAATATCTTCTCTGCGGCCTCTGAGCGGAGGCAGCTCAATCTGGATGACGTTCAACCGATAGTATAGATCTTCTCTAAATTTACCTTCGGTAATCAGTTTTTCCAGATTGGCGTTTGTTGCGGCGACAAGTCGAACTTCGACACGTATGGTCTTATTCCCGCCGACTCGCTCGAACTCCCGCTCCTGAAGCACACGGAGCAGTTTTACCTGGACTGATGGGGCAATATCACCAATCTCGTCGAGGAAGAGCGTTCCGCCGTGGGCCAGTTCAAACCGTCCTCTGCGCTCGGCTGCAGCTCCGGTAAATGCGTTCTTATCATGGCCAAAGAGTTCGCTTTCAAGGAGTGTCTCAGACAGAGCAGAGCAGGCAACAGGAATAAACGGGCCTTTTGACCGATCTGATAGCTCGTGCAGGGACCGCGCGACCAGCTCCTTACCCGTTCCGCTTTCACCCCGAATGAGCACGGATGCTTTAGAGGGAGCAGCCCTTTCCACCATGATCTCAACTTCAGCCATAGCCGGACTGAGGGCTTTAGTATTTCCCTTAGGGCGGCGCGCGGCAAGTTTTGGGGGGATTGAGGTTGAGGCTTCGGCCTGACGGGTTACGGCACGCTTCACAACCGCGCGAAGTTCGGAGATGTCAAACGGTTTTGTGATATAGTCCGTTGCTCCGTACCGCATGGCTTCCACGCAAGTCTTGATCGTAGCGTATGCCGTAATCATAATAACGACTGCGTTTGGATGCTTAGCCTTAATCTTCTGCAGGAGTTCGACACCGTTCATGTCCGGCATAATAAGATCTGTAATGAGGACGTCGATCTTGGTGAACGCTGCGATATCGATGGCGCGCTGGCCGCTGTCGGCAACGCAGACATGGTAGCCTTCCTTGGTGAACAGGGCCTCAAGAACGCGTCGGATGTTCTGTTCGTCGTCTGCTATGAGCAAGGTTTTGAAGGTGTTGGAAGCTGGTGGGCTGTCAGTTGGGTTCATAGGTGATTTAGTCCGAAGCGACTGCCCGGTGATTGGCTGCGTTGATCCGCAATTTCCGCGGCATTCTGAGATACAATGGATGAGAAAATTGGATTGACAGGGACAGTGAGCGTAAATGTGGAGCCTTCACCGCTTTCGCTCTGAACGGAGAGTTCTCCGCCATGGGTTTCCACGATCTTGCGCGCAATCGGCAGTCCCAGTCCGGTTCCCTTTGTCTTCGTCGTGAAAAACGGAGCCCAAATCTTTCCAAGCTTGTCGGACCCAATTCCAATTCCAGAGTCCGTGAATTTCATCTCGGCTTTGTCCTGACTCTGGATGTAATTTGTTTTAATAGTAAGAGCCCCGCCGTGCGGCATTGCTTGCACAGCATTGATGACGATATTCTTTAAGACTTGTTCGATCTGAAGCTTATCGATGTAGACGGGGGGCAGGGATTCGTCGAAATCCAGACAGACCATCACCGATTGCTTACTCAGATAGGCGCCCATGAATTGCAGCAATCGGGCGATAAGCTGGTTTACATTGTGCAGCTTCATGTCTGGCGGATTAACACGTGAAAACTCAAGAAATTCCGTTGTGATCCGGTTCAGGCCGTTAACTTCGTCCACAATAATGTCCAGGAACTCACCGTGCTGAGTCACAAATTCCGCCGGGAGCTCACTTCTAAGCAACTGGGCGGCTCCCTTTATCGACGACAGTGGGTTTCTAAGCTCGTGTGCAATGTTTGCAGCAAGCTGGCCCGTTTCTGCAAGCCTGCGAACCCGTTCCACGTCTTCCTTCATTTGGACAGCCCTGGTCGTGTCTTCAAACACCAAGACAACCCCCAGATATTCTCCCGATTCACTTTTAAGCTGTGTTGATGTGAGGTTGACACAGAAATCGTCACCGGTCTGGGTTTGGAATCGCAAATGACTTCGACTGAAGACCTTGCCGGTTTGTGCGGTGAGATCCAGCATGTTCAATGTGTCGTCCCGAGTTTGGGAATCCATGGTTATGGCGTGGAATACGTCGGGATATTTATGTCCGGCATAGGTTTCCAGGCTAAGGCCGAGAATTTCTTCCGCACGGGAATTCCAGGTTGCGATCAATCCGTCCTTGTTGGCGGTAATCACGCCTGCTGCAATCGACCGCAATACATTGTCCATATACTGGGAGAGGGCTTTAAGAGAGCTGATTTCGCGGTATATAGTGGCGGCCTGCGATGCCACCAGGTGGAGCACACGGACACTTTCTTCTGAGAATCTGTCAGGTATATCGCTCTCAAGAAGCAGCACGCCGACTACCTCTGCGCCTTCCATTAGAGGAACGGCTACAAGAGATCGGACTAATCCCTGGCCGGAATCTGGCTGTTGCGATAGGATGGTCGCCGCGTCGGAGAGGGGGTCGCTGGATATCAGGCCGCTCTTTTCTCTCAGCGCGCGCGCCATTATTCCTTCTGTAGCAATTCCCGTTTCTCCCACCAAATGAGCAACACGCTGTCCATGTGCGGCCCGAATGGTCAAAGTAGATGAGGGGTTGTCCAGGGTGAGCAATAACGAATCGTCGCAGGGGACTATGGCATGAACGAGGTCCAGGATAGTATTCAGCGCTTCATCCTGTGACTTGGAGGATCGAACCTTTTGCATCAACCGATAAACGGCGGTCAGTTCAAGCTCATGCAATCCAATACGGCGTTCAAAGTTCCAGGCGCTCTGCAGAGCGACGGCAGCCTGGGAGGAGGCGATGGCGATGAGCTTCAACTGCTCCGAGTCGAAATCCACGTCCTGTTTCCCGAGAATAAGATATCCAATGGGAAGGTCTTCAATGAGCAGCGGCACGAGAGCCACGGACTTGTGCGAGGAAATTAAGGAATTGTAAAATGGCTGCCAATCTCCTGCAAACAATTCATCGGCGGCTCCCGCCTTCAAAACACGCGGCAGCCTTCGGGAGAGCGCGCTGACCGGCACCGTGCGGGGCAGATTGGTAAGTAAGGCCACGGTCTGGGTATCCAGGCCTTCCCAGTGCAGTGGGCGGAGACTGTCTCTTGTGGAGTTGAATAATAGCAAGAGGGCAGAATTGCTTTGGGTGACACTTGAGGCAAGTTCTGTAACAGTTTGCGCCGCCCGCTTAACCCCGGATGTAGAGGCTAATCGGCGGCTTATTTCATACAAAGTTGTGAGCTCAGCATAGCGTCGTTCCTGGGTCTTGTAGATCTGAGCGTTTTCTATGGCGACGGCAGCCTGATGGGCAAAGGTAGATAGAAGCTCAATTCGGCCTTCGGTCATGGATCTGTCGACAAATCTATCGCTAATTACAACGACACCGATACACCGGCCACGGGCAATGATAGGCTGTGCGTAGAAAGAGGGGACACCGAGGTCCTCTGCATATCTCCTAACAACCGGGGATTGATTTTCGAGGGAGCGAACGTACATCGGCTGCATGGACAGCGCAACCTGGCCGACCAGCCCTTCACCGATCCCAATATTTATTTCCTGAAACAAGTCGTTATCTTCGTTGAAACCGCGTATAACCTGTGCCGAGAGCCGGCCGGTATCCGGGTCGCTAATGTAAATTCTGCAGTATTCAAACTTCACAACGTTTTCAATACTGTCCGCTACCTCATTGAGGAGAGTATTCATGTCACGGGTTGAGATCAGGGCTTCCGTGAGGGATGAAAGCGTCGAAATCTCCTGAAGCTTTGTATTGAGGCGGGCGTAGAGCATTCTATTGTTTATGCCCAGGGTTGCCCTGGAGATGAAAAGGTCGAGTATTTTTAGCTCGTAATCTACGAACGGCTCTTTTCCGGGAGATCGGTACACCCCTACAATTCCCTGTAGTTTTCCCTTTTCGTCGTAGATCGGACACAACGCCATGGATCCTTCAGACCCTGCGCCGTTGTCCGGTTCCCCCTGAGCGTTCCTGGCCGGGATATGAGAGACCAGAAGAGGCTCTGGGTTGGAGGACATTCGGTCGAGGAGATTCGTGGAATCGAGAATCTGCTGAAAGTGCAAGATGTCAGACTGTTGACCGGCGGATGCCGCAACGAATCTTGAGTTTTCCTGGTCGGTCACAATCAGCAAAAGGGCGGCTTCACCGTACATCATTTCCAGAGTTTTTGCGGCAACAACGTCCAGAAACTCGTCTGTTGGAACTCTCTCAATTTCCTGCGAAACTTTATGGATCTTTGAGAGCTCGCTAAAGTGGCGCGCGGAGTATTCGCGAACCTCACGTATTTCCGTGGAGAGGAGATCGTGCTGGAGGGCGATGGAAAAAAACGGGGAAAGCTGGCCGCACAGAGTATTAAATAGACTGGCAGAATCGGTGTCGGAGAATCGAAGGACAAGCCTTCCGCCGATTTGCTCTTCGTCATCTAGAGCAAAGTTAGAAATTGTCAGAAGACTGTTTGCATTTCCTGTACCGCGGATGTTGCCGTCTACGAGATCCTGATCCTCATTCCCTGCAACCCAGTAATAGGTGTCATTCTGGGCGCCTGCAAAAAAAGCTCCTGTTTCGGCATGAAGTTCCGAGCAAAGGAGTGACACGACCCTGGACGCTCGATCCTTCCCGGTCGATACGACAGATATCATTTTTTCGATCAGCATCTCATGATGTACGGGAATTACGGCGTTCATAGCTAAAGATCATTATCCGGCAGTCTCGGTGCGATGTCAAGAAGTGTGCTGCCTTTACACCCATCGAAAGCTTCTGCTATAATGACGCAGTCATCGAGGCCCAGTGATAGCGGAGCGCTTTAACGTTGCGGATTGAATCCATTGTAGAACCCAGGAAGATGATTGCCCTGGAATCCGAGTGGCGAAATCTCGCTGACATCTGTCCAACAGCGACTGTGTTCCAAACCTACGAATGGAACGTTACCTGGTGGCGGTATTTTGGCAGGTCATTTGGCAGAAAGCTTCGTCTGCTCTGCTTTCGGGACACCCAGGGCGCGCTCGTCGGCCTGGCTCCTTTGATGATCACACCTTTTCACCTGGTCACGCTGCGGCGAGTCGCCTTTCTCGGACTGGGCACATCGGACTATCTCGATCTGATCTGTGCCCCAGGACACGAAGATGCCGTTGAACAGGCGTTTCACCAAGCTCTTTCTGAAATGTCCGGCTGGGACATGGTCGACCTGCAGCAGCTGCGCCAGGGCGGACTACTTTGCAGCCAGTCTACGGGGACGTCTCTTTTTAAATCCTCCGAAACAAGCCAGGAAGCCTGTCCCTATATAGACCTCCCTGAAACGTGGGAAGAGTATTTGAAATCCCTCGGGAAAAAGACACGGTCGAACATATCCTATTATGACCGTGGATTGACCAAAGTATACGATGTTGAGTTTGAATCTGTCAGCGACGACGATGTTCTAAAAGAAGAGATGGAAAATCTCTTTGATTTGCACCAGCGGCGGTGGAATCAGAGATGGCTGCCGGGGGTTTTTGGTACAAAGAGGGTGCAGCAGTTTCATCACGAAGTCGCGCGGATGCTTATGCACAAGGGATGGCTTCGACTTTTTGTGCTCAGACTGGACGGTCTTACGCAGGCTGCGCTGTATTGTTTTTCGTTTAATGGACGTACCTGTTACTACCAGGGCGGCTTTGAACCAACACTTTCCAAGCTCAGTCTGGGAACAGTTCTGACCGCTAGAGCGATCCATACTTCGATTGACGAAGGCAAGAAGGTCTTTGACTTTCTCAGGGGCGACGAGCCTTATAAAGCGAAATGGACCAGTCAATCGGTCATCAATGTCCGTCGCGTCCTTACGAGAAAGGGCGCGGTAGTCGATCCGGTGGTGAGGTACACTCAACGCATTGAAGAGAACATCGAACACCGCGCCAAGTCGTGGATCCGCGGGCTCAAGTAAAAGGGGTGGGGGCACATTGAGTAGACTGCTAACCGTCCTTTTGATCTTTGCCGCACTTGCCGGCTGTGGGTACAATTGGCTGCAAGTTCAGCGACTGCAGGCTCAGATCAACGTGCTTAAAGTTGAGGTCGCTAAAAGGTACCCTGCCGGGCATCGTTACAGTGAGACAAAGGCGCCTGTCGACGCTGTATCTCCGGCAGTTGAAAGCGACAATGGGACTCAGGACGAGATTGACGGATGGAATTCCCTCGCTGCGCAACACTATGCAGCCGCCCAAAAAGCCATGGCAAAATCGGATGCCCCCCTTGCGGCCAAAGAATACGGCGCCTACATGGACGACAAGCGAAAGGCGCTTGTGCTTGAGGAGGGTGTGGCTGTTCGATCCATCGACACGCTGCGCAAGCTTGCCGGATTAAAGTCGGATTCTGGGTCCGTGATTGGAAAGCCGGATAAGGCCAGCCCTTGAGAGAGCCCGGTATGGATCGATATATGTACCTTGCGGGGTACAATGCGGCGGGTATGCTTAGAACATTGCGACTGCTTGATCGTGTGGAACTGGATTGGCCAAATGAATGAAGGCCTGACGAATGCCGAAATTGCTGAGCCACAACAGTGCATTGTGAAAACGATGAAAGTTGCTGCCATCGTGCCGGCGCACAACGAAGCTCGACGTATCCGACCGGTTCTTGAAGCACTGGCTTCCGCCCCGGAGGTGGACGAGGTCATTATGGTGTCCGACGGGTCCACCGATGACACCTGCACCGTGGCCGCTTCCGTGCCCGGAGTAACCGCACTAGAGCTTAAACGGAATAAAGGCAAGGGTGGCGCAATGCGTCACGGTGCACTGAGCACCGATGCCGATGTCCTCATTTTCTTCGACGCCGACCTTGTAGGTTTAAATCAGCAGCACATCCACGACCTGCTGGGGCCTGTCCTCAACGGCGAAGCCACAATGGCGCTGGGCATTTTTCAAGGTGGACGATGGGCTACGGATATTGCACAGTACTATTCTCCAGGCATAACCGGCCAGCGCGCCCTCCTCAAAGAAGTTTTTCTCCAAATCCCCGACGTCGAACATGTAGGATACGGCATTGAGCTCGCCATTACCTATTACGTCCGTCATCACGGAATGGTCAGCAAATATGTTCCGCTCCGGGGCATTACCGCGACCATGAAGGAAGAAAAGCTCGGCTGGATCTGCGGTTCCTGGTCCCGCTGCATTATGTACTGGGAAATGCTTCGCTTCCGTGTCTCCTACGAACTCCATGGCCGGCCTCCCAAGAAGCGCACAAAAAAGTAAGAAATACTTGGCCGGTCCTGAGGCGCTGCTTCGGGTGCCATGGCCGTAGCCCCGGACGGCCATGGCACCCAGCATTTCAACCGAACTTTTCTACCTCTTCCACAAACAAATCGATATCCCGCCTCAAAATATCCAGACTCGATTCCCAGAACTCTTCTTTCGAAATATCGATCCCAAATCGGTTGGCCAGATTGCTTGCGTCGGCAAGCCCTGTGGATGACAGCAAGCTGTCGTAATCCTTCTTGAACCCCTCCGGATCTTTCTCATAGATTGCGTACAATCCCAACCCGAAGAGCTGCCCGAACATATAGGGGTAGTTATAGAAAGACGACGTACTGTAGTAGTGCGGCTTTACAGCCCACATATACGCATGACGTTGGTCTTCCACCAGGGCATCTCCGTAGGTCTCTGCCTGGCTGCGCAGCATAATCTCGCAGAGCTCTTCCGGACGCAATGCCCGGCTGCCTCTTTGGAGGAAGACTTCCTGTTCGAAGAGAAATCGGCTCGAAATATCCACGACAATCTGACAGGATCCCTGCAGAGACGCTTCGAGGATGCTTAGCTTCTCCATGGATTGTGCCTGATTAAGTCCCGCCGTTCTAATGATTGTTTCGCAGAAGATACTTGCCGTTTCGGCGAGTGTCATCGGCGTATCACGCTGCAAGTAGGTGCGCTGCGCCAGGTTTAGGTTGTGATATCCGTGGCCCAATTCGTGAGCCAGCGTGCTCACTCCATTGAAGGAGGGTTTGAAATTGGTTAGAATACGCGATTCATCGCCACGCACACGCATGCAGAACGCCCCGTCCGCCTTGCCCGGCCGGCTTTCCGCATCGATCCAGCGTTCATCAAACGTTCGTCGTGCGTAGCCGCTCAACTTGTCAGAATAGGTTCCGAACGTGTCGACGACAAACTCCACCGCTTCACTCCAGGTCCAGCTTCGCGAGTCCGCGGTTATTGGAGCGAAAAGATCGAACCATGACAGTTGTTCAAGCTTCAGGAGTTTCGCCTTCGCGTTAAGATAACGTCTAAAATCCGGAAAGGAGCGTTGAGCGGCGGCCATCATTGAGTTTAGAACTGTTGAATCAATGTGGTTTTCAAAGAGAGATTCGTGGAGGGGAGTTGCCCATTTTCGACGCTTACCGAGTGTGGTGACTTCTCCCTTAATTCCATTGAACGCTGCCGCGGTTGGGATTTTATATCTCTCCCAGGCGTCAAGTTCGGCTGTATAGGCTGCTTCGCGTGTGGATCGTTCCGGGGCGAAGGCGAGGTTGCGCACCGCGCTCATCGGAATGTCTCCGGCATCCTTGACGGTAACGACAATCTGTGAAGAGACATCACCGTGAAGGCGCGACCACGATCGGCTGCCGGACAAACTCAACTCGGAAGCAAGCTCTTCTTCGGCCGGAGACATGAGGTGTTTCGCCTCTTCAGCCGCCTTGTGGATCATAAAGGCGTGAGTGGCTGCAAGGTCGGAAGAGGTGATCAGGGAATCACTGTCCAGTGATCCAACCCAGGCCGAGAACCGCGTCATAAGTGTGGACACGGGAATCGTCGCGTTCTGATAGGAACTCATTGCGGACTGAGCGGCGCCGTTCCTGGAGTCTGTCGATACGAACGATGAAATGTACGCCCCGACAACACGCATTCTATCCAGCATTGCATTCAGAGACCCAACCAGGGTTTCAAAGATTTCGACGTCCTTGCCGGTATTTGCGCCAGGAATACCGATCTGGAGACGGTCAAACTCTGCAACAAGGGCACGGATATCGGCGACTACTGCTTCCAGTTCGCTTTTGAACTCTGCGGATTCAAGAGATGGAAAGAAGGGGGTCATGTCCCATTCTGGAAGGGTGTTAGGGGTGGTGGTCATTTGAGCTCGCTCTCATATTGTGAGTTGAGAATAGCCTTGCGAAGAATGGACATGCAGATAGTACTGTACGGGCCTATTCCTGATCCGGCCTCTTCTCTCCATCCTGTGGGAGAAGATTGAGATGAGGGTCTTTGGGCGTGGTAATTACATATTGCCGTACGTAAGCGACCGGCCGCCCCCCTCACCCAACCCTCTCCCGCCATCAGAATGGGGGAGAGGAGAGGATTAAGAGGGCACCTCTATCTCGTATAATCCAACGCCGGCGTCCACACATAGTCACTATAGAACGGCTTGTCTCTGTGTACTGTATGGTCCGGCTCGTGTACTATTCGGTAAAACACACCGGTAAAGTGTCGTGGTCCGAGCTCCTGGAAGTGGTTGACCAGAATAACCTTGCGTCCTGGGGTGCCTTTTCCGTACAGTGCGACGATGGCCCTCGAATAAGTCGTTGTATACGAGATATAGAGAGGAGCCGATGTATCGTTCTGGACTTTGAAGTCTTTCGAACCAAACCAGACCGTGGCATCGCGGCCCGGATCGACGTACGGAATGGTCCTTACGTGCTGAAAGCGTTCGACGATTTTCAGGTCCGCCAGCATGGAAGCGTTGAACAGGGTCGTCGCTACCTGGCACATCCCGCCGCCAACTTCTTTCTCCATCTTACCATCGACAAAGACGTGGCCTATGCCGAAGCCTCGTGCAGCAGTGCGCTCTCCGACGACGTCGTTGACTGAAAAGATAGCACCCGGTTCGAGAACGTGACCATCAATGATGGAGATAGCTCTACGCACTGTTTCCGTGCGTCCGACATCACCAGGATTGAAGTGAGTCACGAAGAAGCCAATCCGACTATCGATCCCAGCCAGGTCAGCCGGCGATACATCGGCCGGTGTGGTCTTAAGGGGCAGTATGATATGCGTTGTTGAGGGCGTACTCTGCACCGTGGTCGTGATCTGGTCGACTGCAGCATCTACATTGAGATCGGCACCAGGTCTTCCAGGCTTAATGATCGCCGGTACCTGACCTTCGTAATCGCCCTGGTAATTTGGATCGACGACAGGATACGCATCCTTCGATCCACGATGGATGTAGACGGCAGTGGCCGTAAGGTAGCTCCTCAATTTGGCTTGATCCACAACAAATTGGAAGGACCCTGGCGTGCTCGTGTCGGAACCGCCCGCCGCATAGGATATTCCGATCTGTCGGCGGGTAGGGCGCCATTCACGTATTCCATCGCCCAGACGCATGCGTACGGCAAGCCTGTCGTGCGGCGTGGTATGATCGGGCTGAACTTCAGTGGTAATCGGTACTGAAGAATTAGTCCCTGAATTGGTCTGTGTTTGTGTCGGCTGATCGCTATTCTGTGCCAGAATGGGAGATGCAGGTACTACGGCTATCCCAACGAAGGCTAAAGCCAAAATCTGCGGTGAGCATCGAAGCATGCGATGCATGGAGTTATGTAATCCTTTCAAGTCCCAGGAGCGCCGTCAATGGCACGGTCGGCCTACGCCGCATTCTACTGCGGTGATTTAGCATATATTCTACCCGGAGGAATGCTACTTGCTCATTGGACATCCGATACGAGCTTTTGTTACAAAGTAGTGAACATAAAATGAAGAAAATTGAAGCAATTATTCGGCCCGTTCGTCTGGAGATCGTTAAGGGTGCTCTCGGTGAAGCGGGAATTACCGGAATGACCGTAAGCGACGTCCGCGGCTGCGGCCGTCAGGGCCCAGAAACCTTCGGCTCATTCCGCGGCGAAGAATATATTATTCGTCTTCCTCCCAAAATTCGCCTGGAGCTTACAGTGCCGGACGAAGATGTGGATGAAGTAATTGAAATTATTGTAGAAAATGCTCGGACCGGAGAAGAGGGAGACGGAAAGATTTTCGTCATGCCCGCAGCCGAAGCGATCCGCATAAGAACGGGCGAAACCGGTGAAGGAGTTCTGTAAGAGCGTCCGCGCCGTGTCTGTTGCGGATTGACTTCGAGGCGGCTGGGTGCTATAATGTCGCTAGTTTCACGCAGGTTCTTTAATTCCGTCCAGCGAGGCGGGGAAGGCCATGCTCAGCAAATCTTTCGGTTGCAGCACCTTAATGTGCCCTGAACCACCCACTTTGCCGGGCCTCCCTCCCATCTCACCGTCTGGATTTTGAACCCGCACTAGTATTTTTCGTGAGGTTGTCCATGCCCGACGGTTCTGAGAGCCCATACCACAATAAAACAGTCATGGATGCGGACGAAATGCGCCGCGCCTGGACCAGAATCGCCCACGAAGTTCTCGAGAAGAATAAAGGCGTTACTAACCTCGCAATTATCGGGATTCTCAGCAAGGGCGCTCCTCTCGCACAGCGCCTTGCGGATGCTATCCAGCAAATCGAAGGCACTCCAGTCCCCGTAGGTCAACTCGACATTTCCCTGTACCGCGACGATTTCCGCACATACCGCCCCAAAGTAGGTACGACCGCTATTCCATTCGATATCCAGGACAAAACCCTGGTTCTGGTGGACGAAGTAATCTATACAGGACGAACCGTGCGCGCCGCCCTTGGAGCCCTGGTTGACCTGGGACGTCCCTCCGTCATTCAGCTCGCAGTCCTCGTCGACCGCGGCCATCGTGAAGTTCCCATACGACCAGATTATATCGGCAAAAACCTGCCAACCAGCCGGCAGGAGTTTGTGACTGTGTCGATGACGGAGATCGACGGAGAAGACAAGGTGGTAATCTCACGGCCATGACTCGACGAAAAGATCTTTTAGACCTGCAAAGCCTTTCTGTAGACGAAATTAATCATCTGCTCGATCTTGCGGACTCATTCAAGGAAATAGTTACCCGCCCTGTCAAAAAAGTGCCCACCCTGCGCGGGAAGTCTGTTGCCACTCTGTTTTTTGAAGCAAGCACCCGCACCCGTACTTCGTTTGAAGCTGCGGCTAAAATTATGTCGGCCGACACTTACAGCCTTACCGGAACAACGAGCAGCGCCGTCAAAGGGGAATCCCTTAAGGACACGATGTTGACGCTGGACGCCATGGGGATCGATGCCTTCGTTATCAGGCATTCCTTCAGCGGCGCAGCAGAATTGGCTTCCCGCTATGTGCCCGATAAACCCGTTATTAACGCCGGCGACGGCACCCATGAGCATCCTACCCAGGGGCTTTTGGATCTGTTGACCATTCGGCAGGTAAAAGGAGCCGTTGCAGGGTTAACCGTGGCCATCGTGGGAGACATCGCGCACAGCCGTGTTGCCCGGTCCAACCTATGGGGGCTGCACGCTCTAGGCGCCAAAGTTCGTCTCATTGCGCCTCGTACCTTAATGCCGGCCGACGCTGATCAACTTCCTGCAGAAATCTATACGGATCTTGCCTCTGGATTAAAAGGGGTCGATGTCGTTAACGTTCTGCGCATACAGTTAGAACGCCAGGACAGCGCGTTTTTCCCCAGCTTGCAGGAATACGCCGCACTATTTGGAGTGTCGACTGCAAAGTTAAAAGACGCAGCACCGGATGTCACCGTTTTGCATCCCGGCCCAATGAACCGTGGGGTAGAGATATCTTCGGAACTTGCGGACAACAAGAACATTTCGGTCATCACGGATCAGGTAACCAACGGGGTTGCCGTGCGCATGGCGGCGCTGTATTGGCTCATGAGCGCCCCAGTGAGTGAAAGCAAAGGGGGAGACAATGTCCGGTAAACGTATCATTCGTTTTTTTATTGGCTTAGTCGTGGCTCTGGTCATCGTGCCGCTAGTTTTGCCTTTAGTCGGAGTTCCTCGGAGCCACTTTTTGCCGCCGGGGTGGGTCTACGCGCAGGCCAAAGGTCAGGCAAGCGGAATGGTGCTCAGCGAGCGTTATTCCATGTCGAACGATCCTTTCCAGGTGGGTCTTAAATTATTCTTTATCAAGTATGTTTTTCTGGCAAAGCCTCCAACACCTGCTCCAGACGGCAAGAAGTATGAGCATTACTATGGTGAGGTCCAAGTCGACAAGGATATGTACGACAAAGCCAATCCAGGGCAGGCAGCGCCCATAAAGTATGAACTAACTTATCCCGACATTAACGGGATCGACTACGAGGGAGCCGGACTTGGCTGCAACGGACCAAACAACATACTTGGCCCCTGGCTGATCTGGATTGGATTGATCCTGGTGGTAGCTGTAGTATTTCTCTTGATATTTGAACGC
>Ga0302303_10001694_pt1 | contig 13950 bp, 17 predicted proteins | sample III_Palsa_E2_1_FD_194542 | JGI IMG/M metagenome (GOLD analysis project Ga0302303, IMG submission 194542) | Peat permafrost microbial communities from Stordalen Mire near Abisko, Sweden - III_Palsa_E2_1 | ecosystem: Environmental > Terrestrial > Soil > Palsa > Peat permafrost | place: Sweden... | reverse complement strand
GCGCGAGCAAGGCAGCCTTGCGCAACCTCGCGCGGACCTGGGCGGAGGACCTGAAAGGCAGCGGCATCCGGGTCAACGTGCTGTCGCCCGGGGCGACGGCGACCGAACTCGCGAAGGAAGCGCTGGGCGAGGAAGGCCAGAAGGTCTACGCCTCGATGACTCCGCTTCAGCGCATGGCCGATCCAGCGGAGATCGGAGCGGTGGCCGCCTTTCTCGCGTCGTCGGACAGCAGCTTCATGACCGCCAGCGAGGTCGCCGTCGACGGCGGCCTGGCGCAACTCTGACGTGTTAAGCCCAGGCGCTCCATGCGATTCGGAGCGTCGTAGGGCTCAGTAAAATAAGCGGAAAGACTTTCACTCCGTTCACGCCGTACGTCATACGGTACGTGAGCCCGGCAGACTTCTATCCAAGATTAATCTGCCGGCCCTCCAGTCCCAACCTTTCAGCGAATCTCGATGCCGGTAGGGCTCCGAAAGGGGGCTTTGCGACTCTCTACTCAAAGCGGACCAAGGAAACACGATGGCGAAGAAAACCTTCCACGGCTCGTGTCACTGCGGTGCGGTCGCCTTTGAGGCCAAGATTGACTTCGATGAAGGAACGACGCGCTGCAATTGCTCGATTTGCACCAAGTCGCGTTTTTGGTTCGCGATCGTGGGGCCTGAAGATTTTAAAGTCGAAAAGGGCGAAGACCAGCTGTCCGATTACACGTGGATTCCGCCCGGCAAATCCGAGGCCCACCTTCACTATCGCTTCTGCAAGACCTGCGGTGTCCGCACCTTCGCAGAAGGAAACGGAGGTACGTTCTACGCCGTGGCTATCGCCACGCTGGACGGTATCGAGCAAGACGCCGACCAACTCGTCAAATCGTTGAAATATAACGACGGCCGTCACGACGACCTTAAGCATGCGCCGGCCGACACGCGCCTCCTTTGAACTGGGTTGAACGCGTACGTGCGATGCGCGGAACCAACAGTGAAAGCAATGAAGTCGATCGGACACGATCCGATCCGAGGAATGGAGAAGTTTATGAGCTACGCAATTATCGGCTTCGGCAAGATCGGCCAGGCCCTGGCCAAGGCGTTTGCCCGCAATGGCATCGACGTATTCGTTGCAACCACGCGCGACCCGGAAAGCTTTGCATCCGCTGCGGCCGCGATCGGACCCACGATCATTCCCAAAAAGCTGGCGGAAGCGGTCAAGGCGGACATCGTCTTTTTAGCCGTCCGTTTCGAGTCGCACCAAGATGTCGCGAAGGCGCTGCCGACCTGGAAGGGAAAACTGGAAGTACTGCATGGAACTGACCACGGCGCTGGAAATTACTGACCGCCGCGCTGGCAAATTCTGCCTACGCCGCTGGTTCTGACCACTCTGCTGCTCCGCTCTTCTCTTGCCGACTGCTCAACTGCTTCTGACCAATCTGACGGAGCTTTAACCAGATGCAGCTCTGCCAACTTTCGATGCATCTTGAGGAGGTTGTGCTCGGTCAATCGGCACGTCCGCTTTCCTCCTGTTGCTCGGAAAGGTTTAACCGGTGATCCGTTCCGTCGCCTTCATCGATCAGTACTCCAAATGAACACGCAATCCCACAACCCGGGCTGGTCCGCGGTCCCGGTTGTATCCGGGGCTGTGAACAAGCTGGATATCTGCCGTCACGAATGCAAACGACGTGACGGCAAGATCGTAGTACGCCTCCCCGATCTGCTCCGTGGCGTAGTTCAACCGCCCATCCCCCAACGTGAAGCCTGATCCGCCTGCTGCCAGGTAGTTTCGGTGTTCCGGCGAAAGCCCGTTCACTGCAAACGCAATGGCGATTCGATCCTTTGGACGCTCCCACTTTGCTCCGGCGAGCTGTGCGCCAATGCTGGCGCTACGATCCGCTTCGGTGAACGCGAATGACTCTGTCTTCCCGTCGTTCCACGCGACACGTCCGAACAAACCAGTGTCTCCATCGTCAGCGAGTGGAACATCAACGCCCGCTGCCGCTCCATATTTATATCGACCGTTTTGATCATCTGCGCGAATGTCGGGAACACTGCCCGTTTCTTTAGCTTCAAGCAAAGCATCTTCATAAATGCCCATCCGTGCCTTGTTTTGAAATACGAGCAGCCACACGCTGCTGCTTTCGGGATCGTGCTGCCAAGTCACTTGAGCGTTCTGGCCATTTGCCCGGCCGATGGGGCCTTCCAGGTTTGGCCCGTTGGCCTGCGTAGGCATCTGATACACGCCGTAACGCCAAGTCCACGGGCCGACAACGTAAGTCACGAGCCCGCCGACGGTGTAACCACGCGTGTCAGCGGCAAAATCCCAAGCTGGACTGTTAAACAAGCTCCAGTTCATGAACTGGGTTCGCGTCGAATTGCCATAGCGGCTTTGATCGAAGTCGTCGTTTACAGCCATGAGCCCGAACTTGAAGCTCAGGCGATCGTCAACCTGATCGCCCGGCAATTGATCCATCTTTCGTTTGACCTTCGTCGTTTTGTCGCCCAATGGGATGTCGTACGTAAGGAAGGCACGCGCGACGTAAGCATCACGCCCGAGCGTGCCGCCACCACCGCGGATCACATCGCCGTTGGTCAAACCGGCCAGCCCAGTGCTGTGGCTGACAGCTTCGCCCCGGAACATTTCTATATCCAAATAAGCAGAAAGGCGCGACGTCATGGGTAGCCCGAAATAGGTTCCGAATGTGTGGGAACGTGCATGGTCTCCTCGCGGATTTAGGCTGAGAGGGCCCTCGTAGGGAGAGTGCAAGCTGTTTTGGATCTGCGTGATGAACGTGTACTGCGCGCCGAGCAATTGCGGCACAAAGTACTGGACGTCGTCGGCGATGGCGTCACTCATGCTCACAGACACAACAATTGTCGCAACAATAATTGTTGCGCATCGATTCACTCATTGACCCCAGGTGGCGAACATCACGACAGCGGCGGCTGTCATCACTCCCGTAGCGATCCACCCCCATACTTTGAGCGATGTGTTGAGGGTGAATTTTCCCATCACTTTTTTATTCATGGCCAACAGCATGATCATGATCATCATGGGTACCGCGGCGACACCATTGATTACCGCACACCAATAGAGCGCCTTGATGGGATCGACGGGAGTGAAATTGAGCACGATCCCCACAAGGCTGGCGAAGACGAGTACGCCATAGAAGAATTTGGCTTCATGCGGTTTGTACTCAAGTCCGCTGCGGTATCCCAGCGCACCTGCTGCCGCGAAGGCGGTCGATCCAGCAAGTACGGGCACGGCAAGTAGACCTGTGCCAATAATGCCTGCGGCAAACAGCCCAAAGGCAAATCGTCCAGCGAGGGGGCGCAGTGCTTCGGCGGCGTCCGACGCTGACTGAATATTTGTCTTTCCGTGCGCATGCAGAACGACGGCCGCCGTCAAGATGATGAAAATGGCTACGATGTTCGAGAACACCATCCCGATCGTCGTGTCGACGGTAATCCGTTCGATCTGTTCAGGTCCCTGCGATGGATCCGCTTTCAATGGCCGGCGATCGCCATCATCGCGGATTTCCTCGGCCTCCTGAGCCGCTTGCCAGAAGAAAAGGTAGGGGCTGATGGTCGTACCGAGCACGGCAACGATAGCGACGGCGTACTTGGCATTGAGCCGCGCCTTGGGCACGACAATGCCTTTCACCACTTCACCCCAAGGAACGTGGATGACGAATACCGTCGCCACGTAGGCGAAAAGACTGAGTGTCAGAACTTTGAGGATGGGCGAATACCGGGAAAACGGGACATACATCTGCAGCAGCAGAGACACGATTGCGAAACCTGCCGCATACAACACCGCGGGGCCTCCGATCAGCAGTTTCAGCGCGGCTCCCATGGCACCGATGTCGGCAGCCAGGTTGATCACGTTGGCTACCAGCACAGAGAACACCAGTCCATAAACCCATGGACGTGGATAGTACTTACGCATGCTGCTGGACAGCCCCTTGCCCGTGGCGCAACCAATTCGCGCGCTGATCGTCTGGATCGCGATCATCAGCGGCATCGCAAGAAAGAGGCTCCAGATCGTGGCATAGCCATAGGCCGCACCTACTTGCGAGTAAGTGGCAATCCCGCTCGGATCATCGTCCGCTGCTCCCGTGATCAGACCCGCACTCAATTTTCGCAGCAGGGAGGGCTTGGATTTCGCGGACGATAAGTCGTTCAAGCAGGCGCCCTCTATCAATGTGTTTACGCATCAAGCGCAGGCGTGGCGTAAATGTCTCCCGTTAAGAAGGTGACGCTCTCGGCTACGAGTAAGCTCCAACTCCAATCTCATGGTCAATTCGCATTCCTATAAAACAAAATTCATCAACGCTAAGTGATTCCACCTGGTAAGAGCAGGCGATCGTATTCCTTCTTGACGACGGCATAGCATTCACAAGAACGTTCTTCTAAACCGCCACGATCCAGAACCACGATATGGCCTCGCCGATATTGGATAAGTCCTGCTTTCTGTAAACGGCCTGCGGCTTCTGTCACCCCTTCGCGTCGTACGCCCAACATGTTGGCAATCAGCTCCTGGGTCATGACCAACTCTTTCGAGTGAAGCCTGTCCAGGCTCAAAAGCAGCCACCGGCAAAGTTGCTGATCCAACGAATGGTGACGGTTGCAAACCGCCGTTTGGGACATTTGTGTAATCAAGGCTTGGGTATAGCGAAGCAACAAGTGCATGACTGGGCCGGACCGATTAAATTCCTCCATCAACATAGCAGCAGCCAGCCGGTATCCCCGTCCTGCGCTTTGCACAACGGCCCGGCTTGGTGTGGACCTGCCTCCCATAAACAAAGAAATGCCCACGATGCCTTCATTGCCGACCACGGCAATCTCAGCCGACGCACCGTCCTCCATCACGTACAACAAAGAGATGATGGATGAGGTCGGAAAGTAGACATGGGACAAGTTGCTTCCGGACTCGTAGAGCACTTTACCCAGCGGCAAATCCAAGGGCTCTAAGTGTGGCAACCAACGGGCATATTCGTCCTTGGGAAGGCTGCTGAGTAGTTGGTTATGCTTCGGATCATCACTCTGAGCCATGCGCCACCTCTAGTATCTGCTGGAAGCCTGCCTGCTGATAACAGCACCCTAGCGGGACCAGCCAACTTGAGTATAGGCACTTCAAGGTTTGGGGATACTCTGGACTCCTCGAAGTACCAAGAAATCTGTCGCTTCGTACGGCAGCGCACAGACCCATCCAAAACGGAAGGACACCATATCGTCACAGTCTGCTGAACCCTTCAGCGCTGAGCCTGGGCTTTCCGTCATGACAACTGAAGAACGAACGAGTGCGGAATATTACGATGCCGACACTGGCTTCCTGCTTGGCCAAAACAGACAGTGCGAAGGGGAAAACGGACTTCCAGCCTTCGAGTTGCTTCGCCGGAAAGTGAGTGTTCTACGATTCGTTTCCGCTAAGACCATGAAGTACGAAACATCTGACGTTTCCACACAATTTTAAAACGTTAGGTGCTACGTTTGTGATGGTTGTTTCTCAATCATCGACGCCACTTCCGGTCTTTGGTCTGTTTAACAGACTGGTAAATCCCTGGAGGTGCTGGTCTTTAAAGTCGGCTCCGATGATGGTCCGCAGCATCGCTTCAAACGAGCGCAAAAAAGCTGCGTTGATGTTTGCCTTGTGATGACACGGGACTGCGAAGATATCCTCATCGCCAAGTACTCAAGAATGCTGATGTCAGTCAGTCCGCCTCCTTCTTCGCATGGCACAAAGGGTGATGTTTGGTAGATGAGCTATCAACCAAAGGAATATTTTTGGTGCCATCGGAACGGGGATTTGAAGGAACCGCCACAGGCTTATCAACAAGAACCTCGGCGTCATGTTTACGAGATATATCCGGCGTAACTTCGAATTGAGAAGGCTTCTTCCCTTTGTCATCCAGAGCCCTATCCACGTTGTTTCCCATGCTTTGTATCGGCCGGGAATAAGTTTCTAGCTCGTTCATTTTTGTAATCCTCAATCACGCCAAAGTCACTTGTTTTCACTATGAGCTGACACAAGGGAATATCGCGTGACGAGTCGTCTAAAGAGGAGAAAACTGACCATCATTAATTTTCAGTTGGACAAGGATCGAGCTTACACACCCGTAGATGACCATGGCTTTTTAAATAACTTCGGTAGTTCTCACTTATTTCAGATGCGCTGATGGACGGTGTTCAATGGGCAAACCTACCCAGGAAGGTTTTCGACGCTATCCAAAAACGGAGGGATGGTTTACGCCTAATCTGTTAGCCCGACTTTGGTTTGAACCGCTGCGGGCTCCCTGCATCTGTATAGAGTCTTGCTTACGCCCGTCTTGTAAAGGACGATGTGGTTGCGACGCTTGTCTCGGCTACTGGACGCAGCGCTATTTTGAAATGAGTGATTTCGACTTAAAGGATTGCTTCGCCAGAAACAATCACATTTTGTCCATGGCATAACTCGGCATAGACTCGTTAAAGTCCCAATATCAGGCACGTCCATGGCAGTCAATTTAAAAAATCTCTCGCCGAAAGAACTGCAGGCTGTCATCGCCGAAGCGCAATCAAGGATGAAAGAGGCGCGCGTGAATCTGATCCAGGATGTTCGGAAAAAGGTTGATGCATTGCTGACTATCAGTGGCCTGACATTAATTTAGGTCTACCCAACGCGTGGCAGAAAAAAACGGCCGGCATGAAAAGAACCGTTGCAGCCAAATACCGGAACCCATCAGATCCTTCTCGGAACTGGTCCGGCCGTGGCCGTCAGCCACTCTGGTTTGTGGCGGCATTGAAACGCCGTGGTGTCACTACTGAAAGTCTTTTGATTACCCGCGCACCAAGAGCCGCAAAGGTAGCCAAAACTTCAGTGAAGAAAGCCAAGATATCAAAGAGCTAACGAGGTAAAAAATTGCCGTTGAGTTTCATCCAAAATTGAGCCAGTTCGCACGGCGATTTTTGTCGAATTTTGATCCACCTCCCATCAAACACTGCTCGTATCCTGACGTGCCCCAGAATTTCGTACTGGGTCTCAAACCATCGAAAGGACAGGAGATGATGAACAGGCAAGAAGAAATCGCGAGAATCGTTCGCTCTTACTTCAAGAGCTATCCCGACAAGGACAGACCGACGATTGAGTCGCTCATCAGTGAGGACTTTTACTTCACCAGTCCGCTAGACAACAGAATCGACAGGCAGACCTATTTCAATCGGTGTTGGCCAAACAGCAACAATACCGCTGCGATTGATCTACAGCACCTCGTGGTGAATGGAGAGCAGGCTTTCGTGATCTACGAGAGTCGCATGACGGATGGAAAGCGCTTCAGGAACACCGAATTGTTGACCGTGAAACACGGCAAAATTACGGGCGTGGAGGTGTATTTCGGGTGGTCAATTCCGCATGACGCTGCTGCCGGCAAATTCGTCTGACCAAAGTGATGGTGAAGGCAGAAGATGACGCCTTAGTTGGTCAAACCAACTTTCGAAATTCCAGGAGCCAACGAGTTTGTCGAGAAGGCGAAGCCGACTATCGGGCGCATCCACGTGGAACATACTTCGTTACCACCATGCCGCAGGCGTATGGGTTGCTGCCGATCAGTTCAAAATCCTGATCGACACTCTTCTTCGCGAAGATCGAGATGCCCTCATGCAGTGCGATCGGATTGGTATAAAACTGAAATTCATCGATCAGATCCGCGGTGATCAGTGAAGAGGCAAAACCCGCTCCCCCAAAGGCGACGATATTCTTGCCCGGCTGGGCCTTGAGGTAGTCGACTTCCTCGACGAGGGGTTTGTAAGCAAGTTCTGCCTCCGGCCAAGGCGAGGCTTTCAGGATATTTGAGAAGATTATTTTCCGCGCATCCATGATGCGCTGTGCGAACGCGAACGTCGCAGCTCTCGGATGCTTGCGGGCTGTTTCGGACCAATGATCGATGTAGCCACCTTCCACAATCTTGCGGCTGAGAAGGATGGTGTCGGCCTCCTCGAAAAATCGATTGAATTCCGCCCGAAGCTTCTCGTCCCAAGGGCATTTGTCACCCCAGTCCCAGAGCTGCCAGCCGGGCTCACGACCGGCCTGTCCGACATAGCCGTCGACGGACACCTGCATTTGCAAGATCAGTTTGCGCATCTCGGAGGATCCTCTCGATACTTAGCATGGCTGGGAGGCTGTCAGTAATGTATTTTTGAGAGGGCGGCGTACTGCGATCAACCAGGCGCTGGGTAGGGACTATTTTTCAATAGTGCCGCGAGGTGCGCCGCATTACATGCCAATGTCTTGATCGTACTGGCGAGTTTGGGTGGTGTGCGAGCCAGATCTTTGTAATTGACACTGCCCATGGCTTCACCGACCCAGTATGCAGAGCTGCCACCCGGAATGGTAAAGCCGACATCGGCGAGTGCCTGGTAGAGTTCGGCTGTGACATGGTGTGCGCCGTCTTCATTGCCAACGACGGCGACGATGGCGACACGGCCGAACGTGGGGTAGCGACCTTGCTTGTCGATCTCATCGAGAAAGGCGTCCATCCGCTCCAACACGCGCTTGGCCACGCTGGAAGGTTGACCCATCCAGATCGGTGAGGCGAGGACAAGAATGTTCGCATCGAGCACCTTGCTGCGCAGAGCGGGCCACTCATCGCCACTACCCTCGTCAGCCTTGACGCCAGGTTTGACGACGTAATCCGCAACGCGGGCATGGGATACCCCTACACCGTACGGAGTCAGTGCGTGCAGAATCTGGTCCAACAGTTTCTGGGTGGAAGACTCCTCCGGCCCTTGCTTGAGCGTGCAGTTCATTCCGAATGCGGTGAGTGACTTGGATTCTTTCCAGCCCTTCTTGTCCATGATCCATTTGCCCTTGCAGCTGACTAAGGGAAATCGAGATTAGGGAGGGAGGCGTCGTGGGATGATGAAACGTAGACGCAGACTACTGTCAGCAAATCTAGGATTCCGCGTTATCTGAATTGTGTTCGATCGCGTCGCGCCGCTCACGCCAGGTTTGTGCAGTCTGGGGCTTGACGAAAAGAGAGGTGATTTCCGGATGTGCGATCTTGGCCTGCCTCTCGATACGGTTGATGCAGTCCTCGATCTGCGGCGTGGTCAACGCGTCCTCGAACTCGGCACTGAGTGCAGCTACCACTTGGTTTGGCCCCATCTGCACGGTCATTACGCCGTTGGCACAGCGCACATCGGCATCGCCCGCGGCAATCGCAAGAATGGAATCGGCTACCACCGGATGCGCGGCTTCACCGATCAACAGCCCCTTGGTCTCACGCGCCAGCAGCGAAGCTGAAACAGCGAGCACGCATGCAATGCCGATCGATGCCACACCGTCGAGCACGGGCAGGTTGAGCAGTTGCGCGCCGGCAAGACCTGCCAAGGCTACGATCAGGCCGAGCAATGCCGCGCTATCTTCCAGCAGCACGGTGAACGTGCTGGGGTCTTTGCTCCGACGAAAGGCTTCGAAGTAACCCATTCGACCCTTGTGCAAACGAAACTCGCGGAGTGCCACATACCAGGAACTTCCTTCAAAAAGCAGCGACACGGCAATTACGCCGTAATTCAATGACGGGTGAGTAATGGGCTCAGGCTGGCGTATGTGCATCACTCCCTCGTAGAGCGATGCACCTGCACCCAGTGCAAGTACCAGCAACGCGACGATGAAACTCCAGAAATACAGCTCACGACCGTGACCGAATGGATGCGTGCGATCCGGCGGCATCTGCGCGCGGTGCAAGCCGTACAGAAGCAACAGTTCGTTGACGGTATCGACCAGGGAATGCACCCCTTCGCTAAGCATTGCCGAGCTGCCGGATATCCCTGCCGCCACAAACTTGGCGATGGCGATCATCAGATTGCCGGCGAGGGCAACGTAGACCACTTTGCGCGAACCGGTGGTAGGCAAGCGTCAGGCCTGTAGTTGGTGCTTCAATCTCGTCATGTCAGATGCATGATGAAAGGCATCACCGCCTGAAGGCTCATGATCGTTCCTGGTTCTCTACGCCACGGGGACGCATCGGAACGGGGTCGGAGCCATACGCCTGAGGCATGGCAGGATCTGTTCGCCCCAGTGTGATGTTCTTTGACGCGCGCACATGACGATTGGCAAACGTCCATATCTCACCTGTCGCCGTGATCAAAACAGTCCAATAGAGATCAGATTCCGGGCCATAGTCGATAAGGATGTGGGCAAATCCTTCGCCTTTGGGTGTGTTCATCGGTAGGGGCGGATTGAGTTGCAGCATGCAAGGCCTCCTTATGTTCTCTCGCACGATGCTTTCATCGACGTGAACAGCCTGAGAATTTCCAGCTTCAGACCGCGTTTGCATCAAGCCTCGCTGGAAGTCCCTCACACAACGTAGCAACCACTTCACGCAAGAAATGCATGCGTGAGGGCCACAGTAGTTTCTCGGTCAAAGTCGCTCTTGAGTAGGCTTTGATGGTGAAAACTCCATCTCCACTGCGAAATTCCAATAATCAGCATGAAAAGAGAAACGACATGGCAAAAATCGACACGGAAAAACGCGACGACCTAACAGAGAGTCACTTCGCGTTTCCCAGACAGCGCAAGGAACCTCTTGAAGACGCCGCGCATGTGCGCAATGCCGTCGCGCGTTTTAACCAAGTCGAAGGCGCAAGCGCTGAAGAAAAAGATGAGGCATGGAAACGCATCCAGGCAGCTGCGAAGAAGTACGGCGTCGAACTCAGCGAAAAGAGTCGTCACGAGATGAGCAAAGGCTGACACAAAAGTTGGCTACGAGCCGTCGTCGACTTTTACAGTGTAGTCACGGCAATAAGGCCACGCTTCAGATGATCCAACCGCCTATGGGTATTTATGATCATCTTCGATATTCCGTATGCGCCGTTGCATAGCGGCGAATGGTCTGTGGAGGTGAGCAATGATGGTAATCCAGAATTCAAAAGCCGCCATGACGCACTTCGGTTTGCAGTCAGCTCTGCTCTGAAGGCGCATCAACAGGGCAATGACTCTCTGATCACCGTCGAGGGCGTTGACGGTCAATGGCGCATGTTCGACCACCGGGCAAAAGGCGTCGCTTAGACATGCGTCGACTCGAGCAGCTGAGAAGATATCAAACGATCCATCTCAGTAACACGCCTGGCTCGTCGTTTGCCGCCAGAAGCCGGTCGGCGCTGAAAGGTTTTTGAAGGCATGCCGTACTCGTTGTATAGCTTTCGGCGTAATGAGAGTCCGGACGTGTCTTTCTGGAAGTCGCACCACGCGGGCTCGAGCCGAAGAAGATCGCCGGACCAATCCGATTCGCACCTACAGTGATTCGCCTGAACGACTTGCACGTGTGGGAGGTCACTTCGCGGCTATGCCCGAGGTGTTGGGATCTTTATGTCAGTCGTGACGTCGACTGAAGTTCACAAAGCACACCAGGCCTCCTAACTCTGCAAGGTCTCGAATCTGGACGGGCGTATGATGGGGCCAATAGGTTGCTGGGGAATACACTATGGAACTTATACGCCTTGTCATTGTGGAAGACGATGTCGCGATCCGAAACCTTCTGGCGGATGTCTTGAAGCAAAAGGGCGGTACGATCGTCGGCACCGCCAACAATTTGCTTGACGGGATGGCTCTGGTCAAAGAAACACCCTGCGATTGCGCGGTCGTGGATATTGATCTCGCTGGCGATCAAGCATTGCCATTGATCGAATTATTGGAAGAACTTAAGTATCCCCTTCGTTCCGATCACAGGACTGACGCTGGCGAATATTGATTCGCCTCGAATACGAGCGATGCCATTGCTCATAAAACCGTTCGATAGCCATGATCTGCTAGATGCCATCGCTCGAGCTAGTCAGAGGAACTGAGGGGACAACCTTCTTCCAAGGTCGTCGCGCAGGCCTTCACTGGTGCAAGACTGGTCAAGGGCTTCAACCATTTGGGCGCTGCCGTCCTTGAGCAAGATCCGGCCGACCATGGCGGCAGGCGAGTCGTTTTCCTGGCCAGCGACGATGACGGCGCCGCCGTGGAGATGGGTGCGCTTGCGGAAAATCTCGGTTTCGCACCGATCCAACTTGGCAGCCTTTCGGAAGGCGGACTGCTTGTGCAGGCGCGCGGAAATAGCTGGGGGCAGCTGATCTTCAAGGACGTGGTCAAATTCGACGGATGAATCGTGATCGCTAGTTCGATGCGATCCTGCCTCGTTGACAAAGGGCAGCCAGCGTTTGATTGAAGCGAGGGCGACGCCGACAGTAAGCCGCGCTTCGAACAATGAACAATGCGGTCAGGTTCATTTCCAAAACCAAATTAAATGAACCTGAACTACCCTTCATTTTACGCCGTAGCGTCCTCTGGCACGGAGGTCCCCTTGCGGCGGCCTGAGTCGGGGCTAAACGGAATTCGCCCGTTCACGCCGGTTTGCAGGGCGCCTGCGCAAGCTGGTCTCCCAAACTTCGTTGAACAGAAGGACTTCACCATGAACAAGCGCATGCTTCCTCTCTTGCTGGGATTGTCGGTTTGCAGTGCCTCTATGGCGCAAAACGCACCGGCGAACGCACCGGCGCCGGCCGCCGCCACCCAGATGACGGCCACCACCGTGACATGGGCGACTCCAGCCAGCGGCGCGCTGACCCAGGACGCCATCGAAACGTCCATCGCCAACGCCGGTTACAAGGAAGTCGAAGGTCTGGCGTTCAAGGATGGCGTCTGGCGCACCAAGGCTCGCGGCGGCAACAAGCAATGGTCCAAGCTGGCCGTCGGCCCGGTCACCGGCAGAGTCTATCCAGCCGATGCGCCGTCCGCCCTCAACGCGGACGAAGTCAAAGCCAAGCTGGCAACGGCCGGCTACCAGAACTTCACTGATGTCAAATTCGATGACGGCCTGTGGAGCGTCGCCGCCAAATCACCGCAAGGCAGCGACATCAACCTGCTGGTCGATCCAACCGACGGCAGCGTAGTGGCGCAGTCGCTCGAGTGATGGCTTCAATCGGCTGACAGTCAATGCTGGCGGCTCTGTTTTCAGTTTTAGCACGTGCTGCCGGTGACGCTCTTCATCCCAGGCAACAGGTAGCCAAATCAAAGGGGACGGAGGTAGTTATCGTTTAATTACCTCCGTCCCCTTATTTGGGCCTACGCCGGCCTACCGCGCGCCAACATCGCCGCGGCGCTGGCGCTCGAAGTGCTGAAGGTGCACGCTGAGTCTGGTTGAACGCCGGAGGCCGCGCTTAACCACGAAGTTGATACAGAGCTGGACGGATGCGGACAAGCTCTGATGGATCGCGCAGATGGCCAGCAGACAATCCTTGAATGCACGCGACATGACAAGGTCCTTGTCCCGAGATGCATAGCTCCAATCATTGAGAAGCAAGTCTTCCGTCAGGAAGATGGCACCGTTAGCCAGTCCCGCGTGCGCCCGTCTACGCAGTCGGCAAAAACAATTTCCAATGACCTTCGGAAACGACTTGGACGACACCATGGCTCACTGCGATTGCGGTCTGATCATCAATGGCATAGACCGGCGCCGGTATTTTGGCGGCCCATTTTTCAGCATTCTCCAAGCAGGCATCCGGATGATTCGGGTTGTCGAAATGCGGGATCAATGCAAAGTCGACCCACCCTGCTCCGTGGGCCGTGACCAGAAGGCTTGGGACCTCGCCCTCCGCAGTTGCGAACGAGAAGTTCTCAGACGTCAGCGCATCGCGATGACCACTGGGCGGATTGGAGTAGTTTTCTGAAAATGTCGAAGACACCGCCATGCTCCCGGCGCTTACGCCCACGTAAACCAATTCATCTCGCAGTGAGGGCAACAGCTCGGCGAGGCCGGACCGACGCATCCAGTCAGCCAGATAGACGGGGTCACCGCCCCACACCAACAGGGCATCCGCCTCCTCCACCAGAGGGATCCAATCTTCTTTAGCGATGCTCGGCAGTGCGGTGAGTTCCAGAACGCCCAGCGATTTCCAGCCCAGTTCACACAAAGGGCTCCGCGCTTTTCCGGCGAACGCCTGCCACGCC
>Ga0302303_10001688_pt1 | contig 13997 bp, 14 predicted proteins | sample III_Palsa_E2_1_FD_194542 | JGI IMG/M metagenome (GOLD analysis project Ga0302303, IMG submission 194542) | Peat permafrost microbial communities from Stordalen Mire near Abisko, Sweden - III_Palsa_E2_1 | ecosystem: Environmental > Terrestrial > Soil > Palsa > Peat permafrost | place: Sweden... | reverse complement strand
TTCTTAAATAAATCCATCAATAACGCATTTCTGAGGAACTTCCAGGTGATACAATTTGTTGACCTGGGAACCGCCTGGACATCGATGTTCGGAAGGCCGACTGTTAATTATACCGACAGAGATCCAACCGGAACCTCTCCCGTCGTCACCCCCATCAGTATCAGCGTCAAAGCCCCTGGAATAGGGCCCTTTATGGGAGGATACGGATTCGGTGTCAGGAGTACCATACTCGGGTACTTTTTGAAGCTGGATGCGGCATGGCCTATGGGGAGTTTTTTCTCCGGGAGCCCCAAACTGTACTTTGCCCTTGGGTTTGATTTCTAGGAGATGGAATACCGACCAGCAGGGGTAGTTGCTTAAGCATTACATAACCCGCTGTCATTAATCCGCCAAACAAAAGGGATACCGCCCACGTTTGTTTATACCGGCTGGGGAAAAGGACGCGTACGCCGATGTCTTTACCAAGGGCCAGTGGATGAACCAGTATATCCCAGGTATTCCAGCGTAAATAACGGCCCAGGTAAACACCAAATCCCGTTAGCAGGAATATGCCCACCAGGCTGATATTCACCGGCCTGGTGGCATACCGGGTGAGAAGCCATCTTTCCACCCTCATAATAGAAGCATACGCCATTAGTACCCCATTCCAGGCAGCCGAATAAACAATGATTTCATCCACGGAGGTCGCTCCTGAAAATGGATCATGTCCGTTATCAGATAGGGGGCATTGGGCAAAAAGAAAAACCAGGTCACAAGGCAGCACAGGTTGCGGACCGATAGGATGGAAGAGTCAGGATCAAGGAAGGCGCTGCTGACCAAAGGGATCACTGCCAGCAAAAGGTTCCAATAATAAAATCCGTAGGTAAACGAATGTGTGAGGACCATCCTGCAAGCGATCAATCCCACTGGAATACCCAGGGACAAAACCCACAAGCGCCATGCAATAGAGCGATTTTTCATATCCAAAGTGTTTTTCATTTTCTAATTGATTTCTGTCTAAATTGATTTTCCCCTTCGAGGTTTTCCCGTTCTAATTGATGCCCCCTTCCAGCAGAGCAATGACTTTAGGAAGCAATATGATGGCGCCGATGACCGCGCTTCCGATCGCTGTCCATAAGACTGCGCCAGCCGCCATGTCCTTGACGTAACGGACATAATCATCCTTTTCCCTGGTAATACGATCACAGGCCTTTTCAATGGCGCTGTTCATCATCTCCATTCCAATCACCAACGCAATACATAGCACAATAAGGGCCCATTCCAACGAAGAGATGCGTAAATACCAGGACGCCAGGACAACTCCGGCGCCCGCCAGCAATTGAATACGACAATTGCTTTCCCCGGAGAAGGCCGACCGGATTCCCCGGAAGGCGTAAACAAAAGAGCGGATAAAACGATACATAATGGTTTCAATTAAATGTCAAATCATGATAATATAAAGTACTTTGCATTTCAAAGTAATGGTGCAAAAAAAATCATTCAATTCCCCTGATCATTTGCTCCAGCGCCTCTAGGTGTTGCTTGAACGCCTTCTCCCCTGCCTTGGTGACAGAATAGGTCGTTTGGGTCTTTCTTCCGATAAACCCTTTTTGAACCTTCAGGTAATTATTGTCTTCCAGGGTGCGCAGGTGGGAGGCCAGGTTTCCGTCAGTGACTTCAATCAATTCCTTCAATTCATTGAAATTCACGGTCTCATTCACCATTAACGCGCTCATGATCCCCAGCCGTATCCTGCTGTCGAAAATTTTATTCAGATTGGCTATGAGATTTTTCATACTGTCTGGGCCTTTGCTTCATATTTCACCCACATCCAAATGCCATAGAGGATATGCAGCACGCCAAAGCCGGCGGCCCAAAAATACAATCCATATCCGGGCATCCAACAATTTATAGCCCCCAGGATTATTTGCGCGTACCCCAGGTACCGGATCTCTCCCAAAGTATACTTGCTCCCATTCACAAGGGCAAGTCCATAGAACAGAAGGCAGGCTGGGGCGATAAGGCCATCCAGGTGAAGATAGCCGAGCCGGATAATGAACAATCCGCCTGCCACCATCGGAAGCACGGTATTCCATAATAATCTCCTGGCTGATTTTCCCCAGATCGCTACCCCTTCCCGGCGGCTGCGCAGGTAGGTAAATAGGACGGCGGACACAAGGGCCGCCGAAAATACACATATGCCCAGGAAGGCCAGTCGGATATGCAATGCATCAGGAATGGATCCGTTCCCCTCAAGTCCTCCCGCCAGCGAATGCGCAATTTCACGTGACGCCAGCCAGGCGCCCACCAGTGCACAACAACCCGCAGAAATACCACTCCACCCGCTGAGACTGATAAAACGGCTACTCCGTTCCATCATACTGCGGATGTCTTTGAGTGTTTCAAGTGGGGGTGAAGAAGGTGTGTTCATAAAGTGCTTTGAAATGCAAAGTAAGGCTTCAGAACTCAAATAACCTAATTCCTGTGGCATTTTTTAACGTTTCATTCGCTAGCGCACTGCAACGGCCGCCGTTATTCCATTTGTCCGTATTTTGGAGTAGGTTTGAAAGAGATTTATATACAGTACCGTGAAGCGACTTATTTTTTTGGTGTGGCTATTTTTGACTGGTAATTTGTTATTCGCCCAGACGACCAACTACTGCCGTGATAGTAAAAACCTGGGGCAAAGCCCTTCGAGTGCATTTCCAGTGTGCGGAACAGCGACATTTCAACAAAACAGTGTGCCACCGTGTTATGGCCTCAGCATCCCTAGCAATATTTGCAACCCTCCTGGGGGCCCTCCCGATGGGCAAATATTGACAGATACCAATGCCTACTATTATAAATTCACTTGTTTCCAGGGTGGAACATTGGGATTCATTATAACGCCGACACTCCTCTCAGATGATTACGATTGGCAATTATTTGATATTACAGGGCATGCCGCCAATGACATTTATACTGATATATCATTGTTCGTCGCCGAGGACTGGTCTGGCACCGTTGGATTGACGGGCGCCTCGCCTGCAGGTACTTCGCTTTCAGTATGCGGATCAGACTATATCAATGGGGGACTCACTTATCCGAATCCATTTAGCATCATGCCCCCCCTGATCAAGGGTCACACTTATTTACTCATGGTCAGCCATTTTACCGCTTCCAATCAAAGCGGCTACTCCCTAACCTTCTCCGGCGGCACCGCCAGCATCACCGACACCACACCCCCACGCCTCCAAAGCGCCACTGTCTCGGACTGCGGTTCAACTATCGTTAAGATTGCCCTGAACAAAAACATGCAGTGTTCCAGCCTCTCACCAGATGGAAGCGATTTCGCCCTTAGCCCCGCAGGCCCCGCCATCGTTTCCGCCACCGGGGACAACTGCAATTCCGGGTTTGATATGGATTCGGTAACGCTCACGTTTGCCAGCCCCATCCCGCTCGGAAACTACCTGATTTCAGCCAAGAACGGCAGTGATGGAAATACTATATTGGATATCTGTGGCACGCCGGTACCGGTAGGTGATTCAGTATCCCTTTTGGTGCCTCCTCCTCCACCGCCGACCACGATGGACAGCATTAGTCCGGTGGGCTGCGCACCCAATACGCTTACCCTGGTTTTTTCCAAGGGCATCCTTTGCAGTAGTATTGCCGCAGACGGAAGCAATTTCAAGGTCACAGGGCCCTCGGGGGTTGTCGTCAACGGGGCCACTTGCGGCACCACTTCGGACAGTACGGTGAATGTGCAGCTCTCAGGGCCCATTGATCAGGGCGGCGCTTACCAGATCCAATTGGTCACCGGCAGCAACGGGAACACCCTGATCGATGAGTGCCAGCAGCCACTGACACCCGGGACCCTGAATTTTATCGTGGCGGATACTGTGTACGCTCAAATCCAATACGCAGTGGACCTTAACTGCGGGCACGATACGATCAATTATAGTAATCCGGGGGGAGACGGGATCAATGTGTGGAAATGGACCTTTGACGATTCTGTCAACCGAAGCGGGGAACAACAACAGGTGGCCTATACTATATTCGGGTCGAAGACGGCCCAACTCGTCGTGTCCAATGGCGTTTGTGCCGACAGCAGCAGCGTAACGATCTCCCTGGACAATACTCTCAAAGCTATATTTGAAGCCACCAACCTGCTTTGCCCCAGGGACGAAGCCTCTTTTACGGATAGCAGCATAGGCTCCATTGTGTCTTATAACTGGGATTTCGGGGATGGCACCGGTAGTACCCAGCAAACACCGCCCCCTAAAGCATACGCCCAGATCCAATCAAATGAAGATTTCGTCGTCAGGCTGACCGTTACCAATACTTCCGGATGTACCGACACCGCTTCGCAGGTGATACAAGACATAGCCAATTGTTATATCGCCGTCCCTTCGGCCTTTACTCCCAATGGAGATGGCATCAACGATTACCTTTACCCCCTGAACGCCTATAAGGCGGAAAACCTGGAATTCAGGGTTTATAACCGGTATGGAAACCTGGTTTTCCAAACCCAGGACTGGACCATTCGGTGGGATGGAACGGTAAATGGGACCAGGCAACCGGTGGGCACCTACGTCTGGACGCTGCGCTATACGAACATAGAAACAGGGCAGAAGGTATCACAAAAAGGGACCAGTGTACTTATCAGGTAATGTCGTAAATCACCCAAAAAATGCACCAGCTCACTGAATATATCCGCACTTCATTCGACACTGAATTATCGGAAGCCAATATTATCAGTAGTTATTTCCACCCCGAGTTGCTCCGGAAAGGGGATTTTTTCCTTCGTTCCGGACGTCCCTGCGACCGCATGGCGTTTGTGGCGACGGGCCTGATACGGATATTCTTACAAATGGAAGACAGAGAAGTCACTCAATGGATCTCTTCAAAAAACTATTTCACGACGGACCTTTCCAGTTTCATGTTCCACAAGCCTGCCCGTTGGAACATGCAGGCGCTGGAAGAAAGCGAGATATGGGTTATACATACAGATGATTACCAAAAACTGGCGACGGTAGTTCCCCGGTGGAAAGCATTTGAAAACCTGCTCCTCATCCATTGCTTTGTCACCCTGGAAGAAAGGATCTTCAGCCACCTCTATATGACGGCCGAAGAACGCTTTCAGCATCTACTTATACAGCAGCCCGAATTATTTAACCAGGTTCCCCTGCAATACCTGGCTTCTATGCTGGGCATGACGCCGGAAACGCTCAGCCGGATGAGAAAGAAGAACCTTACCTAACAAAGTCCGCGCCACAGAAATCCTAGCCCGGGAGTTCGCGCCCGGCTTCATACATTTCTTGATTTTTATCAAATAAACGCATCTCTTCTCTACCGACATTTGTATAAAATAAACAGACATGCAAACCATACTCGGCGCAAACGGTATCATCGCCACCGAACTTGCCAGATCACTCAGGACATACACAAACGAAATTCGTCTGGTAAGCCGTCACCCGAAAAAGGTGAACGATACGGATGAACTTTTTACGGCTGACCTGTTGGACAGAGAACAAGTTTCCCGCGCCATTGAAGGCTCCCAGGTAGTTTATCTGGTCGCAGGATTACGCTATGACTACAAGGTCTGGCAAAGGGAGTGGCCTCTCCTCATAGACAATGTAATCGATGGCTGCAAAAAGGCCGGCGCCCGGCTGGTCTTCTTCAGCAATGTATACAGCTTGGGCAAGGTAGATGGTTGGATGAAGGAAACCAGCCCAATGGCCCCTTGCAGCAAAAAGGGCGAAGTCCGCAAGGCTATTGAAGAAAGGATTCTTCGGGAGATTTCACAAGGCTCCCTGCAGGCCGTCATTGCCAGGGCCCCGGATTTCTATGGCCCGCACGCGCTGCTCAGCGTAGCCAATTTAATGGTTTTCGATAACCTGAAAAACGACAAAAAGCCCCAGTGGCTAGTGGACGCAACCACGAAGCATTCTATGATCTATACGCCCGATGCAGGAAAGGCAACGGCCCTTTTGGGGAATACCCCAGGCGCTTTTAACCGCATATGGAACCTGCCTACGCATAGGGATGCACCGACGGGGGCGGCATTTATCCAACAGGCTGCTAAAGCCATGGGACGCCCTGACAAATTTATGGTCCTTCCTACCTGGATGTTATATATGGCAGCCCTGTTCATCCCTTCTCTCCGGGGAGCCCTTGAAATGCTCTATCAGAGTAAATACGACTATCTCTTCGATAGCAGCGACTTTGAAAAGACGTTTGGGTTCGCCCCAACTACCTATGAAGAAGGTATCCGTCAGACTGCAGCATCCTTTAAGGAACAACGGCCGGCATAAGGATTATATATGGGATCGAAGTATTTGTTGTACATAAATGCTGTAAAGGGACAAGGGTATCAAAGCCAGCAACTTCATTTTTTGTTTCCTTTCACACAATAACATGGAAGAGAAGGAAAATACGAACACGTTTTCGATGACGTCCTTGACATACTTGTTCCCCTTCCCATACATTTTTTCAGCAAAGAGCATACACTTTTTTACTTCGCTCAAGTCATTTAGGGAAGCCTTTGCCCTGGCGTAATCTGTCAGGCCCTGGATGGTCGAATGGATGTCCAGGGCGGCCAGTTGTGGAATTTCATCACTCACTTCCGGTAACTCATCTTGCAGGCAGGCTGCTACTTCATATTGATTGATCATATACCAACGTTTAAGTCGTCGGGGAGTATTGTCCAAAGCACATACCAGATTCCCCTCGTGCCTGTGTCAAGCCCTTGCACCCATTAAAACGGGCGTCCACACTACATTATCCAAACGTTAAAGTATTCCACTCCGGAGAGCCTGGCTTTTCCATTTTGAAAAGGATTTTCAAAAAAGCATACGTACCTTCCTACACCATAATTGAAAATCATGAGAATAATCGTACGATTGCTGCTGCTGTATTCCCTTTTTTGCCTGGCGGGCGCCGCAACGGCACAGGTAGACCTCTCCAAGGGATGGAAATTTCACACGGGAGACGACCCGTCCTGGGCGCTGCCCACATTCGATGACCACGACTGGAAATCCATTGACGTCGGCCAGCAATGGGAAAAACAGGGATACGCCGATTATGATGGCTATGCCTGGTACAGGATGCATATTACCATACCAAATTCATTGAAAAACAACACATTGCTAAAGGAGACCTTACGCTTTGACCTGGGAAAGATCGATGATGGGGACCAGGTATACCTGAATGGAAAATTGATCGGGCAAAACGCCGGAAAAACAAAAGACATTACCGAAGGACAATATGACCTGGAAAGGATTTATTCCGTGGCAATGGACGATCCTTCCATCCACTGGGACGAGGACAACGTGATTGCGGTGAAGGTATATGATCATGGTGGCGGAGGGGGAATGTATGAAGGCAGTTATGCCTTAAATGCCGGTGATATAACGGATTTCGTAAGTATGGATATCCAGTCTTTTCATTTCCGGTTTAAAGGCCAAGAGATCCGCAAGAACATTTCCATTAAATCCACCAGCTCCAGGTATGCATTTTCAGGAACGCTGGCCATTGCCGTGGAAGATCCGTCAAGCGGGGCTGTTATCTGGCAAAAGAATGTGCCCGTAGCAAATATAACTCCTGCAGCGCCTTTCCGGTACGTGTACTCAGTTAAACTGCCGGCCAGGCAATCTTACACCGTATTATACACCTACCGCGATAAAAGGTCCAAAAAAGACGTTACCGCGGCTGAAGGCATCCCCTATATACTAACCCCGCCGCCGCCTGCCACACCCAGGATTAACGGAGCCTCCATTGTAGGCGTAAGGCCGCAGCATCCATTGATTTTTAAGGTAGCCGCCACCGGTGCGCTTCCCATTGCCTATTCCGCCGCCGGCCTTCCTTCGGGGCTATCCCTCAACCCGGTAACGGGAGTTATTTCCGGGAAGGTGGGGGAAAAAGGCACCTATACTGTTCACCTTACGGCCTCTAATCATCTTGGCAAATACGTGAGGGACCTCGAAATAGCGGTCGGAGAACAGATTGCCCTGACTCCGGCCCTTGGCTGGAACAGTTGGAACTGCTGGGGCCTCAGCGTCAGTGATGCCAAGGTAAGGGCAGCAGCTGACGCCATGAAACGGAGCGGGCTTATCAACCACGGCTGGACCTATATTAACATGGACGACGGATGGGAAAGGGCCATCCGGACTGACAAAGGAGAAGTGGTGCCCAATGAGAAATTTCCTGATATGCCGAAAATGACTGCTTACGTGCATTCTCTAGGTCTGAAAGTAGGAATATACTCCTCACCCGGCCCCAAAACCTGTGGTGGATACCTGGGCAGTTATCAACATGAGGCGCAGGACGCCCATACTTATGCAAAATGGGGAATTGATTACCTGAAATATGATTGGTGTTCTTACGGAGAATTATTTCCTCATCCTACCCTGGATGAGTTGAAGAAGCCTTATCAGGTGATGACCCAGGCCTTGAGCAATGCAGACAGGGATATCCTGTTCAGTTTTTGCCAATATGGTATGGGGGATGTCTGGAAATGGGGGGGAGAAACTGGAGGTAATTCCTGGCGTACCACCGGTGACATCACCGATACCTGGGCCAGCATGTCCACCATAGGGTTCAAACAAGACATTTGCGCCCCCTATACCCGCCCTGGTAATTGGAACGATCCGGACATGCTGGTGGTGGGGAAAGTAGGTTGGGGAACCAGCCTCCACAATTCCCGGCTGACACCTGATGAACAATATACCCATATTAGTTTGTGGAGCCTTCTGTCGGCCCCCTTGCTGATAGGCTGTGATATGAGCCGCATGGATGACTTTACCCTGAGTCTGCTTAGCAATGACGAAGTCCTCGCCATAGACCAGGACGCATTGGGCAAACCTGCTCAGAAGGCGAAGGTGATGGGGGACATCCAGATATGGACCAAGGAGTTGCAGGATGGGAGCCTCGCAGTAGGCCTGTTCAACCTGGGAAATCAGCCCGCTTCGGCTAACGTATCGTTGGGGGATATAGGATTGACAGGGAAGCGGAGGGTCAGGGATGCATGGATACAGAAGGACCTGGGAGATTATTCGGGTAGCTTTCAGAGCAAAAGTATTCCATCCCATGGGGTGATTTTGCTTCGCCTGAAGGCTGTACAATAGAGTTAGACGGCCAAACCGGGCTATCCTAAAATAGCGGCATCAGGCACAGGCTCTTGCACATTCTTCGGCGCAGGCTTCACAGGCAATGGCGCAGACCTTACAGGGCTCTGCCTGCTTTTCGTGAAGCCTGCATTGTTCTGCGCAGGCTGCACATATGTCTTCGCAAATGGCACATATGTCGGGGAGGCACTCCGCATTCTTGGCGCACAATGTGGCGCAAAGGTCGCATATCTCGGCGCAATCCAGGCTTAGCCTGGCCGATCCTTTCATGCCCTTTTCAAGGAACAGGATAGCCACGTCCTGGCAAGTGACCATGCAGCGAAGACATGCTTCTATACATTCGCTGGAGGACAACGTAGAGGGCTCTTTGGGGAACATCATAGAAGACTTGGTTTATGTTCCCGTAAAAAAAATTGTGCCAAACTGGCGAAGGTCAGCCATATAGGGTGTGGCAGCCGGATCAATACAGGTTAGAGCCTGTGTAGAAGTTCAAGTCCTCGAAAGCGCTCACCCGGTTAAACAAGATATTATTTACCTGAACGGTATTCTGTTTGTAAGCGTCGTAAAATGATTGAAATTCCAATAATCCGATATTCCTTTTTTCATATTGGCTAAGTTCCGCCTGGGACAACCTTTCAAAATCCCTGGCAAACGAGGGGTCTATATTCTTATATAATTTCTGGTTCGCATATGCCTTTTGCAATGCCCGGTAAACATTTTCCTGAACGGTGGCTTCCGTGCTCTTTTGGGTCGCATCCGCAAAGGCGATCAGGGCTTTGGCAGACTTGATATTCCCCTGGTTGCGGTTGAAAAACGGAAGGTCGATGGAGGCGCCTATGCCGTAGTAATTGTACAGGAAACCGCCCGCTTCATCATAGTCTATGGAAAGCGTAAGGTCAGGCACCGCCAGCGCTTTCTGGTAAGAGTACTGGAGCTTGTTGATTTCCGTATTTTCTTTGGCAATCTTCAGATCCGTCCTGTTCTGTGCAGCAGAATCAAGCAGTGTCGCCAGGGCATATTTAGAAGGATCCATAGTGATCACGGCACTTGTATCCACATCCGGAGCAATATAAACAGTACTTTTTACCTGTAAAACCAGTTTCAGTTCACTCTCCGTATCGTTGATCTGATTCAGAAGGTCGTTGTATTCGCTTTGCAGGCTGTATAACTGGGCTTTGATCTGCACTACTTCAGATTCGGCAATGTAGCCCTTTCCTTCCTGCTGATTAAAGGCGGTCACTACCTGTTGCAGGGCGTGTATCTCTTTATCATATACGGCAGCAGACCTGCTTTGGTAATATATATTGTAGAAATCAGTTCTCAGGGTATATTTCAATGTTCTCAGCAAGTCAAAGAGTTGGTATTCAGCCAGCTTGGTATTCGCCTGGGCCAGTTTGATCTGCTTATTACGTTTGCCGGCCAGTAAGATCAATTGGGAAATGCCCGCGTTGGTTTCATCATTGCTGCCTACCGGAAAGAACTCCTTAAGTGTCCCCGAATATAGGGTGTGGCCTATGCTGAAATTCGGATTGGGCCAAAGCCGGGCTTGCAGGGTCAGGGCGTCATTGGCGTTAACATTATATCGCTGGGCGAGTAAGGAAAGGTTTTGGCGTATAAAAATGTTCTCCGCACTATCCAGCCCCAGCCGAAGGGTATCTGCCTGGAGCTGCTGCTCGCCGTTGTCGTTTTGCGCAAATGATCGCTGAAAGCCCGTAAGCAGCACGCAACCCAATATTGCACAAAGTTTCCAGATCATACCAACCCTAGTTTTCATAATAAAGACATTACAACCCCGCAAAGTAAATGGATATTGCCTCAGCGCCAGTTCAAATACCGCAATAATTATATTAGAATTTATTAATCTATTGAAAATCAACATGTTCAGACCGGGAATATGATCCCGAAGGTGGTTCCCTTTTGTAGTTCGGACCGCACATGCACGGTCGCATTATGCAGCCGGAAGATTTTCTCACTCAGTGACAGGCCGATGCCTACACCATCATGGCCGGTGGTATTGGACCCCCGGAAGAAGGGTTGGAAAATATTCGGGATCTCTTCCTGTTTAATACCTATCCCCTTGTCCGTGATCGTAATAATGGCCTTATTGTCCTGGTAGTACATCGTGCAAATGACCACATCCCCTCCGGAAAACTTGACCGCATTTTTCAGGATATTACCCAGGGCAATAAACAGTAAATGGCTGTTCCCGGGGATAGTATACTTCCTGGTATCTTCCGGCAGGTGGTAATGCAGTTCAATCTTGCTGTCGGGTATGCGATGACTCCATTCGTCTTTTACCTGCCACAATAATTCATCGAGTCTTACGTCATGAAAATCATTTACGTCGATATTGGCATGAGCCAGCTCAAAGAGCTGGTTGATAAGCTCGTTTAGCTTTTCGGACTCCACGAGTACGTCGGCCAGCACCTTTTTATATTCGTCCTTTTCCCGTTCTACACTCAGGGTTACTTCTATACCTCCCACAATGGAAGTCAAGGGAGTCCGGAGCTCGTGGGAGGCATTGGCGACAAAGGCCCTCTGGGCATCGAAGGACTGCTCCAGGTGCTCCAGCAAATTATTAAACGTAACAGACAGTTCATTGATCTCATCCTTTCCTTCCTTGACCGGTAAGCGCTTGTCAAGGCTGGAGGAACGAATAATTTTAACGGCGTTGATTATTTTAGTGATGGGAAAAAGGGCAATCCGTGCAAACAGGCTCCCCAGGAAATACATGATCACGATGGATATAAAGAAAGCGGAGAACATCAGCCAGAAAAGCTGGCGCATATTCGCATTCCCATACACATCCACCGCAGAAGCCATCACCACGAAATTACCCGAGTTATCCCTGTAGTCGATACCCACCTTCATGATATCCCCCTCATTATAATACAGTTCATCCTGGGAACGTACTACGTCAACGACCGACGACGGCCACTGATTGGATGAGTCCTTTATAAAAACAGGTTGGTCCTTATCGTCGTATATCCTAACAATTTCCCTCGGCAGGGATTGGGGGTACTTCTTTTGTACCGCCCTGAATTTGTCTGCGGATAAGTTATCCTCAGCCAGGAATAACTCTGCTGAATTAACGGCCCTATCTTTTAACCGGTCGAAAAAATCATTTTTCCTGTATTTATCAGTCAACAGGTAAATGGTCGCCAGGACCAGCAGCAATAAAATGGCAAAAATGAGGGTAAACTGCAGCGATAATCTATCCCGGATCTTCATATTGTTATGGTTCAGCTCTCTTTTAGCACATATCCCATTCCTATCACCGTATGGATCAGCGGCTTAGTAAAGCCCTTATCAATCTTTTCCCTCAAATAATTGATATATACATCAATCAGATTGGTCCTCCTGTTAAAGTCAATTCCCCATACCGCCTCCGCAATAGACGACCTGGAAAGGACATTATTTTTGTTTTGTACCAGCAGGTCAAGCAATGCAAATTCCTTGGTCGTCAGCATGATTTCCTTGCCTGATCGCCAGGCCTTTTTTTGATAAATGTCGATCTCCAGGTCCGCCACCTTCCTGATGGTTCCGGGAGAAGCGGCCACCCTCCTCCTACTGAGGGCCTTGATCCTTGCAAGCAGCTCATCAAAATGAAAGGGTTTCACCAGGTAATCATCCGCCCCGGCTTCGAAGCCAGTCACCTTGTCCTGGGTAGTACCCATAGCCGTCAGCATCAAAATCGGCACATCCGGTTTTTCCTTGCGGACCGCCTTGCATACTTCCAGTCCGCTCTTCCCGGGCAATATGACGTCCAGGATAAGCAAGTCATATTCGCTGGCGAGGGCCATTTTTTCACCGGTAGGTCCATCGCTGGCGAGTGCTACTTCATGAGACTGCTCTTTCAATCCCTTTTTTATAAACTCGGCAACTTTGGGTTCGTCTTCAACCAACAATATATTCATATGGATGATGTTATGCATTCCAGGATAATCCCGCATGCCTTTCGGATACATTCTTCATGGATATTCAACGGGGGCGCAATCCGCATGCTTTGAGCATTAAATAAAAACCAGTCTGTGAACACTCCTTTTTCAATGGCCCGGTCAATAACGCGTTTGTTCATTTCAAAGCTTTCAAATTCCACGGCGATCATGAGCCCTCTGCTACGGACTTCCCGAATGGCGGGATGGTTTAATTCCTTTAGGAAAAGTTGCTCCTTTTCACTCACCGTATCGATCATCTTTTCGTCCAGGAGCGCCTGAAAAGCGGCCATTCCTGCCGCGCAGCAAACGGGGTGTCCCCCGAATGTCGTGATATGACCGAGCACCGGCGCAGACGCCAACTGATGCATGAAACGCCTGTCCGAGATAAAAGCGCCCAGAGGCATTCCCCCCCCAAGGGCTTTACCCAGTAGAAGGATATCCGGGACTATATCAAATTGTTCAAACGCCCATAAGGATCCATTCCTGCCAAACCCGCATTGAATCTCATCCAGGATCAGCATCGCTCCCATTTCCCGGCAGCGGTCTGCCAGGGCGCTGATCCACTCCTGATCCGGAACACGCACACCGGCTTCCCCCTGTACCGTTTCCACGATCACACAAGCGGTTTCTGAGGTAATATAACGAAGATCCCCCAACTGGTTATGGGACAGGTGCAAAACCCCCGGCAGCAGGGGCCTGAATGCATTCCTCCAATATTCGTCACCCATAATGCTCAGCGCTCCCTGGGAAGACCCATGGTAAGCCTGCCGGAAGGCCACTATGCCTGTTCTTCCAGTGACTCTCTTGGCCAGTTTCATTGCACCCTCTGTCGCCTCTGTCCCGGAATTGGTAAAATAAACGCTATTGAGCGCGGGAGGAAGGTGCCTGACCAGCAAATGCGCATATTGAACCTGGGGCGCCTGTATAATCTCCCCATATACCATTGTGTGCAGGTACCGGTCTGCCTGGTCCTTAA
>Ga0302303_10001679_pt1 | contig 14040 bp, 14 predicted proteins | sample III_Palsa_E2_1_FD_194542 | JGI IMG/M metagenome (GOLD analysis project Ga0302303, IMG submission 194542) | Peat permafrost microbial communities from Stordalen Mire near Abisko, Sweden - III_Palsa_E2_1 | ecosystem: Environmental > Terrestrial > Soil > Palsa > Peat permafrost | place: Sweden... | reverse complement strand
TCGCGAAATCGTGAGAATGCCCGCCGATGTGTGTGGCATCTGGAATCAGACGGACGGGCTTTCGCGCAAGGGGCTAATGCTGGTGAACCTTAGTGCGGTTCCACCCGGATACGAGGGGCACTTGACATGCACCTTCGTGAATTTTGGTAGGCATCGTGTCCGCATACAGCCTGATACGCGAGTAGCTAAGCTAATGTTTCTATCGCTTGATAGCGTTGCGAAATGTTCTTCAGGCGTATGGCAAACCCAAAGCTACGACAGCAAAGTAGCAACGATGGCGAGCGAGTCACCTGCAACATTCCTGCAAATCTCAGAGCAATCCCGAAAACTAAAGGAACTAATCACTGCCGGCAGTGCTCAGATTGAGGAGCTGGCCAAGGATTTTGGCCTGGTTGCAAAGAAGGATTTGAATGAACAGCTAGCTGAAGCAAAGCTGATATTTCGGGAATCGGTATCGACCGATACGCGGATCGCAGTCTACAAGGCCGCGCCGCTTGCTCTGCTTGCGATTGTGCTTCTGACTACTGGACAGTGGCTTGCAACGAGATTTCTCACGGAGAATGTCGAGGTGGTAGCCAGGCAGAGGGCGGATCAAATCGAAGCGAGGATTGACAAGCAGCTAGAAGCTGCTGGTCCTAAGCCTGTATTTGTATACAGTGGCACCGAGGAGTCCAAGGCATTGCTTGATCGAATGAATTCACTAGAAGACGAGATTAGGGTTTTGAAGACTAAGCAAAAGTGAGCGACATTAGTGCAATTGCTGCGGCTTACGATCAAGTCGCTCCCTGGTATGACTCGTGGGAGTGGCAGACGTTTTGGGACAGAAATGAAGTGCCGCTTGTGCTCGCCGAGGTATCTCGCATGGGTCATGCTGAGCATGCGGTTGATTTAGGTATGGGGACCGGCAGATACGTCGCTGCATTGCGTGCGGTCGGCATTGATACTTTCGGCATTGATATTAGCCAAGAGATGGTAGCCATTGCGGCCCGCAAGCTCAAAAGCAGAGAACATTTGCTCGTTGGTGACTTACGGTCGGAGGCGCTTGCGCCTCAATTATTTCAATTGGCTATAGCCGCTCGGGTGTTTTGTCATGTGAAGGACCTTATTAGCGCATTTCGCGCAGCCGCCAACTTAGTTTCGCAAGGTGGCGCACTTATTGTCACGGAGCTCGATATTGACCACGAATTTGAACGGACGAGGATCCCAACGCCTGCCGGCAAGTTTGAGATTGATACATGGAAACGAAGCAGTGGAGAAGTTATTCGAGCGGCTGAATCCGCTGGGTGGCGCTTTGACCGCATGTTGCAGGCCAGGGCGTCGGACTGCGCATGGTTGCCAAGCATTCCAAAGCTTAGCTCTGTAGACCGTGATTCGGACCGAGCGATCTTTAATGTGTTTTCGTTTCGCCGCGATTAGCTGGCGCCGCGATTTTCCTTAAGAACGGCTACAACTACGGGCTCGTTATGCTGATTCGGTCGTGCATCGATTCGTAGGCAGGCAATATCCTCGATCATGCAGTGGGCGAGATAGCGCACATCAATGAGTGGTGTTAGAAGTATGCTGTTAGCCATAAATCGACGCCATTTTTCGAGCGTGATCGGTTCAAGTCCGTAGTAGTGGTAAGACTTGCCGCTTGTGGCCAAGACGCCGCGCACCTGGCCCAGCAGTTTCATTGCATCGAGAAGAGCTGCGGCGTTCTCATCGTTCACGTTGCACTGAAAGTCGAGGAGGGGCAGGTGCGCTTCGGTGCCGTCGAGTAAGTGAACACGCGAGCATAGTCCGCGAACGGTGCCATGGAGCGGCAGCTCCGCCAGTTTGTCGGTAAGCATCTCGACTGGGTAGGCCTCAATAGCACTTGGATAACCGCGATGTCTGAGCGCCTCGTGGACGAACAGATTTGGCGAGAGCGACGGGTTTGAGTCGATGCTCAATCTTTCGGAGAGAACCGGCCTAGGCACGTAAGACGTCAAAGTGATAGTTGAAATGCTCGGCGAAAGCTGGGCAAGGTTGGTCAAAAGTTGCTTCACAGTACATTGGATCATGAGGCCATATTAGCAAAACGGTGTAGTGACCCAGCAAAAATAGGGTGAGGTTTCCTTACAGTCATTTGAATCGTTATGAGGCGGGCGATGCGTGGACCTAGCACCGGCGAAGTGTTTCGACTATGGCGCGAAATTCGTAGCGCTCTAGGGCTCGTTATTGTTGAAAGTTAGTTCGGATGGCTTTCAGGTCGTCGTTCGAGAGAACCTCACGTAGCAGTTGCTGTAGGTTGCGGCGCGTTTCCGGTGCGGCGGAAAGCATGGTGTTTTGCCGGCGCGGCGAGAGAGTGGCCTCTTGGCGAAGACCGCAGTGGCCCGTGCAACTGGACCACGGAAAGGCTGTCGGAGTATCCATGATGCGGGCATGGAAGGGATTGAGTTCGATATCGCCGTGGCAGTGCAGCACATAGCCCGCGCTGTCGACCAGTCGGGCCTCGCGGCCTTTCCATAATGTTGCGGTATGACCGTGACGGGCGCTGAACTGGTCGACCTAGCTCCGGGTTCGAGCTTTTGCATGAGGCGAGCAAGCGTACCGATCTCTGGCGGCGCGGTTACGCGTTGTATCAACTGGCGGCAAATACCGTCGCAATATGTAAGACAACGTCAGTCCTGCCAATATTGATCCGCGACACGACTGCCAATGTGCGAGCCGTTTCATCTTCTAATCAGGTATCTTCGAACAAAAGGACGCTCTGGCGCGAGGTTTGCTTTCAACATCAACTAGCCTCAACTATCCGCAATTCTTAATGCCAATCGCACGGATGCCACACTATGAACATGACTACGTTTCAAGCTGGAGGTCGCCTGGAGGAACATTTCGCTGGATGGATTGATCCAATGAATTGTCAAAAAGCGCCAATCGTCTTGATCGGTGCGGGATTATCGTTTGGACTCGTACCCAGGGCAGATGAATACGCGCAGGAGATCGCCCAACGCAAGATCGAAATTGAAGATCTCATGGGAATTAGGTCATCAATCGTTCCTTATAACGCCAAGGAGCTCTATAGCTGGGCGGAAGATTGTTTGCGGTTGCTCTCAATGCGAGGGGACACGGAAGAAAGCGCTAAGCAACGGTTAGCGCGCGCGATGGGTATTACTACAGACGCAAGATTCTTGGCGCAAACCAATATTCCTCTCAGAGGTACCACACCGCGTCACAGAGTGCTCAGTCGGCTCGCTCGTGAGGGACGAGTGCATTCCTTTTGGTCTTTCAATTGGGACTGCTGGCTTGAGTCGGCATTTGAGGCAGTGGGAATGCGGCGAGGAGAAGGTGGTGGAAGCCATTTCATCGCACCCGAATCTTGGAAATTGCGCTACCACGTCTGGTTTAAGGGAGAACGCGACCCAGTAAATATCAGTACACAGCCGCTATTTAAAGCTCACGGATGTGCAAGAGCACTGCACGAGGGGAATGATGAGTTTGTAATTTCGGCGTCTGAGATGGATCGCCAGCTTTCTGATCAACCACCCGGTAGGATCGATCGAATGAAGGGTGATATTAAGGGGAGATGGACCGTTACAATAGGCTGGAGCGCAACGGAGGGGTATGTAAAACAGTTGTTCGCCAGCATGAAGCAATCCGATGCCTTAAGTAATCACCTGACAATAATCGATGTTAAGGTCGATCAGGCTGGCCTCGCAGAGGTCTGCCATAGCTACGGCGTCGCTCCTGATGCCGCTTCGATTGGCGTAAGTGGTGGTAATGCGCCGGGAACCACAGATGACTTATTCCTGTGGATACAGACTCGTCGCGGATTCGCGGCGCTTACGGCTGCGTGTACGCAACATTCTGAGCTAGTCGTTGATTTAAAAAGTGAGTGCTCGTTGATTCCTGGCTTCGACGACAGGGCATTGAGAAATTATTGGTGCGTAAACTTTATGGATTGCTGGCTGCCAATATGGCTGCGAATTTGCTTCATGGTGCGCGCCCAAAAACATGCGCCGGCCAGTTCTGGAAGTGATGAGATTCTTCCCGTGGAACAGAGAGACGCCCACATACCCTGGATTTCGTTATCCATCGAGCGGGCAGATCTACAAGCTGCAGCGAGGGTTCTTTGCAGAATTAGTAGCTCGTTGCCCGGTAAAAGTTGGGATTTTGAGACATTTCCTGGAGGCTTTTGGAGTCGTTCAGAGCAGCGCTTAGTTTTACCTGTTCCTGTGTGGGCCGAGACGGATGAAATATCTACAGTTAGTTTGAGGTCGCTTCTCGAATCAAAGCACTGGCGAGACAAAGGTCGGATTAAAAACCTAACCGTATTGTTTCTTGACGGCCCCTCTCGGCCTCGACTGAGTAGTAGTGAGCTTATGGTCCGCAAAGAGAGATGGAGAGAGGCGCTTGCAGCATCATTCAGTCATCGCTATCTGGCACAGCAGGGCAATATCGATTCAATTGAGCTTGACCAATTGCCTTCGTTACTTGAGATGAGAGTTCACTCATGAATCCGAGTCTGATCTCGCTAAAACAATGGCTCAAGGACAGCTACGGATCCTTGGGAATAGTCCTGGGAGGTGCAGTTGGTCAGCCTGGTTTCGCTGCCTGGAATGAGGTCGATGAGAATCGAGCTGAATTACTTGATCCGGAAGTTGGAATTTGGACAAGGTTTGTTGCACTTACTAACGCAGAAGCAGTTTCAGACATCGTTAGAGCGGACGTCAGGTGGGCGCTCGATACCCTGTCTAGGCTTGATGTGCGCTCAGGAGTGCCAGAAGCAAGTCAGGACTCAGCAGGTGCTTGGCAGGTGCACTTAATATGGATCGTGCCTCAAGTATGTAAGGCGGAGTGGGAGAGAGCTTTACGCGATTTACGGAACAGAAGCGCGCACCCAGAAGAAGTTGGTATTGATTACATCGACATAGCAGATCATGACATCCATCAGGCGTTGAGCCGAGATGGAATACCCAGTCTATTGCTACAAGTTAGGGCTCTCCTGAGAAGAAATTCAAACCAGATGCCGGCGTGGTTATCGCCTGATGTTGAGTTCATAGAAGGTCTTAAAGCATCGATAGATTCGATAGCGGAAAAGAATCAAAAACTATTCGCAGAAGAGTTCATGCAAGAGATGGATGATTTTTTGCGTGATGCGTCCCCTAATTCTTCGGGTCTTTCTGCGCGGCAAATTTCGAATGTTAACGTCCGAAACTTTCGCAATGTAGTTGACGCAGAATTGTTACTTAAGGCATGCGGCGGTGCCTTGATTATTCATGGTCCAAACGGTTCTGGAAAATCGAGCCTATTTGAAGCTGTAAGCCTAGCTTTATTGGGAACATCCAAGCGCCAATGTGAGTTTTTGAGCGATAGGGACGTTCCAACTAATGCGAAGGGCAACTACCTGAGGAGGGTGCTCACTAGATCTGGATCTAGCGAAACTAATGTTGCTAGCGTGCTCTGGGATGGAGCTGAGTCGCTTCAGTCTCTTGTGGGAAGTGCAGATACAGCCAAGGACATGATGGTTGGCGGCCGGGGAACTTTATTGGCACAGGAGTCCGCCAGGGAGTTCCTCGAAATGAGCTCTGCCGAGTTAGCGAGTTTCGTCCTCAGTGACTATTCACCTCGGGCACGGCGGATTCAATCGGAAGCAGATAAGCGCTCGCTTGCGGCGAAGTCAGACTGGCAGGACTGGCTGCGATCTTACGGACTAAGCGCGGCAATCACCAAGTCTGGAACGATTCTGCGCAAGCTAGTTGCACGAACCCTTTCTGATAACTGCCCACCTGAGCCGCAGGCTCCAATTCTCTGGATACACCAGTTGGGTGAGCAGTTACCTGAGTTTGCGATTCCTTCCAGAACTATTCGTACAAGCTGGGAAATTGTTGACTCAGCAGTCGGTCGCGAAGCAGTCGTTGAACAGGCCGCGATATCTATTGAAAAGACCGGAAATGGCGAACATCCGATTTCAAATTGGCTAGTCGAACGCAATACCCTTTCTAAAAAAATAATTGAACTCATTGAAGCGGGGGCCCTTGCTCTAGAGGCAACTAAACAGGATTGGGCAACGGTAAAGAGCGATCTATTCGCTTGGGCTAAGTGGCTTCGCAGGCCAATTGTTGATTCAGTTAATTCGATACTTGCTGATGAGGGTGACGCTCAGCGTAGTAGGGTTATTAGCATGCAGCTTGCTGAGCTAAATCCACTTGGAATTCTGCTAAGGGCAAGAAAGGAGCACTTGAGCTATCTGAAAGAAAAGCTCTTGACGAAATGGATGGAGAGCCATGCAAACACGTGCCCAACATGTGACGCCGAGCATACAGAGCGTATAGACGACATTATCGACCGTATTGCAATTAGCGTTGATGAAGAATATTCGGGAGTCCGCACTGAGTATGCGAGGCTTCTGGAAGAACAGAAGCAACTTCGCGAGCGGGTTACTGAGGATGTGAGTAATTGTCCGATTTCCCAAGAGCGCATTTCTGATCTCGCGGGTATTTTTCGTATGCCCGTTTCTGGAGCTGATTCTCTTGAGGCGCAACTTGCGGCAAGCCAAGACTTCGCTGAAGTACTAACTTCCTCTTTCGAAAGGTTATTTGTGCCACAAGTGTGGAAGGATCCCTTGAGCGCTGAAGGGGTTGAGTCGCTTACACGAGATATCGGCACGAGAATTCTAGCTCTGCGTGCAGAGGGTTTCGCCAAACAGGATCTTCCACTCAAATGGGAGGCGCTCAAGAAGACGATTGATGAAACAGCGCTAAGCGTTGTCAGTAGCCATTTGCCGAAGACTGTTGGTGCAGTTTGGCGCGAGCTTTCTTCGTGTTTGGCTCCGTCACGCTGGAACCAATCTTCTGAGCCAGAAATGGCAATGGAACTAAAGAGGGGGGCAGAAAAATTGGGGATAGTAATGAAACAAGATGATGAGGTTTCGCGATTGCCCGCTCGTCACATACTTAACCAAGCGGAACAGCATGTGCTAGGACTGGCGTGGTTTTTCACTCGTCACTTGACTCATGGCCGATTCTTCATACCGTTTATTGCCTTAGATGATCCGGCACAGGAAATGGATCAAGTGACATACCGAAAATTTGTGAGATTTCTACAGGCTTTCCAGAGAATCCACAAAGTACTTTCCGCGCCTCTAACTATTCTTGTTTTTCTCCATCAAGAAGAGCGTGCGCTTGATTTAGCTCGGGCAACTTCTCCAAATGGCGCTCTTACAATTTTAGAGTGGTCCAGAGAGATTCGCTCCTCGGGTCCCGCCTCTACTGTACATGTTTTGCAGCTTCGCAACTCCGAGCAGACTGCTCCTTTGCCGTTCTTCGCGGAAGTTGCTTCGGCGACAGGGTAGTATGAACGGGGTCAGCTCATAGTCACTTTTTCTTGACGTAACGGGGTTGCCGTACTCGCTTATTACCATTGGTATCGCTACGCGACCAATGGCGGGAGAGATAAATGGAAATCAGGGATGGCAAGCTCGTTTTTACGACGGATTATCTGCGTTCGATCAAGCGAAACCTCATCAGTCCGGAAACCGTCTCTGTCTATCGCGGCAAATGCTCGGTAAAAAAGGGGCGGAGGAAGTTAAATACCCTAGGGCTCAGCTTCAAAAGAGGTGCAGCGGCAATTTTAGGCTGTTGGCTCATTTCGGCCGAATAAAGCCGCATCGAAATATCGGAAATGCTCACACGACTCAAGGAGTAGCGTTCGGTGACTTTCATTGAATCCATACAAACCTGTTTCAGGAAGTACGCGGAATTTGACGGCCGAGCATCGAGGTCCGAGTTCTGGTGGTGGACTTTGTTTGTCTTGCTCATCAGCGCGGGCGGACAAGCTATTGGTGACACCGCCGCGGCGCTCGTTGGTTTAGGTACGCTTCTGCCATATCTCGCGGTTAGCGCGCGCCGACTTCACGATGTTAATCGCAGTGGATGGTTGCAACTTGTCGGGTTCATTCCAGTGGTTGGTTGGGCGATCATGATTTATTGGTGCGCGCAGGAACCCACGAACCCGAACAGGTATGGGTAGGAAGCGAATTGTGTTTAAGCCAACCAAGTCCAATCAAGAACGCAAATAAAGGGGCGTGGCTAATTAAGCTTCATTTCTCGGTACGGAACGTGGTCTGACCTGCTTTGATTTTCGAAAAAGCCAGGCCACCTTAGTCCCATTTGCAGGTTGCGTGATCATCTCGGAGCATGCCTAATGAAAAAGGATCATTTTGGATTATTGGCAGCAACCATGACTGTGACGGCGATGTTTTCGCTACTGCTTTGGATCGCGCCTTTAGTACAGCCACTGGCTTCAACACAGAAGATCGTTGCAATCGGTGTCGGTGTACTCACATCTTCGGGGGTCTATCGTTTGATCGCATCCACGTTATATGAGTTATTTCAACGGATTTTGGTCGTTCGCCGCTTACTACTTGGCAGAAATTTCCTGGAGGGTACGTGGGTTGGTTTTTATGTGCATCATGGCCAACCCAGATACACCGTGGAATTCTTTGATCAGGAATCAGGAGAGCTGAAGGTAAGCGGCCGTGAATTTGATAGTTCAGGAAAAACGCGGATCGGCTGGGAGTCATACGCATGCAACATCGATGACGCAAGCGATCGCCTGATCTATTCATACTCTTGCGATATTTACGCCGTTTCGACCCAGCGTCAAGGAATTGGTGTTTTCAAACTTTTGCGAACACATAAACGAAAGGCGGCTCGTGCTCTCGATGGTTATTCAGCAGATCTAATTGATGGGAAGAAAGACCCAAATTTCGAACATAAGGTCAGCGATAAGCGCATACCAGACGCGGAAGCGCTCTTTAAAGCTCAAGAGATATTCGGAAAAAGAACATAGTGAAAAGGTGTCAGGGACAATTCAGGACACCGCTCCTCACGCCACCGGGACGATCAAATTGTTCCGAACACCATAACTAACCAGGTCAGAGCTGGTAAGAGCCCCTTGCTCGCTTTGTTTCGGAAAGGTGACGCAGTGATCAGCAACCAATACGAGCCAGCTCAGAGATATTTCTTCCGTTGTTAAATGTCTTTGGCCAGTAACGGGGTCGGTTTTACTTATCGGGACGGTTGCTTTGGCGGTCTGCGGTTAGGTCTTGCTTCTTCCAACTCCTGTTCGAATTTATTGACGAACTCGGTCAGCGAGCTCCCGCAGGCATTGCAGAGTTCGCGCAACTGCAGCAGGTCCATCCGACGTGAGCCACGTTCGACGTCGCTGACATAGAGCTGAGGACGCTGCAGTGCCGCCCTCAGATCGACTTGGGGTAGGCCGACCGTAGTGCGAAGTGCGTGCAGATGATGCAGCAGCACCGAGTACTCGCTCTTGTGTATCGACTTGGCAGGCATGACGGCGATCTTTGAAGACCGGCGTGTCGCTATATCTGCTTTTCAGATATCTGAAATAAAAAGATAGATTCAGCTGGCGCGGACGGTCGTGTTCGCGATATCACCGGAGGAGGGATGCCATGACGGAAGAACGCCTTGTTTTCGGAGTCACCGTCGACCAGCTCGACGAGCTCAACACGCTGCTCCGGACGATCACGGCCCATGGCGACGTGATCACGGTCGGCTGTGAAGAGCCCCTACATCCGCAGACTGTGTCGACCCTGGGTGAGGTCGTCTTCAACGCGGCGCTTGCCGTGCGGGAGGTCTTCGATCGAATCGAAGCACAGAAACTCTGAGCGGAAACGAGTAGAGATAACCAGGTCAGTTTTCGACCGTGCTCAGTGCGAATCCACGCTAGCCGAAGCCGCCGGTACCGGCGACTCGGCTGCTGCGCGTTAGAGCGCCGACGTGAACCGCCGACGCGTTTCCATCGAACCCCTCCATGCAGGGATTGTCCTTAAAGCTTTGTGGTGTCCGAGAAATCAGGGGTAGTCCAGATTGACCCCGTTCTTAGTTCGGCCAAACCGGCGGTTGATTGGCGGTTGGGTTGGGGATGTAGCGGCCGTAGCTGACCGTCGCCAAGGTGCGGATGTTCTGCAACAGGTTGGGATTGGCGACGACCGAGGGATCGAGCGGATTGCTCGACAGGATCACCATGTCGGCGACGTTGCTGGTCGCGAGGCTGCCACGATCGGTCATGCCGTATTGCCAGGCGGCATTGGTGGTGAACGCCTTGATGCCATCCAGAATGCTGATGCGTTCGTCGCCCGGATAAGCCGGGTTGTTGGCGAAGATCACAGGACACGTCTGCGTGTTGCGGTTCGGGTACCACGAGGGCTGCTGGGTCTGCCGCGTCACGCCCACCCAGATCTCGAACAGCGGGTAAGGCGGCGTCACCGGCGTATCGCTATGCAAGGTGAGATGCAGGCCGCGGTCGCGCACCGCGCGGGCAGGGTAGATGTTCATCGTGCGCTGCGGGCCGAGCACCTGCTGGCATTCCGGCAGGCCGTAGTAATACACATTGGTCGACATGATGCTGACCACCACGCCCGGGTTCAGCGTCTTCAACTGATCGAGCTGTGCCGTGGTGATCATCGGCGCATGCAGCATCACGTCGTGCGTGCCCGGCGGCGGCACCGAATGGTCCTTGGTGGCCGAGGCCATCACCGCGCGCACCGCATTGCCGATCGCGGCATCACCGATCTGGTGGATCAGCATCGGGAAGCCGGCGGCATGCGCGGCGTACAGGCGCTGCTGAATCTGCTGCTCGCTCAGGTCGGGCAGGCCGACATACGGCTGCTGGAAGATGCCGCCGTTGGTGAACGGCGTGAACACCTGCATGTATGGCGAGTTGAGAAAGGCGGTATAGCCCTGCGGCGATCCGTCGGTGAAGCTTTTCAGCATCGCCACGGTGAGCAGTGGGTTGCTGCCCACCAGGGTTCGGCCCGCCACACCGGTGGCGACGATGGACGAAAAATCGGGACTGCTGTCGTCATAGGCCACCATGGCAGCCGACAGCGGGAAGGGACACTTCGTCGGCAGGCAGTTCTGCAGGACCTTGTTGTAGAGCCCGATATCGTCGATCGTCGCGGCACCTTCCTGGGCCAGCGTATAGCCATGTTGCGCATAGATCGTGGCGGCCTTCTGCAACAGCGTTTCCGCCAGGGTGGGATAGCGGTTGAGCACCAATCCCTGCATCTTGCCGGTGGCGTACAGCGACAGATCCTCATCGAGCTGCCCCTTCTCGGCAAGCTGGGACTCGACAGTGGGATTGGTGGTGGGCGCATGGCACCCGCCGGATGCCACGGAGGTGTTGCAGATATTGAGCATCTGCAACGCCCTGGTGTTGACATAAGAAATGTGCCCCGACTCGCTGGTGACGTAGATCGGGATGTCCTGTGCGATGGCATCGAGCTGCGGCCGTGCCAGACCGTTTTCGAAGGTCTCGCAATCGAGGCCGAGGCCATCCGGCTTGCTGCAGCCGGCGCCATGGCCCAGGCGTGATGCGTCATAGTTGAATGCCAGCACCGGCAGCGGATCGATCTGCGAACCCGATTGCCGAATCTTCGCCACGGCCGCCTTGATCCGCGCCGTCACATCCTGCTGCGTCTGCACCGGCACGAAGCAGTGCTGGTAATCCTTCGCGTCGAGGCATCCAGGCGTGCCCGGCAAAGGCTTGAAGAGCACGTTGATGTTGGAGACATCGGTCCAGTGCTCTGGATCGTTGTACATCGCATAGCCGGCCATATGCGAATGCGGGTCGATAAAGCCCGGCAACACCGTCGCGCCGCGGAGGTCCACCTGCTGCGTATTCTTGTCGGCCAGCCCTAGCACCTGCGCGTTGGTGCCCACCTTCATGATCCGACCGGCGGGCCCGACCGCGACACCCTGAGCGGAAGCGTTGTTGTCGTCCATGGTCACGACATTGGCGTTGTAGATGACCAGCGCAGCCACGCCAGGACTAGCCAGCGGCGAAGGACTACCCGCCGTTGGCGACACACCTGTCTTGACGGCTCGCCTCGAGGCGGAGCCATCGGTACTGCAACTGGTGATGGCCGCGCTGGCAAGGATGACAAGCGCGACTAGGGCGGCCGCAATCGACCGGTAGAATCTCTCTACTTTCATGCTTATCCCCTGACGACGAAATGGCGTGTTAGGGGATGTAACTCCGACCCGCCCATGCGGAATGCACCAATCCGGCAACAAGTGCGCTTGCGACGCCGCCGACATAGTCGACAGAAGCGGATGGCATCTCGATGCTTGACTATGATGCTTCTTCGATCCCGCTCAACGTTGGCATCTCGACGATCTCCCTTAGGGATGCTCTGATCTATTGAATTTTAAACGGCCATCCAGACGGCCGTTCGGTGGGGTGATGGGTTTTGTCCATCGACGCGATGGATTGCCCGGGAAAACCAGGGTGAGAGTGGACTATTCGTTTAACTTTCTCCGTTCCGGTTTAGTAGCATTGCTGGATGATTGAATCCCCGCTGCCATCACCACGCGAGTACGCAGGTCAGGCCACGGTCTACCGCGAGGCTGACGAGATCGTCTTCGAGGGCGATGGCGACTGGAGCCATCATGTGTCGCTGGAGCAGGTGGCGACCGAGGAGGCGCTGCAGCAGATCAATGATGTGCTGCGCCAGATGCCATGGATGACCGATGCGCTGTACGAGCAGTTCCACACGGAGGTGCTGTGGTTGCGGCAGCAGTTGCCGCCGGGCAAGTAGGAAAAAAGGTGTCAGGGACACTCTGACTGCGTTTGACCTGGCAGTAACGCGAGGCCTCCCGCCACCAAAGAGTTTCGTCGGAATCGGAAAAAACAGGGTCCGTCCGTTTTCCCTTTGAAGTGACCTTACTAAAGCTAATGCAGTTATCTCTCGGTCGGCGATGAGAGCAATCGTACGTCGTGTGTTTGCACCGCAGTCCAGCCGCCCTAACGGGCCATGAAAATCGACTGAGCTTTAACTAGCTGGCCGAATCGTTTCACTATCGAGCGAGCTCGCTGGATTTCCAGATGCTCGAATCTGCCTAAGCTCTTCCCTCAAAAGCACCAGTTCGCGTTCCATCGCTTCGATGCGGTCAAGCGTATAGCCAGAGCTGCCCGACTCCAGGGTTTCTGCAAAGGCCCACAAAGTACCAAGTACGCGTCCAAGCACTCCTTTTTCTTTTGCGCTTTGATTGAACATGACTTTCTTTCCTCTCGCCTCAGATTATGTCGGCCAACTGGCAGACATCACGGCAACGCTTAGAATCGCTCTGCCCACGGGCGGAGATCGATTTCGTGCGACCAGGCGTTTCTCGGCTGCGCAAGGACGTCGATATAGGTCTGGGCGATTGCGTCAGGATCGAGCGTGCTGTCAGGCTGACCGCTTGGATCCTGGCGGCGCTCTGAGCGGACGCCTCCGTCGATGTTGAAGTGCGCGACGTGTATCCCCTTTGGACCCAACTCTCTTGCGGCGCTCTGAGCGAGCCCGCGCAGTCCGAACTTGCCCATCGCGAAAGCCGCCGATTGGGCGAAGCCCTTCATGCCAGCACTGGCGCCGGTAAAGAAGATCGCTCCACGCCCTTTTGGCTCCATCCGTTTGGCGGCTTGCTGGGCGGCCAAAAACGCGCCGAACGTGGTTATAGCAATTGCTTTCTCGACCGCGGCGGGATCGACGCTCGAGAGCGGACCTGAGACGCGCGAGCTGGCGTTGTAAATCACGATATCGGGCTCCGCGACCTGGCGTTCCATGTCGAGGAACAGCTTCGCCACTTGCTCCGGCTGGGAGGCGTCGATGGCGAAGACGGCGGCGGCAGTCTCCTCCGCAAGCGGCTTGAGCTTTTCGACATCGCGAGCGGCGAGACCTACTTGCAAGCCGATCTTAGACAAGCGCCGCGCTAGCGAAGCGCTGATGCCAGGTCCGGCTCCGATGATTAAGGCGCAGCGATAGGGGAAATCTGCCATTGAGTCGGCCTAGTCGTTTTGATTCTACGGAGCCGGATTGATGGAAGCATGCGCGACTAAGCAGATGGCGAACTCTGCTGGGCCTCCAAATCGGCGGGGAGTTTAAGCGAAACACCCGCCGACTTAGGTGGCGGCGGCGCGGGACGCTCAGAGTTGCGACCAACCCCCGTCGACCGGCAGTTCGGCGCCGGTCGTGAAGGTCGCGTCGAATGCGAGGAAGAGGACGGCCTT
>Ga0302303_10001677_pt1 | contig 14051 bp, 8 predicted proteins | sample III_Palsa_E2_1_FD_194542 | JGI IMG/M metagenome (GOLD analysis project Ga0302303, IMG submission 194542) | Peat permafrost microbial communities from Stordalen Mire near Abisko, Sweden - III_Palsa_E2_1 | ecosystem: Environmental > Terrestrial > Soil > Palsa > Peat permafrost | place: Sweden... | reverse complement strand
GAGTGCCTTCCGTTCGGCCTCGGTATAGCCAGTCGACCTGTTGATCTTGGGGTTATGCAGGACATCGGTGCCGTGTTGAATTCTAGTTGTCATAGAGAGCTCGCTTTCTTGAATGGTTTGGATTGTGGTTTTGAAAATGAATTATTTGGCTGTCGCGACATAGGGTTTCACCATCTTTGCCGGATCGACGATTCGATCGAATTCTGACTCGGTTACGAAGGCCAGCTTCATCGCTGCGGCTTTCAGGGTGAGATCGCCGTCCATCGCGTAATGCGCGATCTTGGATGCCTTGTCGTATCCGATGACCGGTGCGAGAGCTGTCACTAGCATCAAGGACCGATCTACATACTCGCCAATCTTCTTAAGATTCGGCTTCGTCCCTTCGACCAGGAACCTGCGAAAATTCGTGCAGCCATCCGTCATAATTGTAATGGAATGGGTGATATTGAAAATGATTAGCGGTTTGTAGACGTTCATCTCCAGATAACCTCCGGCCCCCCCGAAACCGACGGCTACGTCGTTGGCCATGACTTGGGCAGCAAGCATCGTCAGCGCCTCAGCCTGCGTAGGGTTCACTTTTCCCGGCATGATCGACGAGCCTGGTTCGTTTTCCGGAATAATAAGCTCCGCAAAGCCAGCGCGCGGGCCGCAGGACATAAGCCGGATATCGTTACCGATTTTGTATAACGAAACAGCCAGCGTCCTCAGCGTCCCGGATAGCTGGACCAAAGCATCGTGAGCGCCCTGCACGGTAAACTTGTTGGGCGCACTGACGAAAGGAAGACCTGTGAGTTTGGCTATTTCAGCCGCGGACGCCTCGGCAAAACCAGGTGCCGAATTAATACCTGTACCCACCGCGGTGCCCCCGAGTGCAAGGCGGTAGACGCTTTTTAAAGAGTCAGCGATCCGCTCGAGGTCGTCCTCCAGCATTCCCGAGTATCCCGACCATTCCTGCCCGAGAGTGATCGGAGTGGCATCCTGCATGTGGGTACGGCCAATTTTGACGATATCCTTCCACTCAGATGCCTTTGCCGCTATCGCGTCTCGCAAAGCTGTCACTGCCGGTACCAGCCGCTCAGTCACATTGACCGCCGTGGCGATATACATGGCTGAGGGGAACGAGTCGTTGGACGATTGTGCCATGTTGACGTGATCGTTGGGATGAACCGGCTTTTTGCTTCCGAGCGCCGTGCCGGCAATCTGGCAGCAACGATTCGAGATGACCTCGTTCACGTTCATATTGAACTGTGTCCCGCTACCGGTCATCCACACGTGCAGCGGGAACATGTCATGGTGCTGCCCGGAAAGGATCTCATCACAGGCTTGTTCGATTAGACGAAAAGGCTCGTCCTGGAGACGTCCGCTCGAATGGTTCGCATGGGCTGCCGCTTTCTTCAGGACAGCATATGCGGTAATCATTTCACGCGGAATGAGATCTTTGCCGATGCTGAAGTGCTCGAGTGACCGTTGGGTCTGCGCGCCCCATAGTTTGTCGGCAGGAACCTGGACTTCGCCGAGGCTGTCTGTCTCTTTTCGAATCAATTTATCGGCGCTAGAGACGGCATTGTTGCCTTTTTCGAGGGGGAGGGCTTTTTTCATAGTATTGGTCAGGAGATTGAGTTACCGGCTAGGCGAGGTTAATCACGACATTGATGTAGCCGCGTGTGAGTTTGGAATAAGGACACGTCTGGTGCGCCGTTTTCACCAAGGCCTGGGCGACATCGCGTTCCAATCCCGGCAGACTGACGTTGAGGCGAGCTTGGAGAAAGTAAGCACCGTCCGTGATGCACAAGTCCACTTCGGCGTCGATTGCCATATCGGCCGGGAGAGAGACCTTCATTTTGCGGGCCGCAAGTCCCATTGCCCCTTCGAAACAGGCCGACCAACCAGCCGCGAACAACTGCTCTGGATTGGAGCCGCTGCCTGCGGTGCCAGGAGACGAGAGCTTAATGTCCAAGCGGCCATCTGAGCTGTGGGCCGCGCCCTCCCGCCCTCCCGTGGTGTGGACTTTGGCGGTGTAGAGCACTTTTTCGATTTGGGTTATATGGATTTCTTCGGATACTGTGATCGTATTCATTGGTGGGTTACCTCGATTTATTGCTTGAATGTGACTGCTGAGGCAGCCGGCACTTGCCGTAGAGAGTGGAACGCCGCTCGGAGCTCTTCCGAGAATAACTGCGGCTGCTCCCATGCTGCGAAATGACCGCCCTTGGCGGCTTCATGGAAGTAGTACAGCGACGGATAGGCCTGCCGTGACCAGCTTTCCGGCGCGCGATAGATCTCGTGCGGGAACACCGTGATGGCCACCGGCACTTTGATCTGATAGGTCTTCTGTGCGGCAGCGCTGAAGTTGTTGTTGTTATTTTCCCAGTAGAAGCGGGACGAAGATGCACCGCTGTCGGTGAGCCAGTACAGCGTGATGTCGTCGAGTATTTCGTCGCGACCAATCACACGTTCGGGGTGGCCGTCGCTGTCGCTCCATGCGGCGATCTTTTCGTACGTAAAAGCGGCCAGTGCACTGGGCGAGTCGGTGAGCGCGTAGCCGATGGTCTGCGGGCGGGTCACCATCATAGCGCCGTAGGCCGCGCCTCTTGCGAAGAAGGTACTGAGGGCGTTGTACGCCAGTCGTTCCGGGTCAGTCAGCCCATTGGGTGCCGGATCGCCGCTGTTGATGCCCTTCACCAGGTTCGGGGGAATCGTAGCTGGCATAGTGAGATGGATGCCGAGCAATCCGGGCGGTGCAAGGCGCGCCAGTGCATCGGAGATGACCGAGCCGTGATCGCCACCCTCCGACACGTAATAGGTGTAGCCCAAGCGCTTCATGAGTACGTCCCAGGCCCGCGCCACACGGTCAGGATTCCAGCCCTGATCGGTCGGCTTGCCCGAGAAGCCATAGCCGGGGATGGCGGGAATCACGACGTCGAAGGCGTCTTGCGCGCGCCCGCCGTAGGCGACGGGGTCGGTAAGCGGTCCTATCACCTTCAGAAACTCCATCGGCGAGCCAGGCCAACCGTGGGTGAGGATCAGAGGTAGCGCGTTCGGTTCACGCGAACGCACGTGGATGAACTGGATATCCACTCCGTCAATCGTGGTCACGAACTCCGGCAAGGCATTCAGTTGCGCCTCGGCCTTGCGCCAGTCGTAGCCCGTTCCCCAGTATTGCACGAGATCCTTGATCTTGGCCAATTGCACGCCCTGGGATTGGTCATTGACCGTCTCCTTGTCGGGCCACCGTGTATCCGCGATGCGCCGGCGGAGGTCGACGAGTGCCTCTTCAGAAACGTGGATGTGGAAGGGGCGGATTGCGTCGGTGTTTCCCGCAGCAGCAGTGGCACCTGCCTCGTCAGCTACCGCTGGAATGATGGTGGTGGCGAACGCAAGCAATACAACGGCTGCTCGCGTGGTGAGACTTCGCCGTAGCATGGCGCTTGGTGTGATCTCGATTTGTTTGCTGGATTTCATATTTGTCAATTTTGGTTTCAGAGCTGAGTTGTTAATAAAAGGCGCATTTACTCCGAATAGAGTGAAAGTCTCGAACTCCACGAAGCCGAGCTGTTCGGGAGTGAAGGACGAAATCGAAGGATGCGGCCCTGGCAATAGCGACCCACGGCAAGAAAACCGCGCACTACGAGCATCCCAAAAAGGAGCTGATTGTCATTCGGACACCGGACAATCAAATTAAAATATTGCGAGGAACATTCCTTGATAAGACTTTGGAGAATGGACGCTCCATAACGTAACCCTCGCTCAAGGGGAACCACGCCCAGCATCAGGAGTTCGACGCCATTGTTGATTGACCTCTTATCCGCCTCACCAGGTGTGGGGTCTTGCAGTGGGGATTCGTCGATATGACCGGCGTTAGAAGAAATGCTGTAGCGTGGAATCACCGGCACATGATCGGCATCGGTGCCTCCGTCGTAGTCGGGGTCGTGAGGGAAGTAGGAGGCGTTTTGGGTCGGCTTGGGGACAAATTGCCCCAGAACGCTGAAGCCCACGACGGAACCCTCAACAGTGTAGACAAAAAGCGCTGCGGCACGCTTCCGAAAACACTTTTCGGCCGGGTCGTACTGCCGGATTTCACATCTCGTCACCAAGTGCCGAAGAAACTGGACGACCTCAGACCGCTTCCTTCCGGGCACGATCTCCTTGTATAAACCTTCCCGCAGTCCATCACAGATCAAGTCGGCGACGATCTGCAAATCATCGTCCTCCAGTGTTCGTTTTTGAATCGGATTGCTTCGTTTTGAAGCTAACTTTATTGGGAAGGCCAGTTGATGCATTTGATACTCCTTGTTGGTTGCTAAAGATGAAATTCACGGGCGATACCGGAAAGGTGAAAGCCCAAGTGGCCGAGCGGATGGACGAACAGGCACGTGAGATGCAAGCCGATTCGGAAAAGTTTGTTTGTGAAATTAAGTGATGACGGTGTCGTCATATAGCTTCTTTGCTTTTTGGTTCACTTGTGAGCTTTGCAGTGCTCATGCCAAAGGCAGAATGAGTCGATCATCTTTGCTGAAAAACGCTCATGGCCAATGTCTTGGAATCGCGAATTTTTCGAAACGATGCTCTGACTGAGAATCTAGAACTACGCTGATCGCGTCGTCCGGCGGACGCGCAGTTGCTGGAACGTCACGTAATTTTCTAAGCAGGAGGACGAGACGACTTTATTGAATTATCACATCGCCGATTCATTTTGCATTCGGGTGGTTTGTGATCTGGATTTGTTTCTGGAAGGCGCTTAAATTAGCGCCCCGCGAGCAAACGCGATAGATAACCGACCATGAACGCTCATTTGTGTGGAATAAACACGGATCATCCTCTCCCAAAATCCGTGCTGAGAGGCATCGCCGAACTTGGGCCATTGTCCGTGAGTCCCAGCCGAAGGTAACCGCGATGATCGACCTCTCCGGCTATACGTTCGAGAAGCTGCGCGAGGACAGGGAATTCATCGTCTCTCGGGGGAGACGGAAAGGTGACCCCGCTTCCGTTCTCTTGCTGGCGGCGGCATCTGAACATCCATCACGCTCGGGCATGGACCAGATCAACCATGTCTATTCCCTCAGAAATGACCTGGACTCCAGTTGGGCGATTCGGCCCATTGATCTCGTGGACAGCCGTGGCATTCCAGCGCTCTTGCTCAACGATCCCGGCGGGGATTTCCTGGATGGCGTGATCGGACGGCCGGTTGCACTAATAGAATTCTTACGCCTGGCCATCGGCATGGCGAAGGCCCTCGGTCACCTCCACGCACGGGGACTCATCCACCGGAACGTCAAGCCAGCGAACGTCATCGTGAATATTGCGACGGGGGAAGCCTGGCTGACGGGCTTCGGTTTGACTTCGCGCCTGCCTCGCCAGCGACAGCCCCCCGAACCGCCCGAGGTTATTGCGGGGACACTGGCCTACATGGCTCCAGAGCAAACCGGGAGGATGAACCGTTCAGTCGATTCGCGGAGCGATCTCTATTCCCTTGGCGTCACGCTCTACGAGATGTTCGTTGGAGGGCTACCTTTCACGGCCAGCGAACCGATGGAATGGATCCACTGCCATATCGCGAGGCTGCCTGCGGCACCGAGCCTCCGGCGGAGTGAAATACCCGAGCCGATTTCCGCGATCATTTTGAAGCTCCTCGCGAAGGCTCCGGAGGAACGCTACCAGACCGCAACGGGCGTGGAGGCCGACCTTCGGCGTTGCCTTTCAAGTTTGGAAGCGCACGGACGAATCGAATTATTTCCGTTGGGCGCACGTGATGTGCCCAACCGGCTGATAGTTCAGGAAAAGCTCTATGGACGGGAAAGAGAAGTCGAACTGCTACTCGCTGCCTTTGACCGGGTCGTCGGACAAAGTACAAAGGAACTCGTGCTGGTGTCGGGCTACTCCGGGGTTGGCAAATCTTCGGTGGTTAACGAACTGCACAAGGCCCTCGTTCCACCGCGTGGGCTGTTCGCTTTTGGTAAGTTTGACCAATACAAGCGCGACATCCCGTATGCTACCCTGGCCCAGGCATTTCAGAGCCTCGTTCGACAGATTTTAGGGAAGAGTGATGCAGAGATCGCTGCTTGGCGGAAAGCTTTTGAGGAAGCGTTAGGAATGAACGGCCAACTCATGGCAAGTCTTATTCCCGAGCTTGAACTCGTAATGGGGAAACAGCCGCCAGTGGCGGAGCTTCCGGCGCGGGATGCACAGAACCGCTTTCAGATGGTCTTCCGACGGCTGCTTGGGGTCTTCGCCCGACCAGAACACCCACTCGCGCTTTTCCTCGACGACCTCCAATGGTTGGACGCCGCGACGCTCAATCTCCTCGAGCACCTGATCACCCACGATGAAGTGCGACACCTCCTTCTCATCGGTGCATACCGGGACAACGAGGTAAGCCCCTCTCATCCGCTCATGCGGACGCTCGCGGAAATCCGCAAGGCTGGAGTCCCGGTCCATCAGATTGCGCTGGCCCCTCTTGGTCTGGACGAGGTGGGCCAGCTCGTCGCCGATGCCCTGCATTGCGAGCGGAAGCGAGCGCAATCTCTGGCCCAGATCGTGCATGAGAAGACCGACGGCAATCCTTTCTTCACGATCCAATTTATCGCGGAGTTGGAGGAGGAAGGTTTGCTCGCTTTCGCACCGGACGCTGCGGTCTGGATGTGGGACGTTGATCGTATCCGAGCGAAAGGCTACACCGATAACGTGGTGGACCTGATGGTCGGGAAGCTGAATCGCTTGCCCGAGACGACGCAGGATTCTTTGAAACAACTGGCCTGTCTGGGGAATAGCGCGGAGATTGCCGTCTTGAGCATGGTCTTTGGGGAATCCGAGGAGAGGCTCGACGCTGCGCTGTGGGAAGCCGTCCGTGCGGGGCTCGTTTCTCGCTCGGTTGACACGTATACCTTTGTCCATGATCGCGTCCACGAGGCGGCTTATGTGCTTATTCCGGTAGACGCGCGGGCCACGGAACATCTCAGAATTGGTCGGTTGCTCTCGTCACGAACGGCAGTGGACGAGATCGAGGAGAAAGTCTTTGAGATCGTCAATCAGCTCAATCGCGCCTCTGTGCTCATCACGTCTCAAGAAGAACGGGAACAGGTTGCCGAGTTCAACCTTATTGCAGGAAAGCGTGCGAAGAGATCGACCGCCTACGCCTCGGCGTTGAACTATCTTTCGACGGGCGGCGCGCTGTTGACGGAGGAAAGTTGGGCGCGACGATACGCTCTCACTTTCGAGCTAAAGCTCCAACAGGCTGTGTGCGAAATGCTCAACGCCAATTTGCCGGCCGCCGAACAACTCATCCTCGAGTTGCTGCAGAGGGCGAAAACCAAAGTGGACTCCGCCGCGGCCTATCGACTGAAGGTCGAGCTGCATATCATTCAGTCCCAAAACAATCTCGCGATGGAAAGCGCGCTGGAGGGCCTCCGACTCTTTGATCTACGGATGTCATTGCATCCTGATCGCATGGAGCTTGACGCCGCTGTTGACGATGTCTGGCGTGTGCTCGCCGGCCGAGAAATCGAGACCCTGATCGATCTGCCACTGGTCACGGACCCAGAAGTCGAAGCCACTCTGGGGATCCTGTGCGCTCTGTATGCGCCCGCGTTTTTTACCGATGAGAACCTTACGGGACTGCAGATTTGCCACACCATCCGGCTCACCCTGGAGCATGGAATTACGGGTGCCTCCGCTCACGCGTTCGGCTTGTTCGGAAACCTGCTCGGGCACTTCTACGGTCGGTATGTGGAGGGCTCGCGCTTTGCCCAATTCGCGGTTGATCTGGGCCGTAAGCACCGCTTGCTCCCTTTCGAGGCAAAGATCCTCAAGGCGAAGGAGGAAGCGATCATCTGGACTCATCCCGTCACCGACGCCCTCGATTCGATCCGAGCTGCTTCTCGAGCGGCCAACCAGAGCGGCGACATCTCGGTCGCTTGTTATGCGTGCAATCACGCCGTGAGCGACCTTCTCTTGCGCGGCGATCACCTGAATGACGTGTGGGACGAAACCGAGCGTGGTCTCGCCTTCGTACGGGAAGCGAAATACCGCGACGGGGTCGATATCTTGGTGGCGCAGCAACGCTTCATTCAGAACATGCGCGGACGCACCGCCTCATTTTCGACGTTCGACGACGACAAATTTGATCAAGCCAGCTTCGAGAAGCAACTCACCCCGCAACGAATGACGGCAATGGTCTGCTGGTATTGGATCATCAAAGGTCAGGCACGCTTCATTTCGGGTGATTTCAATGAGGCGACAAACGCTTTGGAACGGGCAAGACCAATTCTCTGGGCATCGCATGGCCGCATCCAATATCTCGACTACCATCTATACTCCGCGTTGTCGCTGGCTGCGGGGATGCCACCAGGTGGCGGGCTACCGGAACAACGCGAGCAGTTGAGCGCGCATTGCCGATACCTGGCGCTGTGGGCCGAAACCTATCCGCCGACATTTGCGGACAAGCACCTTCTGGTCACTGCCGAAATTGCCCGCATTGAAGGCCGCGACCTGGATGCCGAGCGACTCTACGAGGCGGCGATCAGGGCGGCGCACGAAAACGGTTTCGTTCAGCACGAAGGTTTGGCCAATGAGATCGCAGCGCGCTTCTACGCGGCGCGCGGTTTCGAGAAGTTTGCGCATGTCTATTTGCGGGACGCCAGGAACTGCTACCTTCGCTGGGGAGCCGATGGTAAGGTTCGGCAACTCGATAAGTTATTTCCGCACCTCAGGGAGGAAAGGCCGGTATCTGGTCCTACGGGCACGATTGGGGCATCGGTCGAACAACTGGACCTCACTACTGTCATCAAAGTATCGCAGGCAGTCTCGAGTGAGATCGATCTGGAAAAACTGATCAATATCCTCATGCGCACAGCAATTGAGCACGCGGGCGCTGAGCGCGGCCTATTGATATTTCCGCAAGGCGATCAGCTGCGGATAGAGGCGGAAGCCACGACCAGCGGCGATTCCATCATTGTCCAGCTGCGGGAAGCGAGTGTGACCGCTGCCGAGTTGCCGGATTCAATCGTCCACTATGTCGCGCGCACCCGTGAGAACGTAATTCTGGACGATGCCTCCGCTCAGAACCCATTTTGCTTGGACACCTACATCCGTCAACATCACGCCCGTTCTGTTCTTTGCCTGCCGTTGCTCAAACAGGCCAAGCTGATTGGAGTACTCTACCTCGAAAACAATCTGACCCTGGGTGTCTTCACGCCCGCCCGCGTGGCGGTTCTCAAAATGCTCGCCTCAGAGGCCGCGATCTCGCTGGAAAACACGCGCCTGTATGGCGAGATCAAATTGCGGGAGGCGCGAATCCGGCGACTGGTGGAGGCCAACATTATGGGAATCGTCATCTGGGATCTCGACGGTCGAGTGATCGATGCCAACGATTCTTATCTCCAACTGGTGAATTACAGCCGCGAAGATATAGTCTCAGGTCGAGTGCGTTGGAGAGACTTGACTCCGGTGGAATGGCGCGACCGCGACGAACAGGCCTTGGCGGAGATCAAAGCGACAGGGGAGTTCCGTCCGTTTGAGAAGGAGTTCTTTAGGAAGGATGGCAGTCGACTGCCCGTGCTGATCGGTGGTGCCATCTTCGAAGCAAAAGGCACCGAGGGTGTCGCTTTCATACTCGATTTAAGCGAGCAAAAGTACGCCGAGGCAGCCTTGCGCAGTGCGCAGGTTCAGCTCGCTCATGTGAGCCGCGTCACGACCTTGGGTGAGTTAACCGCGTCCATCGCCCATGAAGTCAACCAGCCGCTCGGCGCGGTGGTTAACAACGCCAATGCCTGCCTTAGTATCCTTTCAAACGGCGCTAATCAGCTCGAAGAAATCCGGGACGCCTTAAACGAAATAATCGAAGGGGCCGACCGGGCGAGCGCGGTCGTATCGCGGGTTCGGCAATTGTCGAAGAAGGTGCCATATGAGCCGATGGTCTTAGACATCAGGGACGTGGTCACGGATGTGTTGGCCCTCGCCCGGTTAGAAGCCGCTACCCGCCAAGTAACGGTCCGCACCGATCTGACCGATGAGTTGCCCTCCATACTGGGGGATCGCGTCCAACTTCAGCAGGTGTTGCTGAACCTGGTCGTCAACGGAATGGACGCGATGACCACCATCGAGGTTTCGAAGCGTATCCTAATCATTGCCGGGCGCTGCGAAAAGCGAGACGGAGAGACCCGGTGCCTGCTTAGCGTGCAAGATGCCGGCACTGGATTTAAACCTGAGGAAAAGGACCGACTCTTTGAAGCTTTCTATACGACGAAAGCCGAGGGAATGGGAATGGGCCTGGCAATCAGTCGCTCGATCATCGAGGCCCACGGTGGCCGGTTATGGGCGGAGACGAATGAAGGACAGGGCGCAACCTTCCAGTTCAGTCTGCCGAATGCACACCCTGACAAATTATGAGTGAAGTCGCCCCCATTGTATTTCTTGTTGACGACGATCACTTGTTTCGTCGGTCCACCGAGCGTCTTATCCGAACGGCCGGACTGAACGTCCAACCGTTTACTTCTGCCCGCGATTTTCTCCAGAGCACGCGACCGGAAGGTCCGGCCTGCCTCGTCCTCGACGTGCGAATGCCAGGTTTAAGCGGCATGGATCTGCAACGCGAGCTGACTAAAGCGGGCATTCACATTCCGATTATTTTCATCACGGGCCATGGGGACATACCGATGTCGGTACGTGCGATGAAAGCCGGAGCAGTGGAGTTTCTAACCAAACCCTTTCGCGGACGTGTGCTGGTCGACGCCATCCGCGCCGCTATCGAGCGGGATCGGGCCATGCTGCTAAAGCAATCTGAAATCCGGGAATTGCGCAAATCTTATGAGCAACTGACGCCGCGCGAGCGCGAGGTCATGACCCTCGTCGCAGATGGCCTCCTAAATAAGCAGGTCGCCGGCGAACTCAAAACTACCGAGGCAACGATCAAATTTCATCGCGCCCATATCATGCAAAAAATGCACGCGGATTCTCTCGCCGATCTGATTCGCATGGCTGAAAAGCTTGGAAAAACCCACTAACCCTCCGTCCAGGTCGCCCTATACCAAAGGTTAGGTCCGATCCTCAGCCAAGGTCGCGTAGAATTCCCATGCCGTGATCGACTAATGTTGGGTATGGAAAAAAGTTGCTCGAGGAGCACCAAACCTGAAACTCCCAGAGAGCCGCTCATATCGGTTGTGGATGATGATGACTTGATAAGGAGATCAACTCGGAGACTCCTCCGATCCTTTGGTTTTCGGTCAGATACTTTCGCATCAGCCGAAGACTTTCTTCAGTCGGGCCGTGCAGGAGATACAGCTTGCCTCCTGCTCGATGTTAAAATGCCGGGAATGGGGGGGGTGGAGTTGCAGCGCCGCTTGGCTGAAACTGGCCCGCTCATTCCTATTGTCTTCGTGAGCGCTCGAGCCAGTGAAAATGAGGAACGTCGGGCATTGCAGGCTGGTGCGACAGCATTTTTACGTAAACCCGTCAGCAAAGAGGCGCTACTGCTCGCCATTCGCGAAGCCCTTAAGACTCCACCCAATGATAAAAGGAAAATGCCATGAACACGACCATTAACGAATCAACCGATCCTCCCAAAGAGGCAATATGCTTTGAAGAGGAAGTTCCCTCCGAGAATAACTTTGAGGGGATCATTGGGCGAAGCACTGCGACCAACGCGGTGTGCAAACAAATCAAGGTAGTCGCCCCAACCGGTTCCACCGCCCTCATCTTGGGAGAGACGGGCACCGGGAAGGAACTCATTGCGCGAGCGATCCACAATCTGAGTCCGCGCCGCGACCGTCCATTTATTAAAGTTAATTGCGCCGCAATTCCTAGCGGCTTGATCGAAAGCGAACTGTTCGGTCACGAACGTGGCGCATTCACCGGAGCGATCAGCCGACGGATCGGACGCTTCGAAATGGCGGACAGCGGCACGCTGTTTCTCGACGAAATCGGAGACATTCCCCCTGAATTACAGCCGAAGCTGTTGCGGGTCCTTCAAGAGCGGGAATTTGAACGTGTCGGGAACACTAAGACTACGCGAGTGGATGTGCGAATCGTGGCCGCGACGAGCCGCGACCTGCCGAGTATGGTCGCTTCGAGGGAATTTCGGCCCGACCTCTATTATCGCCTGAACGTTTTCCCCCTACGGGTACCGGCGTTGCGGGAACGGTCGGAAGATATTCCGTTATTGGTTCGCCACTTTGTTGAGCTTTATTCAGCCAGGGCGAGTAAACGAATCACCGATATTCCGGCTGAAACGATGGATGTTTTGTTGCGTTATTCCTGGCCCGGCAATGTTCGTGAACTGCAGAATGTCATTGAACGGGCCGTTATCCTCTCGCCAGGTAAAGTCCTTCGGCCATCTCTGGACGAACTGCAACACTCGTCTCAGATAACTGAAGCTGGTTACGTGGACAATAGCGATGATCGGACAACGCTCAAAGACATGGTGCGTGAGCGCATCATTCAAGCCCTTGCAGCGACTAACTGGGTTCTCGGAGGTCCAAAGGGTGCCGCAGCCAGGCTTGGTCTCGCTCGCACGACTCTAATCGCCAAGATGCAAAAACTCGATATCACCCGCATCCAAGCATGAAACTGATCCGTCTTGTACATTCGCGCGTGAGACCCAGTGACGTTCGGCCAACTGCGCGTCCGCCGGACGACGTGATCAACGTAGTACTTGAACCTCAGTCCAAACATCATTCCGAAAATTTGCGATTCCAAGACATTGGCTATGAGCGTTCTTCAGCCAAGGCGATGGACTCATTCTCTTTTTGGCATGAGCGCTGCAAAGCTGATAGGTGAACCGAACTCACAACGCAAATCACTAACTCAGAAATAAGGGCACCTATGAAAACGACCATACTCCTCGGAACAGCCGCTCTTGCGGTTCTCAGCTTTTTGCCTGCCCGTGCGGGCGTAGCAACCATACATGGCGCTTACGCCACGAGTCCGGAGCATCCAACCACATGGGTGGCTGGGGCAACCCGTGTCCATCAGGACCTCCGTTGGGATGGCCGACACAATGTACTCGTCGCTGATGTCAAATACAGCACGGCGGATTGGGCCGACAGTGATAATCCAACGCAAGAAGACGATTTTATCCTTCCTTTTCCCAGCGTCCGCTTCGATCCCGCCACGAATAAGTTCATGGCCAATGGAGTAGTTATTGGAACGCTACGTGACGATTTCATTGGGCACAAAGTTGTCCTTAACCCCGGTGTGGCTTTGAGCATTCATCGCCATCACGGGATCGTGCATGCGGCCATTATCCGGCAGGACGTCGCAGACTATTGAATCCACCAATACGCTTCAGGCTTCTGGGAACGAAGCGACTCGCTCCCGGCAAAGTTATCACCTACCCGCCAGACAAAGAAATTCACCCAGGAATAAGAATACCATGACAACAAACCCTAACTATAATCGCCGCCGCTTTTTGGGCATGGCGGCCATGAGCCTCGCCGCCGCCAGGTTCGGCTTTATCGGATCAGCGAACGCACAAGCTAGTCAAACAAGCCCGGCAGATGTGCCCACGACCAGGCCGGGGACGAACACGTCCTTTGCCTCACTAAAACAGGTCGATGCCGGACTCCTCAATGTCGGTTACGCTGAAGCTGGCCCTGCCGATGGTCCTGCCGTTGTTCTTCTGCATGGCTGGCCCTACGATATTCACAGCTATGTCGATGTCGCCCCTTTGCTGGCGTCGGCGGGCTACCGGGTGATCGTCCCGTACCTGCGCGGTTACGGCACAACCCGTTTCCTTTCCGACGAAACCTTTCGCAATGGCCAGCAATCGGTAGTTGCCGTCGATATCATTGCTTTAATGGATGCTCTGAAGATCAAGAGGGCCATCATTGGAGGTTATGACTGGGGTGCACGGACGGCCGCCATCATCGCGGCGCTCTGGCCCGAGCGCTGCAAGGCCCTCGTTTCCGTCAGCGGTTATCTGATCGGCAGTATCAAGGCGAACCTCGAGCCGTTGCCGCCGAAAGCTGAGTTCGCGTGGTGGTACCAATTTTATTTCGCCACGGAACGCGGTCGGCTCGGCTACCAGAAATACACGCACGATTTCGCGAAGCTGATTTGGC
>Ga0302303_10001674_pt1 | contig 14068 bp, 15 predicted proteins | sample III_Palsa_E2_1_FD_194542 | JGI IMG/M metagenome (GOLD analysis project Ga0302303, IMG submission 194542) | Peat permafrost microbial communities from Stordalen Mire near Abisko, Sweden - III_Palsa_E2_1 | ecosystem: Environmental > Terrestrial > Soil > Palsa > Peat permafrost | place: Sweden... | reverse complement strand
GATTCAGTTCAAAATATGCCTGATTCTGAGACAGAGTTGCTTGTTCCCGGGAGGTGGTCATCTTCTGCCAAGCTTTTATGGCAGAGGGAGCGCTTTATCTTGCTCTTGCTGCCTTAGAATTCATGATTCCTCAACATTTCCTAAAAGTTGATGCAGCGTGTTTGCGCTTGGAACAATCTCTTCAGTACTTGCATCAATCAGGAATAGAAGATCCTTCCGTCCCAAATCACCAAGCGCTGGTCGAAACCAGCCTTCATCTTGTTCACTAAAAACACAATGTTCATCGTCTCCTCTGGTTCCATAAATGTGCATTCCGGCTACCCTATGGCTTAATTGGTTCATCCAATCGGCTGGACTATCCTTTGAAAACTCAATGATGCGAGGAACATCCAACACAACGTGAACGTCCAATTGTTCAACCAGTTTTGCAAAGGAATCACAGTATCTTTCGAACGTGTTCTCGATCAAGACGCTAAGGCCGAGCCGCTTCGCCTCCGCAATATATGGTTTAATTGTTGTAATAAGTTCTTCGAGTACGTTACCAGCTTCAAAACGTGGCAGTGAGGGCGGAAGAAAAGAGTGAAGCAGCACAGTGGAGCACGGTAACTCTGAAATGACGCGTATGATCTGATGAATGGGTCTCGGCAAATCGGATCAATTCCACGAAACGGCAAGTGTGCAGCAATGGTCCGGCCATAGCACGTACGATCCCGGAACATTTCTGAGTGGCTTTTGGAAAGGCGGTCGACCTCATCCGACGGATCTAAGACAAGGGCTGGCAAAGCACCAACCTGTTTCAAAATATCCTCCTTATTTTTCAAACTCGATATGCGTGTCAGCACGTATAGGCGGAGATTGGATCTCATATCCTACTTTCAGAGCAATAAAGATAATTGCTCATATTGAACTTTGTAAACCATTCTCAGCGCCCGGCGTGTCTTACTTCAACGCTCAAATCAACCTCTCTCCTCAGGAATAGATTGCTGATGTCGGTAAAGGCGGACACGTTTTAGCAGACGCTGCGATCCAGACGAGAACGGAAGTCTACCGTGCAATACACGATGGTTATCCAAAATAAGGCAGTTGCCAAACTTCATTTGAAAAATATATTGCGCATTTTTCCACTCAAGCGCCTCATCGAGCTCCAAAACCGCATGGCTTGCCCGCTCAGTGAGGCAAGCGTTCTGATGGTGTTGCTGGCTCCTTAATTCTAAAGAATTATATCTTATATTGATATGATTGCCGGACCCATATATGATGCTTGTCTTTCCATAACAACAAGGAAATTGTTCCTGCTGCAATTCGTCCCGAGCCGAAGCACTCAGCCGAGGCAAGACGTGGCTGAGCGAACTCAAAACACTTTCGCCACCAGATGCCGCTGCTCTAACGCAAAGTAATACAACAAGATCATAGGGGCATCTGCGGGCAAAACCATCAGTGTGCAAAGGAAATGCTTGCGAAGTAGTTGAAAGAATCAATTCGCCCAGCTCATCCTTTACTCCACCGCCCTTCTCCTCCACCAGATAGACTGATAAATCATCAACCGCCCCTCCCTTTGTTATTTCTTCTGATCGAGTCGTGCCGAGCCAATTGCAAATACGGATAAGTGATTCATTTGTAGCCGCGGCAACTCCCTCCATTAACACTATTCCGTCCGAATCGTCGAGTCCGGCTCGAATAATATCACCGGGGTTATGCGAAAGCGCATTGTAGCTCAACCGAAGCATCTGTTCCTTATGTTCTCGGTGCAACAATTACATCAACCGACCAATCATTACTTGCCTCGACTTCGAAGTGCTCAACTGTTCCGGCTGCAGCAACATCGTCCATAATATCATTTATTTTTGGTATAACTTCGCTTGGGAGACGGATTAACAATGTCTTGACGGGCCAGCGCATTCCCACCTGTAACGCCGCTTTATTCCGCCTGATATGAGACATAAGCCATTGTGCGTTTTTGAAGCAATCCCTTTCCGCGCCCATTGCCGAAGCAGGCAATTCTGAACTGGTAGGCCACGTTGATCGATGAATCGAGATGCCCCTAAAGTTACGTTGGTATATCTGTGACCAGATTTCCTCTGCAACGAAGGGAACGATAGGAGCGACCAGACGCAAAAGGATAGAAAATGATAAATGCAAACTCGATATTGCGCTATTGCGTTGCGGGGCGGCCGCACCGTAAGCTCGTGACTTTATAAGCTCAATGTAATCGTCGCAGAACTCGCTCCAAAAAAAGGACTCTATTTGAGCAAGTGCCGTGCCCCAGTCGTTGGATTCAAATGCGCTTGTTGCTGCGGAAATTAGGTCAATCACGCCGCGCAAAAACGAGTTGTCCAATGGACATATAACACTTTGATTATCGCTATCAAAACTGTCATCTCCTAAACACCTCCCAAGAAACCTCGCAACATTAAAAAGCTTTGTAACGAGCTTTTTGCCGACCTTCAAGGTCTTCTCATCATAGACCGTATCTACGCCGGGTCGCGCCTTCGCCGCCCAATACCGGATAGCGTCCGCAGAATACTGGTCAAAAAGAAGATTGGGCGTCACCACATTACCCTTACTCTTGCTCATTTTCTTGCGGTCAGGATCCAAAATCCAACCACTTATGACCACGCTACGCCAGGGCATTTTCTTTCTGTGAAGCAATGACTTTGCAATAGTGTAGAATGCCCAAGTCCTGATAATCTCATGGGATTGTGGCCGCACGTCCATCGGGATCATCTCTTCCGCGAGACATGGATCTCCCAATTTGCTTAATGCAATTTCCGGCGTCAATGCACTGGTAGCCCAAGTGTCCTGTACATCGAGCTCCGCAACAAATCCATTAGGACGTCCGCGATCTGCTTCGTTGTAACCCGCGGGAACATCTGACGACGGATCAACCGGCAGACAGGCTACGTCAGCAACTAATGGTTTGCCATAATTTGGGACACCATTGCTATCCAGCGGATACCATACCGGGAAGGGAACGCCAAAATACCGTTGGCGGCTGATACACCAGTCTTGATTCAAACCACCCACCCAGTCGAGATATCGACTGCGCATACCTTCCGGATGCCAACGAACTTGATTTCCGGCTTCCAAAAGCTCATCTTTATGATCCAGAATTCTTATATACCATTGACGACGCGGAAGAAGTTCTAGCGGCTTTTCTCCCTTCTCATAAAATTTCACCGCATGCGTGATAGGCTTTGCGTCTTTAATTAAGTTGCCCGAATTTCTTAGAAGTGGAATTATCTTCCGGCGTGCCAATTCTACGGTATTTTCTTGAAGATGGGAATAATAGTCATTCGCGGCGTCCGCTCGAGCGCTTTCCCACCCTGGATCACCGAATCTAATGACCATCATACGACCATTGGGCCCTATGATTTGGCGCAAGGGCAGGCGGTGCTGTCTCCACCAGTAGACATCCATAACATCCCCAAACGTGCAAATCATTACAATGCCTGTACCCTTGTCGCGCTGCACCTTGGAATCAAATATGAGTGGGATTCGGGTGTGGAATAAGGGACTCTCGAACTCTATACCTTGCAGATGTGCGTATCGTTCGTCCTCTGGATGTACCGCTAGGGCAACGCATGCTGGCAGAAGCTCTGGTCGAGTCGTCGCGACATTAACTTTCAACTCGTTCTCCGGCGATTGAAATATGATATCGTAGAACTCACCGTGTATTAAACGATCCTCCATTTCAGCCTGCGCTATGGCAGTACCAAAACCAATGTCCCAGTAAACCGGCGAATCCACCTGATAGGCCTCTCCTGACCTCCATAATTCAATGAAGCTTCGCTGGCTGATCCGACGACTCTGAGAATCGATCGTGCTATATTCCAACGACCAATCAACGCTCAATCCTAAGCGCGTCCAAAGCCTCTTGAAGACCTCTTCATCGGATTTGGTGAGAGCTAAGCATAGTTCAATAAAATTTTGTCGACTTACGGGCTTGGAACTTCCGGTTTGCGCTCCTGCTTTCAATGATATATCGGCATCGTATGGAATTGACGGATCGCAATGGACATTGTAGAAGTTCTGAACTCGGCGCTCTGTGGGCAATCCGTTGTCGTCCCATCCAATTGGATAAAAGATGTTTTTGCCACGCATCCTTTGATAACGGGCCAGACAGTCTTGGTGCGTGTAACTGAAAACATGCCCCATATGGAGCGAACCACTCACGGTGGGTGGTGGTGTGTCAATTGAAAACCTTGGCAATGTGGTGTTCCTTTGCCATTGATAAATGGCACATTCTTTCCAATGGTGTTGCCATTTCTGCTCAATCAAATTTGCGTCGTATACATCATCCATTAGGAGCCGTTCTAACAGTCTCAAAATGTCAATCGATTAAGGCGTTTCTTCTCGCCTACGGTAGCCACCAAATCAGCCCTTTTAATATCATACGTGTCAAGCACATACAAGTATGAGGCCTGCGTGACACCGATGGCAATCGGCACCAATTCCGCAAGGCCACGCCGCTCGCTCACGACGGAGACTTTTTTCGATGAACTCCTTCATCACGTCGATCTTCACGTCACGCTCGGCCAGCAGCCGCCTGAGCCGCGTATTTTCCTTCTCCAACTCCTGCAGCCGCTTCACGTCCGGCTCCGCCATCGAGCCGTACTTGCGCTTCCAGGCGTCATACGTCGGCTGGTTGGCAATGATCAACAGGTGTCTCCGATTGCTGTTCCCAGACAGCGTCACTGATTTAGCTGCGTTGAGGTTCCTAAAACATTATCAGGTTTGGGTCTGACTCGCGGATCGGGGCTTTGATGTCGAGAGAGCCGTGGGATAGAAGTCGCCCTGAAAGTGCTCTTCAGTATTCTGGTCCGCTGGCGCGATTCGTTCAGAATTGTCCTCTGTCGCAAGCGAAACGGGTGCTGAATTACTCATTGAAGTGGCTTGCGTTTTCGATTCAGCCGTCGTTTTGCTGGAACGGCCAAGCTGCTCTTCAAGACCGGATATCACCTGATCAAGTTGCGACTGATCATTGCCTGCAGGCTGAATTCCGTCTGTACATTTCTCCGAGACAAAACGATCCAGATCATATGCCCGATCTGCCGTTTTTGCGCCAAATCCAGAATCAATGAGCAGGCTAACCAGCATCGGAAACAGCAGCCCGACCACCAAGACAGATCCTGTTGTCCAAAGCCCCAAAGTCATTGCGGGTGAAGCCCACCAGGCGAAGGCATAGGAAATTTTCGGCATGCGCTGCTTCAGGCTCTTAAGATAAGCGACGACCGTATAATCAGCGCCGGAGAGAACCATGGTCGAAGGAGCGTTTGCTGTCGGCGGATAGGGAATTGGCGCTTCCATCTGTCGCGGAATATATTCCCATTCCCCCGGTTTGGCTGTCGCGGTAAGCACCTCAAATCGGACCATATTTGACCCGTCTTTTGCCGGGAAAATGGTCACATCACGAACGAAGTTATTTCCAACCTTGAGCGGCGGACTTAATAACATGGATTCGAATTGCGATGGTGTCACGCTTCGAGCCGGAGAAAACCCACCAAATGCGATATGAAGATATCCCACGAGCAGACCCAACCCAAAGCTTATCGGAAGCCAGTGCCGTTTCTTTAATCGCCGCACATTCATCAGTAGCCCCGCGGTTGTAATACATAAATCGGTTGGCAAAAGATTAATCCACTGTTACATTACCATAACTTTGCTGCGAATCGGGACTGTAGGTCATTTGGTTTGGAACCCACTTGGGATATTGGGCCACGTGCATGTCGCCGAACAAGATGTTGTTGCCGTGCGGATGCATGCCCAAGCCATCAGGATTATTGGAGAATAGGATGCACGGACCGTTGGCGTCGTCTTTATCCACGTCATCAAAGGGCAAGGGTGAATGGCCAAAAGGCGGCTGGTACCATTCTGGGCCGGTGCAGTCACCGCTGAGGATGAAGGTAGAAGAAGTGCGGATGCGGCTGAGTCGCATGGTGAACAGGCCTTGGAGTGATTCCCATCGTGCCGTGATAAAATAAGTGACGGCATTCCCCTCAAACGCAGGACAGCGATAAACCCGTGAATCGGGAGCCACATAACTCGACATTAAATATTCGGTCCATGCAATTCCCGGATCTTCCAGGGGCGGTCCATAAGATCCAGCCGGATAAGCATGAGTTCCTGACCACGGCGGGAGATAGCCGTCGTTTTCGACCGCATAGACTGAAAATGCCTGCCCTAACTGCCTGAGTTGCGATGCGCATGCCACAGACGTTGCAGCTTGCCGCGCGCCGGTCAGTGCCGGCAGCAGCAAGGCGGCGAGCATCCCGAGGATTCCTATCACTACCACCAACTCCACCAAGGAGAAGGCTCGGGAACGCGATCGGCCGCCCGCCTCGAACATACTCGAAAGTCTAATCATTTTTCGGCCTCCGCGGCCGACTGCGCCCGCAGGTAGCCGTTGGCACCAGCGATTGTCCCATCGCGAGCCTTCATAGCTCTTGCGATATCGTTCACGTTCATGTGATGACCCGCCGCACTTTTCGCTGACGCGGAAGCGGCTTGGAACACTTCCAGCGCCTTGTCGGGTGCGCCCGACAATAGCAGCAAGTTCCCCTCGCCAGTCCGATAAGAGTCAACAGCTGGGGTTAGCTTGTATTTGCCCGCGTAGCGCGAGGGGTCCAGCTTGATTTCCGAAAGGATGGTGCAAGGCACACCTGCGGTCTTTGATCCTTCGACCTGCTCTTTGATGAACTTCTCCACGATAGCCGGATCATTCGGATAGGCGGCGGCCAAGCACTGACTAAGTAGCAGCAGCGCGCCGTTTGTCTCGGGCATCGGGGCAACGTTGTATAGCCTCTTTGCGTCCTGCAGAGCATCCATTGGACGGCCGAGTTGCAGTTCCGCCTTAATGCGGCTGGACATTAAGAAGGGCATTGACCAGGTATATAGAGGCTCGGCTAGGATCGCGTAATCTGAGATCGTCAAAACGTCCTCGTAGCGGTGGGAATCCATAAGACCTTCCATCCATGACGCCTGAAGTTCAGTGATGGCAACATGGCAATTTTGGTCGATCTCCCGCAGAATTTGATCGGTAGGAGGTATCAAAAGCGATGTTGCTGCCCTTGATGAAGGAGGGTTGCTGTCGGCCCCTTCAGTGGCGGGCGACGCATCCAACGGCAGCGAAACAATTATGATAGCGAAACATACGGCAAGGATGCAAACGAAAGGAAATCTCGTAAGATTAAAACTTGCTGAGTGAAACATTCGCATTCCTCCAGCGTTCTATCTCTATCCGGCAGCGCTCGTTCGACTTTGACGCAAAGACAGCACCAATCCAATCATTGCGGCGACGAGAACGAGAGAGGAGCGAAGAACCGTAGCCGCGCTAATGTTATCGTTGCTAAGGAAGCAGCCGCACTTAATGTTCATCTGCCGATAGACCGCGGAGCCGACGAGGGCAACGAAAACAGCGCCTAAAGCGCCGGCTAGCAAAAAAGCGCCAGGCACCAATAACCTGCTCAACAGACATAGCCCAATTCCAATCTCCATCCAAGGAATACTCGCGGCTACTATGGCGGACTGTCGGGGGCCGAAGACTCGATAATCGCATACAATCGCGAGAAATTGGTACGGCAAGCGAATTTTGACTAGGCCGCTAAACAAGAACATCACGCCCAAGGCCAATCGCAGCAAATGAACTAGATATGCGCGGATCATTAGTTGTTGCCTCGTGTGCAGACGCTATTTTGGATCCGGAAATACTCCACGCTTAGAAACAAGCCATTCCTCATATCCACCATCGAGTAAGGCAAGATTCGTATACCCATCACTCGCCATTGTAATGGCCATCCTTTGAGAAAAAGGACAACCTTTGCTTTGGCAGTAGATGACGATTCCTCGATCCCTTTGAATCCCCGAAAGAGTTTTTGCTCTCGCTCCGGGATCAAGATCAATTGGTACGCTCACAGCACCCGGTATATGCCCCGCATTGTAGTCTTTGGCAAAACGAGCGTCGATTAAGACAGCACCAGCATGGATTCTGCGATCGAGCTGTGACAATCCTATCTTCGGCAGGAAACTGCCAAAGTGCGACTTCTCTACTTCGTCGACATAACTCGGATGCCTCAGAAAGCCCGTCGCAGCCAAACAACTGTAACCGAAGGCAAACATACATGTGATCAACAAGATAATCACGGCCTGACATAATACGAAACGATTCGCTGCAACAGGTCGCGTCACCCTATCGGATGGGAAGCGTGAGACAGTCCATCGGCAGAGGATGACTCCGCCCACAACCAAGGCAATCCATGTGATACAAATCAGCCAGGATGAAGCAAATAGTTCAATGGCACTCACAGGGTTGCGGGAAATAACGACGCCTGTTCGGTCCCAACTAGCCAAGAGTTCGGTTGAATCTACCATGCGCAATGGGCTTCCTGAAGGATCCAGAAGTGAGAATATATCCCCGTCGCAGCGGAGGAGCATTACAAAATGATTATATTGTTGAGCTCCCGCAACTGGGCTGATGTGAAGAATGACCGGCTCTTTGGCCGCGCGCAACATCGCGAGCGTTCCATTTCCAAATGAGAGTGTGCTCAATTTGTGATCGTGAGCCGCGCTTTCGATATCAGCCAAGGAGCTCCCTTGAGCCGAAGTCACGTATTCAGGCTTGAGAAGGTCTTCAAATGGAATTGGAGAGCCCAGTTCCTTGCTTGCTGCGTAGAGACAATATAAACCGCAGTAAGGGGATGAGCCAAGAGCACCGGATGGCTGAGTAGTTGTCTCTCCGAACACGGCATGAGATGAGAACATCAGTATGACACAAATTAATCGGCTCAGAAATCTGAACGTGCTGACGAAAAAACCGTATAAATCAGCGCGACGCATCAAGTGCCCCCTTTCTGCGCCTTGCGATAATCAACACAACCAAGAATCCACAAGCCGCAACAGCGATTACCAACCAGATCAGGACGTTAGAGTGTTGTCGGATGATCGTTTCTGCCGGCGGTGTGGTGGAACCCGCCAACGCTGAGTCAATTTGGCCCAACGCTGTTACGTCAACAGCCGGCTTAGGCGCTCCATGCCACCAAACATAACTAATGTGTTGCGGCGTGATCGCATCTTCAAAATGAACTGGAATTCCATCAGGGACATTTTTAACTGTGAATAAGGCGGGGTCATCAAATTTCGGGTCCATCTCGATCAACATTCGCTCTGCTGTAGTAATCGATGTCCATACTCGGCCAGTCTTCGCTTCATAATAGACAGTCTCGCAACGACCCCCAGCTGTAGCAACTCTGTTCTCGATGCTTTTAAACCCCGAGCTTTGAAAATGAATCGATGATGGTCCCCGTGGCGGCGCCCGTTCGTCACCTGAAGGAGGAACGCGTCCCTCAAGACTGAACTTGACAATATTATAACCCTGCGACGGCGCTACCCAGATATCGAGAGTTCCAAACCTAGTTGACCATTCCGCTGTGTCACAATCTACCCCGTCGATGTTGTCCTGCGTGACCCCTTTCGATACGTCACTATGCATAGCAAGATCAACTACTGATTGAGGCTTTGCATCATCAGATAAAAACCTTCCGTCCAGAAATCCTCCTAATGTCGGTGAACACGCGACCGCGGTTTCGGCTGCAGCTTTCCCACCGCTTTGAGTGAAGACCCTGGCGATGCCGTTATGTATGCTTGGAGGTGCCTGTTCGCCATATTGCGAGGTCACGAACCGACCGTCGGCAAGAACATATTCGGAGCTGACGGGGCTAGGCACGAAGCGACCCTGCTTGTCTGGTCGTGAGTTTTGTTTTAGCCTTGCATCGATTCGACCATCGGGAGAATGGAACAACGTCACGTCTCCATCGAATCCCGCATATTGCTCTGGCGGCCCCGAAGTGCTTGAAAGCTGGTGAATATGTAAAACGGTTTTTGACCGGTCCGTCCATTGCAACGCTGCCTGCGCTTTTGAAAGCAACTCTGTTGGCGTAATCGACTCATTTTCTGCACAGGACGCGTGGCGCTGCGCTAGAAGTACGCATCCCAGCATGCACAATATCAGGTAACCGTTACCCTTAAGAGAGTAGTTGAACAAGTGACACCGATTCGTGTAAATTAAGAGACGGAGAAAGTGCCCCTATGCCCGATCAGCAGGCCAAGTCCTCTCAATATAGAGTATTGGGAATAACCTGTGACCGCACTTCTCCGAATTCGTTTACCAACACGCCAAGCAATGCGTACTGGGCATAAGAGAAGAGCAACCAGAGGGACACTGTTGAATAACATCGGCCTGGCAGAATTTATTTGGAAGTCCCGTGCTGCCCATCAGGCAGTTGTCATAGGTATAAATACCACATCCGTCACTACCCTGACACGGGGTAACCGTATACTGGTCCTGACACAGGGACCCTAAGCCCGCGACAACACCAGCTTTGTCAGTCGCGCTAAGCGACATTGGCGCAAATACAGCGGCACCAACTCCAAGTGCCGCAATTAGAGATAGAGTATCGGACCCTATCTTTATCTTTGATCGCGTTTTACGCATAATGATCTCCATCTCGTGCATAAGCACATGAAAGCGTGATTGAAGAATGCACAACAACTTGATCTGGCGATCCGACGGTCTCGGGTGATTTTCACCTCCTTACTGGTGGGGGAATAATCTCTCCTTCGCCTGTACTATACCACCTGATTCTCGCTTCAGATGTAAATACATCATCCTTAATGTCCATAAGGGCAGCCCATTTGGTCTTGGCAGACGAACGTCGATTTTGGCAAGTGTCCACGAGCCTTAACAATTCCGTGCCTTGTTGGGTGGCAAGAAAGTTGGCGCAGCCGATAAGCATTTGTTCCCCCAGACCTTTGACTTCGGCAACGCGAAGAAAGTGTCCTAGGCCTTGTGAATTAACTTCATAGGGGATAACCGCCGGGCCGAATGAGTTTGAAAGCCATCCGCACAACCGCTGGGGGAGTTCACCTTTTGCCCAAGCATCGGTTCTGGCGGTGAAACCAGCCCGTTGAACCTCTGACATAATCTCGCTATTAGCCTCAGCAGCGAATTTGGTGTAGGGCTGACGGCTGTCAAGTTGTGGAAAATTCAAATTCAGATATGGACCTAGTGCAGGGTTATGAATATCCATCACAACATCAAGCCGATTTCCCTGATTGACCCAATCTTGAAACCAGCGAGCGTAAGCCTTGGCTTCAACCGTTGCCTTGTCGCGGGCGAAAAAGTCGGTAATGCGATCGTATGCCCCCACTGCGGCGCCGTCGGGATCCAAGAGAGGTATGAGGATCACTGTAAAACTGTCACGAATCCTTTTAGCTTCAACAGCCGTATCCGATCGAAGAAACTCAATCATGCCCTGAACGGCCCAACTCGAATCGGGCTCATTGGCGTGCTCGCGAGCATAAGCGATTATACATGGCCGAGTCTTCGATGCATCACCTGGACCAGAAAAGACCACTGCCTTCAGGGAACGGCCGCACAAGCTCCGTCCGATATCCTCCACTGAGATCCCTTCTATTTTCGGAACCTGGCTCAGATAAGACTCATTATAGCTCGGGGTGTAAGGCACACGAGTGGCGACATACACGGAATCTGATGGGAATGTCTGTTCAAAGGAAACGGCATCAAGAGCCCCCCAGACCTTTGAAACTTGGGTCCATTCTTCCACCTTGCCATTGACGTCCTGAACTGAACCACTCAGATCTGTCGTCGCGTCAAAAAACATTGGCCGATTGCACAACCAACGGTCGGCCCGAACATTCTGAAAATCGATCCGAACTTTCCGGCCCCGGAGATTCTCAAGCTTGAAGAGGTACCAAATGGTGGCCGCGCTCGGAAACCGAATGACTATGTGCGTGTCATCGACATTCCGAGCATCTAAAGTCACCGACCCTTCAAATCCGCTAACGAGCCGGACCGCGTTGACTGATGGAGGTAGTGCTTCAGCGGGAACCGGAGCCAAGAGGCCAGCTTTCTCGCTCCAGCCGCTGGGGATCGTTGCAACGGTGTACGATTCGGCCAAAAGGCCATTTACCCCCGAATGTGGCGGGGAGGACTCTGCCATATTTGTATGTTGCAATAATTCGCTTTGAGTCGATCCGGCCTTAGCCGACATTTTCCCCGAAAGCCTGGACCTCCAGAGAAGCCCAATGGAGAGCGCAAGAACAACGCTAGCCAAGACGCCAACGGCGATCATTCGTCTGGTATTCTCAGCAGTCTTTACGTGCTCATGCATCAAAAGTCCGCGAGATTCAAAGATTTAGCCGCGGCACCGGGGAGCGAGAAGCACCCCGAACAATAAACGTCAGATGAACAACGTCAAGAACTGAACAATCATACAGCATTGCTAAGGCACATCAAGAATACAAACGGGTCGTAACATTTTCAACCCAATTCCTCCTTGAATGACCGGGCAATGTTGCCCGTCCATCTACAAAAAAGATTGCAAATATATGCAACATAATAACTTGCGGTCATTACTTTGCATCGCTCGGGGGGTGAATCTGACTGTTTTAGGGGATGTATCAGTGAACGGCCACGTTGTGGCGACATGTCGCTGAAACGATAGACAGATTTTGAGAAAACACTTGTTTCAAGGTCATCGGCACATCGAGCATACGATCAAGCGGCTAGGACAATTTGCAAATGTCGCTATTGGTGCCGGAAGTTGGGTCGTATTCGGTCCGCGCGTTAAAGTCCCAGCTATTGCATCAATTCCGTCATTTCGAGTGTGAATTTCGATGCGAGATTTAAGGAACACAAGCTGGTCAAGAATTTTATGACGGCTTCATCGATTCGATATATCGCTCATCGATGGAGGACGAGGTCTAGGAGCATCGTTAAGAGGTCAATCGCCCCGTTTGTCGTTGCCACGTTTGTAATCCTCATGCTGCTAGACCTTGGAACCTATTTTCGAGGGTGCATTCTTTCTGCAGATGGGCTCAAATACAGTTCGTTCGTTGCCTGCGGACGAGGTAGAATCGAAGCTGCACACTATTTCACCGGCTCCCTCGCCTTTGATCGACATCAGGATTGGACAATTGACCTACTGCCCGCTTCTCAAGTCTGGCTTTCGCCAACTACCATCGTTCATCCAATCCTTCTTCACATGGAGCGAGCTGAAAGCGACGAAGAGGACACGGTGTGGTCATTCTCGCTCCCAATTTGGCTTCCTTTAATCGTGACGACGATTCTTCCCGCACGTGTCATGTTCAAATGGCGCAGGCAAAGCCTCCGGCGGCGATCCGGCTGCTGCATCCGTTGTGGGTATGATCTGCGCGGAATCTCGGATCGCTGTCCGGAATGTGGCGGCCATCGAGCGATGCGCGCATAATCGAGGCCTATCGTCGGCTCGTCAAAAGAAAGAAGGCTTTACCTGTCACGCAGAATCACATACTCAACGACGATGGCACGCGCGCTTCGTCAGAGGAAGCGCAGTTGCAGCCGGACAACTCAACAATCACGAAATTCGATCTGGCGCAAGCAAGGGAGGTGTCCGATAGAATGAATGTTGACGATATTCGGGAAGGTAGAGCTTATTGATCTCTTTGGGGCAGATTTGGGGCAAATGGTCTCCAGAATCAGTCAGAAGGCAGTTCGGGTACAAGTGTTTGTCAGTGCATAAGTCGCGCTACCGCGGATCAATAATGCATTCTTGATCCTGTCGTAGATGGGGCGTTCGCGGGTTCGGGACCAAGAGGTCGCAAGTTCAAATCTTGTCACCCCGACTTAAATCGGAAATGAGCCCTTCGGCGAGAACGTCGAAGGGCTTTCTTATTGTGGTGACGAGAGTTGTGTCATCGAGACGGCAGTTCAAAAACAGGATTTCGAGAATTCGACGCTTTGTCGAATAGTCAGCACTAAGCCATTGCTGTCTAAGCGTGAGATAGTTCAAAGACTTTCGCCGCCAACTCCGCGGTTTCATCGCTTGAACGGTCGAGTACGTCGAGCTGGAGCTTTAAGTTGGCCAACCGATCCCGCAACTCAGTCTGCTTACGGGCGAAAGTCTCTTGCTCCACGCAGTCACTGCTCCCTGACGCTTGGCTCCAAGCTCACCCACAGCACCGCCGAGCTTGGTCCCGCTAGCAACGCAAATCCCAGGGTGCGGAACCTGCCGCC
>Ga0302303_10001669_pt1 | contig 14122 bp, 9 predicted proteins | sample III_Palsa_E2_1_FD_194542 | JGI IMG/M metagenome (GOLD analysis project Ga0302303, IMG submission 194542) | Peat permafrost microbial communities from Stordalen Mire near Abisko, Sweden - III_Palsa_E2_1 | ecosystem: Environmental > Terrestrial > Soil > Palsa > Peat permafrost | place: Sweden... | reverse complement strand
CTTGTCCGAAACTACAACATCCCACTCATCTGTGTCGTACCCTGGCGAGAGCTGATACAGGAAGTCTGAGGTGCGCGCGGGAAGCTGTATCGCGCGCTCGGAAATGATGATATCCACGAAGGTAACAGCAGTTTCGTCGTACTCTTTTTGAACGGCTGAACCTCTTCGTCGTACGTAGGCAGGGTCTAGCTTGGTTACAGTGGCCCATTCGACCATGGCCTCTTCCGGTCTGTTTGCAAAGAAACAGGCCAGTCCTCTATTGGAGTGCAGCTGGACATTGTCCGGCTCGAGGGCCAGGGCCTTGTCGAACATTTCGATGGCCAGGCGAGAACGATCGATCGCTTCTTTAGCCTTGGTATCCTTGGGGTTTCTGCTGGCGGCGCGGAGCACAACACCCTGCTTTGCGTAAGACAGCCCAAGGTTGCTGTAGTCTTCCATCCTACTCTGGCGCAGGCTAATGACACGGCGGAATTCAATGACAGCCTGATCGAGGTTCCCCTTCTGATAGTAGGCAACTCCTCGGTTGACAAAAGCGTCGGCAAATGTCGTCTCGCTTTTTGCCGTATGGTCCCATTCCCGAAGGGCAAGGTCTATCTTTTTCTGCAGGGCAAGCACGTATCCAACGTGGTAGTAACAGGAAACGAGATCGGGATCGTCGTCCAGCGCTCTCTTAAAGTGCTGCAGGGCGAGGTCGTAAGCTCCAAGGTTTATCTGGCAGAGGCCATAGTTGCAGTTGGTCGAGGCAACACTGTCGTCGCGGTTGAGGGCTTCGGTGAGCTCTTCCGCGGCCAGGCTTACATGGCCCTGTTGAATGTGCACCCAAGCAAGGTGTGCCAGGATTTCGTTGTTTTTGGGATCGACAGTGTGGGCGTCCTTGAAGTGCTGCTCGGCCCCCTGAAGGTCGTAGGTATGGGTTTTTGCAATTCCGTTATTGATCATGGGCAGGGTTTGCTTCGGCGCGTATTTCTCGGCGGTCTCGAAGCATTGTATGGCCTGCTGGTATTTGGTCTGTTGCATGAAGACGACACCGTAGGTTGTTAAACCTTCCCAGGATTTTGGGTTAAAGCGCAGTGCGTTCTTCAGGTATCTTTCCGCGGGCTCGGTCAGGTTTTCGTCGGCGTACGCCTTGCCGAGGTTATAGTTGGGCTCAAAGAGCGTGGGATCGAGTCGAAGAGCCTCTCGGAACTCACGGATGCCATCGTTAACGGCGCTCGTGCGGCAGAGAGAATACCCAAGGTTGCTGCGTATCGGCGCACTTTTTGGGTCCAGGCGCACCGACTTTTGCAGAAACTCAACGGCGTCTTCCAGGTTCCCTTCCAAAAGGTCCATAACCGCGATATTGCATAAGGCGCGGCCGTGGGCAGGATCGAGACGGGTGGCCGTCTGAAATTCGGAGTCTGCACTTTTATGGTCGCCGGACAGAAACTTTGCAATTCCAAGGTTATTGTGCGCATCGGCCTGGGTTGCCCTGGAACTCTGCCCCTTGGAAATGGCAGCGGCAAACATGGTCTCGGACTCCTTGTAGTTACCGCTTTCCACGAGGATTAAGCCATGGCGGTTGTAGGCGTCGGATCTCGAACTATCGAGTTTAAGAGTGATACCAACCTCGGAGATTGCTGTTTCCGCAATCTTGGGATCTCCTCCACGCACTGCCAGCGTAAAGGTGTGCGCCAGATTGGCATGGGGCTCAATCTGGTTCTCCCCAATAAGAAGCGCTCTGTTGAAGTGATCGGTGGCAGGCTGCAGGTCGCCTTTCCTGGCATTAGCTATGCCTGCGTTGTTGTGAAATTCCAACTCGGAGGCGCCAAGCTGCTGAAGTTGTTGAAACCCCTGCAGCGACGATTCGACTTCATCCTGCAAAAGCCGTACGGTGGCCAATGCAAGTCTGGGTTGGTATCCACCAACGTTCTTTTCCAGGTCGTTTGTGGCCTTTTGTTCAGAAGCGGACAGCGACCCTTTAATTTTGACCTGAAGCTGGCCCAGGCGGAATCGGTAGAGATAGGTGTAAAAAAGCAGGCGAGCCGCGCTGACCACAAAGACTAGAAATCCGCCAACAATTCCGCCACCGATCGCAGATATGACCACAAGCTCGTGGAGCATTACGTGGGCCATGATCCCGGACGCGGAGGCTCCGATTAGAGCGGCTATTCCGGTGCCAACCCAACGAAATATTTTACTTCGGGGGACTTTAACTTTCGGAGCACGACGGTCAGCTTTGCTGGCGCGGAGAATAACGCCACATTGGCTGCAGATGGTCGCTAGAGCAGCATTTCTCGTGTTGCAGTACGGGCAGACCATGAGTGGCTACGTTCCCTCTCTTATTTAGAAGCTGATAATGATTTCGAGCGAGAATGCGAAGGGTGACTGGCTGACACTTTGTTGAAGACACCCTGATTTGTGTGGATACATCTAAAAAGTAGTGTCCATTGCTAGTAATGATAGCACTCCACTCACATTAAATACAAGGGATATAGAAGAGCAATTGGATCAATTCTGAAAAAACGTGAGGCAAGCGCATACCTTGTTTTCAACCACAACTTAGGCTGACTACGCTCTTCAAGAAAATGTTCCCAAATCGTGAAAAATATTAAATCTTGCTGTAAATGAAGAAAATCCTGCTAGCCGGTCTTTATGATTTCGACGTTTGCGCGTGGGACGGTAACCTGCGACCCATCCTGCAGACGTGCTGTCAATACACGGACAGATGTCCCGGAGTCGACCTTGACCAATTCGGACGGCAGTCCGGTTACTGTAGCCAGTCGGCCGAAATAGGGTTCGCGGATGATCCTGATTGAGGTGCCTACTTCAAGGGTGTCGACCGAGTGTGTGCCGGTGATTGCGCCCTCTGAAGCCGGCCTCGGTACTATGATCTCCGGCCGAATCACCCCGGCGCGAATCTGGGTTGCGCCATTCATAGAAGCGGACTTCCCGTTGAGATCGCGCAGAAGATCGAATGTGCGCTGCGCCATAGCGATGGAGCCGAACCCTTCGGTGACCATAAGCGACAGCGTGATGTTTTCCTGGCCCGTAATCGCGACCCCAATGTCGTAGCCGAGGAAATCTATAAGTTCCTTGTCCACCACGCCCCCGGCAATTACGCCTACTACTCCCAGGCCTGCCGCTTTACGCAGGGCATCTCCCGTTACGTTCTTTCCACCGACCAGGATCTTCCCCTTATGGTCGGCGCTAATCTGATCTGCGCCAAGGACGTCGTCCGGTGACTTTGAGATGACTGCAATTTGACCGGTTCGTTCGCCGCCAACTCCAAATATTCCCTGGATCAGTGCTCCTTCGGCCTCGATCACTACGCCTTCGCGGTCGAGCACTTCCGCAACATTCCCTTCAAGGTAGGCGCTTAGATCGACCGGGGTTGGAAGCATGCGAATGCCGACATTCCCTGTAATTGAGGAAATCGTTTCCACAGTGCCGGCTATGGGGGATTTAACCTCTGTCTTGAGAAGACCGAAAAGGGATTTCGTGACAGCGAGGAGTTGATCGCGCTCTACGCGGTCCCCTATCTTGACCTGCAGTGTCGCCTGGACATCGGCGGGTTCTATGCTGAGTTGGACAGATACTTTCACGGTCTGCATAAAGCCTGGAAGGGACGCGCGAGCAACCACGTCGTTGGGGTGTACGGCATCCCCGACATGCATAAGCACTTCTCCATGGATGGGCAGTCTCCGGAGGCGGCGCACTTTGATGAAGGGGCTGACTTGCAGCCCTGGTGTGTATGCGGATCCCAAATTTCTTGATCTTTCTATAAGCGCGAGTGCGAACTAGGCCTTAACGCACTTCGCCAGATGCAGATAGACAAGGGCGCCGGTCATGCTCTTAACCTGCAGCGATGTTTCGAGCAGCTCTTTAAGCTCCTTGCTTTCGAAGCGAAAGAAGGGTATTCCTCCATCGTGCTCACCCTGTTTCTGGCCAAACAGCCGTGTTGCCAGGGAGTGCTGGTAGGCAGACAACACGACGGTAGACTGAGGCCGCGCGACCCGAGCCAGTTCCGATACTGCCGACCGCCTTGAAGCTTCGTCGGGAACATGCTCGAGCACCTGGCAGGAGACGACTCGGTTAAAAATTGCGGTTGGAAAGGGAAGAGTACACAGATTTGCCTGAACGAGGTGGACATTTTCCACGCCCGCGGCAATAAGTTTCTGCCGGTTAACGCGAAGGGATTCGAAGGAGAAGTCGATTGCGACAAGCTCGCGTACGCTTGCCGCCAGAGTTTTAGTCATTCTTCCGGTGCCGCATCCGGCTTCAAGAAGACGGTCATCGGGACGCGGACCAAGAGCGTTCATGGTTAAAGGGATTTCAACCCAGCCAAAGCCCTTCAGGAAGGCCATGGCGTCGTAATCCTTGACCTGGGCATCGCGGGCCTGCATTTCGGAGCGTTGTGCGGTGAGCAGGCTGTTTCCAATGAGGCGGGGAATGCCATCCTCGATGGGATAGACATTACCGGCAGCATCCGTCAAACTGCCTTCGATTATCTCTTCGCCTTCCTGGAGCGTAACGCTCAGTGAAAGCGCTCCGCCATCGGGAGCTGTGATCAAAGGAAGGAGGCCGTGTTTCAAATGTTAATCTCCACTATGGTTTAGCCGCCAGCGGCTGCTTATTAGGGTCGCCTGCATTATTGCCTGGGGCCGGATCAATCCTGATAGAAATCGGGGGGACGGCGTTCGGTATGGCATGCTCGCTGTCTGGGGTACTGGCAGGGCCGGTAGTCTGCGCGTTCGTTGAATTGGGGGTTACGGTGATCTCAACGAAGTAGTCTGATCCTGCATCAGCAGTTGATGCTCCCAGACCATTGTGAACAGTGGCACGGTCTGCGGCAAGGTCGTTAAAAACAACGGGGGTCTGGAACTGGGCGATCTTGCTGACCGGGTTGAGCCAGACGATGGACGGAGCGAATACAGGGAGTCCACCGGTGGCAGGCGTATCGACGCCGGTGCGCAAGACAACAGCTACCTGACCGCGGGATGCGGGATACAGATGGAACCGGTAGGCATGCTTCTCGACTCCATCCGATACGTTGGCGACTTCGGAATCGTCCATTAAGACGGACGGTTCCAACAGCAACCCAAGGACGACCTGAGACTTCGGATCGATCAATCGGAACTGTACTGTCCAGGTGGGTTGAGGAACATCCAGGGCGAGGACGCGCTGTCTAAAATCGGCAACTCCGTCCACGGTTCCCCGCACGATGATCAGGTTCATGGTGTCGTAAGGAATAATGTCTGTAAGTCCGGCCGGAAAATTATCGTCCTTGCCCCGAGGAATACCGCGCGTATGTCCAAGGCGAGTATTGTGCGTTAGCCCAAGCGCAGTGAAGATGTGGCTTGGAAGTGTGTGCTGAACCGGGATTCGCTCCCAGTAGAGGCCGTCCGCTCGAAGGTTGTGCACGCTTAAAGCGGCGAAAAGGCATAGGAGTACTGTAAATACTTTTGCTAAATAGGTGTGATCTTTCGTTCCCGTCATAACCCGTCCTCATACTGTCTTAGATCACGAAGCTCAAACTGGACGTTTCGTCGCTCGTTCCAAACGTTGATTTGCGGCGTGTAAAGCAGATCGATGGTGGAGTTCCCGTTAAGCTGGTCCACCCAGTCGCCCTGCCCCCAACCGACACAGTCGGTCCCCTGCCCTGCACCGAGGTTGAGTCTCAACCGCAGATGCGAGAGATCCTTACCGATGCGTTTTGCGTATTCTACTCCAATTTTGGTGGATGCAAAGCGCGGTTCAGGATTCTTTTCTCCAAATGGGGCGAGCATTTCCCACTCTTCAAGCAGTTCGACTGAGATTTCCGACGGTTCTATAATGCCGTCATGCCTCATGATCGGAACAAGATCTTCAGCCGATACATGTTTCGCGGCAATGAGATTCAACTGTCGATTAAATTCTTCTACGTTTTCCAGGGACAATCCGATCCCGGCCGCCATTTCGTGACCGCCGCAGCTTGTGAGCAGATGAGCGCACTGCTGGATTCCCTCTACAATATTGAATCCCTCAACAGAGCGTGCCGAGCCTTTGCCCGTGCCCTTTTCTTTGTCGAGCGCGATTACTATTGCGGGCCGATAGAACGTCTCTACCAGTTTACCGGCAACTATGCCGACAACGCCTGAATTCCAGCCCTCGCTTGCAAGAACAATGACGTTGGAATTCTGCTTGCCCTGAGCTTCCACCATTTCCAGAGCCTGGGCAAAGATTTGCTTCTGCGCCGTCTGCCGTTCAACATTCCAGGAGTTGAGCTGAGAAACAAGCTGCTCGGCGAGTGCCGCATCCTGTGTCAGCATAAGCTGGAGCGCGACATCCGCGTCATCCATTCTCCCTACGGCATTTACTCTTGGGGCCAGTCCAAATCCAATGGTGTACGTGGTGATGGGCTTGCTTGCGTCCATTTGGGAGGCTTTGATCAACGCTCTAAGACCGGGCTTATTCGTTGTTGCCAGAGCCTTCAGACCGTACCATACAAAGACACGGTTCTCGTCCACCAGAGGCATAACGTCGGCTATGGTTCCGCAGGCGACGAGATCGACGAACTTTCGCAGGAAGCTTTGTTCGAAGTCGGGCTTGATCAGACGCACGACAGCCTGCATCGTCTTAAAGGCAACACCGACCCCGGCGAGGTGTGGAAACGGATATTTAGAATCTACCCGATGCGGGTTTACGACCGCGCAGGCGTTGGGCAATCGGTCTCCCGGCTCGTGGTGATCCGTAACGATGACATCTATGCCCAGGGATGAGGCGTAGTCTATGGCGTCGAAGGCGAGGATGCCGCAGTCCGAAGTTATGATCAGCGTAGCGCCAAGCTCGTTGGCGCGATCGACTCCGGCAATTCTAAGATCGTAGCCATCGGTTTGCCGGTGCGGCACTTTGTATTCGACATCGGCTTTCAGAGACTTCAAGGTTCTAACATAGACGGCAGTGCTTGTGACGCCATCAACATCGTAGTCTCCATGGACGAAGATCTTCTCTCCGCTCTCTATGGCAATAGCGATGCGCTCTGAAGCCAACTCCATGTCGGGCAGAAGCATGGGGTCGTGGAGCTGATCGTAATCCGGCTTCAGAAAGCGGTTTGCTGCTTCCCTCGTCGACAGGCCGCGGTTGATAAGCAAGCGCGCGGTCAGGGGGTTAATATTCAGGTCGGAGGCAAGGGTATCGACGGCGTTTGTATCGCAGTCGGGGAATTTCCATTTTGGCCGCTGTAGTTTGGTCATGGTACGAAAAAAGGGCCAACGTGTTGAGACGTCGGCCCTGCACAACTTTCGCGGGCGTTAGAATCGGCGGACTGGTTTCTTCTTCTTCGCTCGATTGATCGGCGATTCGGTCGAAACAGTCTCCGGACGGCTGAACGTGTCGGAAACTCTGGGCTGCGGACTGGTGCTTAAGACTGCTGTTCCGTTTCCTGTTGGAGTGGACGGAGGCAGTTTGGGCGTAGCGTTTGCTGCGCGGCCGGCAAGCCAGTTTTCCCAGTCCACGAGAATGGCCGAAGCGTTGAAGATCGACGAATAGGTGCCGCTCAGGATACCAATGAACAGCGCTACGTCAAGCAGAAGCGTCGACTGCCCGCCGAAGACGATCAAGGCAGCCAGTGTCATAAGTACCGTGAGTGAGGTATTGATCGACCGTGCCAGACTCTGCTGGATCGACGTATTGACCAGGGTTTCGAAATCGTCGCTGCGGCGGCGTATCAGGTTCTCACGGACTCGGTCGAAGATAACGACGGTGTCGTGTACGGAGAAACCTATAACGGTAAGCAGCGCGGTTACGAAAAGGCTATCGATCTTCCATCCCAGGAAGTACCCGAGAATGGCGAACACGCCAATCAGCACGAGGACGTCGTGCAGCAGGGCGATAATGGCCGAGACGCCGAAGCGCAGTCCGGTCATAAAGCCGCCGATTGAGAAGGAACATGCCAGATAGAGCACGATCAGACTTGAGGCAATGAGAACGGCCTCAACGGCTTTGGTGGTAAGCTCCGCGGAAATTACACCTTTAACCACACTGAACGATTCTTCGTGGGCTGGTCCAATGGTGCCGAGCGCCGTCATCAGTCCCTGGTAGACCGGGTTGCTTTTGGGATCGGCTATTGGGGAAGTCTGCCCGGTACTTACGATGGCCATAGTCCCGTTATTCGCAAGCTGAACGATGGAATCCTTGAAACCAGCCGCTGTGAGGGCGGCGCTAACCGTGTCCTGCTTAACGATTGTCGGATAGCTGACTTCGATCTGCGTACCACCCGTGAACTCAATACTCTTTTTCAGGCCATGAAGCCCAAGCCAGAAGATCAATCCGGGAATGATGATCAGCAGGCTGAAGCCGTAGAAGATTTTGCGCTTGCCAATGATATTCCAGCCGCCCTCTTCAGCACCGGTCTTTTTGTCGGTGTGAGTAAGAGCAGCGGACTGCACGCCTAAGCCAAAGAGTCTGGGGTTCACGCCGATTCCAGCGTTAACCAGTCCGTAGAGAAGGGTGCGAGTGACCGTAATTGCTGAGAAGAGCGAAACGAGAACACCAATCAGGAGTGTGATGGCAAAACCCTTGACGCTTGGAGTTCCGAGCGACCAGAGTACCACCGATGTGATGACCGTACAGATGTTGGAGTCTCTAATGGCTGTAAAGGCGCGTTTGAACCCGGCATCGATAGCCGACTTGAGCGACTTGCCGGAATTCAGCTCTTCTTTAAGGCGTTCAAAGATGAGGATGTTAGCGTCGACAGCCATACCTATCGACAGGATAAATCCTGCTATACCCGGCAGCGTCAGTGTGACAGCAAAGCCAGGGAAGAGCCATTCGAAGGCGCCTCTATAGATGGCCAGAGTGAACAGAGCATAGATGCACAGGGCAATGTCGGCAACCAAACCAGGAAGCCGGTAGTAGATGAGCATGAAGAGCAGAACGAAGATCAGTCCGTAAACTCCCGCCACCAGGCTCTTATGCACCGCACCGGCGCCCAGGCTAGCCTCAACGGATTCGACTTGCACTTGCTCAAGCGGGACGGGCAGTGCGCCGGCGTTCAGGATATTGGCTAATTCCTGCGCTTCCTTCAGGGTAGCGAAGCCGCCTGAAATCTGGCCTTTATCACTAATTTCACCCTGGATTTCCGGAGCGGAAAGGACCCGGTCGTCGAGGACGATTCCCATAATCTCATGCAGATGGGCCGTGGTGAAGGCATCCATCTTCTGTGCGCCGTCGGGTGTAAAGTTCTGTGTAACGGCGGGCTCCGAGTTTGAAGAATCTAATTCTGCTTGAGAATTAGGCTCCATATCCTTACCCGTCATGATCACCGTGCAGCTGGCAAGAAATTGCTGCCAGTTCGTCAATTCCTGATTCAGCCCCACAACCTGGGTCTGCTGAGCGGGGGTGAGATAGTATAGAGAAGCTGAGGTTCCATCGCCGAGGGGCGCTGGGACAGTATAGGCCGTTGTGCCTGGCTTCTGCACGCCAGCGCTCGCAATTATATTTGAGTAATCTTGACGGATGTGCGAGCCATCTCGAAACGTCTGATGCGTACGCTGGTCGGTAAAATATGTAGACTGTTCCGGAGTATCCTGGTCTTTAACTTCCATCTGAATGGGACGACCGCGGACGAACTCTGGAGCATCGCTAGAATTGTTCGCAACGTCGGCAAAATAGTACATCGTCATCTGGGCCATTTTGCCCAGATTGGATACTACCGGATCGCTAGCCTGAACGTCGGGGATCTCAACAACAAACTGGTCGGCGCCCTTTTGCTGGACGGTCGCTTCTCCTACGCCGGAGCTGTTGATACGATTCTCAAGAATTCGCTGGACGGCTGTGGCATCGTAAGTGCCAGGCTGTATCTTGTCGAGCTGGGCCTGGAGAACGACACGCACTCCGCCGCGTATGTCCAAACCGTACTTTGCCGGATAATTGGGCACGTGGGCGTGCTTGGTGCTGTCATAGTGCTTGCCAACCATGACCCAAATCGATAGGGCGATCAGGATTGGTATCACGACGCCCCAAAAACTCTGCTGTTTCAAACTCTTCCTCCGCGAAGACTGCCACATTAAACGTACAAACTGGTGAGGGATTGTGAAAGGGTATGCACGACTGTTACAAAATCCTCAGAACAGTAGATTATATCTAAACCAACAATTCATGTCAAGAATAAATGCTGTTTATTGATCGAACCTATGATCTATATTAAATATTGACAGTAAAAGGCGGCCAAAAATGTTCAGAATCTCATCATTTGGACTGGGTACAATATATGTAGTTTCCCGCTTGTTTTATATTGGAGTTTGAATGTCATTGTCGAAAGTGCCCAGAGTGGCTGTGTTGGCGCTGCAGGGCGATTTTGAAAAGCATATGGATGCGTTGCGGCGGCTGGGAGCGGAGCCTGTGGCGGCTCGGCTGCCTGGTGTGATAGAAAGTTCCGATGGGCTGATTATTCCGGGGGGTGAGAGCACTACCATAGGTAAGTTGATGGCTCGTTATGGGATCGATGTGGCGGTTCATAATGCTCATAAGTTGGGTAAACCGATTTATGGAACGTGTGCGGGGCTCATTTTGCTCGCTCGGGACATTGATGAGGGGACGGAAGAGCACGGAGGGCAAAGTACTCTGGGCATTCTGGATATCGGGGTCGCACGCAATGCTTACGGCAGGCAGCTGGATTCTTTCGAACAGGATCTTAAGATCGAGTCTATAGGCGAACCGGATTTTAAGGCTGTTTTTATTCGAGCCCCGAAGATTACGCGGAGCGGACCCGGCCTTGCTGTTCTGGCCACTTACAATGGAGCCCCTACCCTGGTTCAGCAAGGTTCGGTCTTTGGCAGTTCCTTTCATCCTGAGCTTTCGAGTGATGACAGGATACACAATATTTTCTTGAACGCTGTTATTAAAGAAAAGAGCCTCATTGGTTAAGGTTCGGCACACGCGCCTACTGCGCAATACTTTTATACTTGCCGTGATTGCTCTAGTTATCGGAGCGGGATGGCAATGGCTCGCCGGACATCCAACGACTTCGAATGCTGTTGAGGCGCAGGGAATTCTGCCCGATGACGTCTTTCTACAGGCGTGGAAAAAGACGATTCCCGGCTATCACTCAAGTTCTCTTTCGCCTGAGGCCGACTATGCTGCGGTCATTAGCGGCGACAAACCCACTGTGACACTCTATAGGCTGGGCGCAACGGTAACGCCCTCCTGGGGAGAGAAGGTGGACGGAGCTACTCGTGTGGCGGTGTCCACGAATGCAAGGAATGTGCTTGTCTACACGACGTGGAATCCGGTTAAGCGCACCTTGACGATTCTCAAGGGATCGGACGGGTCTATTCTCTCTCAAAAGACTCTCGATGGCGCTATCTGGGATGTATCCATATCGACGGACGGATGTTTCGCGAGTGTTGTGACAGGCAACCATTCCCTGTATATGGTCACACTTGGGAATCAGCCGGAATTCAATCGCTGGGATCTGGATGGCATTGGCAACACGGTGGCATTCACGCGCAACAGCGAGGGTGTTATTGCGGGGACCTGGGATGAAAGCGGGGTTTCGTGCTATACCAGAGCGGGAGATACGCAGTGGCAGTATCCGGTTCGGGATGAAGACCGGCGAAACCTGATGAACCGGCTTTTTGAGGCCCACGTTGCGGACAACGGCGAATATGTGCTTGGGATGTCGTACGCGAACATTCGTCAGGGCGACGGGACTTTGTATTTGTGGCGCAATGACGGAAGCGGTGTTCCGCTCTGGACGCGTGAGCTTGGAGACGATACTTTCTATCCTAAGGCGCAGATAACGGCCGACGGCAAATTTATTGCTGTGTCGTACTTGCGCCTGATCACTCGAAAGAACACAAGCATCCAGGAGCGCAGGATTATGGTGCTGGACGATGAGAACAACATCTTGTGGGACAAAGGCGGTCTGCTTCTGGCTCCCGAGCTAATATCTCTCGCTCCAGATGGACACCGCGTCACGGTTTCCAACGGACAAAACACTCTCTACCATTTAAGCGGGAATGGCCACATCACCCCCGCGACCTGGACGGCCCCTGGAATGATTAGAGACACGCAGGCCTCGGCTGATGGCAACTTCCTTCTTGTCTACAGCGGCGATGGCACTCTTACGCTTTTGAAGCTGACCCGCGGAACCGCCTCCTAGAGACACCGACCACTAGAGGTGATCGTGCTCGCCACCCATGCCTCCGAGATCGAGCTGGATTTCGGAGCGCTCCTGGATTTTCTCCACTTTGCCGTCACGGATCCAGATGACACGGTCTGAGACGTCGACCATCTTATAGTCGTGGGTCGCGGTAATGATCGTGACCCCCTGCTCCTTGTTCAGCTTGCGCAGCAGTTCGATGATCTCTTCGCCGGTTCGCGAGTCCAGGTTGCCTGTGGGTTCGTCGGCCAGGATGATGCTGGGGTTGTTTGCCAGCGATCGTGCAATGGCGACGCGCTGCTGCTGACCTCCAGAAAGCTGGGATGGTTTGTGGTGGTATCTGTGGCCAAGGCCGACCAAACCGAGCAGATCCATCGCGCGGGCAATCCCTTCGTCGGTCGGCGTTCCGGCAAAAATTGTTGGAAGCGAGACATTCTCAAGCGCCGTCATAACCGTGATCAGGTTAAACGTCTGGAAGATGTACCCGATGGTATGGCAGCGAAGGTAGGCAAGCTCGGACGCGTCAAGCTGCGCCATATCCACGTCATTGATAAACACACTTCCGCTGTCCGGTTTATCCAGTCCCCCGATGGCGTTAAAGAGGGTGGATTTCCCAGAACCCGAGGGGCCCATAATGGACACGTACTCGCCGCGCCGGATGTCTACAGAGACTCCGTTTAGAGCGCGCAGCTTTTCGTCTCCCAGGGTAAAGACCTTGACCAGGTCTTTCGTGCGGACGATGTTCTCCGATGCAGCCAATGTTACTCTCCAGTTAATTTCGACAGGCAGTTAATATCGACAGGCAGGGACGCCTGTCCCACGATAAGTCTCTATCTGACAGGCAGGGACGCCTGTCCCACAAATAATCTTTACACATCAGTGCGCAGCGCTGCTGCGGGCGGCATCTGGGCGGCGCGCAGGGCGGGTAAAAGGGCGGCCACCAGGGTTATGAGTGCGCCAATTCCTATACTTCCTCCGAACAGCTTAAAGAAGAGAAGCAGGGTAAATCCTTCGGTGGCGTCATGAAACGGCATGGTTGCCAGCCGCTCCAGTACTATGGCCACAGTTCCAAGCAGCCAGCCTCCAAAGGATGCTGTAATTCCCATGAAGATGGCTTCGATGAGAAAGAGGCGGACGATCAGCGAGTTCAGCGCGCCCAGGCACTTCATGGTGCCGATCTCTCTAAAACGCTCGGACACCGACATCAGCATCGAGTTCATAATGCCGACCGTGCAGACGAGAAGGGCCATAATCACGAGCCAGATTTGCCGATTGTGCGCCTGGACGTAGTCGCCCATGAGCGCTGGATCCGACGGCGGGTGCTGCAAAAGATAGGTTGTACCGGAGTAGCACAGGAAGGCAATTCCCAGGAAGATGCCTGCGCCTGTAACCATGGACCGCCAGAATCGTATCTTCATGGAATTGAAGGCAATCGCAATCGCTCTACTCCACGGCAGGCTCACCTGCTTTCTAATGCCGCCTTCTTCGTGCTGCCGGAGCGCGCGGGCTCCGTTTGCCGGCGCCTCTTGCGATTTCGCGGGCTCTCTTCCCTGTTCCTCGGGAAGTGACATGGCTTTTCCCCTCCTCAACAAATCCAATCAACCTTCTGCCGCTTAACATGCGCATGAAGGCGACCACACTAACTTCCGCCTGTCGCTCGTTGAGCTTGTACGCTCGTACGGTCTTGGCGACCATCTGCTGGACGTGGTGTTTTCCATCGCACATACGCCAGATTTCAGACCCAAACTCGTCCAGTTCGATGGACTTGGTCCCTGTGATCTGAAATACGGCTGCGATAGCCCGTCCAATGACATCGTCTCTGCGGGGTACATCCAGAATGATCAACCCTTCGGGCTCTACTTCGGGATGGACCGCGGAATCTTCCTGCGGAGCATCTTTTGCGCGCCATTTAACTTCGGTGTTCCGAAGCGGCAACAATCGCAGCGATTCGGACCTCGTAAGCTTGGCGCGGCCTGGGGCTAGCCAGGGCACGTATTTTGC
>Ga0302303_10001667_pt1 | contig 14133 bp, 7 predicted proteins | sample III_Palsa_E2_1_FD_194542 | JGI IMG/M metagenome (GOLD analysis project Ga0302303, IMG submission 194542) | Peat permafrost microbial communities from Stordalen Mire near Abisko, Sweden - III_Palsa_E2_1 | ecosystem: Environmental > Terrestrial > Soil > Palsa > Peat permafrost | place: Sweden... | reverse complement strand
CGGTGTGGTAGTCGGCATCGGTGTGGTAGTCGGCATCGGTGTAGTAGTCGGCATTGGTGTAGTAGTCGGAGTTTTTGATCTGCTACCCGAGGTAACCGGTACTGTATCTCTTAAAGCATAATCTTTATGAGATATAACACGAACAGAAGTACCTGTATTGGCTACTGCATATTCAAATGCGCATGATGCTATTAAAGCAGCTGCAATTATTTTTACCTTTTTCATAATATTTTATTTATTGTAATACATGAAAGATATATGACAATAATCGTTCCTTAAATATCAGTAAGGTTAAAATAATTTCGTTTAATGAATATGTTTTATATTTTTAATTTAATATCTACTCTGCTTTTTTAATATGGGTAAGTACAGCATGTATTTTAGCGTCAAGCTCTTTACTGGCTTCATCCAGTTTCGAAATGCATTCCGGATCAATCTTATAGTCCATCGCTTTAATCACATTTACAATGCCCATAATTGAGGCAAGCGGTTTTCTTAACTCATGTGCCTGTATAAAAGCAATATCGTCCAAAGCCCGGTCTTTTTTTTCATTGCTTTTTTTAATCGCATGGTTATGGTGCCAAATGATCCGGTACTGCAAAAACAAAATAACGAAAAAGATAATAAGCAACATACTTATGCCCGATATGATGAGGATTTGCTTGTTTTGTAGTTGTTTGGCGTGGTTCATCCGCGCTATTTCCCTGTTCTTTTTTTCGGTTTCATACTGCAATTGTAATTCACTCATTTGCTTTTCATTCATATGCACACGCATCGAGTCACGTATTTGCTGCGAACGTGCATTAAAATCAATCGCTATTTTATAATCACCGTTTTTAGAATAAAAATGGTACAGGTCTTCATTTAATTCCATCTCACGATAAGGCTCTTTTAGGTTACGGGCTATTGCCAACGCTTTATTCAAATAGTCAAGCCCTTTTTGCTTGTCGCCCAATTGGTACCATGCTTCGCCAAGCCAGTTATAACTATAAGTGAGTGATCGTTGCCTGTTATATTTTAATGCCAATGCAACACCCCGGTTGCCGTAGCTTATCGCGTTTTTATAATCTTTATTATCAAAATAATACCGGGCAATGTTATCAAATAAAGCAACCCGCAACTCTTCAAATTTGGCGCTGGATTCCGCTATTTTTAAGGCCCTTAGCTGTAAATTGATAGAGGTATCATTTAATGGCATTTTCAATGCTTCGCAGCGGGTTTGAATAAACATCGCTTTAAGGTTAATCATCGAAATAATGGCATTGGTGTCTTTATTCATCTGTGCCCAATACAAGCCACTTTGTACACATGAAAAAGCAAGCTGAAAGTTAGCATTTTCTTTATGCAGGTTGCCAATTATAGTGTAAACGTAAGGGTAGGCCTGTTTTATGTTCCACTTCTCCACATTATTGAGGCATTTTAAAGCCTCTTCCATTGATTTTTTATGATCTGCGGTAAGCCAATAATACTGTGCTAAAAACACTTCCCCATAAACCAATGCCTTTTTATTTCCGGTAGAAATGGCTATATCAGTTAAATTCCTTGAACTGCAGAGTAAGGAATCGAGGTTATTGTTTGGATATTTTTTACCTGCGCGGATCAAGGAATCAACCTGCTTGTCAACATTTGTATTTCCTGTAGATACAACTACCTTTTGCTTACAGGAAATAAATGAGGCTAATAGCAAAAAACAAACAAAAAAACGCAATGGGGCTGGGGGCATAAAAACAACTGTTTTTACACGAATATATAAATTAAAATATCAACTTACCTATGTAAAAGCGCTCATCATGCCGGTCTGATTTATTTCTTTGCTGTATCCCTTTTCGTGGAGTCCCTATACATCGCGTTTTTAGCTGATGAATTGGTAGAATCGTGCTTGGTTGTATCTGCGGTTTCATTGCCCGGTGTTCTTGCACCGCCCGAGCCGGTGCCAGTGGAGTCACCTGATTCTGTATGCGGATTGCCTTTGCAAGCGGTAAAGGCTAATGCCACACAAAACCCTATTATTGAGATTGAATTTTTCATTGTTTTAACTTTATATAGTTACAATGAAGTTATATTATTGTTTACTAATATCTTCCATCAGGAAATATTGGTGTTGATTATAGGGGTATTCCACAATTCTCTAACTTTTCAACAATGCCGTTAAACACCGTGCAATCCATTAACTTTACCAACCTATAAATAGGAGTAAACCGTTTGGCAAAAGAAGCTACTAAGGAAACCCCCTTAATGCAGCAATATAACGTAATAAAGGCTAAGTACCCCGGTGCTTTGCTGCTATTTCGTGTGGGTGATTTTTACGAAACATTTGGGCAGGATGCCATTAAAGCGGCAGGTATTTTAGGTATAACGCTTACCCGCCGTGCAAACGGTGCGGCAACATATATTGAATTAGCGGGCTTTCCGCATCATTCACTTGATACTTATTTGCCAAAACTGGTAAGGGCTGGCCAGCGTGTGGCCATTTGTGATCAGCTCGAAGATCCCAAAACAACCAAAACCATTGTAAAACGCGGTGTTACCGAACTGGTTACACCCGGTGTTGCCATCAGTGATAATATCCTCCAGCAAAAGAGTAATAACTACCTGGCTTCGCTTTATTTTGAAAAGAATAGTATTGGCATAGCATTGATCGATATATCAACCGGCGAGTTTTTAACCGCGCAGGGAAGCAGCGATTATATTGATAAACTATTGCAAAGCTATTCGCCGAGCGAAGTTATCTATCCAAAAAGTCGCTCAACAGATTTTAAAGATAATTACGGCGACCGCTTTTATACCTACACGCTCGACGATTGGCCTTACAGCGGCGATTATGCTAATGAAACCCTGTTAAAGCACTTCGGCGTAAAATCATTAAAAGGTTTTGGTATCGATAAATTGAATTTAGGTATTGTGGCTGCCGGCGTGGCGCTACATTATCTGAATGAGACTGAGCATAGAAATTTGCAACATATATCTGCCATCTCCCGCATAGAGGAAGATAGGTATTTGTGGATAGATCGCTTCAGTATCCGCAACCTGGAACTGGTTGGCTCATCCAACGAAAACGCTCTGACTTTGGTTGATGTGCTCGATCATACTTGCTCACCAATGGGAGCGAGGATGTTGCGCAGATGGATTGTGATGCCGTTAAAGGAAATTAAACCAATTAAGGATAGACTAGGTGTTGTTGAGTACCTAATAGCCGAAGAGGAATTAAGAGAAACCCTTCAGCAATCCATCCGGCAAATAGGTGATTTGGAACGTTTAATATCCAAAATCGGCTTACAGAGAGCCAATCCGCGGGAAGTTTGTCAGCTTAAAAAAGCATTAAAAGCAATTGAAGGCATCAAATCATTATGCGAGCAATCAATCAGCTTGCCGCTAAAAGCAATTGGAGAACAACTGAACCCTTGTACATCCATCAGCGAAAAAATTGAACAGGAACTGCATCCTGAACCGCCCGTAATGATTGTTAAGGGCGGTGTGATGAATGAAGGCATTAACGAAGAACTCGACCGCCTGCGCAAGATCGCCTTTGGTGGAAAGGGGTATTTATTGGAGATCCAAAAGCGCGAAGCGGAGTCGACCGGCATACCATCGCTAAAAGTATCGTTCAATAACGTTTTTGGCTATTACCTGGAGGTTACGCATAGTCACCGCGAGAAGGTGCCTACCGATTGGATCCGTAAGCAAACCCTGGTGAATGCCGAGCGTTACATTACCCCTGAGCTAAAAGAATATGAAGAGCAGATTTTAGGTGCTGAGGAAAAAATATTTGCGCTTGAAACCAAACTATATAATGAATTACTTTATTCATTAGCCGAATATATTAAACCCATACAGCTTAACGCGCAACTGATTGCAAGGCTGGATGTGTTATTGAATTTCGCTACTATCTCCATAAAAAACTATTACGTTAAACCAGATATAAACGAAAGCAGATTAATCGATATAAAAGGTGGCCGTCACCCGGTTATCGAAAAGAATTTGCCACTTGGCGATACTTATATTACCAATGATGTTTATCTCGATTCAGATTCGCAGCAGATCATCATTATAACAGGCCCTAACATGGCGGGTAAGTCAGCTTTATTAAGGCAAACTGGACTGATTGTATTGATGGCGCAAATGGGCTGTTTCGTGCCTGCAAAATCAGCTTCAATTGGTTTGGTGGATAAGATATTTACCCGGGTAGGTGCATCCGATAACGTATCATCGGGTGAATCAACCTTTATGGTGGAGATGAACGAAACCGCCAGCATCCTCAATAATTTATCCGACCGAAGTTTGATCTTGTTGGATGAGATTGGCCGTGGTACCTCAACCTACGATGGTATTTCCATTGCATGGGCCATTGCGGAGTACCTGCATAATCATCCCACAGCTAAAGCGAAGACTTTATTCGCAACGCATTACCATGAGCTAAATGAGTTGAGCAACTCTTTTCATCGTGTTAAAAACTTCAACGTTTCGGTTAAAGAGGTTGGCAGCCAGATCATATTCCTGCGCAAATTGGTGCCCGGCGGTAGCGAGCATAGTTTCGGTATCCACGTAGCTAAACTGGCGGGTATGCCTCAAAAAGTACTCAGCCGCGCTAACGAAATATTAAAAAAACTGGAAAACGAACGCACCGGCGGCGAACATATTAAAGAAAGTATCCGAAAAGTACAAAAACAAGCCGTACAAATGCAGATGTTCAGCATTGATGACCCGGTACTGGTTAAAATACGCGATACCCTGAATAACCTCGATGTAAATACCCTAACACCTGTTGAGGCCTTAATGAAATTGGACGAGATACAGCGGGTGATAAAAGGATAGATGAGCTATCCTTTTATGATTCCTAAATTATTCTGCTATATTTAGTGAACCAAAACCCTAACTATGGATAGTGTTAATATTCTGTTTTTTATCATAATTATCGTTTTATTAATTACTAATCGGAGCAGTTTAAATAATAAAATTGAAGGTCTTGAATTAAGGATACTCAATCTTCAGCATTTGATTGAGCGGTTAAACAAACCTCAGCAACCCACCGAAAACGAAATATCAGAAGCCAGGCATCCGGAAGAGTTTATACCCAAACCGCAAGTAGAAAAGGCTCCGGATACCCCGAAACCCGTACCAACAATTATAGATAAAGAAAATATTGAACTACACCGGGAAATTATTAGCAGCCCAATAGAAGATTTAAGAAAATCTACTATTAAAAAAACATTTATTCATCAACAATCGGCTGAACCAAAACTTTCTTTTTTTGAGCGATACCCGGATATGGAGAAATTTATCGGCGAGAACCTGGTAAATAAAATCGGTATTGCCATACTGGTATTGGCAATAGCATTTTTTGTAAAATACGCTATCGACAATAACTGGGTTGGGTCAGCGGGAAGGGTAGGTATCGGTGTTTTTTGTGGTGGTATATTAATTGGTATAGCGCATCGCTTACGCAAAAAATTCAATGCATTTAGTTCAGTGCTGGTTGGCGGCGGATTGGCCATATTTTATTTTACCATAACGCTTGCCTATCACGAGTTTCATCTTTTTAGTCAAACGACATCATTTATCATCTTAATTGTTATTACCTGTTTCTCGGTAGTACTATCTCTGCTTTATGATAAAGAAGAATTAGCAGTAATCGCATTAGTTGGCGGCATGTCGAGCCCTTTTATGGTGAGTAATGGCAGTGCTAATTACAACGCGCTATTTATTTACCTGGTTGTTTTAAATGCAGGTTTATTGGTTATCGCATATAATAAGTCATGGCGGATATTAAACATTTCGGCATTCGGCTTAACTGTTCTTGTACTTGCGGGTATTGTTTATACACTTCCGGGCGGCGCATACGCTATTAGTTTTATTTATATCACGGTATTATATCTGATGTTTTTCCTTATCAACATTGCCAATAATATCCGGGAGAACAAAAAATTTATAGCATCTGATTTTACTATATTACTGATCAATACCGCACTTTATTTTGGTACAGGCCTGTATTTGTTAACCATGATGCACGATGAGTTGTTCCGTGGTTTATATGCAGCAAGCCTGGGTGCCCTAAACTTGTTATTCTCATTTATTCTTTTCAAAATTAAAAAGGCCGAGATCAACATTCTTTACTTGCTGATCGGTATTACTCTAACCTTTATATCTTTAACAGCTCCAATACAATTACACGGCCATTTTATTACTTTATTCTGGGCTGCGGAGGGTGTCTTACTCTATTGGCTGTACCAAAAGTCCGCTATAAAACTAATGCGCCTAACTTCTTTTATCATCTGGATAGCCATGCTATGCAGTCTGTTAATGGATTGGAATGATATATACAGTTCATCTGAATTGCATTTATCAATTATTGCCAACAAAGGTTTTATAACTACTGTTTGCGCAGCTATTAGCAGCTTTTTAATATACCTGTTAGCTAATAAAACAACTGATAGCAAGCCGTTGATACCAGCGGATGTATTTAAATGTTTTGCCATAGTTATTCTATTTTCGAGCGGTGCAGTAGAAATAAATCATCAATTTTTAAACCGTTTTCCACAAACAGATCTTAATACTTTGTACCTGATGTTATACCTGCCGGTATTTGTATTTGTTTTCTTTACTGTTGCGTCAAAAATCACCTCGGTCAAAATAAAATGGAATGTTTTAGCCTGGGTTTACGGGGCGGCAATTGCAGTTTATCTGTCTGTTACATCCGTGTTTTTTGATATTCAATCAGATATTATTTTAACTCATAAAATAAGTATCAGCCAGTTCATCGCGCATTGGGTTAGTGATGTGTTTATATTGATCATATTCTATCAACTTATTATGCTGGTTAAAAATAACCTGCAAGCCTATACCAAACTGGTTAGTTGGACTATTGCTGCAGGAGTTGTATTGTTTTTGAGTTTTGAAATTTGCCTCATCAATAATTTTGTGTTTTATATACCAGCTGAAAATATCGATCATTTAGAAATTATCTATATCAAAACTATTCTGCCTATTTTATGGGGAATAACTTCCTTTGCGTTAATGTGGTTGGGCATGCGTTACAAAACACGTGTATTACGCATTATTTCACTCACCCTGTTTACGCTCACCTTGATTAAGCTATTTATTTTTGATATTGAAAATATCCCTCCAGCCGGAAAGATTGCCGCATTTTTTTGTTTAGGTGTGCTTTTATTAATAATTTCTTTTATGTACCAAAAAGTTAAAGTGATTATTGCTGATGATAAGGAAAATGAAACTAAATAAGGTATCACTGCTGTTTTTCGCACTGGTATTATTCAGTTTGCCGGTTTGGTCGCAGATTAAAAGCTTTAAGTACCGGGCAGATATTCAAAAAGTGGATTCAAGTGGGGTTTATCGGATAGAAATTAGCCCTGACTTAATCGGTAGGAGCAATGAAGATTTATCCGACATACGGGTTGCAGATAATGCCGGTAAATTCATCGCGTATGCGCTGAGCAATAAAATATTGCTGAATTATCAGGAAAGTTTCATTGAATTTCCTGCGGTGATCTCAGCTAAAACAACAGATACCGCCACCACTTACATTGCAGAAAATAAAACCTTTTTTACAGTTAATAAGCTATGGCTTAAACTAAAAAACGCCGAGGTTAGCCGCACTGTAAATTTAACCGGAAGCGATAACTTAAAAGATTGGTTCGCAATCAAGGAAAACATTCCACTTGAAGAAGCAGAACAAGGTTCAGCTACAGATTATGACCAGGTTTTAAGTTTTCCTAACAGTAATTACCGGTACTTTAAAATACAGGTTAATGGTAAAAACAAAACACCAGTAAATTTTTTACAGGTAGGCATAAACACAATAGGAATAAATCAACCCGTGTTTGCAGCTTTGCCGGATGTTAGGTTCATCAAAAAAGATACAGGTAAAATCAGTCATATATTAATTAAGTTTGATCAACCATTTCAGATTAATAAAATCCACTTAAATATAACATCACCTAAATATTATAGCCGTAGGGTAGTGATTTATGATACTGACGGGAATGGTATCAATCAATTAATTGATACCACCATAAGCTCCGGCGGATCACAGGACTTGCTTTTAACCGCCAAAACAAGGCAACTACGAATAGATATTTTTAATGAGGATGATAACGCGCTAACTGTAAAATCAATAAATGCATTTCAGCTAAAGGAATATTTGATCAGCTATCTTGAAAAAGGAAAGGATTATAAGATTTATACAGGAGATGTATCTCTACGTAAACCTTTATACGATCTTAGTTTCTTAAATAATATTGGCTTTAATCAGCTTGCTGGCATCAGTCAGTTGGATGTTACTAAAAATCCCTTTTATTTGATTCCGGGGCACCATGCGGCTACAAATCACACCATATTACTATGGTCAAGCATAATCATCGCCTTAATCTTACTGAGCTTTTTAACAATAAAGATGACAAAGGAGCTCAAATAACCTCTGTTAGCAGTGAATGTGTTGATATGTTTAAAACATCTGCAAAAAGAAAACTAAAGGCTATTTTATCTTTATATCATGAAGTTTAGCCGCGGCTTTAAATTTACCTGTTCAGCCTTTTGCTTTTTGGTGATCTTGTCATCCTGCCACTCCCGCAAAGCGGTGATGAAAGGTGAACCCGGCCAGATCGTTCAGCCGCAGGCAAGTATCGCCGATAAATATTCGCAAATGATGGCCGTGAATAAAAGTGACATCCAAAATGGCCGTTTATATGCTTTTATAGATCAATGGTACGGCACGCCTTATAAATTTGGCGGCTTGGATAAAGAGGGTGTAGATTGCTCAGGACTTGTACTTTTGTTAGAGCAGCAAGTTTATGGCATAACCCTGCCACGTGTCACCAGCCAACAAGTAACAGTTATAAAGCGAGAATATGAACCGGACTTGAAAGAAGGCGACCTGGTATTCTTTGATTTCGATGGTAAGCAATTCAGTCACGTGGGCGTATATCTGCAAAATGGATACATTGTACATGCCAGCTCCACTAAAGGGGTTATGATAGTGCCATTGCATGGCGGTATGTATAAATACTTCTCTCGCTGCGGCTCTGTTGCCGATACATTAACCACCAGCGCCCAGGCTCAATAATTATTGTTATTTTTGCCCTATGGAAAAGCCCAAAGAGGAATATTCATTCTGGACGAAATACAAACGCTTCGCAAGTACCGAAATATTGCTTTATGTAATTATGATAGTTGGTATTATATTGGGCATAATCATCTTCAGCTAACGTATTTAGCGATATACATCTATTTAAGCTGTGCCATAATTTATAATTGACACACGTGGTACAGTTGGTACACTTTTGACCCCTAAAAACACCCCAAAAAGCGCTGAAAAGGCTGTTTTTACTTGTCTTTTGAATCGTTTTTAAGGCAAAAACGAGGCTGTTTTAGCATAAAAATGGCTTAAAATGTATCTTTTTTGTGTGTTTTTAACGTTTTTTTGCATGAAAATTTAGCTTTTTTACCCTGTTTTGCACTCATTTTGCAGCAATAGCTAATTATCTGTTCTGCGTATAGTGTGGTTTATTTCTCAATCGCTAACACGTTTAAGTTAATTATTTTTTACTAGTATAACATTGTGCGAATCCTCATCAGCCGCTGATTGATAAAAATCTACAAGGTCCTGATATATTTCTTTAGAATAAATACCATTTATTAATTCCAGCTTTCTGTTATATATCAATTGGTTGCCTTCAATACGCATCGTAGCAATATATTTTCCAAATGGTTTCTCAATTGTTCTGTGAAAGGTTTTATTATCAAGATGATATCCTGCCGGAACCGTATAGGTATATTCATCTTCATCCGTAAAGCCTTCATTTATATAAACATCCCTGGTACGGTTAAAAACCTGCTTGGGCACATTCGCTACCCTGCTTATCGGGTTAAGCGAAAAAATTATTTTACCATTATCTGTCGATGCAAATTCTGGCGCTTTAATTTTCATGGTTTCAGTTGTGGCTGGTTGCAAACCCTTGTCTTGTTTAAAATCCAGCTTTTCAATATTCAGGTTATTGATAGGGTAAATGTTTTGCATCATTTTTAACCGTTCCACCGGCGATTCCAGTATCACACCCTCTCGCATAAAATAATCTGTCCCGCTATATACAGTGTTTACATCACCCGCTAAATCTCCGCTATCATTTATTATAAAGTTTGCTTTTCTGCTTAATGTAGTAGTATACTTCGGGGTATGCAATAATTTACCACCCTGCGGGGTACAAGCCAGTACAGTACGGTCATCTGTAAAACTGCCAAGATAACCAAAAGGTATAGTCTGGCTAGTACAATCGCACCAGGTTGTATCGTTTTTAAATGGCAGGCATAGTATAATATGGTTGCCTTGATTAAGGGTTGCGAAATCGTTATCTAAACTAATTTTATGCACACTATTGGCTTCAACAACACAATAATATGATTCAATACCAACAGCTTTTAATAGCGACTGTGTATAATTTACCAACGCCTTACAATCGCCGTAATTCAACTTGTCCACATCCGATGCTAAAAACGGTTGATGCCCACCTATACCTACCTGTACACTTACATAATGTGTTTTTGCCTGCATGTACTCAAATATTTTTTTGGCTTTTAACTTCGGGTCGGCGATGTCTTTTGTTAACTCAATTATCCGGTTCCTGGTCTCTTGGGGTAATTCCTGCCTGCTGGCTATCAGGTTATCATATTCCCATTTCCCAAGTTCATCCCAATTATTAAATGAACCTGCGATCCCATAATAAGTAAACTTTTCGGGCGCGATTTTAACAATACTTAAATATTTTATATCGTTAGGGCTAAACGGCTCAAACTTAATGGCTTTTAAATTGCTAACCTGCCAGGTATAAGTTTTCTCATCTTTATCTGTTTGCACGGTAACACCCGATGGCATATTTATTTCTTTATAGCGGATGTTAAAATCAGGCTTACAGGTAAATTTAAATGAACTTTTTTCAACGGCTATCCCTGTCCCATTATTTGGCCTCCAATCAGGAAACGCCAGTGTGCCTTTTATTCGCAGTTCATATTCATACTCAACAGTGTATGGATAATCAATTATATGAGGTGTGTAGTGTTTTACCTTTACATCTTCAAAAAGAGAGAAACCGTCAGTGGTATTTATATCCTCAAAATCACTTTCCGAAAACTTGCCTGTTTGTATCCCAAACGAGTTATAAGTAACGCCTTTAATATATTTTATGCTTTGGGTATTGTCATGGTATACACCAATATTGGCAAAAACGTCACCGTTTTTATTTAATATGGTAACAACTTCTTTAATATGATATAGGGTGTTGTTTAAGTCTTTCACATCAATACTTACTTCCTTCTCGCGTACAACAGCACTTGCGTAAGGCAATATATCCTTTGATATTTGACTTGCATCGTACAGTTTTTGTTGTGCATTGGCCGTAATTAGGTTAGTGAATATTATGCAGAGTGTAAAAAATATATTTCTCATTATTTCTTCAACCTAAAATTAACTCTTCTTATTTAATGTCACCATGGTCTTTTCAAAAAGGATTATTTTATTGAAAAATTCTTTTAACGCGCTATACTCATAGGGTTCATAAATTGCTTTATTAAATTGAAGGATGTGCGAGTAATTAAACGAGTTACCGTCGGGCTGAAAGTAAGTTTCAAACTTCCCTCCATTATCGGGCAGGCTTATATTTATCTGCTGTGGTGGGGCATCAATTACATAGTTATCAGGGAGGTGCAGCGTTATCGAGAATCTTTCTGTTAACGGCATCCCTTTATCAACAGGGTAAGTGCGGGTGGCCAGCTTGTAAGGGTTGTGGATAATATGATCTAAAAGAAATTGATTAAACGTTAAATGATCACGGTCTGGATTTTTATATTCATTTATTTCTATAGCATACTTTTCAACCAATGGTTCATCAAGGCTATCCAGGTTAGATATGTCTGAACTTAAAAACTTAAATTTCGACGATTTTTCGTCAAGACTTTCTACATATTCTTCAATAGAGTTAAATCTTTTTATTTCCTTCCGCTTCTCATAAGCATCATAACCAATTGAATATTGAATAAACATTCCTTTCAACTTACCATCAGGCATCAAAGTTAAATCAACTGTAAACGTGCGTACCCTCTTCTGCCCGGTATTCATATCTATCCAGTAGGATGGCTTATCGAGGCTCATCACACGGCCCTGGTCGTTAAGGCATCTGAGGGGTAATATGCCAAATGGTAGTAAAGGGTCGGTTGCATCCAGTAAATAACTTTTTCCACCAATATCTACTTTGGCAATTACATAATTAAAATCGTCAGTTACAGGGTAAAGTTTATTGATAAAACCGTGGTCTCTTGTTGATAATATAACAGCTTCAGCATTAATCCCGGCTTCACTTAATGCGGCTATAAGCGCCAGGTTTATATCTGCGCAACCACCGCTGTGCGTTTCAACCGCTTTGCGTATACCATCTACACTGGCTGTGCCATAAAAATCATTCCATTTGATGTTTTTCTGGATATATTCAAAAACGGCTTTTGCCTTATCCATGCTATCTGTTTTACCGCTGATTGATGGCGCAATAAGCTCCTTGAATAATCCTTTTTTACGCAACTGCGAGCCAAAGGTATCCGAATGTTTAAAATCGTAATCAACATCAGTCCAGTCTTTGGCATATTTTATGAGCGCGCCGGTACTAAGGTTGTGATACTGAACTAACTGAAAGTTTATAGACGATAAAAAGTTTAGCGGCGATGTCATGTCGATTTCAGGAATAAAAGCCGGTATATCATTCATTCCAAAATCCATATGAGAACAATCACATGTACTACCTCTAATGTTAAAGCAACTTCTTTCAACCTCAGCAATGTCTTTTGTTAATTTTAAAGGCCCGCGCAATGATGCATTGTATGTCCAATACGCTGGTTGGTGAACATCATACTCTGAGTGCATTTTAGGTATATCACTCTGGAAATTCCATTTTGGGAAACGGCCTAAAAACGGTGAGTAGGTGATGTAAGTATATTCAATTATACAACCATTTTTTATAGCGGGCATAGCAAATTTAGCTTCTGTCCAATATTTGTTCAACTTTGTTTTATAAACTTTGGCCGGGTCTAGTTCTGTTTGTTTTATCGATCCGTCATCATCAGTATATGTTGTTATTCCTTTTATGGCTTCCAGGGTTTCATCCTGTTCTGCATTATTACTAAGTGCAATAGCCACATTGCCTTTTGCAAAACCTTTGCTATCAAAAATTTTTATTTTGACATGATATTCATAAACAATCTTAACACTGTTATCATTTGTTTCCACAAATTTGGCTGTTCCATGTTCGTCTAAAACTACAGCGTGGGCCGACGTATCTTTATCATACCGCTGCATGCTTGTTTCATTCTGTGTGAATGTGCCGTAGTAAAAATCCTGGGCCTTAGATGTGATTTTTGATAAAGAAAAAAGTAGTAATATAAATAAGGTTTTTTTCATTTGAGGTTAAAATACTTAGGTGGATGAAATTAACAATATTTTAAAAGATTTAAAATTATTGTGACCGAATGTTTGGTATACTTTTGCACCTTTGCAAACTGATAGTTATACAATGAAATTGAATTTAAAAAGACCGCTTGCATTTTTCGACCTTGAAGCAACCGGTACCAATATAGGCGCCGACAGGATTGTTGAAATTTCTGTTATCAAACTTAATCCTGACGGCAGTGAGGATGTTAAAACATGGCGTGTACATCCTGAAATGCCAATCCCATTGGAATCATCACTAATACACGGTATTTACGATGAGCATATAAAGGATGAGCGCACTTTTAAGCAATTAGCGGCCGAAGTAGCTGAATTTATAGGTGCCAGCGATCTGGCGGGCTTTAATTCTAATAAATTTGATATTCCGATGTTGATGGAAGAATTTTTACGTGCAGGCGTAATCTTCGACCTGGAGAATCGCCATTTTGTTGACGTGCAGAACATTTTCCATCAAATGGAGCAGCGTACATTAAAGGCAGCATATAAGTTTTATTGTGGTAACGATATTATCAACGCGCACTCTGCCGAAGCCGATACCCGCGCTACTATGGAAGTTTTGCTCGCGCAGATAGACAAATATGAAAACGTAGAGTGGGAAGATAAAAAAGGCAATAAAAGCATCCCGGTTACTAACG